>OLSQ01000322.1_pt1 | contig 48223 bp, 36 predicted proteins | sample 1672561 | NCBI WGS metagenome assembly OLSQ01 (sample SAMEA3136699, study PRJEB25190) | human gut metagenome | biome: human gut; feature: human-associated habitat; material: faeces | place: Austria | collected 2013
GTTCTTGCGCTGTGTAGTCTTCTGCTTGTCTATTTCCAGCAGTCTCTGCTTGAGCAGCGTGATGCGCTGCAGGATGATACGGCGGTCCATCTCGAGCTGGGTCTCACCAGGGCCGCGCAGTCCCACGCTTCCCTTGCCACCGCCCGAACCAGAGCCACCACCCTGACGCTCAAGGTGAGTCCAGAGGCGCTGCAGACGAGGCAGCATGTAACGATACTGCGCCAGTTCGACCTGAGTCTTGGCGTTGGCGGTCTGTGCGCGCATGGCAAAGATATCGAGGATGAGGCTCGTGCGGTCCAGGATCTTCACCTTGAGCTCATTCTCGATGTTGCGCATCTGCTTGGCAGACAGCTCGTCGTCGAAGATAACCATACCGATTTCCCGGTCGTTGTCTTCTTCGTCTTCTATATACTGCTTGATTTCTTCCAGTTTACCCTTGCCCACGTAGGTCACCGGGGCCGTTCACTTTCTGGGTAAACCGCTTTACGGTCACCGCTCCAGCCGTATCGGCCAGAAACTCCAATTCGTCTAAGTATTCTGTCGTCTTCTCTTCGTCCTGGTCTTTGGTGATGAGTCCCACCAGTATAGCAGTCTCTGCTTTTACCTCTGAAATTACAAATTCTTTCATCTATAATATATAATATGTGGACAAAGGTAGTGAAAACCGAAAACAATACAAAGAGAATTGTCCCTTTTTTTACCATCGGGACCTATTCTGCCAGTGATAAAGACGGTATAACCCTTGCCGCGGATGAAAGATATGTGCGGCAAGGGTTATACGGTCGTGGTAGTTTATGGCTTGGCGGGCTCTGCCTTGACCTTGGCAGGTTCCACCTTGATTTGGAATGGGGTGGTGGGCAGCCCGGCAGAGTTGTAGAGGTTGGCGTCGTCGGGGTTGTCGCCCCAGGCATATCTTACCATCATCGGCACGACGCCCTTGGGGGTGGTTAGCCTTACCTGGTTGGGCGCCACCACTTCGCCCTTGGCCCAGCGGTAGACGCCATCGGCACCTGCCACGGCGAAACCGCAAGCATAGCCGTAACGGTCGTGACAGACGAGCGTCTCGGCTTCGTTGCGGAGGGTGAGCAGTATGTTGCCGTCGGCAGTACGCTCGGCTCTTACGGGTTGGGGACTGTCGCAATAGACATCGTGCATGCCATACTCATGGTTGAGAGCCATGAGCGACAGACGGTTGGCCACGGTCTGCTTGTCCTTGGGGTGCACGTCGTCGGCCTCGCCCACATCGATGATTACCGCCTGACCCGTATGAGGCAGGCTGAGCGTGGCGTTCTGCGCATCGCGCAACGTGGCCCAGCTGCTCTCCGCCGGTGTGTCGACAGGCTTCATGAAATTGGCCAGCTGAACCCAATAGAACGGCATCTCAGGCCGCTTCCACTGCTCTCTCCAGTCGTTGATCATGGCAGGGAAGAGGCGGTAGTACTCCTGGGCACGGTTAGCATTGTTCTCGCCCTGATACCAGATGACGCCCTTGATGTCATAACGGCAGATGGGGGCAACCATAGCGTTGTAGAGACGCGAGGGATACTTGTTGGGATTGTCGGGTACGAAGCCTTCGAGGTCTTTGACGGCAGAGATGCGGTATTTCCACGGATGCTTGAGGATGGGAATGCGCTGGCTGCCCACGCGGATGAAGTAGAGATAGCGCGGGCCGTAGCAACCGCCGCCACCGTGGTCGTCGATGATTTTCACGGTCAGCTCGTTCTTGCCTGCCTTGAGCACGCCAGCAGGTATGGTGTAGGTACGCTTGACGGTAAATCCCTTGGTTTCGCCTATGCGCTGGCCGTTGACCCAGGTCACGTCGTCATCGTCTATCATGCCCATGTAGAGGGTGGCTTCCTTGCCGGTCAACTCTTCGGGCACATCAAACTGGGTGGTGGTCCATACCACGCCGTCCATCTTGGCGAGCGTGTCGATGGTCCACAGTCCCGGTACTTCAAGTCTCTGCCAGTCGCTCTTGTCAAAGTCGGTGCGATACCAGCCATCGCGCTCGCCACACTCTTCCCTTACGGCCTTGTCAAACTTGGCTTTGAGTACCTGCCAACGCTTGGCCTGGGCGTCGAGGTCGGCGGTGCGCATCTCTTCTACCAGCGGGTTGTATTTGGGGAACGACTCTATCGCCTTGGGACTCATCCAGGTCTCGATATCGGTGCCTCCCCACGAGGTGTTGATGATGCCCACGGCGCAGTTGAGCCGCTTGGCGAGTTCGCGGGCAAAGAGGTAGCCCACGGCGGTGAAGTCGCCCACCGTCTCGGGTGTCGATACCGTCCAGCTACCCACGACATCGGCTTGGGGAGTCTTTGCCATCGTGCGTTCCACCGTGAACACTCTGATGCCGCTGTTGTGGGCAGAGAGCGCAGCCTCCTCGGCGTTGTCGGCGCTGCAGAGGCGGAACTCCATGTTGGACTGGCCGCTCGCTACCCATACCTCGCCCACGAGGATGTCGCTCACGGTCAGGCTCTCCTTCCCTGTGGTCACGGTCAGGGTGTAGGGCCCGCCATAGTTCATCGCCGGCAGCACGGCGCGCCATGTGCCGTCTTTCGCCGTGCGCACGGTGGTGCGGTGGTTGTCTATCGTCACCGTCACCTTCTGACCCTTGTCGGCCCAGCCCCATACGTTTACTGCCTCGCCGGCCTGTATCACCATGTGGTCGGTTATCACTGCCGGCAACTTCAACTTCGCCGTCACGCCCGTGACAAGCATCAGGCATAACATTACTAATATTGTCCTTCTTTGTTTCATGATAATTGTATTGTTTAAGTCAACTGTATTGCGATCTGCTGCAAAGATAGCCATATAATCTGACATACAGCCCGTTTTTGTCAATTATTGCGGGGTTGAGATACAAAAAGCCATGGCGGCTGTTGTCGGCTTCGCCTTTTTGGTGACGGTGGTGACGCCATGCGGAAAACGAGTTTTCCTCCTTGTCGTCGCCACCATCCCCAACGCCATGCGCTGCATGGCGACAACAGCTGCCATGGTAAAAAAAGCGGCCTTTGGCCGTTCAAAAAGTCCGCCGTTGGCGGTAAAAAAACAGCTGATTGTAAGCCCCTCCCTAACCCTCCCCAAGGGGCGGGAATTCATTCTCGCTGTGCTTTAGGGGGTTATGATTGCGCTCCGTTCCTTGAAAAAGATTGGAATATGAACATCATTTGGGCTTTTTTCCTTCCCCGTGGGGAAGGTTAGGATGGGGCCTATGGTGGATGGTACGCACCCTTGGCAACTCTGTAGGAGTTGCGATTACATAGCCCAGGGTTGAGGTGCGCAGCGCCTCTACCCTGGGTGCAAATCACCACAAATCAATGCTACTCTGTAAGAGTTGCGATTAGCCGAAGGCGTTACCTGCAGCAGGACATAATATAGGATGATACGAACACAAAAAGCAAATTGTGCTCTTCTCCCTGCTCTCCGTATAACCCGGACTTCCGCCCGTGCCGCCCGCGGTCTGCTCTATGGTCGTGGTAATGCTCATGGTGGCAGGGTTAACCAACAAAAAACGGCGCGGGGATGTTTTTTATCCGTTTTTTGTCCTTTTTATTATTAATAATGTGTAACTTTGTAATTCAAATAGGATATAACTTAAACATCAGAGCAATGAGATTAATTATCGAATCCGACTATGCGCAGCTGTCTCAGTGGGCTGCCAATCATGTCGTTGAACGTATCAACGCCGCTGCCCCTACAGCGGAGAAACCTTTTGTGTTGGGATTGCCTACGGGTTCTTCGCCCGAGGGTATGTATCGCTGCCTCGTAGAAGCCTACAAGGCTGGCAAAGTTAGCTTCAAGCACGTCATCACATTCAATATGGATGAGTATGTAGGACTGCCCGAGAGCCATCCCGAGAGTTACCACTCGTTCATGCGTCGCAACCTCTTCGACCACATCGACTGCCCCGCCGAGAATATCCACATTCTCAATGGCAACGCCGAAGACCTCGACGCCGAGTGTGCCCACTACGAGCAGATGATAGAGGAAGCAGGCGGTATCGACCTGTTCCTTGGCGGTATCGGACCTGACGGCCACATCGCTTTCAATGAGCCTTTCTCTTCACTCTCATCACGCACACGCATCAAGACACTTACTACAGATACCATCATCGCCAACAGCCGCTTCTTCGACAATGATGTCAACAAGGTGCCCAAGCACGCCCTCACCGTAGGCGTAGGCACTGTGCTGGCAGCCCGCGAGGTGATGATTCTCGTCAATGGCCACCACAAGTCGCGCGCTCTCCAGGCAGCTGTCGAAGGTCCCGTGACCCAGGCCTGGACCATCAGCGCCCTGCAGCAGCATCCCCATGCCATCATCGTAGCCGATGAGGCTGCCACCGAGGAGCTCAAGGTGGGTACTTACAAGTACTTCAAGGATATCGAGAAAGATAATTTATAAGAACTTCAATAACTGATAAGACAATGAGACTTAACTTAAGTTCGCAGATTGTATTCAACACAGTTCCCGAAGAGTTTTATAACCCCAAGACGGCCGTAGAGCGCTCCGAGATTACACGCGACGAACACATCCTCACCGACATCTATCCCACGGTGGATGAAGGTGCGCAGAAGATAGCCGATGCCATCGTGGCCGAAATCAAGGCCAAGGAACTGCTCGGCAAGTATTGTGTCTTAGGTGTGGGTACAGGCCAGTCGCTGACCCCCGTATTCAACGAGTTGATAGACCGCTACGAGAAGAAGCTCGTCAGCTTCAAGAACGTGGTTATCTTCAACGCCTATGAGTTTTTCCCCCTCGCTGCCGACAGCCAGCACAGCACCATCAGCCAGCTCCGCCAGCGTCTGCTGAGCCACATCGACATTCCCGAGCAGAATGTCTATACCCTCGACGGTACCATCGCCCAGGAAGATGTGCAGAGCCAGTGCCGCCTCTATGAGCAGCGCATCCAGACCTTTGGCGGCATCGATGTGATGCTGCTCGGCGTAGGCCGTATGGGTAACATCGCTACCAACGAGCCCGGCTCTACCCTCACTTCTCAGGCCCGCCTCATCCTCATCGACGCCATCAGCCGCGAGGAGATGACGCTGAGCTTCGGCTCTCAGGAGCCTGTGCCTCCATGCTCTGTCACTCTGGGTATCGCCGACATCCTGGCTGCCCGCAAGGTGTTTATCACCGCATGGGGAGAGGAGAAGGCAGAGATTGTGCGCAGCATGGTCGAAGGCAAGATTAGTGACTCCATTCCCGCATCGTTCCTCCAGACCCACAACGATGCCCATGTGGTCATCGACCTTCCCGCCGCTGGCAAGCTCACCCGCATCATCCATCCCTGGTTGGTAGCCAGCTGCAAGTGGACCGACAAGCTCACCCGCGCTGCCCTCGTATGGCTCTGCCAGATTACCGGCAAGCCCATTCTCAAGCTCACCAACAAGGACTACAATGAGAACGGACTCTCCGAGCTGCTCGCCCTCTATGGTTCGGCTTACAATGCCAACATCAAGATATTCAATGACCTGCAGCACACCATCACCGGATGGCCCGGAGGCAAGCCCGACGCCGACGATACCTATCGCCCCGAGCGCGCCAAGCCATTCCCCAAGCGCGTCATTGTCTTCTCGCCCCATCCCGACGACGACGTCATCTCTATGGGTGGTACCATCCAGCGCCTCGTCAAGCAGGGCCACGACCTGCATGTAGCCTATGAGACCAGTGGCAACATTGCCGTGGGCGATGAGGAGGTGACACGCTTCATGCACTTCGTCAATGGTTACAACCAGCTCTTCATGGACAGCAAGGACGAGGTCATCACCAAGATGTACAAGGACATCAAGAAGACACTCAAGAACAAGAAGGAGGGCGATGTAGATACTCCCGAGGTACGCACCATCAAGGGTCTTATCCGCCGTGGTGAAGCCCGTACAGCATGTACTTACAACAATATACCTCTCGACCACGTCCATTTCCTTGACCTTCCGTTCTATGAGAGTGGCAAGATAGAGAAGCTCCCCATGACCGAGAAGGATGTAGAGATTGTACGCGAACTGCTCCGCAAGGTTCAGCCCCACGAGATATTTGTTGCCGGCGACCTGGCAGACCCCCACGGTACCCACCGCAAGTGTACCGACGCCGTCTTTGCAGCTATCGATGAGGAGAAGAACGCCGGTGCCGAGTGGCTCAAGGACTGCCGCATCTGGATGTACCGTGGTGCGTGGGCTGAATGGGAAATCGAGAACATCGAGATGTGTGTGCCCATGAGCCCCGAGGAACTCCGCGCCAAGCGCAACTCCATCCTCAAGCACTCTTCACAGATGGAGAGCGCTCCTTTCCTGGGCAACGACGAGCGCCTGTTCTGGCAGCGTGCCGAAGACCGCAACCGCGCCACTGCAGCTCTCTACGACTCGCTCGGACTGGCATGCTACGAGGCTATGGAGGCATTCGTAGAGTACAAGCCACTCTAACCGCAAGCACATTAACTTAACATAGAGGCAGCCTTTCTGTCTTGGGCCACAGGCTCGGGCAGCAGAGGCTGCTTTTTTGTGCCCTCTCGGCAGCGCCCTTGCCGCCGATAGCGAAGCCCGTGGTCGCTGCTCTCGCCGTCAGCACAGCTTCCGTCGGGGTAAGGGTCTATGGGCGCGCGGCGATGCCAATGGCGCCTTATGGCATGATAGTTAACGTGTTTATGGTGTTAAAAAATGAAAAACCGGCCATTATTCCAGCCTTTATCACTACCTTTGCAAATCTGATTTTCAAATCCATCTGAATCAAACCTACCGGCTGGACGGCTGTAGAGCTCCTCTGCAAGGTTTCGACCATAGTCGTATGGCGCATGGGCATGCCGCAGGAACCTCACTTTCCACCACTATTACCTATATCTATGTCGCAGTTAGCCATGTCCTCGATGGGGGAGATGGAGAGACTACTGCCGCTATACATGAATATATATATAACAACTAAATAGAATTTCAACAAGATGAACAAGCAACATTACATCAAGCCGGCGACCACAGTCTTCGCCGTACAGCCCCTCGCTATCCTCGCAGGAAGTGGCACAGGAAACATCCAAGAAAATCGTGGTTTCTCAGTAGAAGATGAAGTCAAATGCGGTGATGAAGATGGTGTGTGGGAATAAGTAGCCCCACGCTCCATAGACAACAATACAACAGACAAGAACTAAGAATTAAGGAAAATGAAGAAGACATTATTGTTTTTGATAGCTGCTACAGCGATGATGATGGCTGGTTGCAGCAACGACGATTTTGGCGGTGCCACCCAGGGCATGACCCTCAACGCCACTGTAGAGCAGCCCGCTTCGCGAGCTACCATGACTGGCCCCAATGACGGCCCCTATAAGTTCAGCTTTACCGACAACGACAAGCTCTATGTGACCAACTCAGAGGTCTCCAACTATTATACATTTACCAAGAATGGCGAGACTTTCACCTCTACCAATGCCAAACCCACTAATGCGGCTGCCGACTGGTACGCCTATTTCCCTGGCAACACTGTCGACTTGACTAACCAGACAGGTGATTTGACTGGCGTAGCCAACTATTATGCCTGTGCCGGCAAGACCGCGTCTGCCACCACCGGCGCCGATGGTCTCAACATTAGGCTCACGCCCCAGGTAGCCATCCTGCGTATCAAGGTAGATAGCATCGCTTGCGACATCCAAGTAAAGACAAGCGACGACAAGTGGGTGTCTGGCCTCGAAGCTACCAAGGGTACTACAGAATTTACTGTGACGACCAGCAACTCCAAGGTTAGCCTGCTCACAAAGCCAGAACCCGGCACCTATTATATCGCAGTACCCGCAGGAGTGAAGATTGCCATCTACAATGGCGGAACCCTGGTCAGGGCCACCAAGGATAAAGGTCTCACAGCCGGCAAGTACTACAACCTGACCACCGGTCCAGTGAGCGGAAAGGTAGAAGCTACTACTATCGATGGTAAAAGAGAGTTGGTAGATTGGGTACAGCTGTGGGCAGGCGGTCCTAAGTTTGCTACGAAGAATGTGGCTGGAACAATGAAATGGACTGATGCCGTTAAAAATAAATTCTGGGGGGACAATTGGAGAGTGCCCACCAAGGATGAGATGGGCTTGTCTGCTAATGGTACCGTTAATGTAAAAAAGGTAAACGCAGTATACTGCATTGAGAATGGTGTGTTGGGCTTTAAGTTCACTGGTATCACACCGGGGTATACTAATGTTAGTCTGTTCTTGCCTGCTAATCCTGGTGCTTTGGTTTCCAGGGGAGAGGCTACTTATTGGACTGCAACTCCAGTAGGATCAAATACAGCAGGATATCAATTATCATTGGTAGGTGGTGATAATTATGTGGCTAACTGTCATTATGCAGCGTTTGGATATGATGGTCCTTCTTATGTCCGCCCTGTCCTTGTCGAAAATGACAACCCGAATACAGCGCAATAGTCGCTGAATAGGAAAAATAGAATAATAGCCCGAGACTGGTGCAGTAGCGCCGTGTCTCGGGCTGTCTCGTTTGTTGATGCATTGTGCCCTGGTACAGTCATCGCGAGCAGCTAAAGCCCCACCCCAGCCCTCCCCAAGGGGAGGAAGTTCATTCCCGTTGTGTTTGAGGAGGTTGTGGTGCACTCCTTCCCCTTGGGGAAGGCCGGGATGGGGCTTGTGGGTGGATGTCGTTGTCGGCCGGTGGGCATCGCAGTGGGGCGTCACTGCGCCTCTTGCTGTCTGCGCAACTCCCGTAACCCACGCCATGTTGCCCATGGTGATTTCGCGGAGCGTGATGGGCATTGCCGCTACCCTGTTGACCGCCATCCCGACTTGCGCAATCATCACGGCTGGCTCGTAACATATGATACGTGGGCTCGTGCCTTCTGAAACGTGGGCTCGTGACTTATGATGCGAGGGCTCGTGACATAAGGTACGAGCTGGCCATGGTGGTAGAGGTGATGGCGATGACGCCCTCTGGCTGACTCTACGGCATGAGGGGCGAGGCGGAGCGGGTGGCGGTGCTTGGGTGGCTGGTGGCGGTGACGCAAAAAAGCCATCCCCGCTGTCTGTCGTTGGGCAGGGGGGATGGCTATGGTTGCGCCGTGGTGGCGGTGACGGTGGACTGCTGTCGCAGTGGCTATCGCAGAGGGGCGGCGGTGCGGTGCATGAACCGGTAGGTGGTGGTGCGCGCTCCAGCCTCTATCCGCAGGAGGTAGACACCCTGGGCGAGACCCTGGAGGGAGAGCTCGGCGCGGCGGGCGTCGGTGGCTGGTGCCTGGCCGACCATCGTGCCACTCACGCTGTAGAGCCGTATGGCTCTGAGCCCCTCGGCGCTCACCGCAAGCTGACTGGCGCTGAGGCTCACTGTGGGCGCCGTGGTCGGGGCATCGTCTATGGCTGTGGCGGTGCCGCTATAGATGGAGAAGATGCTGCCCTCGCGCTTGAGGTAGTAAGCCGGCGCCTTGGGCGAGGTCAGCGCCACATCGTTGCCGTCGGTCTTGCCGGTGACATAGATGCGATAGGTGTGGCCGTCGGCAAAGGGCTGGTTGCTCTGACGCAACCAGTAGCTGAAGAGCGGCACATCAAACGAGGAATGGACGCTGACATTATCCTCGATGCCCGGTATCTGTATGGTCTCATGGGTCTGCGTGTCTTCGCCAAACATATATACGTAGCCCTCGTAGCTGCGTCCTTCGGTTGCGCGCAGCGACACTCCGAGCTTGAAGAGCGGCATCCTGGTGATGTCGATGCTTCCCGACTCGACCTTGGAGTTGGAGTCGTCGGCCAGGAATATCTCCGCCTTGGCCATAATCGGTCTGTCCTGTCCCTTGACCACATCGATATAGGCGGCATCGCGGTCGTGGATGTTGAGGATGGGGTAGTGGAGCGTCTCTGCCTCGTCGCCCGTCATCTCGAGCTGCACCTCGTAGCGCGCTGGGGCGAGTGAGGCGGGGATGGAGAGGGTGATGGGTATCTCGGTCTCGGTGAAGCCCTCGATTTCGGTCAGTGCGTCCACGCGCGTGTCGAGCACCACTGTCCTGTCGGCATCGAGCAGCCTCACCCTCAGATAACAGTCGCGCGGCACGCCATTGAGATTTTTCACGGGGAAGAACGCCACCACCTTCTCGCCCTGATAGGCTTCGTCAGAGAGACGGGGCTGGCCCATCAGCTGGAACCGCGCTTCCTCCGAACAGATTTCCGAGATGCGTGCGGAGCCGTTGCTCAGTTCCACCTCGATGATGGGCGCCTTCTTTATGGGGAAGAAATCGTCCCACGAACCGTCGTCCTTGCGGGCGGTGCAAACGGCGATGAGGCGGTAGTAGCCATCGGCGAGCTGGGCGAGACTCAGGCGGATGGGCTGGGGCTCGTTGATGAGATAGTCGGTGCCCATATATCCGTCGAGGCCGTCGCCGTAGATGCGCTGGGTGAGTCCGCCAGTGGCATGGTCGTCAGAATAGGCCACGCGGACGAACTTGCCCTGGGCGTCGTAGACCGCCACGCCGATGTCGCCACGGAAGGGGTTGCCGCGGTTCACAAACGAGCTGATCTCTACGGTCTGCGTCTGCGACGGATTGAAGGTCTTGTCTGCGCCCTTGATGGAGAGCGAGCCGCCCTCGTTGAACATCAGTTGGGGCGAGGTCTCCAGCAGTCCGCGGTCGATGTCGGGATATTTGCCGTTGTTGGGGTGGGCGAGGATGGCGGTGAGGGCGCGGTTGAAGGCCAACGGCTTGCCTTGGAATTCACTTCCGGTCTCGGTCACGTTGAGGTTGGTGAGCGAGTAGTAGGCGTCGCCCTGTCCTTCCCAGCCGAAGTTCATGTGGAAGAGTCCGTTCTAGTCAAATCCGTCGGCCACCCAGGCGTGCCCCGATGCCGTCCCTGCGGGCCGTCCGTCCAGATAGACTGGGCACCCGTTGAGCAGTTCCTGCCGCAGTATCTCGGCAAAGCGGCTGGGGCCCTCTATGGCTTTGGTGACATAGGCAGCGGTGTAGTCGAAGTGCTTCTGCAGCGCCTTGTAGGCAAAGAGTCCCTGGGTGCCGCTCGCGTCGGGGGTGTACTGCATGAACGAGGCTATGCCCACGTCGCTCATCAGCAGCGCCACGGCGTCTTCCTGCTTCTGCGTGGCGGCGATGGGGTAGCGGTAGTCGGGCAGCATGTTGGCCCAGTCGTAGCGCGACTGGCTGAAGTCGGCGCTCACCGTCGTGTTGTAGTACTTGACGAGATACTCGTTGCTCCCCTTGCCCTGGGCGGGCCACTGGTAGTAGTACATCATCTGCGCCACCGCCGTAGCCACGCATCCGCTGTAGGGGTAGCCGGTCTTGGCGTTGAAGGGGTGCGACTGTCCCCACTTGCTCTTCAGCAGCGGCTCTACGGTCTTGGTGTAGAGTGCGCTGCGGGTTCTGGGGCTGATGGTCACCCACCCCTCCTTGATTGCCTCGTAGGTCTGGCGGTAACCCTCTAAGAGCAGTTTGACGCAGGGGTTGGCTGTCAGCGTGTCGAGCGTGGCCTCCCTGCTGTAGGCCAGGATTTCTCCCATCTCGTCGTCGCCGGCAACGATGATAAATCCCTGTCCCCGCGCGTCGTTATATATATAATAAGGTGGAATGGGCGTCGCCGTGCGGCTCTGCGCCCTGGCTTTGGCGGCACAGTCGTCCGACAGGTTAACCACTCTTCGGGCAATCCTGACAGCCTCCATCGGGCTGATGTCCTTGGCATGCGCCGCTGGGGCAATGGCCGCCAGCATGCTCACCACAACAGTCGCCACAGCCACAGCATGGCTGCGCCACACTGCAAGTCTAAGTATTCGTGCGATATCTTTCATTTCTTTCATACCTTTTCAATCTTGAATTTTTGCCTTTTCAAGCACCACCCACACACCTGCATTAACCTTGCCTTCATGCCGAATGATGCCAGCTTTCTGCATTGCCGCCAAATCACGTTCTACTGTACGCTGTGTCACCGACAATGTTTCCGACATTTCTTTTCCAGTGATTAACGGATTTTTCTTGATAGAAGATAAGATAAATCGTTGACGTTCAGTAAGGTTCGTTTCCGACATGTTTCCGACATTTGTTTCCGACATGTTTCCGACATTATTAGTGTCATTAATGCCATTTACACCGACATTACGGTAAATGGTAATCAATGTGCCGCTGACATGATTCTCTATTTTAGGCTCAGGAAGCCCCATCTTTTTCAAGCCTTGACGTATCTTGTTAATGCCACGTCCCCATGTCTCGATAAAGCCAGCCTTGTAGAAGGCATTGGCTATGTTGCGGTTGCGAGGTTGTGAAGCATGTTCTGCGAACAATTTCTCTTGATCGATGCCTTCGGGCAGTTTGCCGTCGTTCCAAAGCATAATGCAGTCATCGTACACTTTCATCTGTGTATGCACACCCATATAGTCACGGTGTACGATGGCATTGCAAATAGCCTCACGCAACACATCCTCGGGTATTTCCAATTGCTCTATACGTGTTATCCCTTCGTAGTGAATGGGGGACAAAAGGTACTTGGAACGCAACAATTCAATGATACGGTTTACCATTTGCAGGATATTTCCTTCTACTACGTCCTGTGTGATCAAGTCGCTCTCGTCATTACGGAAACGGCCGATACGGAAATCGCAAGACACAAAGAATCTCTTCGGGTTCTTGCCAAAGATCAATAGGGCGGCTTGCTTGAGCTGTCCTTCCTCTGTTATCAAGTTCAGACTATGCAGTACAGCTTCAGTAGATGAAGTATAGGCATCACCCGAAACTCGGCCAACTTCAATGCCTTTGCGCAAGAAGTAGTCGATAGCCTGATGATCAATGTCGTTTAGCGTGGCTCCGGCGACTGGCATATCATCCCATGACCATCCCATCTTTTTCAAGATAAAGTTCTGCAATGCCAGTCCTTTTAATTCTTGCTTGGTAGAACCACTACGATAGTGGTAAGCACCACGGTAAGCCACAGGCACATTGCTTGGTGTCACCACAATCTCGATGTATTCCTTTTTGCCCTCTGTAAGCAAGTTTACATCTTCCACGATACCAAGGTAGTTCACTATCTTGTTAGGAATGTCTTCCATCAGTCTCTTGGCATCAGGCAGACCGATCACTTGTTTTTCATCGTTTACTCCGATAAAAATGCGACCGCCTTGTGCATTGGCGAAACCGCATATCCATTTCAGGTATTCGTCTCACCAAGATTCCTTGTATTCTATATTTTGACTTTCACTAAGCATATCGTGTTCATTGTTAAAGCGTAAAAACCATTTCGGCAAGGTTGCCGTTTACTTTATACTCATTCTTATTGTTTGGTATTTCTCCCATCTCGTCGTCGACGACGATGACAAAACCCTGTCCCCGCGCGTCGTTATATATATAATAAGGTGAGATGGGCGTCGCCGTGCGGCTTTGCGCCCTGGCTTTGGCGGCACAGTCGTCCGACAGGTTAACCACTCTTCGGGCAATCCTGACAGCCTCCATCGGGCTGATGTCCTTGGCATGCGCCGCTGGGGCAATGGCCGCCAGCATGCTCACCACAACAGTCGCCACAGCCACAGCATGGCTGCGCCACACTGCAAGTCTAAGTATTCGTGCGATATCTTTCATTTCCATTGTTCTATATGTAGATTCAGACATAGGGCATTTGGTTTCAAAAGCATTGTGCTTGGCTTCGGAGGCATCGCGCTTGGTCTCATAATTATTGCGCTTGTCTTCAAAAGCGGTTGCAAAGATAATACTTTTTTGCTGATAAATAGCCGTTTCCGCCGTTTTTTCCATAATGCCACATAGATACATTTATTGGGTCATTTATTGGGTCATTTATTGGGCCATTGGGCTAACCGAGTATGGCATTGCTTTGAACAAGCTGGTTCAATTAAATCTGTATCGGTTCTGGTTACTCCCGTAGGTAGGGTCTCAAGCAACGCTTCTCATTCCAAGCATTTAATAATAGCGGAAACTCCGAATAGGGTTGTCTCCTCAGCCATTTTGCAGAATATATTATGCTTGTTGCCCACTTCAAGGTATCTCTCTTCTATCCCCACACATCCCTTCAGCCAGTCAGTAGTGGTGTCTTCAAATGTAGAGGCTGACAGCCTGCCCATCGGGTGACCATGAGTGATGACTGCGCAGGTAATGGGGGCTTGGGTATACAAACTAAAAAATCCTAACTGCTTGTTGATAAGCAATTAGGATTAGCGGGTGCGCCTGATAGGACTCGAACCTACACGACCTGAGCCACCAGATCCTAAGTCTGGCGCGTCTACCAATTCCGCCACAAGCGCAATAACGGTGCAAAGTTACGATAAAAAAATGAGAAACGTGACGATGCGTGAGTTTTTATTTGCTGTCATTCAATTTTTTACGAGCTTCCTCGATGATGGTGTCGATGCCGCGCTGGAGGTCGCTGTCGGTAATGCTCACCACATGGTCGGGGGCTATGCCGTCTTCGGTGCTCTGGCGGTTGCGGTCGTAGATGGGGCAGGCAGAGAACCTCACGCTCCATCCGCAGGGCAGCTCGCTGCTGAAGGGCATGCCGCCTCCGCCACCGGTGTGGTCGCCCACGGTGATGACGCGTGGACAGCAGCGCATGTACTTGACAAACTCGTTGGCGGCGCTGAAGACGGTGCGGTTGGTGAGTACTGCCACCGGCTTGTGCCAGCGTATGCCGCGGCTCGGGCGCAACCGCTGCTCCTTCATGGCAGAGAAGTCGTTGTGGCCGCGGCCCGTCTTGTGCTGCACATATCCCACGAGGATGTCTTCGTCGGTAAAGCGGGCAGCCAGCTGCTCGGCGGCGCTTATCATTCCACCGGGGTTGCTGCGTATGTCGATGATGAGGGCGCGGCAGGTGAGCAGGTAGGCCATGATGTCGTCGAGGTTGCCTTCGCCGAAACCGTTGGCAAAGGTGGAGCAGCGCATATAGCCTATGTTGTCGTCGAGGATGCGGTAGCTGATGCCCGACGCGATGCGGTAGTCGGTGCCGAGATAGCGTCGGGAGAGTGTGTCGGAGAAGTTGGAGGGATAGTCTTCGCGCCAACTCCAGTTGCGGCCGATGTCGAAGGTGGAGTAGAGATTGACATGGCCGTCGCGCAATTCGCTGAGCATGTTGCAGAGCACTTCAAACTGCTGGTTCTCGCTCATGTGGTTGTCTATCTGGCGCGAGTAGTGCTGATAGACCTCGTTCCAGTCTACGCCCTTCTGGCTGAAGAAGCAGTAGTGCTCGTCCATGATGCGCCATAGGGCTTCAAAGTTGCCGCTCGGCGAGTTGGTGTATTCGTCTTCGTCTACGCAGCTGGTCATGCTGATGGCGACAAGACATGCGAGGCATAGGCGGAACAAGAGAGAAAGGCGTGGAAGGGTCATGGCTGTTTAATCTTTTGGATACTGAACTTGCACACCACACCGATGATAAACGCATGGGTGTAGATGTGTGACTTGAGGTGGTTGACGCTGGCCTGCTGGTAGTCGCCCAGATAGCCGGCGCGCAGGGTGGTGCCCCACAGGTTGTAATCGACGGTGAGCATCTGCCTCATCGACGGCGCGTTGCCTACCCAGGTGGGCACCACGTTGTGGTCGTAGTTGCCCTTGGAGAATATCTCGTAGTAGGACTGGCCGTAGTTGGGCGAGAACATGACGCCGGCGACAGGCAGCCACACCTCGTATCTCACTGCCAGCGGATGGCGCCAGTGCAGGGTGTAGGTGGCGGCGGCTGTGGGCGTAAGGTTGAGATAGGCTCTGGCCTGTGCGGGATTGTTGGAGTTGCGGGTGTTGTAGATGAAACCTATGTTGGCGTCGATGTTTCCACCCACATCGAGTCGCAGGGTGCTTCCCTTGAAATGGAAATCGTATAGATGCCAGTGCCATCCGTACTGGAAATTGTAGCTGCCTGCCATCTCGCCACCGTAGCCGCTCTTGTTTTCGAGAAGAGAGAGGCTGCCCTGGTGGATGATTTCATGGAAGAGGCGCGTGGTGTCGGTCTTCTCGCGCAGGGTGTGTGAGATGTATCTCAACTCGGTGCCCCTATAATGGAGCGGGGAGAGATAGGTGTCGAGCACCTCGGCGCCACCAATGCCCACCATGCGGGCATTGGTGACTATGCGCTCGCTCTGGGCCCAAGCGATGGAGTAGGGCACGACTGCCAGGAGCGCCAGGAGGATGGTCTTAATTGTCGTCATTGGAGAAAAGGCTGAGTTGGCCGGTGATTTCGTCGATGACCTGCTGCTGGCTCTTGCCGGCATCGGGGTCCAGGTTGGTGTCGTCGGTGCTGTCGTCGGCGTCACTGGCAGTGGGCTCGGGCTCAGGCTGGCGGGTAGGCTCAAGCTCTTCTACCGTCTTGACCTTGTAGATGGTGAGTCGGCGGCCGTGGGCCTTGACCGAGCGGATGGTGGCGAAGTCGGCAACCTCGACCTCCAGCGGCGGCTGCTTGACATCGACGCCCTCGAAGGTAACCCTCAGACGGGGATAGGGCGTGTCGGTGAGCAGCACCATCTTGCTCTTCGGGTTTTCGCCCATGATGTTGAGCGGCTTGCGCGAGTATTCCAGCGTAAATCGCTTGATGTAGAGCAGACGGTTGTTGTCGGCATCATAGAGCACGGCGGTCCATATCTTCTCGGGATTCCACTTCTCGATGACGACGATGCCCTCGCTATAGTGGTTGTTGGCGTCGAAGTCGGTGAAGTAGTAGCTGTAGTCGTTGAGGATAACCAGTATACGGTCGTCGTCGCTGAACTCTCCGAGGTAGTTGCCCCGCTCTTCATAGTTGATGCGTCGCACATAGGGGTCGTACCACACCTTGCGTCCGCCTAGAGTGGAGTGGCCGCGGCTCTTGAGCGAGATGCGGTGAACGGGCTTCTTGGTGAGGATATTGCCTCGTGCCGTACGGTTCTTGATAAGTATTTCGGAGAAATCCTTTTCGAGGAATATATTAGCCTTCTTCTTGGCTGTACAGTCGGGTTCGAGCGTTATCTTTATCACTTCGGCCTCGCCGTTGGGGTTGGCAGTGAAGTACATGATGCGCGAACCCTCGGTGCCTTGGGTCAGGTCGTACTCGCGGTCACGAGTACAGCCGTTGACGAAGAAACGCTTGATGAAGCACATGCCCTTGCGGCCGTCGCGATAGACCACGTTGAAGATGGTGCGCACATCGTTCTTCTTGAACACCTGCGCCCAGATTACGTTCTTGCCCACGAAGAACTTGTCGGCCACCTTGACGATCTTGTATTTGCCGTCGCGGTAGAAGATGATGATGTCGTCTATCTTGGAGCAGTTGCACACAAACTCGTCTTTCTTGAGTCCGGTGCCCATGAAGCCGTCGCTGCGGTTGATGTAGAGCTTCTCGGTGGCCTCGATTACCTCGGTGGCTTCGATGGTGTCAAAGTTGCGTATCTCAGTGTGGCGTGGATGGTCGGCGCCATATTTCTCGATGATATACTCATACCAGTTGATGGTCACGTCGGTCATGTGGGCCAGGTCGTGCTCTATCTCCTTGAGCTCTTTCTTGATACGCGCCAGCAGTTCGTCGGCCTTGTCCTTGCTGTATTTCAGGATGCGCTGCATCTTGATTTCGAGCAGACGCAGCAGGTCGTCGCGTGTGATGCTGCGCACCAGCTTCTTCTTGAATGGAGCAAACTTCTCGTCGAGGAACTCCACCACGGCGTCCTGGTTGGGAGCCTGCTCGAAGCGGGTCTCCTTGTACATGCGTTCCTCGATGAAGATGCGCTCGAGCGAGATGAAGAACAGCTGCTCGAGCAGCTCGTTGCGGCGTATCTCCAGCTCCATCCTCAGCAGGTCTTTGGTGTGCTCGACCGAGTGGGTCAGCACGTCGCTGATGGTGAGGAAGCAGGGTTTGTTGTCCTTGATTACGCAGCAGTTGGGCGAAATGTTGGTCTCGCAGTCGGTGAAGGCATAGAGCGCGTCGATGGTCTTGTCGGGGCTTGTGCCCGGCGCCAGATGTATCAGTATCTCCACCTCGGCGGCGGTATTGTCATCGATGCGGCGTATCTTGATTTTACCTTTCTCTATAGCCTTGGTGATGCTGTCTATCAGAGTTGATGTGGTCTTGGTGAAGGGGATGTCGCGTATGGCGAGCGTCTTGCCGTCTACCTGCTCTATCTTGGCTCTCACCTTGACCACTCCGCCTCTCAGTCCGTCGTTATATTTGGATACGTCTATCGAACCGCCGGTGGGGAAGTCGGGGTAGAGGGCAAACTTCTCGCCGCGCAGATAGGCTATGGCAGCCTGACATATCTCGGTAAAGTTGTGGGGCAGAATCTTGGACGCCAGACCCACGGCTATGCCTTCGGCTCCCTGAGCCAGCAGCAGCGGATACTTCACGGGCAGCGTGATAGGCTCCTTGTTGCGGCCGTCGTACGACAGTTGCCAGTCGGTGGTCTTGGGGTTGAACACCGTGTCGAGGGCAAACTTGGTAAGACGGGCTTCGATGTATCGTCCGGCAGCCGCACGGTCGCCGGTCAGTATGTTGCCCCAGTTGCCCTGGGTGTCGATGAGCAGCTCCTTCTGTCCCAGTTGCACCAGCGCGTCGCTTATCGACGCGTCGCCGTGGGGGTGCAGCTTCATCGCCTCGCCCACCACGTTGGCCACCTTATTATATCTGCCGTCGTCCATGCGCTTCATGGTGTGCAGTATGCGTCGCTGCACAGGCTTCAGACCGTCCTCGATATGGGGCACGGCACGTTCCAGGATTACGTAGCTGGCGTAATCCAGAAACCAGTTCTTGTACATTCCCGAAAGGTGATGCACGGCAGAAGCGTCGAAACGGTCGGCGGGGCGATAGTCGGAGTGCTGGTCGTTGTCCAGTATATCGTCTGTTTCCTCTTTGGTCTTGTCGTCGTCCATAGTTATTATCGTTTATTGCAGAAAGTATACAAAATTAGGAGTTTTTTTTGATTTATGCAACGAAAGAATGGCAAAATGCTTGATTTTTCATGATTATGATAGACACGCCGCCCCCTGAAACCGAAGAGACGACAACCGGCAGGGCGCTGTGGGGCCCATCGTCGGCTGTCGTCTCTTCAGTAATGGAGTGTCTTGTATCGTTATTGCTTGTCAGCAGCGTCTTCCTTGTCCTTGGGCAAGAGCAGATTGAGCATTACTGCCAGGAGGAATACCACAGCCACACAGTTGTCGGCAAATACCGTACGCACAATCTCGGGGAAGATGTTGAACATGTCTGTGGCCTGGGTGAAACCGAGTCCCACGCTCAGCGAGAGGCTCACGATAATCATGTTGCGCTGAGAGAATCCGGAGCGGGCCATCATGCCGAAACCGGCAAAGAGGATGCTGCCAAACATCATGATGGTGCAGCCTCCAAGTACGGCTTGGGGTATGGTGGTAAGCACATAGCCTATAGCCGGGAATATGCCGCCCACAATCATTACCACGGCACCCACGCCTATCGTGAAGCGGTTGACTACGCCCGACATGGCAGCCAGACCCACGTTCTGGCTGAACGAGGTGATGGGGGTACAGCCGAAGAGTCCTGATACACTGCTCACAAATCCGTCGCAGCAGATGGCAGACCCCATCTCCTTCTGCTTGGGGTCGCGTCCGACCGCTGTTGCAGAGCGCCGATGTGTCGCCTATCGTCTCTGTCGCCGAGACCAGATAGACCGCCGTCACCGAGAGTATCGCGCCGATGTTGAACTCAGGCGTAAAGGGCAGCAGCTTGGGTAGCGCCACAATCGATATATCGCTGAGTCCGCTGTAATCAATCATGCCCATGAAAAGGGCGAGGATATAGCCCGCGATGAGGCCCATGAGTACCGACAGCGACCGCAGGAAACCCTTGGCAAACACCTGGCAGAGCAGACAGGCCAACAGCGTCACGCTGCCCACAATCCAGTTGTCCATGCTGCCGAAGTCGGCTGCGCCCAGTCCGCCGGCAAAGGAGTTGGCTCCCACCGGCAGCAGCGAGAATCCGATGGCTGTCACCACAGTGGCTGCCACGACATGCGGAATCAGTTTTATCCAGTATTTGGCGAAGAGTCCCAGCAGTCCTTCCAGCACGCCGCCCACAATCACCGCTCCGATGAGGGTGCCCATGCCATAGGCTGCGCCAATGCTGATGGCCAGCGAGAGAAAGGTGAAGGAAATACCCATCACGATGGGCAGTCGCGAACCTATTCGCCATACGGGGTAGAGCTGCACCAGCGTACCTATACCCGCTATTACCATACAGTTTTGTACGAGCACCGCACTGACTGATTTGTCCAGCCCTATGGCGCTGGCAAGAATCATGATAGGCGCAATGTTGCTGACAAACATGGCCAGTACATGCTGAAGACCGAATGGGACAGCTTTGCCCAATGGTACTCTACCGTCAAGCTGATAGAGATTCTCTGTAGAATTTGTCATAACTATATCAGTATAAATAGAAATATCGCTTGATAACATTTCTTTCCGCTCCGTATCCATCCCACAGCCATAACTGCTTGCGCCGTCAAGCCCCAGGGTTGCCACAGAGATGCTACAAAGTTACAAAAAAACATTGACCCCCAATCCCTCAATCCCCATTTTTTCTTCTGCCATGCACAAAGGGGCGGGATTGGGCGCGGATATATACCTTATTATATATAAAGGAGCAATTCTATATGCGCTATCTGAGATTGAATTATAAAAAGAAGGACGAGAGCAATGTAAATAATGCCCCCGTCCGATTAGTCTTCACAACGGAATAATCTTTATTGGATGTACAAAAGTACTAATATCCTAACTAATCACAACCTTTGACGAACAGGAAATGCAGAAGCCCGGTTGTCGTTGGCATAACAAGTGCTCATAACGCTTCCTGCTCTGCGTGTGTCCGAGTCCAGCGGTACACATGCTGATTCTGCCCCAATGTCACGGCCGCTTTCAGCCGCTATGGGGCAGAAGAGGTGTCATCTGGTATATTCTTCGGGCAATACAGGCATGGCACCATGCTGTGTGCAGACATATGCCGATACCTTCACCGCCAGTTCGTGGGCTTCCCTTACGTTCTTGCCCTTCAGGATGCTTGCCACAAATGCGCCTGTGAACGAATCGCCGGCGCCCACGGTGTCAGCCACTTCCACTCTGGGTGTCTCGATAAATGATATCTCGCCTGGTGTAAATACGTAGCTGCCGTTTACGCCACAGGTCAGGATGAGCATCTTCAAGTTGTATTTGCCCAGGAGAAGCCAGCATTTGTTCTCCAGGTCTATGCCTGGATAGCCGAAGAGGCGGCTTACGGTGATCAGTTCCTCGTCGTTGATCTTGAGGATATTGCATCGTTTGATGCTCTCGGTGATAATCTCCTTGTTATAGAATCCTTGACGCAGATTGATGTCAAAGATTTTGAGAGTTTCTTTCTCTTCAGGCATATTGTCGAGAAATCGGTAGATGGTATTGCGTGACACCTCGTTGCGCTGGGCCAGCGAGCCATAGCAGACGGCGGTGCAGTTCTTGGCCAATCTGTCCAGGGCGGGGGTATAGGGTATATTGTCCCAGGCTGCTCCTTCCTTGATGTCATAGCAGGGTATTCCATTGGCGTCGAGCGTCACCTGTACGGTGCCGGTAGGGTAGTCTATCTTTTCTATCTCATAGTTGAGATGGTGGTCGTCGAGTTCCTTTTCCAGTTCCTTGCCCAACTCGTCATCACCCATTGCGCTGACAGCCCAACTGTCGAGCCCAAACTGAGAGACATGATAGGCGAAGTTGGCTGGAGCGCCACCGAGTTTCTTTCCACTTGGCAGCATGTCAAAGAGAGCTTCGCCGATACCTATTACTGATTGTTTCTTTTCCATTGTCGTCTTTAGTTTTAGATTGCTGGATATATTGTCTGTCTTCCGTAGCGTGGGCATCTTTCTGGCGGTGCCCATTGCTACGGTCCAATCTTTTGGACAGTCTGCACACGTCAGTACATACTTTCTCTGTATCTGCCAATGGTGTGCAGACTGTCTCTTCTTGCCTGTCTGCTATTTCTTCTCTTGTGGTTTCTGGTCTAAGTCGATGATAACCTTCATACTCGTCTCGCGATGGCTGTCGATGAATCTGTATGCGTCATCATATTCCTCAAAGGCGAAACGGTTGCTTATGAGAGGCTTGAGGTTGACGATGCCTTTGCTCACATAGTCGATGGCGGTGAGATAATCCTCGTGGCGGTACATCATCGATCCGATCAGGCGCAGTTCGTGTTCGCCCAGGTGAAACATGCTAAGAGCTGGGTCTTTGGCAAAGACAGCCACGACCACGATGTCGCTGCCCTTCTCGATGGTCTCCATCAGCGAGCGGATAGAAACCTCTACGCCAGCCACTTCAAAGCCTACCTGATAGCCTTCTTCGCCGAAGAGTTCTTGGGCAGCTGCCTTGAGGGGCTTCTTGGTGATGTTGAGCGTATGCTCGATGCCACACTCGCGGGCTTTGTCCAGACGCAGGTCGCTCACGTCGGTGATCAGTACGTTCTTGGCGCCACGGGCGATACAGAACTGGGCGATGAGGTTGCCGATGGTTCCAGCACCGCTCACCACTACATTCTTGCCTTTCACCTCGGTGCGGTTGCTGGCATGGGCGCCTACGGCGGCAGGTTCTATCATGGCTCCATAGTCGAGGCTCATCCCTTCGGGCAACTTGGCTACGCGGTCATCGTCTACGACGAAGAGGTCCTGGGCTGCGCCGTCAGCCTGGAATGCCTGTACACGCAGATGTTCGCAGACATTATACTGTCCGCGTTTACAGGGGTTGCACTTGCCGCAGACCAGCTGTGGGCGGGCGGTGATGTGGTCACCAGGGCTGCATACGGTTACCTCGCTGCCTACAGCCACTACCACTCCCGAGTACTCATGTCCCTGTACCACTGGATAGAATGTGGCGGGGTGGAGACCGTGGTAAGAGTGTATCTCACTGCCGCAGATGCCGATGCGCTTGATGTTGACGAGCACCTGATGGGCTGTCAGGTCAGCTGCCTTGGGTTCTGCTATTTCCTTAAACTCGATTCGCTTGGGTTCTACCAATATTGCTTGTCTCATAGTTGTATTGTTTTTTTATGGTTGTTATCGTTAATGTTAGTGTGTTGGGCAATTTCCGTTTGTCTTGTCCCACCCATCGGCCTGATGACCGATGGAGTTTTATTTCTTTTTGTTTTCCAGTTCTGTCATGATCTGGTTGTATTGTTTCTTGTTGAGTCTGTATAGACAGAGACACCCTGCGGTGATGATCCATAGCACTCCTGGTATGGTGCTGAAGGCGTGGTGCATGATGCTCAGCACTTCCGGGTTCTGCACAGCGTTGCTTACATATCCTGCACTGCCCAGAGCAATGGCGAGAAGTGATGTGCCGAGCGCCATGCCTATCTTGTTGCCCAGAGAGATGAAGGCATACTGGAATCCATCGTTTCTGATGCCCGTTTTCCACTCGCCATATTCCACGCAGTCTGGGATGATGGCATAGATGGCTGTGTTGAATCCGGAGAAGAAGAACCATGACAATGCTGAGAACAGGTAGAACATGATGGCGCTACCGTTGGGACTGAAGAAGTACAGAGCGATCATCGTGACACCAGTGAGGAAGGCGAAGATGGCTGCAGCCAGACCCTTATTGCCGGTCTTTCTGAATACCATGGGGAAGCAGGCGGCACCGATGATACTTGGCACGATGATGGCCATCGAATAGAAGGAAAAGAGCGTGGCCGAACCTTCTACATAAGTGAAATAGTAGAGCATGTCGGCGTTGCGTCCATAGTGGATGAAACCGAAGAGCAGCTGGCCTAAGAGAGCGAGCATATAGGGCTTGTTCTTCATCATGGCACAGAGCTGTACCTTCAGCGGGAGCTTCTGACCCACAGGTATCTCCACCACCTCTCTGGTTTTGCGGAAACAGAACAGATGGCAGGCGGCGAAGATGATGCCATAGAGCACAGCCACGGCGAGATAGCCATATTTGGTGTCGCCGGCGCCAAACCAGCTGATGAGAGGCACGGTTACGATGTTGATTACGCCGATGGCCATCATCGCGCTTACCGAGCGGCTGGTGTTGAGTTTGGCTCTCTCGTCGATATCCTGTGTCATGGCTCCGCAGAGAGTGCCATAAGGCAGGTTGACGCAGGTATAGCCCAGTACCAGGATGCAGTAGGTCACTGCCATGTAGATGATCTTGGCGGTCTGGCTCCATTCGGGGTGTGCCCAGAAGGTGAGTATCAGTACCAGTGCCGTGATAGGGGCTCCGAAGAGCAGCCATGGGCGGAATCGTCCCCAGCGAGTATGGGTCTTGTCGGTGAGTGCGCCGATGATTGGGTCGTTGATAGCATCCCAGAATCGGGATATAAGCATCAGGGTGGCTACAGCGCTCATGCTGATTCCAAACACGTCTGTGTAGAATATCATGAGGAAGTTGCCTACAAACATCCAACTGAAGTTGCAGCCCACGTCGCCCATGCCATAGGCGAGCTTGCTGATGAAGGGAACTTTACCCTCTGCATTGTTTTTCTGCGAGCCGTTCAACTGTGAGCAGTTCGCTTGACATTTACTGTCTTGTTCCATCTTTTTTAGGTTTGGGTAGTGTATTGTTGTTTTTAATTCTTAGGTGTTGGGAAGTAGTACTCTCAGAGAGAGCCTGCTCTTCCCTTATCACGCTGTAAAGGTAGCGTGAATTCGCAGGCAATTCAAGAAAAAAAGCATCTTTTTTCCCACAACCGTTCTCGCAACCGTTCCCATTTTCTGCAACCGTTCCCAAAAAGATCCGCATTTTGTTGTTGCTCTCATGGAGAATAAGTATCTTTACAAGCGCATAGACAAAAGACCCAAAGAGATATGGCAAAATACGTCACCATTATGGATATTGCAAGGGTGCTGGGCATCTCCAAGTCCACCGTCTCCCGTGCCCTCTCGGGAGATACCGGCAATGTGAAGGCCGAAACTCTGCAGAAGATTTTGGCAACCGCTGAGCAGATGGGGTATCATCGCAACGAACTGGCAGTACATCTCAGACAGCAGAGTACCCACAACATCGGCATCATCATCCCCGAAATCGTCACCACGTTTTATATGATCTTTATCAACGAGGCACAGGCCATCCTGCGCAGACAGGGCTACAAGGTGATGATAGCCATCTCCAATGAGAATACCGAGCAGGAACGTGAGAATATCCTGATGATGGAGCAGTTGCGCGTCGATGGCATCCTGATGAGTGCCTGTGACAAGGAGCGCAACGTAGATCTATATAATAAGGTGATAGAGCGAGGCATCCCCATCGTGTTTTTTGACAGAACCGTGGAGAGGGTCAGGGCTTCCCAGGTGCGCATGGACGATTATATCATGGCGTTTTTCATGGTTGAGGCTTTGCTGCGCAAGGGTTACAAGCACATCATCCATATTCCCGGTCCGTCTTATATCCGCAACAGTTATGAACGGTTGAGAGGTTATCGTGAGGCGCTTGAGAAGTTTCATGTCGAGTACCAGTCGCATGATGTCCTGCTGCCGGCATTGTCGGCCGAAGAGGGCAGTTGGGTGATGGAGCAGTATCTGGCCAAGGGGGTGCCTTTTGACGCCGTCTTCGGATTTACGGAGACCGCTGTCCTGGGAGCCAAGAGCGTCATCCAGAAGCACGGCTTGCGCATCCCTGACGATGTGGCGCTCTGCTGCATGTCGGGTACGACCCTTGCCACCCTGGTACATCCTCAGCTGACGGCTGTCGAACAGCCTATCGCCAAGATGGCGCAGGAGGGGTGCCGACTGCTGTTGGAGCATCTTGCCGATGCAGACAAGCCGATAGAGGAGATTGCTCTGAGAGGCGAAACCGTAATAAGAGAGTCTACATAGAGGCAGCGGGTGTGTCATCCATAGGATATGACACACCCGCTGCTTGTCTTGTCTGCTTCCTTTACGGCTCCAGATTCTCTGCTTCCGCTTCTGCCATGCAGCTGTAGAAATACAGGGAAATATAGTTGGTTGTCGTGGAAAAATAGTATTTTTGTAACCCGAAGGACAATATATACACTAACAGATAATATGATGAAAGTAATCCATTCTGAACTCGCCCCCAAAGCGGTGGGGCCTTACAGCCAGGCCATTGTGGCCGGTGGCTTCGTTTTCGCGTCGGGCCAGCTGCCCATCGATCCTGCCACAGGTGAATTTGCCGAGGGCGGCATCAAGGAGCAGACCCGCCAGTCGCTCACCAATGTTACCCATGTGCTTGCCGAGGCAGGCATCGACCTGAGCCATGTGGTCAAGACCACGGTGTTCCTCTCTGATATGGCCAACTTTGCTGCCATGAACGAGGTCTATGCCACATTCTTCAGCGAGCCTTATCCAGCCCGTTCGGCTGTGGCTGTCAAGACGCTGCCCAAGAATGCCCTCGTAGAGGTAGAGGTTGTGGCTGCTCTCTGATTTCCCTTCCTCAGCGCCCCGATGGCGTGCGAGTCTAATTGACAAGCCGTGTGGTTTCCCGAGGTCATTGTGACTGGTATCGGGTGACCACACGGCTTGTTTTCGGGATGTCCGCAGACGATAGCTGCGCCCTTCCTCCTATGCGACGGCCGCCGAAGGCAGAGAGGAGGTTGTCGCGGTTGCTGTCAGTATGCTATAAGATGACAGGAGCATCATGGTTGCAGCGTTCTTCGCTTGCCGCCAGATGCTCCTGTTATTCGTCTTTCGTCGGTTAGGTGTCTTCTTACTTCACCACAAACACCTTTGTCTCATGCGCGGCCACGCTTCCTTTCCAGCTCTTGGCTTTCCGGGCTATGTCTCGGTGCTGCCATACATCGCGCACGGTGTACTTGCCGTTGAGCCCGAGGCTTGCAAAGTTGAGGCTTATGCGTTGGGCTTCGTCCGAGGGGTTGAGGATGGCCACGGCGTGCGAACCGTCGGCGAGCGGTTTGATGTAGACCTGCTGCGCAGGCAGGTTCACAATGCGTTCGGCAGCCTTGCCCAGAGCGTCTTGGTTGATGGCGATAATCTCCTTGTTGAGCAGAATGCGGCGGTCATCGTCGGTCACCTTGCGCAGGTCGTTGGTCATGGCAAGCACCGACGACAGCATACACCACATGCTCATCTGCGTCTGATATTCGGTCGTGGTACAACCTACGCCACCGAGGTCGCTCGACGGGCCGCCCGTTCCGTACAGGCCGACCACCAGCATATCCATGTCGGGCCATTGTCCCGGACGGGCGTGTTTTGCCAGAGGCGCCGTTATGTCGATGATGTCCAGAATACCCATGCCGCCTTGTTTCACGATGTCCTTCCACATATCGCGCACATCGCCTGAGGTACGCCAGAGCTGTCCTCCCACCTCTTCGCACCACTCTTCGCATTGGCGCTGACCCCACTCGCAGATGCCGAGCACGATGTCGCGCCCCGAGTTCTGCAGAGCGTTAGCCATAGTGCGGTAGCGCTGTCGGGCGGTGGCACTGTCGGCAGGAGCGTTGCAGTAGTCGTACTTCAGATAATCTATGCCCCATGAGGCGAAGGTGCGTGCGTCCTGCTCCTCAAAACCCAGACTCGCCGTCCATCCGCCGCAGGTGAGCTGTGCCGCATCCGAGTAGATGCCGAGCTTCAGTCCTTTGGAGTGTACATAGTCGGCGAGCGCCTTTATGCCCGACGGAAACTTCTCTGGGTCGGGTATGATGTTGTTCTCGCGGTCGCGTCCGCCTTGCCAGAGGTCGTCGATGAAGATATATTCGTAGCCGGCGTCGCGGAATCCGCCTTCTACCATGGCGTCTGCAGTCTCGCGTATGAGCTGTTCGTTGATATTGCCTTGGAAGAGGTTCCATGTCATCCATCCCATTGGTGGTTTCGGAGCAAGTTGTCGACGTGGGGTGGGGGTGTTCTCTGCCAAAGCGAAGAGCGACGCGAGGCAGAGCGCTGCCGATAGGATAAGCGATTTGTTCATAATGAATTGTCAATTGGTTGTTTGTTATTGTACATAGACTGTGCCGTGGCGATATAAAGCACGGGGCTTCCGTCTGCTTTATATGCCTTGCGCATAGGCTTTTATATTATCACGTACAAATTTAGCAATTATTTCCCGAAGTCCCGTACCAAGTCTCCGATTATTTCATTATCGTGGCACCAGCCCCTCAGCCCACCGCCGGCATATACACTGCCCCAAGCACTGCCCTGTATATGATTTTTCCGTAAAAACTGCACGCTTGGCGTATTTTTTTGTATTTTTGTGACCATATTATAGTGTTTACCTATGACTATACATCAAATCACATTCAGTCCCACTGGCGGCACGCGACGCGTGAGCGAGTTGCTGTGTGCGGGCATCGGCACCACGGACACCGCCACCGAACTCTGCTCGTGGGAGGATGACATCGCTTATCCCGACATTGCTGCCGATGACCTGGTCGTCATCTCCATGCCCGTCTTTGCCGGACGCGTGCCGATGCTGGCTGTAGAGCGGCTGAAACGCGTCAGCGCCCATGGCGCCCGGTGCGTGATAGTCGCCGTCTATGGCAACCGCGCCTACGACGACGCCCTCGTAGAGATGCAGGACGTAGTCACCGCAGCGGGTTTCCGGGTGATGGCAGCCGTGACAGCCATCGCCGAGCACAGCGTGTGCCGGCAGTTTGCCGCCGGACGCCCCGATGCGAGCGACGCCGCGCAGCTTGGTGAGTTTGGTGCCGCCATCCTTGCCCGCGCAGCCCAGTCGGCGCCCATCCCCGAGTTCACTCTGCCGGGTCACCGTCCTTACCGCGAGTACAGTCCATGCGCCGTGCCCGAAGCCGATGACCGCTGTCAGGGCTGCGGAGTATGTGCTGCCCAGTGCCCCACCAGAGCCATCGCGCCAGACCATCCCCAGACCACCGATCCGGCCCTCTGTATCAGTTGTATGCGTTGCGTGCAGGTGTGCCCCGTCCATGCCCGAGGCATCGGACAGCGCCTCTCCATGCTGGCAGCCCATCTCGAACCGCTCTGCCGCGAGCGACAGGAGAATAGACTCTATCTCCCATGATGCCGACTATGCAGGGACCGGAAAACACCATGCACAGGGCTACGGTACGCAAGGTCGTCGCAGCCTTCGACTCGTTCAAGGGCTGTCTCTCTGCCCGGGAGGCATGCGAGGCGTGTGCCCAAGGCATAGGCAGAGTCCTGCCCCACGCCGCTGTAGTTCAGCTGCCGCTGAGCGATGGAGGCGAAGGGCTGGTCGAGTGTGTATGCCGGCTGCTGCCCTCACGCCCTGTGACCGTCGAGGTGCATGGCCCCCTGATGGAGCCTGTGACCGCCGAATATGCCGTGTCCATGGATGGTCGTACCGCCTATATGGAGATGGCGGCGGCAAGCGGACTGACGCTCGTGCCCGTAGGGCGGCGCGATGTGATGCGTGCCACCACCTATGGCGTGGGCGAGATGATGGCCGATGCCGTAAGCCGAGGCTGCACCGAGATAGTGATGGGTATCGGCGGAAGCGCCACCTGCGACGGCGGCAGGGGCATGATAGAGGCCCTGGGCGACTGTCGGCGCCTGGCGTCACGGTGTAGAGTCACCGTGGCCTGCGATGTAGACAATCAGCTGTATGGCGAGCGGGGTGCCGCCTGCATCTTTGCCCCGCAGAAGGGTGCTTCGCCCGAGCAGGTCAGGGCTCTCGACGCTCGTCTGCGCGACTTTGCCCGTGCCACTGAGCGTGCCGGACTCGCCACGTCACTACTCGCCCTCCACCCGGGGGCAGGTGCGGCGGGAGGACTGGGCTATGCGCTCATGGCATACCTCAACGCCAACCTCCGCTCGGGCATAGACATCATGCTCGAGCTTGCCCATTTCGACGACGCCATCCGTGATGCCGACCTCGTAATCACGGGCGAGGGCAGGTCTGACGCTCAGACACTTATGGGCAAGGTTCCCTATGGGGTGATGGTGCGCTGCCGCCGCGATGGAGTGAAGGCGTGGCTGCTGTCGGGCGCAGTCGACGATATCGAGGGGCAGCTCTCGACAGTGTTTGACCTGGTGGCGGGCATCAACGATGCCGACCCCCGACCGCTCGCCGTGCTGATGCAGCCCGAGGTGGCCCGCCACAACCTGGCTGCGACTGTGGCAAGACTCGTTGGTGGGGCGGGATAGACGGAGGTGTGAGAAATCATGTCATCATTTCTCATGAATGTGAACACGTTATTGTATATTCATCCGCATGTGGATGAATGGTTTAAGAAGACAACGCTTCTGAGAAATGACAATTGTCAGACATGTTCCGACTTGTTTGTTATAATTGAGCCCCTTCTTTAAGGGGCTCAATTATTGATTTGATTTTTTCACCTTATATTATATATGGCATATCCAGAAAGAGGACACGACCTGCATAACGGATAATCATATTTTATTTCCTAAACAGTTTCATCGTGCGCCATACATCCTGCATTTGGGCAGATGATGAAATGGTAGGAGTCTGTGATTTGTTGTTCACAACTATTGACTTTTGCGATACATTGGTCTTAACGTAATCTGCCAAATCGCCAAGAGTTACATTTCCACGTGACTCCTTTAACTTTTTAAGCAGGAAATACGTAAACAAGCCATGTCCTTTCTCTTTATATGGATAAGCTGTTTCGCTCCCATCTGCAGCAGAAAAGACCACTACATTACCAGTCACCATGTCTTTCTTTGGCTTGATAGCTACACCTCGTGCAGAAACAATCATACCGTTTTCTCTACGGCTACCACTGAAACAGGCATCCATAAAGACTATGACTTGCTTGGCATCGATACTTCCGATTGAAGAATACAGCCCACTTAGTGGTAAACATGCCTCCAACATAGATGGTGTAGCATCTGCTGGCAGCAGATAGGCTTCATTGTTCTTTTCATTTGGCACTCCATGACCGGCATAGTAAAAAATGACATTTATATCACCCTTGTATGCTTGCGAAATCTGTTTTAATGTACTCAACGCACCCAATATCTTACCATAAGTAGCATCGATATAAACCTTTATGTTTTCTTTCGGAAGACCTAATGTTTTATGACAATACTCAGAAAAAATCTTTGCATCATTGGCTGCGAAAGGAACACTCGCCACATTCTGATAATTCTCATTGCCTATTATGAAGGCAAACGTATTCGAAGAGTTGACAGAAGAGACAGGAATGTCTTTGTCTATCGTACGGTCTATTATAGCAACAGGCTGAGTTTTCGCTTTTTGTAATGATTGCGGTGTCGTTTGTACTTTATTGTCAGCTACGTCAACTATTATTTCTGGCAAATCTATATTTGCAGACAAATTCTGGTCAGGCACATAGTTGTTAAGCGATTTATATCCATTGTTACCCAGTTTGAACGAGAATGAAACAATAGCGGCTCTATCGTTAACAATATCGTAGTTCGGTGTTATTTTAACATCATTTCTCCATTTTTCCTTAAATGTCGGAGCTTGCGCAATAGGGACTTTTATGAATAACGTATCTACATTTTTGATATACACAGGAAAAGTTTCATTTTCAGGGTCATAGGCAGCAAGAAAATATCTCAAGTCCACACGTTTGTTGGTGTTGAGGTATTTTGACTTATACTCTTTTGTCAGTTCCTTTACCTTTAGATTCTGATTGACGGCGGTTACGCGTTTCTTCCACTCTGACTGTTTCTCAAATTCTGATTTCTTCTGCCAATTCTTTATATCTTCCTCTATTAAGGGTTTGGCATATTCGCTAAATGTCTTAAAGAGGCCACCATACTCAAAGTTGTTGGCCTTTAATGTGTAAAATGCAGAACTAAATGGCGTATTACCCCAGCTGTCAAACACCCCGTTATGAATTGTAATTTTGGAAGTGAGTCCATAAATTTCAGTTAGTTTATAACAAAATGCGAAAGCCATTTCTCCTATATAGGTCACTTTAGATGGAATAACAATCTTTGACAGACTATGGCAATTATCGAAAGCATAATTACCTATATATTCCAATTGTTTTGGCAGCTCGATAGAAGGAAGTGACATACATCCACTAAAGGCACCATCCTCTATTCGTTTAGTGCCTTCGAAACGGACTTTTCGAAGTCTTGTGCAATCACGCACCATGTTTTTTTCTATCACGGTTCTATAACCCAAATTCAGAGTGTCAAGATAGTTATCCTTATAGTCCCCAAAGATTTGTTTCATGGTCACTCCATGTACATGAACAGAGGCTTTAGTGAGAGATTTGCAGTTGGAGAAAGCGCCATTTCCTATTTTCATGTTCTCATTAAACAAATATATCTTGTTTAGTTTATCACAGTATGAAAATGCAGCGGTTCCTATTTTCTTTATTGATTCAGGTAAATGAATATATTCCAGGTTTGGTAATTGATAAAAGGCGAAATTTCCAATTTCTTCTACTCCATCTTCGAAATCAACGGATACTAAAGACGTATATTTGGTAAAACTATGGTCGCCAATACGTAATGTTTTAGGTATCGTAAGGTAACGAATATTCTTGGCGACATCACTATTAAGGGAGCAAAACAATATAGGATAACTCTTACCTTTATAAGATACATAGGCAGGTATATCTAAGCAAGTAGGGTCTTTCATTTGTTCCGGGTACAAATTATCCACGGAACCATATAGAATACCTACGCTTGTGGTAAGACTATATTCAATACCCTGTATAATGACACGTTTCTCCTTCTTCGCCTCTATTTGGGAGGTGATTCCCCACAAAAAGACAAACAACATCAAATAGCGAAATAAAATCTTTTTTTGCAACATATTGTATACTTAAGTTAAAATAGAAATTAAACAATTATTGGGTTTAAGGTCTTAGAAGCAGAGCGTCTTACCAGCCTAAAATCTTGTCGATTTTATTTTGAAAGTCCTCACTTCCGCTTTTCAACTCTTCGTGCAAAGCCCTTTTGGCAGCTGCTTTGTCCATATTCCCATTATAGGCAATGCGAACAAGCACTTCTTTGTTCATGGTTGCTTTAATACGATAGCATTCCATGATAGTGATAGTACGTCCATACTTTGAAAAATTTGGTAGTTTGAGCAGCCACATTTGTTACTAAACAAAAAAGGGAAACCGTAAATGCAAATAATTTTTTCATTGTGATAATCGTTAGTTATTAAATGTTTTTAGTACAATACACCTTAAATGGAAAGTTCTATAAGTATCAGGACAACAACAGCCTGTCCATGATATGCTCATGCCAGACATTTCGCTTGTCTTAGTGTTACACTAAAGATGACCAAAACCTGACTATTGGCAAAAATACAAATTAAATCTGAATAGCCCGCCTCTTTTGATGCCTTTTTTGCAAATATAGTACATTTTTTTTGCAATCATGGTTCAACTTGGTATTCTTTTATTCTAAATCACCGCCCCAACCTTAGACTTGCTAACTACCTTTGGTGCATGAATAAAATATCTAACCGCAGTTGCGGGCTCGTATCAATAGTTACGTGGTTGCGTGTCGTAAGTCACGAGCCCACGTATCGTAAGTCACGGGCTCTCGTGACTATTGATACGAGCCGACAACTGTGGTCAGAGGCGCGGCCGGCGTAGTTGCCGCGGAGGGCGGCATGGTCGGCATAGTGGTGGCGATGGACTCTAAAGAAACCGTGATAATTGACAATCATCACGGATGGAGTGAAAATAATCGCCCTTTTCTTTTGCCATGCACCAACCTTTGGCTAACTTTGTAGAAAGTTAGGTCCCTGCGCCCTGCCCCGATGGCTGCCCTGGTCGCAGACACGATGAGCGCTCGGGCCATACCTTATTAATATATCGGTGAACACTATCTGTATATAGGTGAACACCATCTGTATATAGGTGAAAAATATCAGTATATCGGCGAACACTATTAATATATATAAGTGAACAATAACCCAAAAACTTATAATGATGAGAAAAATCTTTGTGATGCTGTCGTTGCTGGCAGCGGCCGTGACCCACGCCGCCGAACAGCCCCAGCGCGTGTCGGTGGAGACTCCCCACATGTCGTTAGTCCTGGAAGTGTCGAAAGACATGCAGCCCCGCTATGTCTACCTTGGCGAGCGTCTCGGCAAGCATGACCTCGACAACGCCGTACCTCTGGCGCGCACCCCCATCTATCCCACCTACGGGTCGGAACTGGTGCATGAACCCGCACTCGCCATAACCCACGCCGACGGGGCTATGGCCACCGACCTGCGCTATACAGACACCAAGGTGGTGGCAGAGCCCAAAGCCACGGTGACCATCGTGCGCATGCAGGACAAGGTGTACCCCGTGGTGGTAAACATCTGCTATCGCGCCTATAGCGACGTGGATATCATCGAGACATGGACCGAGATAGAAAACTATGAGAAACGCCCCATCACCCTCAACCGCTTTGCCAGCGCCATGCTGCCCATACGCCGCGGCGATGTGTGGATGACACGCTTCCACGGAGCATGGGGCAACGAGGCAAGGCTCGTAGAACATCCGCTGCAGCGTGGATTTGTGACCGTAAAGAACAAGAACGGTGTGCGCAACTCGCAGACAGAGCATGCCGAGGTGATGTTCTCGCTCGACGGCAAGCCCGCCGAAAACCACGGACGCACCATCGGAGCAGCCCTCTGCTATACCGGCAACTACCGTCTGCAGGTGGAGACCTACAACACCGACTACCATTATCTGCTGGCTGGCATCGACGAGGAGTGCTCTGCCTACCATCTGGCTCGGGGCGAACGCTTTGTCACCCCTGTGCTGGCGCTCACCTACAGCAATGAGGGCAAGGGCGGTGTGAGCCGCACGTTCCACCGCTGGGGCCGCGAGTACAAACTCTGCCATGGCAACCAGGTGCGCGACATCCTACTCAACAGCTGGGAGGGCGTGTATATGAATGTCGAAGAGAAGAAGATGGACCAGATGATGGCCGATTTCAAGGCCCTCGGCGGCGAGCTCTTCGTGATGGACGACGGATGGTTTGGCGGCAAGTATCAGCGCACCGACGACGCTGCTCTGGGCGACTGGGTGGCCGACACCCGCAAGCTGCCCGGTGGCATTGAGGCTCTGCTCGACGACGCCAAGCGCCACGACATCAAGTTTGGCATCTGGATTGAGCCCGAGATGACCAACGAGCGGAGTGAACTCTACGAGCGCCACCCCGACTGGATTGTCAACGCCAAGAACCGTCCGCTCGTGGGCGGACGCGGCGGAAACCAGCTGGTGCTCGACATGGGCAATCCTAAGGTGCAGGACTTCGTCTTCGGCGTGGTCGACAATCTGCTTACCCGCTATCCGCAGATAGCCTATATCAAGTGGGACGCCAACATGTCTATCATGTCTCACGGTTCACAGGCGCTCTCTGCCGCCAACCAGAGCCACCTCTACATAGCCTATCACGAGGGCCTGAAGAAGGTGCTCGAGCGCATACGTGCCAAGTATCCCGACGTGGTGATGCAGAGCTGTGCCAGCGGTGGCGGCCGCGTCAACTGGGGCATACTGCCCTACTTTGACGAGTGGTGGGTGAGCGACAACACCGACGCCCTGCAGCGCATCTACATGCAGTGGGGTACCAGTCACTTCTTCCCCGCCATCGGCATGGCTTCGCACGTGAGCGCATCGCCCAACCACCAGACCATGCGCCGTCTGCCCATCAAGTATCGCTTTGATGTGGCTATGACAGGCCGTCTCGGTATGGAGATGCAGCCCTGCGATATGACCGACGCCGAGCGCGACTTTGCCAAGCGTGCCATCGCCGACTACAAGATCATACGGCCTGTGGTGCAGATGGGCGACCTCTACCGCCTGGTGAGCCCCTACGACGACCTGCACATCGCTTCGCTCATGTATGTGACTGAGGCCAAGGACAAGGCTGTGTTCTACTGGTGGAAGATGGCCAACTTCGTAGACGACCATCTGCCCCGCGTGTGCATGGCAGGTCTCGACCCGCAGCGCATGTATCGCGTGCACGAGCTCAACCGCATCGACAAGGACCCCCTCTTCTGCGAGGGCCGTCTCTATAGCGGCGCCTTCCTCATGAACCACGGCCTCGACTTCCCCTACAATCACAAGACCGATGTAGAGACCAACGGATGGTCAAGCCGTGTGCTCTATCTCACAGCCGAGTGATCCCTGGGCGCACAGCCCGTGACAGATAACTTACAAATACATAGATTGCAACGCATTGCGCGTTGCAATTTATGTATATAGCAATTGGAAATAATCATTTCGTGCTTTGATTTCATTAGCCCGAACCGTTACTTGATCTTAATTTAGGCTATTTCCGGTTTTGAGCAGATTGGCTCTGGTCTGGGTGAAGCCATAGCGGGTTATGCCTCCATCAGTATGGCATGAATCAGAATCAGACGACCTGTCGGGGGTAGACCGTTTGGAGCTAATGCGCAAAAAAAGAGGATGACGGCGCTGTGCCGACATCCTCTCGTAAGGGTTGTGATGACGGCTCCGTAGAGGAAGCCGCCATAATGGGTGCTATCAGATGATACTGTTCTTGCGGGTCCACTCGATAATCTCGGGGATGTAGCCGAAGGCCAGTCCGGTGACGGTGTCTGCACAACCGTAGTAAACGGCTACGCGTCCGGTCTCGGGGTCGTGGAGCTCGGCACAGGGGAAACATACGTTTGGCACGTCGCCGGTGAGCTCATACTGCTTCTGCGGAGAGATGAGGTAGGGACCGCTGCGGTAGATGGGCTTCCAGGGCTGCTCGAGGTCGAGCAGAGCCGAACCGAAACTGTATACATAACCATTGCAAGAGTGGAGCACGCCGTGATAGAACAGCAGCCAGCCCTCGCTGGTCTCGATTGGGATAGGTCCGGCACCAATCTTCATGCACTGCCATGCGCTCTGCTCGAATGGAGCGGGAGCCATCACGTGGCGGTGCTTGCCCCAGAAGCACATATCGGGCGACTCGCTATAGAAGATGTCGCCGAAGGGAGTGTGGCCAGTGTCAGAAGGACGAGAGAGCATGGCGAAGTTGCCATTGATCTTCTTGGGGAACAGCACGCCGTTGCGGTTGTAAGGCAGGAAGGCGTTCTCCAGCTGGTGGAAGGTCTTGAAGTCGGTGGTCCATGCCACGCCGATGGTTGGGCCGTAGTAGCCGTTGCACCATGTGACATAGTACTTGTCCTCTATCTTGCACACACGTGGGTCGTAGCCATACACCCACTGTCCCACTTCCTCGTTGTCGCACTGGAAACGGAGCGGTTCTTCATTGATGTTCCACTTCTTGCCATCCTCAGAGAAGCCTACGTGAAGCACCATGCGGCGGTTGGTATCATCGCAGCGGAAAACGCCAGCGAAACCATTGTCAAAGGGTACTACGGCACTGTTGAAGATACTGTTGCTGGTGGGCAGCAGGTCGCGGGGGATGATGGGGTTGTCGCTGCAACGCCACATTACATTCTTGCAGTCTTGCGGACGCTCTTCCCAAGGCATGTTGGGCAGGGCCTGTCCTTCAATAATCAGTTTGCTCATAATCGTGATGATTTTGGTTGTATGAATATTATTGTTTCTTGTCTGGATAGGTGAATGGCACAAACCAGGTGATAAGCAGTGCGGGTATGATGAATATCAGCACAAAGAGGAAGAAGCCCTCATAGCCCAACAGCGTGGTGAGCTTGCCGCTCGACATACCGGTGACCATCACGCTGAGGTTCATAATACCCGAGGCGATGGCATAGTGGGACATCTGGTTCTTGCCGGGAGCTATCTGGTGCATCATAAACATGGTGAGGCCCACGAAGCCAAATCCGTAGCCGAAATACTCTATCACGATGCCGCCGCCGATGAGCCAGAGGCTGCTGGGCTGGTAGATGGCGAGGAAGGTGTAGACCAGGAAGGGCAGGTTGAAGATAAGGGCGAGGACAAACAGCACCCGCTTCAGACCGAAGCGCGCGATGACGTTGCCGCCGAGGATAGAGCCCACCACGAAGGCTGCGGCTCCGAAGGTGCCATAGTAGGTGCCAATCTGCTCATTGCTCAGTCCGAGTCCACCCTGGGAAACGGGGTCGTGGAGGAAGAGGGGCACCACCTTCATCACAAATCCCTCGGCGAGGCGATAGATGATGATGAAGAGGATGTAGTAGATGATGTGTGCCTTCTGGACAAACTCCTTGAGCACATCCCACAGTTCCTTCAGCGTCTCGCTGGCACTCTTCTTGTCGTCGTTGTGCTTGCCGTCGGTGGGCAGGATGAAGTAGTGGTAGATACCCAGCGCGGTCATCACTACGCAGAGGAAGACGAGGATGGCGGTCCAGGCATTGAGTACTCCCACCATGGGGGTGATGATGCCGGCAATCCATACCAGCAGTCCGGTGGCAAAAATCTTGGCGATATTGTAGAACGCACCTTGCCAGCCTATCCACCGGGCTTGGTCCTCTTTGGACAGCACGCCCATATAGGTGCCGTCGGCAGCAATGTCGTGGGTGGCACCACTCAGTGCAACTACGGCAAAGAGGGCTATAGAGATGGCGAAGAAGTCGGGGAGGTGGAGCGAGATGGCTGCCAGACCGAAGACGACGCCACTGACTACCTGGGTGAGGACTACGAAGAACTTCTTGGTCTTGTAGAGCTCAAGCAGGGGGCTCCACAGGAACTTCAGGGTCCAGGGCAGCATGATGAGACCGGTCCAGAAGGTAATCTCTGCATTGCCTATGCCCAGGTCCTTGTACAGGAGAGACAGTACCATATTGAGCACCACAAAGGGCATGCCCATGGCAAAATAGAGGGTGGGCACCCAGGCTACGGGGCTCACCTTCTTATTGGCTAAATTGATTTCTTTCATTGTTGTTATCAGGTTCTATTTCTTGCATGAGATAAGCAGGTCGGTCTTGCCGTCCTTGACGAGCTTCAGGATAAGCTCGCCGAAGAGAGTGTTCTGCCAGGCAAACCAGGGACGGGTGTAGTGCATCGAGTCCTTGATGTCGAACGACTCGTGGATGACTCCCGTGTTGGCGTCGGTGTCCATAAGCATCTGCACACACTCCTTGATCTCCTTGTCGTCACGGCTGGTCATGGCGCGCATGATGAGGCTCATAGGCCAAGCCATGTCGTAGCCCATGTGGGGACCACCGATGCCTTCGCCAGCCTTGCCGCGGAAGAAGTAGGGGTTGTCTTCGCTCCACACGAAGCGGCGGGTGTTCTGGTAGATGGGGTCATCTATGTCGACATCACCCAGATAGGGCATGGCGAGCAGACTGGGCACGTTGGCGTCGTCCATGAGCATGTGGTTGCCCATACCGTCGACCTCGTAGGCGTAAATCTTGCCATACTTGGGATGGTCGTAGACGGCATACTTCTGCAGCGCGGCCTTTACCTCGTTGGCCAGGTCTGTGCACTGGCTGGCCATCTGGCTGTTGCCGTTGACACGGGTCAGCACGTCGGCCATCTTGTTGAGGGTGGTCACTGCCATGAAGTTGGAGGGAATAAGGAAGAGGAAAGTGGTGGCATCGTCGGATGGACGGAAGACCGATGCGATGAGTCCGACAGGACGCACGGGGGCTCCAAGGCCCACGTTGCAGACGGTGTCGAGCTGTCGGTCGGTGACGCGCAGGAACCTATAGGAGCCAGGGCCATTCTTGCGCTGCTGCTCGTGGAAGGTGGCAAGGATATTCTTGACCACATCCTGCCAGAGCTGACCCTCGAAGATAGAGGCGTCGCCGGTGACGAGCCAGTACTCGTAAGCCAGACGCAGCGGATAGCACAAGCTGTCTATCTCATACTTACGCTCGTGCAGTCCGGGCTTCATGCCGCTGTCGTCGCTCATCCAGCGGCTCTTCTCGGCGAAGTCGCGTTGGAACGCATTGGCGTAAGGGTCGTACTGGATGTTCTTGAACTGACGCAGGATGACACCCTTAATCATCTGCTGGATATTCTTGTCCTTCTTGGCAAACTGGAGATAGGGCCATACCTGGGCTGCAGAGTCGCGGCCCCACATGGCGTGGATGTCGCCGGTATAGACAAAGGTGTCGGGGTTGCCGTCGGCGTCTTCCTCGTAGTGCACGGTGGTGTCGAGGGTGTTGGGGAAACAGTTCTCAAACATCCAGGCGAGATAGGGCGAGTCCTTCAGACGCTTCTTCATGTCCTTGATGCACTGCTCGATGACCTTGGAACGGAAGAGGCGTTCCTCGACCGCCGGGCGCTTGGACACGTAGGGCGTGGCGACGGCGATGGCGTCTATATACTCCTGTCCGAACTCTTTCTGGTTTACCGAAGCCTGGGCCTGGGCCGAGGTCGTGGCTGCAAAGGTGAGCAATCCTGCGATTGCCACCTTTGTGATATTGCTGATAGTCATAGACAGTGTCATTTAGGGACGATCCTTAACCTTGGTGCCGAACTTAGAGGGCTTGGCACCCATTACAAACTCGAGTACACCGCCCTTCATCAGGTCGGCATAGTCCATATACGACTTGGTATAAGGACGGCCGTTCCACTTGACGCTCTGGATGTACATATTCTTCTTGCTGTTGTTGCGGGCAACGATGTCGAGAGTCTTGCCTTCGCCGACATTGAGTGTGGCGCGGTCGAAGATGGGTGAGCCGAAGATGAACTTGCCGCCCTCGGGCTCTACCTGATAGAGACCTACGCTCGACAGGATGTACCAGGCCGACATCTGGCCTACGTCTTCATTACCGCTGAGACCGTCGAACTCGTTCTTGTACATCTCGTCGAGTGTCTGGCGGATGAGGCGTGCACCCTTCCAGGGCTGGCCTACGTAGTTATACATATATATTATATGGTGGCTGGGCTCGTTGCCATGGGCATACTGTCCGATGAGGCCCGAGATGTCGGGAGAGGCTTCGGCACCAGCGTCGCCGCTGACGATAAAGAGGCTGTCGAGTTTGGAGACAAAACGCTTCTCGCTCTTGAAGCAGCTCACGAGACCGTGGACGTCGTGGGGAACGAGCCAAGCGTACTGCCAGGCATTGCCCTCAGTGTAGTCATCCTGACGGTGAACAGAGTGGAAGGGGTTGAAGGGCTCGCGGAACTTGCCCTTGCTGTCCAGACCACGCATAAAGCCGGTGGCGGGGTCGAAGAGACGGCGGTAAACCTGGCTGCGGTTGTAGAAGTACTGGTAGTCTTCCTCGTGACCGAGCATCTTGGCCACCTTGGCCACACCGGCGTCGGCGAGGGCATACTCCAGAGCCTTTGCCACAGTCTCATAAGTGGGGTCGAGGTCGCAGGGGATGTAGCCATACTTCTTGAGCAGGTCCATGCCACGGTCGTCCTTCATGGCCGAAGCCTTCATGGCCTCGTAGGCTGCCTCTTTGTCAGCCACCAGACCCTTGAGCACGTAGTCGGCGAGGATGGCCACGCCGGGGTTGCCCACCATACAGTCGGTCTCGTTGCCCATAAGATGCCAGATAGGCAGTTTGCCCTGCTGCTTGTAGATATGGATAAAGGTCTGTGCCATATCAGCAGCCTTGTCGGCATGGATGAGCGACATCAGAGGCATGTTGGCACGGTAGGTGTCCCAAAGAGAGAATGTGGTATAGTTGGTGAACTTGCCACGGTGTATCTTGTAATCGGCACCACGGTATTCGCCATTGACGTCGGAGAATACAGAGGGAGCGGTCATCGAGTGATACATGGCGGTATAGAAGATGGCGCGGTCGTTGGCGTTGCTGGTCTCAATCTTGATTTTGCCCAACTCGGTGTTCCAAGCCTCGTCGGCAGCCTTGGCTACAGCGTCGAAGTCCCAACCGGGCACCTCGGCCTGCATGTTGAGCATGGCGTTGCCCTCGTTGACGGCTGAGAGACCCACCTTGACCAGCACGGGACGGGTGGCGTCGGCGAGCTCGAGCACGGCGATGGTGTCATTGCTCTGCACCATCTTGACGGGAGTGGAGAACTCGGCTGCGAAATACACCTGCTGGTTCTTGGCCCATCCTGTAGACTTGCGATAGCCTGTTATCAGTGTTGGGCTCACCTGGCGCATGCCGCATACTTTCATCGTATCCCATCCGATGCCCTGCAGCAGGTCGAGCTTCATCAGCGCCTTCTTGGCATTGGCGAATGTGTAGCGATGCATACCCACGCGCTGTGTAGCGGTGAGCTCTACCTTGACATTGGGGTTGTTGAGCTTCAGGCCATAATAGCCGGGGCGGACGGTCTCGTCGCTGTGGGCGAAGATTACAGAGTCCTGCGCAGCGGTAGATACGGGCAGCAGCGCGATGTCGCCCAGGTCACCGATGCCGGTTCCGCTGAGGTGGGTGTGACCGAAACCGATGAGTACATTGTCGCTATAATGATAGCCCGAGCACCAGTCCCATCCACGGGTCTTCTCGGTAGGACCGAGCTGGATGTAACCGAAGGGAACATTGGCACCGAGGAACACGTGGCCATGGCCGCCGGTTCCCACATAGGGATTCACATACTGCGTAAGATTTTCAGCGTGGACAGCCGTGGTGGCACCACACATTACGCTCAAAGCCAGGAAGGCCTTGACAGATAATTTTCTTAATATTTCCATTGTTAAAGCTAATAGTTTTGTACAAAGGTAGCAATAAATTGGCAGAATTTAGGCCTTAGGGATAAAAAAAACACTTGCAGAGGCATATCCGGCGCTATTTTTTATAAAAATAGCCTTCGCAGCGGCAAGCACCGTGATGATGGCGGCGTCGGCAGCGTTTGTGTAAGCCTCGTCGGGGTGCGGGTTGACCTTTGTCAACATCATCATCGATTATGGCGCGATTTATAAAGATTAACGCTATTGTCACATATTATTGCTGGTTTATCATTAACTTTGCAATAACGTATAAAGACATAGCTGATGAAACTGAAGACGATATTCCTGGCCTTGCTGTGGCTTACGACGCTTGCCGCCCATGCAGCCACCGACGGCCAGGGCAAGATGGAGGCCATGCGCGGCAAGGTGCCGGGCAGCTACAACTTCTGGATATTCACTCCCGAGGAGTATGAAGCAGAGGGGCGTGGCGTGCCGCTGGTCATATTCCTCCACGGCGCCAGTCTGTGTGGCAACAATTTGGAAAAGGTGCGCCGCTACGGGGTGCTCCACGCCATACAGAAGGGTAAGATTGTGCCTGCCGTGGTGTTGGCGCCGCAGAACGGAGGCGGAGCGTGGAACCCCAAGAAAATCAATGACCTGCTGGAGTGGACCGTGGCACACTATGCCATCGATACCACCCGCGTCTATGTCCTGGGCATGAGTCTGGGAGGCTACGGCACGATGGATTTTGTGGCAGCCTATCCCGACAAGGTGGCAGCTGCCATGGCGCTCTGCGGAGGCTGCTCGGTGAAGGAGCCCGCGGGGCTGGGCCAGGTGCCCTTGTGGATCATGCATGGTACCGCCGACCGCGCCGTGCCTATAGCCCAGTCCAAGCGAGTGGTCGACTATCTGCAGCAGAGCGGCAACGACCAGCTGCTGCGCTACGACTGGATAAAAGGGGGCAACCACGGCACACCCGCACGCCTCTTCTATCTGCAGAAGACCTACGACTGGCTCTTCTCTCACTCCCTCCACGACTCGCCGCGTACGGTCGACCGCACCTTCGACATCGATATGGACGATATCCGCCAGACCTACGACGAACTGAGATGGTTCAGAGGAATGTATGACAACGATTAGACGATGATAATGAATATCAAAGCACTCTTTTTCGACATCGACGGCACGTTGGTGAGCTTCACCTCCCACACCGTGCCCGCCTCTACCGTTGAGGCGCTCGAGGAAGCCCACCGGCGTGGCGTGGGCATCTATATATCCACGGGCCGACCCATGGCCTTTATCACCAACCTCAAGCCCATCGCTCACCTCATCGACGGATATATCACCACCAATGGTGCCTACTGCGTGGTGGGCGATACGGTGGTGAGCCGTCACCCTATGGACCCCGACGACGTGGCTACCGTGCTCGCCGACGCCATCGACAACCACTATCCGGTGGTGGTAGACGGTGAGCGGACCATCGTGGTCTACAACAACTCCGACCTCGTAGACCGTATCTATGTCAAGGGGCTTGGCGTAGATGTGCTCGACTACAGCCTGACGCTCAAGGACCTGGGCACAGAGGGCATCCTGGAGTTGTCGCCCTTTATGACCCGCGCCCAGGAAGCCGCACTCAGCCCGCGTCTGCGCCATGTCACCTCGGGCCGTTGGCACCCTGAGTTTACCGACTTTACCCGCCAGGGTGTCGACAAGGCACTTGGCTTGCGCGAGATGGCCGGTTTCCTGCACCTCGACATCAGCCAGACCATGGCCTTCGGCGATGGTGGCAACGACATCGCCATCCTCAGCGCTGCCGGCATTGGCGTGGCTATGGGCAACAGTGCCGACGATGTCAAGGCGGCTGCCGACTTCGTCACCACCGATGTCGACAACCACGGCATAGCCCACGCTTTGCGCCACTATAAGATTATAGACTGAAAGGTAGGGACAAAAACTATCTCCTTTTAATCAAGAATTAGAGAAAAAAGGATAACAATCAAACATATTATCGTGGAAAACTGCGTAACTTTGCACACACTTTATAACCATAATAAATACATCGACGACAATGACCTTGACTATTGAAAGAAAGAAGGCAATACGCAAAGAGATACGTGACTATGTGATGATAAGCATAGCCATGATTTCCTATGGATTGGGCTGGACCATTTTCCTGCTGCCCAACAAGATACCTACGGGCGGTGTGCCGGGTGTATCATCGGTACTCTACTGGGGTATGGACATCCCCGTCCAGATGTCCTACTTTGCCATCAACGCCACGCTGCTTCTCATTGCGCTCCGCATATTGGGCTGGCGCTTCTGCGTGAAGACCATCTACGCGGTGTCGTTGCTCACGGCGCTTTCCGCCGTCTTCCAGGAGCATCTGGAGAGCATCCATCTGTTGGAGGGCGACCCCTTCATGACCTCCATCATCGGCGGTGTGTTCATGGGTAGCGGTATCGGCTTGGGACTGGCTTTCAACGGCTCTACCGGAGGCACGGATATCGTGGCAGCCATCATCAGCAAGTATCGCAACATATCTTTGGGCCGCGTGTTCCTCGTGGTCGACCTTACCATCATCACCTCGAGCTACTTTGTGCTGCACGACTGGGAGAAAATCATCTACGGATATGTGACGCTCATCGTCTCGTCGCTCTGCATAGACTATGTGGTCAACTCCATGCGCCGTTCGGTGCAGTTCTTCATCATCTCCGACAAGTATGAAGAGATTGGTGCCCGCATCATCAATGACCCCCACCGTGGCGTGACCGTGGTCAACGGCCATGGCTTCTACTCGGGCCGCGACGTCCACATGCTCTTCGTGCTGGCTAAGAAGAGCGAGTCTCACAAGATATTCATGCTCATCAACGAGATAGACCCCAAAGCCTTTGTGTCACAGAGTGCTGTAATCGGAGTCTATGGCGAGGGATTCGACAAGTTCAAGGTACGCACCAAGCGTTATCAGGAATAATCCTTCATCCACCATGCGCGACGACAGTCAATACATACACGACCTCACGGCTCAGGGCGAGCACCGGCAGCAGGACTTCAAGTACGAAATCACCGACGCTGGCAAACTGGCGCGTTCGGTGTCGGCATTTGCCAATACCGTGGGCGGCCGCCTGCTTATCGGCGTGCGCGACGACGGTACCATAGCCGGAGTCAAGACCGAAGAGGAAATCTACATGATGACCCGTGCGGCCTACGGATGCTGTGAGCCCGAGGCCGACATCAACTTCAAGACCTATCATGTCGATGGGCGCAATGTGGTGGTTGCCACCATTCCGCCCGCCACTGCCAAGCCGGTGTGCGTCTTCGACGACGAGGGCCACAAGACCGCCTATATACGCATCAAGGATGAGAATGTGGTGGCGTCGCCCGTAATTATAGAGATGTGGAAGCAAGAGCAGCGCGAAGAGAACGTGATGCCCTACACCGATACCGAGTCGGGGCTGATGGAGATGATGCGTCTCAATCCTCACCAGCCTCTCCAGGTTATCTCCAAGATAGCCCACATCAAGCGTTTCCTGGTCATCAAGATACTGGCACGCCTCATCCGCTACGACATCGTGGGCTGGGAGTGGGACGGCGAGGACTTCCTCTTCTATCTGAAATAGGCTGCCCCCGTGGCAGGGCACTCTGCGCATGTGCGGGTGCCCCAGTTGGCAACAAATTGCCACGCAAGACAAAAATGTTAATGGTTTTTGTCTTTTATACCAATTGTATTGAGTAAATTTGTAGGCACAAGACTCAAACAATCATCAATATGGAAATCAACAAGGCTTTTATTACCATCGGACTGGCAACAGCTTTGCTGCAAATGCCTGTCGCCGCAGATGCCCAGCACGCCGGTAGTGCATGCTGTGACCACGGCAACAAGACCTGTCGACAGAACCCGCTGCTCCAGAAGAGCACTCTGCCCTTTGGAGCGCCCGACTTCGCACGCATCAAGGAGACCGACTACCTGCCTGCCATTGAGGCGGCGGTCAAGCAACAGCGTGAGAACATCCAGAAGATAGTGGACAACAAGGCCAAACCTACCTTCGCCAACACCATCCTCGCCTACGAGAACAGTGGCGTGCTGCTCGAGAATGTCAGCAATGTCTTCTTCGGACTCTGCAGTGCCCACAAGACGCCCGTCATCGCCGACACCGAGAAGAAGGTGACACCCTTGCTCACCGACTTGGACAATGAGATATCTTTCAACCAGAAGCTCTTCGAGCGCATCAAGTATGTATACGACCACGAGTACAAGAGCCTTACCGGCGAAGACCAGCGACTCACCAAGGTGATATATAAGGGCTTTGTGCGTTCGGGCGCCATGCTCTCTGCCGACAAGATGCAGCGCATGAAGCAGATTAACTCGCGTATCTCCTACCTCCAGCAGCAGTGGGGCAACCTCCTGCCCGAGGCGACCAACAACGCTGTGGTATGGGTCGACAGCAAGGAGAAGCTCGACGGTCTGAGCGATGCCGACATCGCCCAGTGCAAGAAGGATGCCGAGAGCCGTGGCGCCAAGGCTCCCTACTGCATCGTGATCATCAACACCACACAGCAGCCCATTCTCGCCAGTCTGCGCAACCGCGACCTGCGACGCCAGGTCTATGAGGCCAGCATCCACCGCGCCGACGGCACGCGTCCCGAGTTCAACACCTTCTCCATCGTGGCCGAAATGGCTCGTCTGCGCGCCGAGAAGGGCAGCCTGATGGGTTATGCCAACTATGCCGACTACTCGCTCGAGAAGACTATGGCCAAGAACTCGCAGAATGTCAACAAGTTCCTCGCACAGCTCATCAAGGAGTATTCGCCCAAGGCCGACGCCGAGACTCGCGCCATCGAAGCCTATGCCCAGAAGACCGAGGGTGCCGACTTCAAGCTCCAGCCCTACGACCGTTTCTACTACTCTGCGCTCATGAAGAAGGAGGTGCTCAACATCAGCGATGACGAGGTGAAGCCTTACTTCAACCTTGACAGCGTCGTAGAGAAGGGTGTCTTCTATGCAGCCCAGCGCGTCTACGGTCTCCAGTTCAAGCGCCGCCCCGACATCCCCACTTATCATCCCGATATGAAGGTCTTCGAGGTAAGCAATGCCGATGGCAGTCCTCTGGCTTTGTTCTATTGCGACTACTACCGTCGTCCCACCAAGCGCGGTGGCGCATGGATGAGCGCTTTTGCCAAGCAGAGCAGAGAGCGTCATCAGTTACCTATTATATATAATGTATGCAACTACGCCAAGGCGCCCGAGGGCCAGCCTTCACTCCTCACCTGGGACGAGGCCACCACGCTCTTCCATGAGTTTGGTCACGCCCTGCATGGCATGTTGTCCGACTGCCGCTACAACACGCTCTCCGGTACGGCCGTAGCCCGCGACTTCGTCGAGATGCCTTCTCAGTTCAATGAGTCGTTTGCCTCCATCCCCGAGATATTTGACCACTACGTGCGCCATGCCGTCACCGGAGCTCCCATGCCTGCCGACCTGAAGAAGCGCATGCTCGAGAGCATCAACTTCCAGACCGCCTACGCTCTGGGCGAGAACCTTGCCGCCACCAGCGTCGATATGGCTTGGCACCTGATGAAGGCCGACGAGGTGCCCACCGCCGACAAGGCTCCTCTCTTTGAGAGCCAGGCACTCAAGAAGGTGGGCCTGCTCAACGCGCAGATACCTCCACGCTATTCCACCTCTTACTTCAACCACGTATGGGGCGGTGGCTATGCTGCCGGTTACTACAGCTATCTGTGGACCGAGGTGCTGGCAGTCAACATTGCCGACTATTTTGCCAAGCATGGCGCCCTCGACCCCGCAGTGGGCAAGGCGTTCCGCGAGAAAATTCTCAGCCGTGGCAACACCAAGGACCAGATGGAGATGTTCACCGACTTCACAGGCATGACTTCTCCCGACGCTTCAGGACTGCTCAAGGCCCGTGGCCTGTAGCCCTTCCATTGCCGCCGGTCTTCGTCTGTGGGCGAAGGCTGGCGGCACCCGATACGACAGATGACAA
>OLSQ01000323.1_pt1 | contig 48213 bp, 47 predicted proteins | sample 1672561 | NCBI WGS metagenome assembly OLSQ01 (sample SAMEA3136699, study PRJEB25190) | human gut metagenome | biome: human gut; feature: human-associated habitat; material: faeces | place: Austria | collected 2013
GTTTGATCGCAAGTACATCGGGATCTTTTGCTGCCTGTCTGACAAAGTCAACGACAGGATCAAATGTTTCATATGGATGATGAAGGAAAATATCGCCTTTCCGGATTGCGGCAAAAATATCACTGCCCGGTTCAATTTCCGGAACACGCTGCGGTGTATATGATTTATAACGCAGATGATCATATCCTTCAATACCATACAATTTCATAAGAAATGTAAGATCAATCGGACCTGCGATATGAAATACATCTTCCTGTGCCACTTTTAATTCCGTCTTTAAAAACTTCAACAGTTTTTTGTCTGCTTTATCTTCGATCTCAAGTCGGATTACTTCGCCCCACTGGCGCATTTTCAGCTTACTCTCAATCTCTTTTAACAGATCGGATGCCTCATCCTCATCAATGGTCAGATCCGCATTTCGCATGATACGGTACGGATGAGCACACAGCACCTTGTAATTTGAAAACAGAATTCCGATATTCCGCTCGATAATCTGTTCCAGTAAAATAAATGACTTTGTTCCTTCTTCACTCGGTATCTGTACCAGACGCGGAAGCACACTCGGCACCTGTACGGTCGCAAAAACCGTCTCATCCCCTGCCTGTTTGCTGCTTAACAGTGCCGCAATATTCAAAGTCTTATTTCGGATGAGTGGAAACGGACGTGACGCATCCACCGCCATAGGCGTAAGAACCGGATAAACACTCTCCATAAAATAGCGGTCCACAAATTTTTCCTGTTCCTTTGTCAGATCCTCGTAAGCATCCACCAGATAAATGCCTTCTTTGTTCATCAACGGAACAAGCGAGCGTGTATACGTATTGTACTGTGTATTGACCAGTTCCCGCGTCGCACTGTTGATTGCAGCAAGCTGCTCTCCTGCGGTCATTCCTGCGATATCACGTTTTTTGTAATTAGCATGAACCATGTCGAGCAATGATGCAACTCTTACCATAAAAAATTCATCCAGATTTGAAGAGGTAATACTTACAAATTTTAATCTCTCTAATAGTGGGATTGTCTTATCTTTCGCCTCACTCAATACACGATTATCAAATTTTATCCAGCTTAATTCGCGGTTGTCGTAATAACTTGGATTTTTAAAATCAATCTTTGCTTCCATAGATACCTCCTCAGCAATTATATATGCGCTTCTGTTTCAAAATCGGCTTCATGCTGTATATATTTTCAAAATATGCGGTCTTTGCCTCAAACAATGCCTCCTCCAGCGATATATCTTCAAAAGCCTCTACTGTGAAGACGAGATTACGTTCCTTGACTGCAATCCGGATATTTTTAAATTTCTGTTTATGGCTCTGATCTAATGCATTGGCCACTCGAAGAATGGCAGATAATTTGGCAACACACAAATAATCGTCTTCGCTCAGCCGGTCTGACAACTCTTCATACGGATCAAGCGGCAATGTGTTATACAATACGACCATAGCTACAATTTCACGTTCCTGGTGCGTCAGTCCGATAATCTCCGATGACATAATAATATGGTAAGCATTCTCCGGAGATTCCGAAAGGCTTACATATTTTCCACAGTCATGCAGCATCGTTGCCACTTCCAGCAAAAGTCTCTGTCTTTTTCCCAATCCATGCACTTTTTTCATTGCATCAAAAATTTTTGTAGAAAGTTTTGACAGTGCCTCAATATGTGGTGTATAGCTGTTGTAATGCTGTGACAGGAAATGTGCTGCAGAAAGAACATCCGCATCAAAATCATGTGTAAGGGAAAGCAGCTTATTGCGCTGTCCGTAATCATAAGCAATACCATCCTGTATGTTTGCTTCCGGTACCCAGACTGTCTTTGGACAAATACTCTGTACCAGCGTTTTAAAAAGAATGATTGCCGGTATGATCAATGGTTCCCGGTCATTTGACAGATTCAGTTCATATGTGATTTCTTCGAGTGTCTTTTTCTGAAGCTTGTCAATAAATTTTACAAATTTCTCTGATTTTACCTGATGCTTTTTCTGCTCATTTTCATCAATTTTCCGAATCAGTTCGGTCGCATAATCGCTGATCAGAATGACATAATCCACAGTCTCTGTCATATACATGGCACGAAAAGCTTCCAGTTTTTTGTTCATGTACTCTTCGATCTGTGTCTCATACAAAGCAAGTGAATGGCCTCTGTCACTTAACAGATTATACAGGCGCATGATTCCGGCCTCGATATGCTGTGTTGTGATCAGTCTTCCCTCACGGAAAATCGTGATCTGTACGCTTGCGCCTCCCACATCGACCACCGCAGCACTCGTCTGTATCATTTTTTCAAAAGCTTCCTGTCCTGCTACGGACTTGTAACTGATAAAACGATGTTCTGAATTACTGACCACCTTCACACGAAATCCTGTGCGCAAATACACCTGATTCAATACAAACAGTTCATTTTCTGCATCACGCAGTACTGCAGACGCATATACTTCATAATCTTTCACACGATAACTTTCCATAATTTCTTTGAACTGTGCCAATGTCTCACACAGTTCTTCCACACGCTCATATCCGATCCTGCCCTCCGCAAAAGCATCACTTCCCAAATCCAGCCGGGCCCGAATATGATCTACCTGATGAAACTTCTTTTTATCCATGAACTCAAAAACTTTCAGACTCACGTCATAAGTTCCGATATATATTGCTGCAAATGTATGAACTGCCATACGCTCACCCCTTCTAGTACGTTCCAAGTATTTTAAATGAAATAGTTTCTTCCTTTAATCCCCGCAGTGCATTACGTACTGCATTATCTGAAAATGTTCCCTCAAAATCAACAAAGAAACGATATTCCCAATTCTTATTCTGAATCGGTCGTGACTGAATATTGATCATATTGATATCATTATAAATAAAATGCGAAAGTGCCTGATACAATGCACCACTCTCATGATTTACCTCAAAGCAGATGCTGATACGGTTTGCCTGTGGTGTATAGATTTTCTTTCCCGTCACAACAATAAAACGGGTGGAATTATTTTTATTATTCTGGATGGAATTTTTCAGTACTTTTAATCCATAAATTTCTGCATTCTTGGCACTTGCAATGGCTGCCTGATCCACTCTGCCATCTTCTTTTACTTTCTTTGCAGCCACCGCATTATTGCTCAGGCTGAACTTCTCCCATTCTTTGTGTGCCTCAAGAAAGTCACTGCACTGCATCAATGACTGCTTATGGGAATATATTTTCGTAATATCCGATTCCTGTGCATCCGCCAGTCCAAGCAGCGCATGATTAATCCGGATAATCTGTTCTCCAACAATATAATTGTCATATTCTACCAGCAGGTCATAATTTTCCGACACGATACCGGCCGATGAATTTTCAATCGGAAGAACTGCGTAATCAGCTTTCCCGGTCCGGATTGCCTCCATCGCATCTTTCCATGTATCCACATGAAAACTGTCACAGTTTTCACCAAAGAACTGTTCCATGGCTTCCTGACTGTATGCTCCTTCCAGTCCCTGAAAGACGATTCTCGCATTCGAATAATCCAATCCTTCTACCTGCGTAAACTCACAATCAAAATTAACACCGTGCGCAGTCAGAAGCTGATACTGATTTTTACGGCTCATAGCCATAATCTGCTCGAATAACTCCCGCACACCTTTTCGTGTAATATCGGTATGCGTTTTTTCTTCTAACGTATGAAGTTTGGAATCTTCCCGCTCCTTATCGAAGATTTGTTTTCCAGTCTCAATTTTGTATTCTGCAACCTCTGTTGTCAGCTGCATGCGTCTCTCATAAAGCTCGACGATTTTATCATCAAGCTCATCAATTTCATCACGTATTTCCAGTAAATCTCTCATAAATGTACTCCTTCAATTCTTATTAAAATTTTATTACACATCCTTATAAAAGGCAAGTAATCCTTGAAAGATTCTCCGGTAATATGTATGATTATAAGTATCTTTTACACAGGAGGCTTACAAAATGAAAAAATCAAAACTTATCCTTCTAATTTTTGTGTTCATTCTCATTCTCGGAGGTATCGGACTTTTTACCAGATTAAAAGACCGGACGATATACAACAAAAATTACGTCAACGGAAATTCTGCTGGAAATCTATACAATGCCGGGCTGTTCTGCGAAGACAGTGGCACCATCTTTTTTGCCAACCCGGATGACAATTACCGGTTATATTCCATGGATTCCAATGGAGACCATTTAAAAAAGCTTTGTGATGATACTGTCATGTACATCAATGCAGACGAACACTATATTTACTATGTCCGAAATAACGACCGTAACAGTGCCAGCTTCGCTTTTTTCACTTTTGACAACAACAGCCTGTGCCGCGTCACACGTAAGGGTAAAAATTTAAAAATCCTTGATCCGGATCCTTGCATTTACGCAACTTTGATTGGTAATTATGTGTACTATCTCCACTATGACAAAGACCAAGCGACAACGCTTTACAAAGTCGGAATTGATGGAAAAGGTCGGACAAAAGTCAGCGACAGCTATCTCTTCACCTGCAGTACACTCGGTCAGTATTTTTATTCAAACGGAACAACGACCGACGGCTGTCTGTATCAGTACGATTCGGTATCGGATGAAATGACCAAGATTTATGATTGCAACTGTTACAAACCTATTGTATCCGGAACCGATAATGTTTATTACCTGGATGTGGATCAGAACAATGCTTTAGTACATACCAATATATCCGCAGACAATCCACGGACACTTACCACGGACAGCATTGATCTTTATAATGTGTACGGAAGCTATATCTATTATCAGAGATACTCCGAAGATCATCCCGCACTGTGCATGATCAAAAACGATGGAAGCGACTTCAAAGAACTCGCACAGGGAAACTATTCCAACATCAATGTCACTTCCAACCGCATTTATTTTACTGACTTTAAAACACGGCAGGTGTTTTATACATCAACTTCCAATCCCGGAGAACTGACACCATTTCATCCCGGTGTTGCGAAATAGGCTCGAAAATGAAAAACACACACGTCTGTAAGATACAAACGCGTGTGTTTTTTTATGCTCCAAAGTCAAATAAGGATAACTGATTCGATTCCGGTATATCTCCGAACAATCCCAAATCACTCATCAGCTCAATCGTTGTCTTTGACACCTTCGTCCTCTGTCGGAAATCATCTTTTGATAAAAATGGTCCATCTTTTGCAGCTTCTGCAATCGCAACTGCCGCATTGTCTCCAAGACCATCTATCGTATTCAGTGCCGGCAGAAGTTTTCCATCCACAATCTGAAAATGATGCGGTTCGGATGAATAAATATCAATTGGTAAAAATTCAAATCCTCTTGCATACATTTCCTGTACCAGACGCATATCTTTGTAAGTGTCCTGTTCCTTTTTGGAAAGTTCATCCTTGCGCTTTTCATACTCATGCATGTAGCCTTCGAGTTTATCTTTTCCCTGACACATCAGCTCATAACTGAAAGCAGTTGCACGGATAGAAAAGTATGCGGCATAATACGCAAGCGGATAAAAAACTTTACAGTATGCAATGCGCCAGGCCATCATTACATAGGCCGCCGCATGCGCTTTCGGGAACATGTACTTGATCTTTTCGCAGGACCAGATATACCAGTCCGGCACATTATGATCAATCATGTCCTGCTTCCACTCCGGCCACTTGTCACATTTTCCTTTCGCCACAATTCCTTTACGCACATTCTCCATAATCTTGAATGACTCCTCGGAATCAAGTCCCATACTGATCAGATAGATCATAATATCATCTCTTGTACAGATTGCTGTTGAAATGGTTGCTTTTTTCTCCTGAATCAGCGTCTGTGCATTTCCCAGCCACACATCGGTTCCATGGGAAAGTCCTGCGATACGCACCAGATCCGAGAATTCCGTTGGCTGCGTATCAATTAACATGCCCATGGCAAAATCAGTACCAAATTCCGGAATACCCAAAGCTCCAAGCTGACAGTTCACCAGTTCATCCGGTGTGATTCCAAGTGCCGAAGTATCCTGAAACAACGACATAACTGCCTTATCGTCCAACGGAATCTGTGTCGGGTCAACACCTGTTAAATCCTGCAGCATACGAATCATGGTCGGATCGTCGTGTCCGAGAATATCAAGTTTCAGCAGGTTATGGTCAATGGAATGATAATCAAAGTGCGTTGTCGTAATATCTACCGTCATATCATTTGCCGGATGCTGAATTGGTGTAAACGTATAAATCTGTTCGCCCATAGGGAGTACGACAATTCCTCCCGGATGCTGTCCCGTTGTACGCCGTACCCCGACACAGCCTAATACTATGCGGTCAATCTCACAATTCCGTTTATGTACGCCACGCTCCTCGTAATAATTCTTGACATATCCAAATGCCGTCTTATCTGCAAGCGTACCGATCGTTCCCGCTTTAAACGTCTGTCCCTCACCAAAAATAACTTCTGTATATTTGTGTGCCTTACTTTGATACTCACCAGAGAAATTCAGGTCGATATCCGGCTCTTTGTTTCCTTTAAATCCAAGGAAAGTTTCGAACGGAATATCAAATCCTTCTTTTGACAAAGGCTTACCGCAGCGCGGACAGATCTTATCCGGCATATCGCAGCCGCTTCGTCCACTGAACGATTTGACCAGATCCGAATCAAAGTCACTGTACTGACAATGTTTACACAGGTAATGGGCATGCAGCGGATTTACCTCCGTGATACCAGACATCGTTGCAACAAACGAACTTCCTACCGATCCACGGGAACCAACCAGATATCCGTCTTCGTTCGATTTCCACACCAGTTTCTGCGCAATGATGTACATTACGGCATAACCATTACTGATAATGGAATTCAATTCTCGGTCCAGACGCTCCTGTACGATTTCCGGCAGCGGATCCCCATACATTTTGTGTGCTTTGTTATAACAGATATCTCGAAGCATCTGATCCGAATTTTCGATAACCGGCGGACATTTATCCGGTCGGACCGGTGATATCTTTTCGCACATATCTGCGATCAGATTTGTGTTTTTGATAACAACTTCTTCGGCCTTTTCACTTCCCAGATACTGGAACTCTTTGAGCATTTCTTCAGTTGTGCGAAGGAACAGGGGTGCCTGTTCATCTGCATCCTTAAATCCCTGTCCCGCCATAATAATGCGGCGGTAAATCTCATCGTCCGGGTCCAGAAAATGCACATCACAGGTCGCAACGACCGGTTTATGAAACTCTTCCCCCAGACGGACAATTTTCTTGTTAATTTCAATCAGATCGTCATTCGAAGCAATCGGAGAATCTTCATCTCTTACAAGAAACGCATTGTTTCCAAGCGGCTGTATTTCCAGATAATCATAGAAATTTACGAGTCTTGTAATCTCTTCCTCAGGGCGGCCATTTAAAATGGCACGGTACAATTCACCTGCTTCACAGGCAGATCCAATCAGCAATCCATCCCGGTATTTAATAAACTCACTTTTAGGTATACGCGGACGCCTGTGATAATATTTAATATGCGCCAGCGAAACCAGACGATACAAATTGGTTCTACCCTGGTCACAGGTTGCTAATATAATAGCGTGATACGTAGGCATCTTCTGCACATTCTGTACCGAAGATGTTCCAAGTGCATTGACCTCGTCAAGTGTGGACACCCCGCGGTCTTTTAACATTGCAATAAATTTCACAAAAATTTCTGCCGTACAGCCCGCATCATCCACTGCACGATGGTGATTATCCAATGAAACACCAAGTGCTTTTGCAACCGTATCCAGTTTAAAACGGTTCAGATTTGGTAGCAGCACGCGTGCCAGTGCAACTGTATCTACGATCGTCGGTGCGCACGGGATATCAAGCCTCTGGCAATTCTTTTTGATAAAACTCATATCAAAATCTGCATTATGTGCAACCATAACACACCCTTCACAGAATTTCATGAATTCCGGTAAAATGTCTGCAATCACAGGTGCATCAATGACCATGGAATCGTTGATCGAAGTCAGTTGTTCGATACGAAACGGAATCGGAACTTCTGGATTAACAAAAGTAGAAAACTTGTCTACGATTGCACCATTCTGTACTTTTACCGCACCAATTTCAATAATACGGTTTACTTCCGGACTAAAACCAGTGGTCTCCAGATCGAATACTACATAATCTGCATCCAGATTCTGGTTCTGGCTGTCTGTGACCATGCCTTTGATATCATCTACCAGATATGCTTCCACTCCATAGATCACTTTAAAATCCGAATCGGACGGAACCGTATGGTTGGCATCCGGGAATGCCTGTACATCCCCATGATCTGTAATAGCAATTGCCTTATGTCCCCATTTCATGGCGCGTTTGACAATATCCTTGACATCCGAAACACCATCCATATCGCTCATCTTAGTATGGCAATGCAACTCCACACGCTTATCAATACTCGTATCCATGCGAACCGTTGTAAAATCAGCACATTTTTTAATGCCGACAATGGAACCTATGGTAAGTTCACTGTCAAATTTGTCAATGGTTGCAACACCTTTGACCTTTACAAATTTGCCCTTATCGATTTCTCCTAACAAGTCTTTGACATCATCATTTCTTGCAAAGATTTTCAGTACAATTGTGTCTGTAAAATCTGTCATTGAAAAAATAATGATTGTCTTCTCGTTGCGAATCTCTCTCGTATCTACCGAAAGAATCTTTCCACGAATAACAACTTCTCCGATCGGTCCGTCGATTTTTTCGATTTCAATCGTTTCATCCTCAAAATCACGTCCATAAATAACATCCGGATTCATCGACTTTTTATTGTTATCATGTTCAAATTTACGACGAAACTCTCCCTTTTTCTCGAAGGTCTGTTTCTTTCGTCCACCGGAAGAATGTTCTTTGCCCGAATTGCCGGAAGCGGTCTTTTTCTCCTGTCCGGATGTTGCTGCCACAGCCTCTTCCTCTGCCGGCTTTTCTTCCTTTCCTTCCTCCGACATGGCAAACTTCGTTCTTGCAATAATACTTTGCACTTCCTGTGCAATCTGTTTTTCCGAGTTCTTACGGTATTTACTTTCCTGCGGTTTACGAAAAGCGGTCTGGATGATCAGATTCATCCCGCAACGCTCACAGACGACTTTTTCCAAAAACTCTACAATCTCATCCGTTCTCGTTTTTGCAATAATGGTCTCATCCATAGTAAGAAGCATATGATGTGGCTGATCAAACTCCATGGTTGCCGTGCGCAGCAGGTTGTATTCTAGTACACTATAGGCATTCAGCTCATCTAAAATACTGTCCCGATATACATCCATCAAGGACTGTGGCGTATATTGTTCGGACAATTCAAACGACTCGATAATCTTCACCTTAATATCACGGTTTTGAAAAATCTGTGCCAATATGGCTTTTTCTATTTTCCATATATTCTTTTTGAAAATCAGTCTTTTTGCACGCAAATAAATGCGAATATGATTGTGATCATGATTCGCACTTATTTTTGTAACCTCTGTTGTCTCTAAAAGATTATCTAACTCTTCATCCAATTGAAGCGTAGGAAACGCTTCTTTAAATGGTTTCGACATTTGTTTCACTCCAATGCTCTAACTCATAACGCAAAGCCGGGAGAAGTTCTTCTTCTGGTACTTTCTTGAACACTTTCCCGTGTTTGATAATAAGTCCCTCTCCAATTCCACCAGCGACACCAAGATCCGCCTCTTTCGCTTCGCCCGGTCCATTTACGACACATCCCATGACAGCAACCTTGATATCAAGTGGAAATTCTGCAACCATCGTTTCTACCTGATTTGCCAACTGGATCAGGTTAATCTGAGTTCTTCCGCAAGTCGGACAGGAAACCACTTCAATACCACCCTTACGTAATCCAAGTGTGCGAAGAATCAGCTTTGCAGATTTTATTTCTTCGATTGGATCACCGGTCAGGGATACCCTTATGGTATCTCCGATTCCCTGGCTTAATATCAGGCCAAGACCGATAGAGGACTTGATATTTCCACTGATCAATGTTCCTGCTTCAGTAATTCCCACATGCAGCGGATGGTCTGTTTTCGAAGCAATCAGCTCATGTGCCTTCACGCACATCATGACATCAGAAGACTTAATACTGATCACAAGATTATCATATCCCATATCTTCGATCATCTTTACTTTGTCCAATGCACTCTCCACAATGCCCTCTGCCGTAACACCATGGTATTTTTCTACCAGATCCTTTTCCAGAGATCCACTATTTACACCAACACGAATTGGTATATTTCGACTTTTTGCCTCATCCACAACTGCTTTTACACGATCTGCACTGCCAATATTTCCCGGATTAATACGTATCTTATCCGCACCATTTTCCATAGCCGCAATTGCCAGGCGATAATCAAAATGAATGTCGGCCACTAGAGGAATCGAAATCTGTTTTTTAATTTTTCCCAGTGCTTTCGCCGCCTCCATCGTCGGGACTGCACAACGGATAATCTCACAGCCTGCTTTGGTCAGCTGCTGGATCTGTGCAACTGTAGCTGCTACATCCTCTGTCTTTGTATTTGTCATCGACTGAATTGCAATCGGATGGTTTCCACCAATAATACGATTTCCGATCTTTACTTCTCTTGTTTTATGTCTCTCCATCATAATTATCTCCCAGAAACTTAAATAAACAGTTTTCTTATGTCATTAAACATAACAACAAACATCAATCCGAATAACAAAATAATTCCAATAAAGTGAACAATCCCTTCCTTGTTTGGATCAATTCTTTTTCCCCGTATTGCCTCGATAATCAGAAATACCAGTCTGCCACCATCCAGTGCCGGAAGTGGAAGTAAATTCATAACACCAAGGTTTGCAGATAAAAGAATCGCCCAGTTAAGCATATTCAAAAATGCATAGTAATATCCGGAATCTGTAACGGATTGTGTATAGGTATCCCCTATATTTTTCACAATTCCGACCGGACCGCTCATCTCATTGACCGATATCTGGCGTGTTACGAGCATACGCAGACTCTGAACCGTAGAATATATCCAATATCGCAATTCATAAAAGCTATTCTTCAGATTGGTCAGTACATTTCCTTTTACTCTCGCCTGTCCGGAATACTGGAAACCATACATGTAACGCCCAGTCTCGCTGTCTTTCTTTGGCACAAGATCTGCCGTCTTTTTTTCACCATCCCGCAGATAAGTGACTTTCACTTCTTCTCCTGCATGAAATGTAGAATATGCGCTGATTTCCCTTGCAAAGTGAATGGATAATCCGTTCATGCGAACGATTTCATCTCCTGCCTGTAAACCGGCTTCTTCTGCAGCATAGCCTTCCGCCACACCGGTCAATACCGGCTTGTCATAACCGATACAGCTCATCAGGATAAACGCACATACAAATGCCATAATGAAATTAAAAAATGGTCCTGCGAACACAACACTGATTCTGGCCCACACAGATTTCTTGCCAAACGCACGTTCATCGGAAGATTCTTCATCTTCTCCCTCCATCATACAGGCTCCGCCAAAGGGAAGAAGTTTGATGGAATATTTTGTCTCTCCTTTTTGAATGCCCCAAATCGTTGGTCCAAGACCAAGGCAAAACTCATTTACCCGGATTCCATTGGCTTTCGCCAGCCAGAAATGTCCCAGCTCATGAAAAATAATAATGACACTAAAAATAATAAATGCAATTATAATACTTACTACGCTCAAATTACCACCTGCTACCTATAAATTCATAGGCTTCCTGCTCTGTCGCTAAAATTTCATCCACATTTGGATGATCGATGAATTTACAATGTTCCATAGATGCCTGAATGATATCTGTAATTTCCAGATAAGAAATCTTTCGGTTTAAAAATAATGCTACTGCTTTTTCATTTGCTGCATTAAATGCCGTCGGTATATTTCCACCTTTTTTCATAGCTTCCATTGCAAGCCCAAATCCACGAAACGTCTCCAGATCAGGCCGTTCAAATGTCAGATTCTGCAGTTCAAACAAATCCAGACGTTTTCCGGACAACGTTCTTCGTTTTGGATAATACAGGGCATATTGTATTGGAAGCCGCATATCCGGAGTTCCAAGCTGTGCAATCACAGCTCCATCCTCATATTCCACTGCAGAATGAATCACACTCTGCGGATGAACAACCACTTCGATCTGATCAATCGTAACACCAAAGAGCCACTTGGCTTCCATAACTTCCAGGCCCTTATTTACCAGTGTGGACGAATCAATCGTAATCTTACGTCCCATCGACCAGTTCGGATGCTTTAATGCGTCTTCCACCTGAATATGTTCCAATTGCTGTCTTGTACGTCCCCGGAAAGGCCCGCCAGATGCCGTAAGCAGAATTTTATGAATCGCATTACCCTCATTTCCCTGCAATGACTGAAAAATGGCACTGTGCTCACTGTCCACAGGCAAAATGCGTACATTCTTTTCTTTTGCAAGAGGAATGATCAGATGTCCGGCTGTAACCAGCGTCTCTTTATTTGCAAGCGCAATATCTTTCCCTGCTTCAATTGCTGCAATTGTCGGGCGAATTCCTAACATTCCAACAATTGCTGTCACAAGAATTTCTGCATCTGGAATCGTTGCTACCGCAAGTAATCCTTCCATGCCCGTGTAGACCGGTATGGATAAATCCCGCGTGCTATTCCGCAAAGCCCCCGCATCGGTCTCATTCCATACGGCAACCAGCTTTGGCTGAAACTGACGCATCTGTGTCTCAAGCATCTGAATATTTCTTCCACACGCCAAAGCAACCACTTCGATATCCTTATGTTCTGCAACCACTTCTAATGTCTGTGTTCCGATGGAACCCGTTGAACCTAAAATAGCTATCTTTTTCATATTGTTCCTCTACCTGTTTAAATAAAATGATATGCCAGGAAATAAATAATCGGTGCCGTGATGATCATGCTGTCAAAACGGTCCATAATACCTCCATGGCCCGGAATCAAATGTCCATAATCTTTAATATCAAAAAATCTTTTAATTGCGGATGCTGTCAAATCTCCCACCATAGAAATCAGTCCTGCAACCGCTGCAATCACAGCGAGGATTCCAATCTCTGTTCCTGTCAGATTCATCTGTGACCGGAAAATAAAACAATACAAAGCAGTCAGAAACGCAGCTCCTGCCACTCCGCCAATCGCACCTTCCACTGACTTTTTTGGACTTAATTTCGGCGACATTTTGTGTTTTCCAATCAGCATTCCAACGCAGTACGCGCAGGTATCGCATCCCCAGGAACACAAAAATACCAGAAATGCAAGATATAATCCTCTCTCCAGCATGCGGATCTGATATACATAAGACAACATAATCGCTACATAAAACAATCCAAAAAATACTGCCATGACATCATTTGCATGATATTTTGGATAAGCAAATACAAATACAAACATAAGTAAAATCATAAATGCCATAAACAAAATCATAATATCCGGTATAAAATTCCATTCTAAATTGCAATAAAATACAATTGCTGCAATGTACCCAAGTCCTGCAAGCAAACTTTTTTCAATTTTAAATACACGATAAAGCTCATACATGCCAATACATGAAATTGCCAATGTTGAAAAGAGAAGTACCTCTTTCCCTGTAATTATGAGTACCAACGCCAAAATAACAAGTACAATACCGCTTAAAAGCCTCGTCTTAAACATACTGTGCATCTTTCCTTTCTTACTCTTCTTTCAAGCCACCAAATCTACGATCACGACTATTATACGCTTCCACCGCTAATTCCAATTCCTTTTTATGAAAATCTGGCCACGGAACATCTGTGAAATAAAATTCACTATATGCCAACTGCCATAAAAGATAATTAGAAAGCCGCTGTTCCCCACTGGTACGAATCAAAAGATCCGGATCCGGCAGTTCCCTTGTGTCCAGATAAGAACTAAAGACTTTTTCATCAATTGTATCTTCCTCAAGTTTTCCTGCTTTCACATCGCTTATCATATGCTGCATTGCGCGAATCATTTCATCCCTGCTGCCATAATTAATGGCAATCGTAAGATTTAATCCTGTATTGGCAGCGGATGCCTGTTCCAGTTCTTTTATCCGTTGCTGAAAAGCTTCCGACAATCGGCTGATTTCCCCGATCACACGAACTCTCATGTTATTTTTATCAGCTGTCTTAATACATGTTTTCAAATAGCTTTCCAGTAACTTCATCAGCGCCTGCACTTCATTATCCGGCCGATTCCAGTTTTCTGTAGAAAATGCATACAAAGTCAGATATTTGATACCAATCTCATCTGCCGCCCGACAGACAGTCTCTACATTTTTTGCACCAATTGTATGTCCATAATTTCTTGGCATACCTTTACTTTTTGCCCATCGTCCATTTCCATCCAAAATAATTGCTACATGCTTTGGAATTTTCATAATCCACCTCAATCTGTATCACTGCATAAAAATCCAGGATTTCTTTTCCATGCTCTCTTATGACAGGAAAAGGGACATCTGCCAGTGGCAATGTCCCTTACAACCATTATACAGTAAGAATCTCCTGTGACTTAGCTTCCACAGCTTTATCAATCTTCGCTACATACGAATCTGTAAGTTTCTGAATCTTGTCCTCAAGATCTTTGATTTCATCCTCGGAAATATCTTCTGCCTTACCGACTTTTTTAAAATGATCCATTGCATCCCTGCGAATATTGCGGACTGCAACTTTGGCTCCTTCGCCCTTTTTCTTAATATCCTTTGCAAGCTCCTTACGTCTTTCCTCTGTAAGTTCCGGGAAAATAAGACGAATCAGCTTTCCATCATTGGTAGGATTGATTCCCAAATCAGAACTAAGGATTGCCTTTTCGATTTCTTTTACCATAGAAGCTTCCCATGGCTGAATCTGTATCATTCGTGGCTCCGGTACGCTGACATTGGCAACACTCTGAATTGGTGAAGGTGTACCATAATAGTCCACGCGAAGTTTGTCAAGCACATGTGGATTAGCACGTCCTGCACGGATACCTGCAAACTCCTCTTCAAGATTGGCAAGAGACTTTCCCATCTTGTCCTCAAACATCACTAATCTGTCATCCATAATTTAACCTCCTAGTCAACGGTGACTTTCGTTCCACGAAACGCACCATTTACTGCATTTACAATACTATTTTCTTCATTCAGTCCAAACACATACATTGGAATTTTATTTTCCATACACATAACAGAAGCTGTCAGATCGACAACTGCCAGTTTCTTATCAATAACTTCCTCGATAGAAACTTCGTCATATTTCTTTGCATTTGGATTTGTCTTTGGATCACTATCATATACGCCGTCGATTGCTTTTGCAAGATAAATCCCCTCTGCTTCGATTTCCACAGCACGTAACACGGTTGCAGTGTCGGTAGAGAAATAAGGATGTCCGGTTCCTCCTGCAAAAAATACAACCATATCATGTGCAAAATATTTGCTTGCACGATCTTTGGAATATAATTTTGTAATAGATCCACACTCAAACGGAGTCAATACAGCTGTTTTCATTCCAACTGAGCGGAAAATTTCCGAGACATAAATACAGTTCATGACGGTGGCAAGCATACCAATCTGATCCGCTTTTGTACGGTCAATCGTTTCACTGGTACGTCCTCTCCAGAAATTTCCACCACCAATGACAATTCCTACCTGTACACCATCATCCACTAATTTTTTTACCTGCTTTGCAACAACTGTTACGGTGGGTTCATCAAAGCCATGATGTTTATCACCAGCCAGTGCCTCCCCGCTAAGTTTTAATAAAATACGCTTCATATTATCTCCTCTAATTATCTTCCATCAAATAAGCCCTGAACATCAACATCTGCATAGCACTGTGAACAGAATCCTTCGATTACAGCTCCGTTGTTGATCTGTACGGAACGGGACTTAATATTTCCCATAATTACTGCAGAAGTATCAACCACAACTGGTCCCTGTACATCAATATCACCCTTTACTGCACCTGCAATTACTGCCGATGTTGCAGCGATATTTCCGATAATCACAGATCCAGCACCAATCTTAACAGTTCCTGTACTAGTTACTTCTCCTTCAATCTTGGCCACATCAGCAAATATTTCAGAAGCTGCACTATTTCCATTCACAGTTCCTGTAATCACAAGTTTACCATTGCAAGAAATATTTCCATTAATTGTTCCCTGAATATCAAAAGATCCGTCTGACGCAAGATCACCTGTCAAAACAGTTCCTGCTGTAATAACAGAAGTCTCGTCTGCAACTGCTCCAGGATTAATCGTATTAACTGGTGCACTTGGTGTGATGGTTGGTGCAACCTGTGGTTCTGGCATTGAAATGTTGTTGTTTAATAACGCTGCATTATTCATTAAAATTTTATCCTCTTCTGTAGTCTCTACTGGTTTGATCTCTGGTGCTGCCGGCTCCTCATTCATTTTTTCATTCATTACATTTGGAATCTCTGTTTCTAAAGTAGCTTTAACAGCAGGCTCCTCATCCTTCTTTACCTGTTCAAGAAGACCGTCTAATTTTGATAATTCCTTTTTAACATCTACATCTTCCCCTAACGTATTAACAACAAGTTCTTCCGGCTTGCTGTCTTTTGCAGATGTCTCCGTTCCTGGCATCATCTCATTCACTGCCTGAGAAAAGTCCTCTTTAAAATCCTTAAATAATCCCATTTGTATTTCCTCCATCTCATATTTATTCAACGCTATCTGCCTTGATATATTGAATAACGTTTGTATTTTCATCAATCGGCAGAATGTTTGCTTTCATTTTCTGTAATGCCTCAATCAAAGGTCCAAGCGCCTCCACCGTTGTTGACTTATCATCTCCGTCATGCAAAAGCACAACAGATGTCTTATATTTGGATACCCCCTCTGTTACATTTGTAACAATATCCTGTGTGGAATAATCCGAAGCTGTGTCACCAGCGGATACATTCCAGTCAAAATATGTAATCTGTTTTTCATTCAAAACATGAATAAATTCTGACATATCTGCATTACTTATTTCATTGTTGCTACCACCAGGAAAACGATAATACTTGCTTTCTTTTCCTGTTACTTCTTTTAAATAAGCACTGAGTTTCGCGACATCTTTGTCAAAAGCCTCTGGGGATGAATATATCTTGCTGTAACTGTTACTGTACGAATGCATGCCGAGCGTATGTCCTTCATCAACAATTCGTTGATAAACAGTTTTCATTTCATCCGATTCATTACCTATAACAAAAAATGTTGCCTTCACATTATATTTCGCCAGTACATCCAGTATTTCATTTGTATTTTCATCCGGACCACCATCAAAAGTAAGATAAACCTTATGTTCATCGCCTTCTTTTGCAAGATTCTCCTCCGCATCTATATCCGTTGGCATATTTGTAGTTTCTGCCTGTAGATTCATGCTTTCTGTATTCTCCAGCTCCGTTTGTTCTTCCTGTATGGAAGTTTCTACAGAACTTTCATTTCGAATCGTAAGTTTATCAATCCGGTAATTCAAACGAACCACCTGTACCGTAAGGATAATAATGGCAAGAAATGAAACAACCATCCATCCGGCCACAACCGCAATCACAACATTTTTCATACGCGTAATCCGATTGCGTCTTTGACGTTGCTGTTCTAATGCCGCTTTTTCTTCTTCATTCATTATTTTCCTCCACCGAGAAATATCCTTTTTTATTTTAACATAATTTTCGTACTTGTAAAGTCTATCTTATGCTTTTAAAAAAAGGACGGAGAAAAAATCCGTCCTTTTTGATATCGAATGATATAATTCAATATAATTAGCCCTTAATCTGAGCAGCAACCTCTGCGGCAAAATCTTCCTGCTTCTTTTCCATACCCTCACCAACTTCAAAACGAATCATCTTAGTGATTGTAAGGTCCTTAGAAACAGACTCAAGATACTTAGCTACTGACTGCTTGCCATCCTCAGCCTTAACATAAGTCTGGTCAAGAAGGCAAATTTCCTTTAACTGCTTAGATACACGACCTTCTACAAGACCACCAAACATCTTCTCAGCAGTGATAGATTCCTTATCAGCCATAGCCAGCTCTGCAAGCTGAGCCTTTGCAGCGTCAGAAAGGAAATTCCAAACATAATTCATATTGCTCTTATGCTCTTCAAACTGTGCGATGTCATCATCGCTCCAAACCTTCTCATTGATAGCCTTGTCTAACAGTTTGTTTAAGATAGGCTTCGGAAGAGTTGTCGCATCATTTAATGCACTATCAATTGTAATCTCTTTGATCTTAGCAAGTTCATCGGCAGAGATATCATTTCTACTGATATACTGTGGATTCATAGCAGCAACCTGCATAGCGATATTTGTAAGAGCTTCCTTTGCAGCATCATCAGATGCGCCGTTAGCCGCAATAACAACACCGATTCTTCCACCACCATGAATATAAGAAGTAACAACATCTCCTGTTACCTTTGCAAATCTACGAACAGATAACTTCTCACCGATTGTTGCAGTCTTCTCAACAAGCAGATCATTCAGTCCGTTTGTAGCAAGAAGAGCTTCGATGTCCTCACCATTTGCTCCACCATTCAAATCAGAAGCAAGCGCTGTATCTGCAACAGTCTGAACAAACTCCTGGAATGTCTCGTTCTTAGCAACGAAATCTGTCTCAGAGTTAACCTCAGCAACAACTGCAACATTTCCGTTTACAGCAACACGAGCGATACCTTCAGCAGCGATTCTGCTCTGTTTCTTTTCCATCTTAGCTGCACCGCTTTTTCTTAATACTTCAACAGCAGCATCCATATCTCCGTTTGTCTCTGTTAAAGCTTTTTTGCAGTCCATCATACCTGCACCTGTCATTTCACGCAGTTCTTTTACCATTCCTGCTGTAATAGCCATCTTAATTTTCCTCCAATTCTCGAATGATTATGCAAAAATTATTCCTCTACTGTCTCCTCAGCAGCTTCTGCAGCAACTTCTTCAGTTCCCTGCTTTGCCTCGATAACAGCATCAGCCATCTTAGAAACGATTAACTTAACTGCTCTGATTGCATCATCATTACCTGGGATAACATAATCTAATTCATCTGGATCACAGTTTGTATCAGCAATACCGATCAATGTAATTCCAAGAGACTGTGCCTCCTGAATACAAATTCTTTCCTTCTTAGGATCTACTACAAAGATAGCATCCGGGATTCTCTTCATATCCTTGATTCCGCCAAGGTTCTTCTCTAACTTGTCCCACTCCTTCTTCAGAGCGATAACTTCCTTCTTAGGAAGAACATCAAATGTTCCATCTTCTGCCATTGTCTCGATCTCTTTCAGACGTGCGATACGGCTCTGGATTGTTCTGAAGTTAGTGAGCATTCCACCTAACCATCTCTCGTTTACATAGTACATTCCGCAACGCTCTGCTTCTGTCTTGATTGCGTCCTGTGCCTGTTTCTTTGTTCCTACGAAAAGGATTGTTCCACCCTGAGCAGCGATATCAGAAATTGCATCATATGCCTCATCAACCTTTCCTACAGACTTCTGTAAGTCGATGATGTAGATACCATTACGCTCTGTGTAGATGTATGGAGCCATTTTAGGGTTCCATCTTCTTGTCTGATGTCCAAAGTGAACACCTGCTTCGAGTAACTGTTTCATTGAAATTACGCTCATTTTACTTACCTCCATTTGGTTGTTTTCTTCCATGTACTTCCAATCGGTCAACCACCGGAAAGCGTAAATCCGGCACCGGCAACCTCCATACATGTGATTAATTAAATTAAAAGCCTTTGGAATTATAACATACCAAAGGCTCTCTTTCAAGTACTTTTTTAAGAAGTAATCGTTTTTGCGATTTCTTTATAGGACATTCCTTTTTTTAATTCAAAACTTCCGACATTGATCTGATGATCGTAACCGTTTTTCTGCATATATTTACGAAACTCTTCAGCATCTTCGACCATTCCAAGCGTAGCAAGATTTTCCGCAATGGTTCGGCACACGTCTCCCCGCTTAATCTCAAGAACAATTTTTTCGTCTTTTTGTGTTTTTTTAGAATCCGAAGTTTTATCCTCCTTCTTTGATTCCGCTTTTTTATCATCTTCGGTATCAAAATCCGGAACCACTTCTAACTCTTCTGTATTTTTTTCTTCCGTCTCCGATACAGATTCGCTGTCCTTTATTTTATCGTTTTCAGAATTTTTTGTTATTTCATCTGTATTTGTAGGTTCAGCCACTTGCGTATTTTCTGTCTCTGGGATTGTTTCCTCCGGTGTGATCATTCCAAGTTCCGACGCACGTTCCATCACCTGCGAATCTGTCATCTGATTTTTATCTGAACGAAACGAAATCATTAAGATAATTGCAGTAAATAATATTCCAATTCCGCATCCACGTAAATAATACTTAAATTTCACTTGTCTGTTCCCCTTTGTATAAACCTATCACTAATCGCACTTCACCCAATCCGAGTCCCAATGTCCTTGCAATTTCCACATCACTCATTCCCTGTTTGCAAAGTGCAAGAATTTTTCCATTATGGTTGGCATCTTCGTCTTCCCCCTCCACCGGCATTTTCTGCTGCGGCATCTCTTGCTCTTCATGTTCCGGCTCCGGAAAGCTTTCGTCTGTTTTCTGCATCACAATTGTTTTCTGCTCTAATCCATTCGCAACTGCCGATAAGTTTTCCAATGCTTCTGTTTCCGTATTTTTTACTTCATCGGAAAATTTTTGTAAATGTGATGCGAGTTCGGTAAGCTCTGCATGCTTATCATTTAACATGCTGTATAAGAAAAGGACCTCATTATGTGTCTTGTTCATCGATTCAAGTACAGTATTACTGTATTCATCAATTGCCATAATTTTTTCATTGGTAACTTTTTCGAGTCCTCTCTTTGCAATGTCCATAGAATCATCAAAAGTTTCTGCAATTGCATCCTCAATTTTTCCATTTGCATCCTTAAGTTCTTTTTCTACAATCACATTCAGTTCTTTTTCGCTCATATCCGCAATTGCCTGTACATCTTTTCCCGTCAGTTTTTCCTGAACAAAAAAACTCGCAATTATAAATATAACGCCCACAATAACCAAAATGATTTCTATCATATTTCTCTTCCTCAATTCTATATTTTCATATCAAATCTGCCGTGTTCCTGCTTTCGCACGACTTTACCGGCCACTTCTTTTTCTTTCTTCTTTCTTTGCTGCGAAAAATAATGCCCTTTCCCCTCTTTTCTGGCATCAGCGTCATTCTTCGTCTGTTCGCTGTCCTGAGCGTTCACAACCTGTTGACTCTGCATTTTTTCGCGCTCAGTTACCTGTGCCTGTATATTCTGTTGATCCACAAACGGCTTTGTTTCTTCCTGCATTTTATACATCTCAACATCGTTCGTTCGTTGAATCATTGCATAATCTATTGGTCCAATTGCCATATCATTCACACCCTAATCTATCAGAATATCCATATAAGATCCCATTGTTTTTCTCATCTTCACAAGTGCTTTCGTATGTAGCTGCGAGACTCTTGACTCTGACACTTCAAGGATTTTGCTTATCTCTTTTAATGTCATCTCTTCGTAATAATATAATTCAATAACCTTTCTTTCTTTTTCCGTTAATAAATCCAAAGATTCTATCAAAGTCTTTTTTAATTCATCCTCCGCGACAACATCCTCCGGTTGTGAAAAATGTGCATGGCGATGATCGATCGCCGGTTCTGTTCCACTTTCTTCGAACTCATTCAGTGAAACAAGATTCGTCACTTTCAGCTGAGACTGCCAGTTTCCCAGCTCGTCCTCCGTCAGTCCCAGTTCTTTTGCGAGTTCTTCGTCCGTTGCAGTCTTTCCAGTACGCATTTCAATTTGTTTAATTGCGTCATCCATCTTTTTCTGGCGTTGTCGTACTGTACGTGGTATCCAATCCATCTTACGAATCTGATCCAGAATAGCCCCACGAATCCGAAGACTAGCATATGTCTCAAATTTAACATTCTTTGTAAGATCAAATTTGTCAATTGCATCTATCAATCCAAAAATCCCATAGCTTACCAGGTCATCATACTCTACGTTATGTCCCAGATACATGCTAAGCCTTCCAGCTACAAGCTTTACAAGCTGTGAGTATTCAATTATCAATTGTTCCCTCAAAGCTTGTGTTGGCTTTTGTCGATATTCATCCCATAATTTTTCTTTATCCGTACTTTTCATTCAGTCCGCTCCAAGCTATTCGTTTTCTTCTGCCTGTTTTTCCTTCTCTGTATCATCCTCTGTCGCTTCTTCCTGCGACTCATCGCCCTCTTTTTCTTCTTTTTCTTTTTCCCCCAGTTCTTCTTTCACTGTTTTTACTTCTTCCATCGCCTTCATATTACGATCAAGAATCAATTTAACAGTGCAACCAATCACATAAAATATCAGAAGAACAAGAAAAAGCTGTCGGGTAAAGTTTCCCAGAGTCATATGCGTACGAATTGCAATCAGGCAATCGACAAACCCTGCCAAAAGCATAACAATTGCCGGTATCCCATTGGTTTTCATGTTACGCACCTCTTCTATATAATTTTGTTTTGCTTTCCAACTGATTTTACCAGAAAATCTCCATTTTCACAATTAAGTTCTACAGTTCTTCCATAGTTAAGTCCAATATCTTCTGCTTTCAACGGAATGTTCAATTGCTTTAACATTGCTTTTGCAGCTTCTGCATTTCGTTCTCCCACACGTCCCATTGAAGAAAGTCCACTCATTTCAAACATGCATGCTCCACCAGCAATTTTAGCTACCAGCCTTCGCTGGGAAGCTCCCTCCGCAAGTACCACACGGAGCAATTCCTTAATTCCGGTATCTCCGAATTTAGCAATATTTGTATTATTTTTTAATTTCGTACTATCTGGCAGCATAAAATGTACAAGCCCCCCTACTTTTGCAACCGGATCATACAAGGTAAGTCCTATACAGGATCCAAGTCCTAGGGTTGTTAAAGAATCCGGGGCATGTGCCACTTTCAGATCTGCCATCCCAACTTTAATCGTTTCTCCCATATCCATTACCCCTATAACTGGATGCCAAGAGATTCTAAGATTTTTGCATATGAATCTTCTTCCGGCATTAATATAAAATAGCCACCTATCATATAATCGCTTCCAAATTCCGTTTCAATAAGTAGTGCATTGTTTCCATACTGTCCAAACTGAATTGCCGGAACACTTAAAATTGCAGCCGCCATATCTACTGCAATATAGGGAACAGATGGGGCAATTGTAAGATTCGTCATTCCGGAAAGTGCTGATAAATATGCTCCTGCAATGATATTTCCAATTTCTTTCATTGCTGACAGATCCATATCATCAAATTCATCCATATTCTGCTGATTTCTTCCCATTAACCGGTTTACAAGATAATGTGCGGAATCCATCCGCATCAAAAACATCATACTTCCTTTGATATCTCTGGTTACTTCCAAAAATATGCCAACAATAATTTCGTCCTCCGGGCAGATTGCAGATCCAAGTTTGGACGCTTCAATCAATTCTACCTTCGGAACATTCATATTGATTTGCTCATTAATCATATTCGCCAGTGAAGTCATCGCATTTCCAGCTCCAATATTTCCTAGCTCGCGAAGTACATCCATATACATATCATTTACATGATCCAGTGTAAAAGATTCCATAATTCCTCCAAAAATCATATATAGTGAGGCAACCGCCTCACTATATATATTAAACAACTACGTGTTATCTTTTTCATCAATGATAGCATTGATTTCAAGAAGTGAAATCAGCTGATCGCCATTTTTTCCGACTCCATTGATAAAAGAATCTTTTCCATGGCTTACATTTACATTGCTTTTTTCAATCTCGCTGTCTGTAAGTGTTACAACTTCACACACTTCATCCACGATTACTCCCAAAGATCCTTTTTCTTCTATCTTGAGAATAATAATACGGGAGGCATTGGTAAAAACATCATCCTCAAGTCCCATTTTTGTACGAATGCTCATAACCGGAACAATTTCACCACGAAGATTGATAATTCCCTTAAAATAAACCTGTGCTTTTGGAACTCTTGTAATTTTCTGCATACGCACAATATTGTCTACATAACAAATATCAATTCCGTATTTTTCATTCCCAATCTGTACAACAATATACTGCTTGCTATCCTTTTCTACATCTTTTGTCTCTATCTTATTTGTTGCCATATACTTATCCCCCTGTTACATCAATGTGTTTGCATCAAGAATCAATGCGACTTCACCATCACCAAGAATAGTTGCGCCACTGATCAGCTTATTGCCATTAATATATTTGCCCAGGGACTTAATTACAATTTCCTGCTGTCCCATAAGATTATCAACCACAAGACCAACCTGACTGTCACCCCGTTTTACAATAACAACTGTCAGATTTTCCTTTTCTTCCTCTGCCGGATCAATATCAAGGACCTTGTCAAGCCGAATAAGTGGAATAACATTTCCACGCAAATGAATTACTTCTTTTGCCTGTACATATTTAATCTCAGAAACAGGAATATTTTCAATATTCGCGATGGATCCAAGTGCAATCGCATATTTTTCGTCGCGGATTTCAACCATCAGAGCCTGAATAATTGCAAGCGTTAATGGAAGGCGAACCGTAAAGGTCGTTCCTTCTCCGAGTTTTGTTCTGACTTCAACGTCACCACCGAGCTGCTCAATATTTGATTTTACAACATCAAGACCTACACCACGTCCCGAAATATCTGTAATCTTCTTCGCCATAGAAAAACTAGGCATAAATAAAAGATTGATAATTTCTTTTTGTGACATAACTTCTGCCTGCTCCGGAGTAATGATACCTCTCTCAATCGCTTTTGCCTTAACAGCTTCTGTATCAATACCATTACCATCATCACCGACCTGAATTATTACATTATTTCCTTCCTGATATGCATTCAGGAAAATACTTCCAACTTCTGGTTTTCCACGTTGTAAACGTACCTCTGTATCCTCGAGTCCATGATCTGCTGAATTTCGAAGTAAATGCTGTAACGGATCTCCAATCTGATCCACTACGGTACGATCCAGTTCAGTATCTTCACCAGTCATGATCAATTCCATCTTCTTATTCAAGGTTCGGGACAAATCACGAATCATACGTGGGAATTTATTCACAACGCTCTCGATTGGAACCATTCGGACTTTCATAACGGATTCATGCAGATTGGTAGTAATTCTTTCAAGATATTCAATCTGTTCATGGAATCCCTGATTATTAAAGCTTCCACCTTCTGTAGAGCTGATAGATACCAGACTGTTCTTTGCAATAATAAGCTCAGATACCTGATTCATAAGAGCATCCAGCTTTTCGATATCTACACGCACTGTTCTGTTTGTTGCAGGTTTTCCTGTTGCTTTCTTCGCAGGTGCTCCCGCCTTTTTATGTTCTTCCTGTTTTGGTGCAGGTTTTGTTTCATTGTTTACTGGCGCTGGTTTCGTTTCTTCTTTCTTTTCCTCTGACGGAGTAGAAAAATCTGTAATTTCTTCACCTATAGCATCTTCAATTTCAGATACATTTTTAGCTGCCGCAACTATCTTGTCCAGTTCTTCATTCGAAGCAATATAAAAACTAAAATCAAGATCAAACTTCTCGTCTTCAATATCCTGTGAACTTGGACGATATACTAAAATTTCTCCATGTTCTTCTACCGCACGGAAAACAAGAAATGCACGAGCTGCTTTCAGAAGACACTCTTTCTGTACAATAATTGTCATTCCGTAAATATGCATACCAGCATCTTTTGCAGTCATAACAGCATCTCTCTCATGATCTGTAAGCTCAATCTGATGATATTTTGCTTTATCTCCACTATCTGCAGCTGTTTCACTTGCCGGCGTGCTTTCCTGTGCTGGAGCTTCCGCAGCTTTTTCTCCATTTGCCCTCGCAATAAAATCATTCAATTCCTTGATAATCACTTCGTTATCTTCTGTTCCCTCATCGGAAGTTGCCTTGATGTTTTCCAGATATCCATCAATTGCATCCAGGCACTTAAACAACAAGTCAATCATAGGACTGTCCACCGCAATTTTATCGCTTCGAACTTCCTGAAATACATTTTCCATGTCATGGGTCAAATGCTGCATACGCTTGAATCCCATTGTTCCTGCCATACCTTTCAAGGAATGGGCCGCACGGAATACCTCATTAATTGTATCTTTGTTATCTGGTTCTTTTTCCAGTGTCATGATACAATCGCTCAATGTCTGCAGATGTTCTGCACTCTCATCAATAAAAATCTCAAGATACTGACTTACATCCATACTACTTTTCCCCCACATTCTTTGTGATAGTTTTCGCAACCTGATCCAAAGAAACAACTTCATCAACGGCACCGGCTTCCGCAATTGCTTTTGGCATTCCATATACGACGCAGCTTTTTGCGTCCTGTGCAATCACATGAATCGGCTTTGATTTTTCCAGTGAAAGAATTCCATTTGTACCATCTGCTCCCATTCCTGTCAGAACAACACAAACAATTTCATCATACCCGCTGTCCGTCAGCGAATCGTACATAATGTTTGCACATGGCTTCAATCCACCAATTGGTGGCATATCATTAAGCCTGATTGCATGAGACCCATCTGCCATACGTTTCACTTCCAAATGGCGTCCTCCAGGAGCAATGTAAACATGTCCGTTTTCCAGCTTGTCCCCTTCTTTTGCTTCTTTTACCGGTATCTCACTGATTTCATCTAAGCGTTTTGCCATAGACTGTGTGAATCCCGCCGGCATATGCTGTACGATCACGACCGGTGCATCCAGACGTTTCGGAAGATATGGAACGACACTTTGTAACGCTTTCGGTCCGCCTGTCGAACACGCAAGCGCGACCAGTTTCTTTCTTGGATTTACTGCCTTAATTCTGTTGTTTGATACAGAGAGTTTTCTTTTAGCCGGTGTTGGAATCGTATGCGTGCTGTTCCATCTCTGGGTTTCATATACTGCAGTCAGCACAGATAACAGCTGACGCTTAAAATCTTCCCCTTTTGCCTCTATGATATTATTTGGTTTTGTCACAAAATCAATTGCACCACGTTCCATGGCAAGAATCGTTACATCTGCATCTTTTGTAGTCAGCGTACTGACCATGACAACTTTCGCCCTGATATGCTCTTTTTGTAAACGTTCAAGCAATTGTAAGCCGTCCATTCGCGGCATGTTGACATCCAGAATAACACCATCATAGCTCGTTGTCTTAAGTCTTTCATATGCCTCAAGACCATCTCTGCAATAATCGGTTGCTTGAAAATTTTGATCTGAATTGATTATATCACAAATAATTCTTCTCATGAGTGCAGAGTCATCAACTACCAACAGGTTTTTCTTCATTTAAGATTCCCCCACTTCTTTTTTACGTATCCGACGTTCTTCCTCGAATACAAAACGAACAATTTTTTCTCTATCACGCAAATTTTTAAATATAAATTTCATTCTATGGTCAAACAAATTTTCTGTTTTTGCATTTCTGTAAGAACCAACGCACTGACTTACCAGATAAAAACTTTCATCCATCTTTTCACTCGAAAGTCGGAAATTCAATAAAATATAGCTTCCTGTCTGCAACAGTTCCTCAGACGAAAACAACATTCCTCCACCACTGATATCTTTTACCATACCGCGTTTCATGTGATCAATATACTCTGGCTTTTCTATTTCCAGAAACAATTCCTCCGTTGTGGGTAATGCAGCAATTTCTTTTGTAATTGCATAATACTGTACCTCGGTAAGCAGGTCAACACGGAAAAATTCTCTTCTTTGAAATCGTTTTGGTTCTGTTGTAATGTCCATGGAAAGTAAGTACAGATTATCTTTCTTATACCGTTTCTGTACCACCGCAGTACACTGATACATGCCTCTCTTTGTATAAATAACCATCTGGCATTCAGCATTTACCTGAAAAAGGACCATTCTTCCATCTGCCGTAGGCATTCCGATTTCCACCAGCTCATCCGACAGATAATCACAGATAACACTTTTATATACCTGTGCCATTTCTCCACCATTATCTTCTATTTTTACCTGATGCATCAGTCGAATATCAATTTTGTCACCCGGACTTGTAATTTCAGAAAGTATCATGTTTTATTCTCCTACTTTGAAATTGGATAAAAAGTGAGAAAACATTTGTCCAATCCCCCAGCTTAACTCGTTGTGCGTTCCATTCATCAGATTTCCTGCAAGCACTTCAAATGCTTTGGATGATTTTGCATTCGGTTCTAACTGTGACACAGTTTTTTGCTGACGAATAGCCCGTTCCAAAGCTGCATCCTGCGGAATCATGCCAAGATAGTCCAAATCTCCATGCAAAAACTGGGATACCACAGAATTGAGTTTTTCATACATCGCTTTTCCTTCTTCCAATGAATTCACCCGATTCAGAACTACATGAATAGCCGTTGCATTCGGATCAAAATCAGGATTACGATATAATACTTTAAGCAACGAGTAGGAATCCGTGAGGGAAGTCGGTTCCGGGGTTGCCACCAGAAGCACTTCCGGACTTGCTACTACAAACTCCAAAACCTGATCGGAAATGCCAGCTCCGGTATCAATAATAATATAATCCGCCAGTTCATTCAATTCATTGATTGACTGTACCAGACGCATTACCTGTTCATGGGTCAGGTCATTCAGTCCTATAATCCCCGATCCGCCGGAAATGAATCCAATATCCATAGGGCCCTTGGTAATTACCTCTGAAATACTTTTTCCACGATAAATAAAATCAAATAGTGTATATTTTGGAATAGCTCCAAATACAACCTCAACATTCGCCAATCCAAAGTCCGCATCAAAGATAACTACTCGTTTCCCGGCTTTTCTGAGACAAACTGCAAGATTTACTGCAAGGTTTGATTTTCCAACGCCACCCTTTCCGCTTGTGATGGTAATCACTTTGGCTGTATTTATATTATTCTGATTGCGCTGCTTAATCACATTACGCAACTGTTGTGCCTGATCCATCACGCATTGCCTCCTAACAATTGTTTGACAATCTTTTGCGTATCAAAAATTGCAATATCATCTGGTACATTTTGTCCAATGGTCATATAGGACAACTCTGCCCCTGCATATAACTTAATGTTGAGCAGATTTCCGTATGTTGTTGTCTCATCAAGTTTGGTAAATATAAATTTATAGTCTGTTATTTCACGATAAATATCAACAATTTCCAATAAATCCTTATATTTCGTTGTTGCACTTAAGACAAGATAAACTTCTTTCCGATATTTTTCATCTATCTCGTCCAAAAGCTTTTTCATATCATCTCTCTGTGGCGTATTTTTATGTGAAAATCCAGCCGTATCTACAAAGACCATGTCATAGTCTGCATACTTTTCGATTGCAGAGTTAATTTCATCTTTTGAATACACAATCGTCATCGGTGCATCCAGAATATTTGCATATACCTGTAGCTGCTCGGTTGCAGCAATTCGATATGTATCGGAAGTAATAAATGCAACTTTTTTGTCATAATCCACCTTATATTTCGAAGCGATTTTTGCAATTGTTGTCGTCTTGCCAACACCGGTTGGGCCTACAAACACCAGAACTTTCGGTTTTGCACCAGATAAATCGATCGGTTTCGGCTGTCCAAAACGCAAAATCAATTTCTGATATACATTTGCCAGGATCATATCCACACTATTTCCCGGTCGGATGAACTGTTCGACTTCATCCAGTATCTGATTCACATATTTTTCACTCACTTCGTTTTTTAATAAGGTGCTGTATAAAATTCGAATAAAATTAAGTTCTTCTGCAGATGGTTCTTTTGTAAGTTCCACTCCACCTGAAGTATGTCCCAGACTTTCTTCCAAACGATTTGACAAATCATCCAGTCTTTTTTCGATTTGTCTCTCCTCGCTCTCCTTTTTCTGTTCCTGTCGGATTAACTGAGAAAAATCTGGCATACGAACTGACTTTGTATCAATTTTTTCCGCCGGCTTGCTCTCCTGTTTTGGAATTTCAATTTTTTCATCCGCTGCAAAATTAATGCTGTCATGCAGTTTTTTCATATTCTGCATGGCTATTGTCTGATTTACATTTTGTTCTTTTTCTTCCATAGCAGCCGTCACCTCATATGTTGTACTTTTAAAAATACGAAAAATTCCTTTTGGTTTAACTTCCTTTACATTCATAATTACGGCTGTTTCACCAAATTCCGTCTTCGCCTTCTGAATCGCTTCTTCCTTTGTTTTTCCCTGAAATTTATTAATTGTCACTTATGCTGTCACCATCCCTACTGATTGAAGTTCTACATTGGATTCAACCTCATTGTAAGATACAACAATCAAGTCTTTAAAATAATCCTCCGTCAGCTTTTTAAAATACATACGCACAATCGGAGATGTAATAATAATTGGATTTTTTCCAATACTTTCCAGTTTTTGTGTTTCTGTTCCTACAGAATCCATAATGGCCTTTGTCTTTTCCGGGTCAAGTGTTAAGTACGCCCCCTGCTCCGTCTGTTTTACAGAAGACATAATTTCCTGTTCCACTTTTGGATCCAGAGTAATTACGCTTGTGGTTTCATTTGCAGGGAAATACTTACTTGAAATCGCACGTTTCAGACTCTGTCTTGCATATTCTGTCAGTACATCCGTATCTCTCGTAGTCTGTGCATGATCTGCAAGAGATTCAAATATCGTAAGTAAATCGCGAATGGATATTCCCTCTTCAAGTAAATTCTGCAATACCTTTTGTATCTCACCAAGTCCCAGAAGTTTCGGTGTAAGTTCATCAACCAGAACCGGATTGGACTCTTTCAAATTATTAACAAGATTCTGTACATCCTGTCTTGTGAGAAGTTCTGCAATATGACTGCGAATCACTTCCGTCAAATGGGTAGCTATAATTGAAGGAGCATCCACCACCGTATAGCCAAGACTTTCTGCCCGTTCTCTCTGTGCTTCTGTTATCCAGATTGCTGGCAGATGAAACGATGGTTCAAACGTCGGAATGCCTGTAATCTCTTCTTCCACATACCCCGGATTCATGGCCATATAATGGTCAAACAGAATTTCTCCCTCTGTCACCTGTACACCTTTTATTTTAATAATATACTGATTCGGATTCAACTGTATATTATCCCGTAATCGAATAATTGGCACAACAGTACCAAGTTCAAGTGCAATCTGCCTTCGTATCATAACAACACGATCCAACAAATCGCCACCCTGATTCACATCTGCCAATGGAATAATTCCATATCCAAACTCAAGTTCAATTGGATCCACCTGTAAAAGTGAAACAACATTTTCCGGCTTACGAATCTCTTCCGCCTCTGTTTCTGCCTGCTGTACCTCTTCTTCGATGTTTTCCTCGCCAATACCATTACTGATGCTTCTTCCTGCAAGAAGAAATACAACACCTTCGCCGACAAACAAAACAAGGTTCAATGGAGTAATAACGCCAAGGACGATCAATACACTTCCAACTATATACATAACTCTCGGGATTCCAAACAACTGCTTGACCAGAATCCCCGAAAAATCAGCTTCATTTGATCCTTTCGTAACGAGAATACCCGTTGATAATGAAATCAGTAAAGACGGAATCTGAGAAACAAGTCCATCACCAATCGTCAGCAGTCCAAACTGCTGAATCGCATCAGAAAATTCCAGTCCCTGATTCATAACACCCATAACAGTTCCACCAATCAGGTTGATAAACGTAATAATAAGACCGGCTGTAGCATCTCCTTTTACATACTTTGTAGCACCATCCATGGCACCAAAGAAGCTGGACTCCCTCTGGATTTTTTCACGGCGCTCTTTTGCTTCTTTATCTGTGATTGCCCCGGTATTCAAGTCCGCATCAATTGCCATCTGTTTACCTGGCATAGCATCCAATGTAAATCTTGCTGTTACTTCGGAAACTCGTTCAGAACCTTTGTTGATTACGATAAACTGAATCAATACCAGCACAATAAAAACAATGGTACCAACTACCATATTTCCGCCACCAACAAAACTTCCAAACGTACGAACGACATTACCCGGATCCCCTGTCAAAAGAATCAGACGTGTTGATGATACATTTAACGATATACGAAAGATTGTCGTAAAGAGCAATAAAGTCGGGAAGAACGACATATCCAATACTTCCTTTACGAACAATACATTAAACAGAATGATCAAAGCAATTGCAATGTTAAAAGCAAGCATTACATCCAAAAGCAATGACGGAATTGGTACAATGAAGAAAACAACTGCACAAAGTAAGTATAAACCAACACCAATATCTGCTTTTTTCAACATCTGCAATTACCTCCTTTCTGAGTTTTCTACTCCTGTGGATTTTTTAACCGGTATACATAAGCTAAAACTTCCGCAACCGCCTGATAAAGTTCCGGTGGAATTTCTGCTCCCACATCCACATTATGATAAATCATACGGGCAAGCGGTTTATTTTCTACAATCTCAATTTGATTGTCTCTAGCAATTTCTTTTATTTTCTGTGCTACAAAATCAGCACCTTTTGCCACTACAACCGGCGCTGTACTTTCTTTTGTATCATAGCGAAGCGCTACTGCAAAATGCGTCGGATTAGTAATGACTACATCCGCTTTCGGTACATCCTGCATCATTCGCTTTTGGGATACCTCCTGCATTTTCCGGCGCTGCCGGCCTTTAATCTGCGGATCTCCCTCTGTGTTTTTGAATTCATCTTTTACTTCCTGCTTGGTCATCTTCATATCTTCATTAAATTTATGTTTCTGATACACAAAATCAGCGATACCAACAATCATATAGACCAGGCTGATTCGAAAGCCGACATCAATCACCAGACTGCCTACAAGCGCAACCGCCTGTTTCAACTCCAGATCATATAAAATAAAAAGTTCATTCTGGTGATCCCGAATCGACGCATATGCCATATATCCGATCAATCCAATTTTAATGATTGATTTTACAAGTTCAAACACCGAATCTTTGGAAAACATTCTTTTAAATCCATTAATAGGATTAAATTTTGAAAGTTCCGGCTTCATTGGTTTTGTAGAGACTTTCCATCCAACCTGAACGATACTGACTAATAATGCAATAATAAAGCCAAATGCAAAAAACGGAAGTACTATAAGCATCCATTGTATAATGATATTTTTAAAAAGAGATGCTATGGCCTGTGTGCTCAAATTCTTTTCATTAATCAAAACAAAATCGGCCATCTGTCCATAAACATAGGTAAATATAGTAATCAGTTTCTGACCAACATACGAAATAAATATTTTAAGACAAAGAAATAGTACAATCAAGCCGAACGCTGAATTCAGCTCCTTACTTTTGGCTACTTTACCCTCTTCACGGGCATCTTTTAATTTCTTAGCAGTTGCCGGCTCAGTTTTTTCGCCGCCTTCCCCATCTTTTGCAAACCACTGCAGGTTATACTTCAATATTTGATTTTTTAACACATCCTCATCAGTACATACCTTCTGCAATTAACTTCACCATCGTTTTGATTTCTGAAAAAATATAATCTGCAACACTTGGAAGCAAAAAAACTGTTAAAAATAATACAATAAATCCTACCAGAACTTTTAATTGCATACCTACAGAAAACATATTCATCTGTGGAGCAACTTTAGCCATAATGCCAAGTACACAGTTTAATATCATAATACAGGCAAAAAACGGAAGAAATATACGAAATCCAATTACGAATAAATCTCCCATATACTGAACCATTGCTTTCAGTAAATGGTCCCAGGCAAATTTCTGCCCTGCAATTGGAATAACTGTAAAAGAATCTGCTATCGCCCGAATCAGATACGTATGCAAATTTGAACTTACTAAAAGAAGTAATACCAAATAATAATACAAACTACCTGTAAGTGTTGACTCCGTTCCCATATCCGGATTAAATTCTGTTGCCATAGACAATCCAATGTCCATATCTATAATGTTACCTGCAAATAAAACAATAGAATTACAGATATTTGCAGCAAAACCTATGAGCAACCCCGTAATTCCCTCTTTCAGTACAACAACCGCATATCCAACAACACTTGCATATGTCAGATCCGGTCGTGGCACAATACTATATAAAAGAAGCGAAACAAATGCAGATAACCCAATTTTAATCTGATTTGGAATTCCGCTCTGTCCAAAAAATGGAGCAATATATATAAAGCATGTAATTCTTACCAGAATCAAAAGCCAATATTCAAAATTATCTAATGTAAAAGCGAAATTTACCATTGCACTATCCTAAGCTCAAATAATAACTAAAGTTTGACCAGAGTCGCTCAATCAGACTTGTCATATTATTCAGCATCCAGGATCCACAAATTAACATTGTAACAAAAATCCCAAGAATTTTAGGGACAAATGTAAGTGTTTGTTCCTGAATGGATGTCACTGTCTGAAAAATACTGATAATCAAACCAATTACCAATGACACGATCAGCAAAGGCGCTGATGTAATCACAATTGTATAAATCGCATCTCTGGCAATATCAAGAATTGCACCTTCTGTAATCATTTAACCGCCTCCTAATAAAACGTATGTACCAGCGAGCCTATCACAAGGTTCCATCCATCTGCCAATATGAACAATAAAATCTTAAATGGCAATGAAATCGTTGTAGGTGGAAGCATCATCATACCCATAGACATAAGCACCGATGATACCACCATATCAATAACAATAAATGGAATATAAATTAAGAATCCCATGATAAAAGCCTTACGAAGTTCACTCAAGATAAAAGCCGGTACCAATGTCGTAAAAGGAACGTCTGACAACTCTTCTGTATCCTCATATGTCTGACCGGAAATCTCAGCAAAAAGATTCACATCACGCATCTGGATTTTTGCATCTTTAATCATAAATTCGCGAATCGGTTTCTCCGCCGCTTCCCAAAATTCAGATTGCGTAATCTCTCCCTTATCCAAAGGCTGAATGGCATTGGTATTAATTTCCTGAAAGGTAGGCCACATAATGAAAAATGTAAGAAACAGCGCCAAACCAATCAAAATCTGATTTGGTGGAGCTGTCTGGGTACCGATTGCTGTACGAACAAAATGCAGCACAATGATAATTCTTGTAAAAGAAGTCATCATAATCAAAATCGAAGGTGCCAATGTCAGCACGGTTAATATCAAAAGCATTCGAACCGGTGTAGAAATTGATCCCGAATCATTATTATAAGTAATTGACAGACCATTGGTATTATCCCCTAATGCATCTGCAATGTCCCGATTGTCCGATTGCGTACTTTTTCCAGACTGCGAAGATGATGCAGCATAAGCATTCACGGGATGTGTGAACGATAATGTAATTGTAAGTACAACGACTATACATGCAAAAATAAAACTTGCTCTGCAATATATTTTTTTTAATTGACTCATTCTAATTCCTATTTCTTCGGTAACTTATCTTTTATCTTGCTTAATATTTCAGCAAACGACTCTTGCGTTTCCACTGTTTTCTGATTTTCAAAAGAAAAATCCTTGAGCTGATCTCTGGTCAGTTGTGCAAGGAGATGCACCTCATCTTTTCCAACAGAAACAACAAGATACACCGTTCCCGCTTCTACAATACTGATCATTTTGTTATTTCCAACACTAATGCTCTCGATGATATGTAAATTTTTATTATTACTTCTGCCTTTTTGGATACCCCCCATCCATCGGGTGGTAAGATAAGTAATTCCTATCACGAAAGCAAATATAATCAGAGCACCTATCAGCTGAACAAAACTATCTAATGCCCCTGACAATAAAATATTCATGTTCTCACCTGTCATCCATATGTTATGTTGGTTTTGCAGCATTCACGATTTCGGTAATGCGGACGCCAAAACTTTCCTCTATCACTACTACTTCACCCTTTGCAACATATTTGCCATTTACAAGAACATCAATCGGTTCTCCAGCTATCTTGTTTAACTCGATAATCTTTCCAGGACCAAAATCCAAAATATCAGAAATAGACTTTTGGGTTCTGCCAAGTTCAACGGTAACTTCCAGTGGAACATCCATAATCAGTCCAATATTTTCTGCCGGATAGCCACCTACGGTGCCACCAGAAAAAGCAGAAAACTGTGCCGGCTGAACATTTACCGGCTGTTCTGTTGGATATCCTCCCATCATTGGCTGACCTCCCATAATTTGCTGGCCATTCATCATCTGACCATTCATCATCTGACCGCCCATCATTGGCTGACCATTCATCATCTGACCGCCCATCATCGGCTGGCCATTCATCATCTGACCACCCATCATCTGCTGTGCATTTGCCGTCTGTTGAGATGTCTGTGTTTGATGCATATTTTGTGCAGTCTGTGCGTTTGACGCTGAAGGAGCTGATATATCAGCAGTTTCTTTATTCTCTCCACCATCCTGTCCTAAATTCATATTATGCATTACGCCTTCGCACATTTCTTTTGCAAATGAAACCGGATATAACTGCATAATCGTGCTATCCACAAGATCCCCAATTTCCATATGAAAGGAAATCTTCACAAAATTTCCTGTAAGGAACTGATCGATTGACCCCTCATCAATATCAGAAGTCATATCAACCACATCTGCTGTTGGTGGACTGATATCAATTTTACGATCAAGCATAGAAGAAAGAGAAGTTGACGCAGACCCCATCATCTGATTCATCGCCTCACAAATCGCACTAAGGTGTAATTCTCCAAGTTCTCCTTCTATGTTAGTTCCGTCTCCTCCCATCATAAGATCAGTGATAATTTTCACATCATTTTCTTTGAGAATCAGGATATTGTTTCCATCAAGTCCCTCTGTATATGCAATTCGGATAAACACACATGGTCTTTCATATTCACTTGATATGTTATTCCATGAAGAATATGAAACCACTGGCGTAGAAATTTCCACTTTACGATTTACAAGAGAAAACAATGTTGTTGCTGCTGTTCCCATGCAGATATTGGCAATTTCTCCAATTTCATCTTTTTCCACATCTGTAAGTTCGTCCACTGAACCAGGCCCACTGGCTCCCGGATCATTCAGCAGTGCGTTTATTTCTTCCTGCGATAATACTCCATCCATACTTTTTATTGCTCCTCTCTAATCACCGAAGTGACTCTAACCGCATAATTTTCTTTCGTCGTTCCCGGCAATGCAGTAAATTTACGTATATTTCCAACATATATATCTAGCTCTTCATCTACTTTACGATTCAACCGGATAATATCTCCCTGCTGAAGCATAGCAAAATCATTCACCGATATCGTACTGTTACCCAGCACCGCTTTCACAGGTATCTGTGCTCTTTGAATCAATGATTCAATTGCCTGTGCATAATTGGTATCATCCTGCGCCTGCATATTGGAATACCAATACTTTGTATTCAACTTATCAATAACATCTTCCAATGTAAGATATGGAAGGCATATATTCATCAACCCCTCTACATCCCCTATCTTCAGATTAATTGTAATGATAGCAATCATTTCACTCGGCGAAATAATCTGTGCATATTGTGAATTTGTTTCTATTCGTTCCAGTCTTGGCTGAATGTCCACAACATTTTCCCACGGCTCTCTTAACAAATTCACACATACAACCAAAATACGTTCAATGATCAAAAGTTCAATTTCGGAAAAATCACGAACTTTTTCAATTGTTTCACCTTTTCCTCCCAGCATTCGATCAACCATGGCATACCCCAGCGACGAAGCCATTTCAATAATAATATTTCCTTGTAGCGGAGCAAAGTTAACAATTCCTAAAAGGACTGGATTTGACAATGCATTCGAGAACTCCGAATATGTAACCGCTTCTGAATTCATCACTTCTACTTGAACATTCTTCCGCAAGTATACAGGAAGATTTGTAGAAAGAAGTCGTCCATAATGTTCAAAAATAATTTCCAATGTACGCAAATGTTCTTTTGAAAATTTAGAAGGACGGGCAAAATCATATTCCTTAACCTGTTTTTCACTATTCTCTTTTATTTCATCTACATCTAATTCACCGGTGCTTAAAGCTGCCAGTAAACTGTCTATCTCATTTTGAGATAATACATCACTCATCTGTTTCCACCGCCTATAACTGTCATAAGACTAACCAGAAATCCGGTTAGTCTTTCATTTTCTTATTCAGATGTTGATTCTGAGAAGTTCACGCCAATCACCAGATCTGCTCCAAAAAGTTTTTGCATATCAGACAAAATTTCTGCCTTCACCTGTTCTTTATTTGATTCAAACTCATCAAGTGTATATTGTCCAATCACCTGAATTACGTCATTTTTTATTGTTTCATCCTGATTTGTCAGAAATTCCTGATTATAAGTTTTATAATTATCGCTCTTTTTGTTTAAGACAAGCGAAACTTTTACAATTGCATAATGTGATTTACCATCATTGCCTTTTGCAAGATTCGTGGTAATTTTCTCGCCCTCATTTACTTTGTAAGTATCCTGCTGATCGATTGGAATATCGGAAGTTCCATTTGTTCCGCCAGAATTCAAATCCAAATCAATTGCCGAACACACTTTTTCAATAAGTGTATTTGCCTTCTGTGTTTCCGGCAATACCGTAAACATCAAAATTGCAGTCAAAACAAAATTAGCAAATACCAACGCCAAAATGAGCACTGAAATCAAATTTTTCTTCATGTTACTACCTCTTTTAATCTAAATCTGAATTGTAAGAATTATACACTTTTATTTCTACTCGGCGGTTCCTTGCCCTGCCCTCCGCCGTACTATTGTCAGCCACCGGGACATAATCTCCGCGGCCAGCAAATTTAATATGCGACGGTTTCAACGACGTTTTATCACGAAGCCGTTCCGTAACCGCAAGAGCCCGATACACCGAAAGCACTTCATTGCTTTCATACTGTGCGCGGGAGCTAATCGGAACATTATCGGTATGACCTTCAATTTCGATAACATTTTTGCTGTATTTTTCGAGAATTTTCCCAATCTTGTCAACAATCGGTTTTGCTTTCGAAGTCAGATCCGCTTTTCCGGATTCAAACAGAATCGCCCCACTCATATTCAGTTGCACATATTCTGCATTAAAATCCACTTCCACCTGATCTGACAAATTTGCCGCATCAATTGCATCTTGAATTTGTTCTGCCATCTGTTCTGATTCCGAAAGTTCCTGTTTTTCGTATGCTTCCTGCACAGAATTTTTACCTTCCGTCTGTTCGTCACTATTTTCAGCAGCAGAATTTGCGATCTCATTGTAGTAGGAATCCATAAATTCCAGCTGGCGTACACCCGCTGAAATCATTTCTCCTTCTCCAATGCTAGACCCTCCTGCCGGCAAAATACTGATACTGCTCTGTAAAGAAGCAATCACCTGTTGAAACTTATCTGCGTCAACTGTTGACATAGAGAAAAGCAAAACGAAAAAACATAGAAGCAGATTCATAAGATCTGAAAATGTGGACATCCATGCAGGAGACCCTTTCGGAGCCTCCTCTTGTTTCCTTTTCGCCACTATTCCTCACCTCCGGCATCACTGCCATTCAAAAGTTCTCTGGAAGCTGGTGTCAGGAACGACTTCAGTTTTTCTTCAATTACACGAGGATTTTCACCTGCCTGAATTGACAAAAGGCCTTCAATTGTGATTTGCCGTTTAATCACTTCCAAGTCATTGTTCACCTTAAGTTTTGCTGCAACTGGATTGCAAAGCCAGTTTGCAATCAAAGATCCATACAAAGTTGTAATAAGTGCGACTGCCATCTGTGGTCCGATGGACGAAGGATCATCCAATTTATTAAGCATGTTTACAAGTCCGATCAGCGTACCGATCATACCCCATGCAGGTCCCATTTCTGCCCATTTTTCCCAGAAAGAAATTACATTTTTATGTCTATCTTCTAGACACATCATGTCCGTTTCAAGAATTGCCCGGACAAGTTCCGGATCTGTTCCGTCAACAATAAGAAGAATGCCTTTTTTCAGGAAGTCATCTTCTATTCCATTGGCAGCTTCCTCAAGTGCCAGAAGACCATCCTTTCGTCCAATATTTGACAAATCAATGATCGACTTTATGATTTCTGACGGATTTGTTGATGTTTCCTTGAATGCCAATGAAATTGATTTCACCCCATTGATAAAGTCCGCAAGTTTAAAACTTCCAAGCGTACTACTCAAAGATCCTCCAAACGTAATAGCAACGGATGCCACATCAATGAATGTACCAAATGCGCTCACTCCACCACTATCAATAATACCAAAGACGACCATGCCCATTCCAAGCAGCATGCCGACCAGCGATGCTATATCCATAGCCACACCTTCCACTTTCTTTTTTCTAGAAATTTTGTCACAATTCATCTTGTTTTGACAAAATAACCTTTTTATATGATTTTACCAAATTTTTGATAGCTTGTCTACTTTCTTTTCATGAAAAAGAGTAAAACAGACGGAAAGTGACCAAGTGTCTCTCTCCGCCTGTTTTTTCTGTTATTTTATGTAATTATCGTTTCAGATTGATCAATTCTTCCAACAATGTATCCGATGTCGTAATTACTCTCGAGTTCGCCTGAAATCCACGCTGTGTAACAATCATATCCGTGAACTGTCCCGAAAGATCAACATTTGACATTTCCAATTCTCCGGAATCAATTGAACTTCCATCCGCATCAACCGCCACACCAATACCATCAAACTCTCCGGAATTCAAAGTTGTCTGATAACAGTTATTGCCAACTTTTTCCAGACCGGATGCATTAGCGAACTGCGCAACTGCGATCTGTCCAAGTAAAACAGTATTACCATTATCATAAGAACCATGAATCCGCCCCTGCTGATCCACTGAAATGCCTGTCAATGCTCCAAGTTTCTTACCAGCACCATCTCCAGTACTGTCACCTTTGAGCATCTTAAACGTAGAAGTTCCGCCATTATCATAATTCATAGACTTTGAAAAATCAATTTCAATATCTTTAAAATTACTCTTTTGTGTCTGTCCATTTCCTAAATCCGTTGTATATCCGGTATTTAATGCCGACATTTTAAGTAACTGACTGACCGGCTTTTGCGTTCCATTTGCTCCTATCGAAACAAAAGTACCTTTGTTTGTATCATACTCAATTTTATAGCCATCTGTACCAAAAATGCTCTGAATTTGTGTCTTCTTTGTCGCTTCATTTGCGTCAAGGATTGATTTGCTTTCTGAATTAATTACATCCGTCAACGTAATCTGATACTTGCCAGCTACCACCGTACCATTCTGTTTTATCGGCTTTACTGCAAATTTTGCTGTATAAGAATAACCCAGATCATCATAAAATCCCAAATTCATAACATATCCGTCATCTGCATTTACGTTGCTGTCATTTTTATCAAGCACGCCGGATGCATAAGCCTTTGTTGTAGCTTCCGGAGATGCAGTCTGGTTTGCTGGAGACATTACCTGCAATGGAGATACAACATCTTTGCGGATTTCTCCAGTTGTAGGATCTACCTGCCATCCCTGCAGCGTATAGCCAGTAGAACTCATACAAAGATATCCATTACCATCTACATAAAACGAACCAGCTCTTGTAAAATAACGGTTCGTTCCATCACTTACAATAAAGAAATTGGTTGACTGACTGTCTGTCAGTTTTAAATCAAACGGATTTCCTGTCGTTTCAGATGCACCTGCGCCTGTAATATTCACGGTTGTAGATGCTGTCGTAACACCAAGACCAATCTGTTTTGCATTCACACCACCTACGCCTGTAGCACCATTACCACCAGATGCCGAAGCAGTCGTCTGATACATAATTTCACTAAATCTTACATTTGAAGCCTTAAATGCTTCTGTGTTAACATTGGCGATATTGTTACCAATAACATCCATTCTTGTCTGATGTGTCTTAAGTCCTGACACAGCAGAATACAATGATCTCATCATAATTCATTGACCTCCTTCAACGGCCGATTCAGATTCCTTCTGTCAGTCGGGAACCATAGCTTCCATAAGGTCCAGCTACATAATAATCGCGCCGTCAATATTTGTAAATACATTTGTTTGTGCGTCTGTCTGATCCATTGCTGTAACAACCGTTTTATTTGGGATATTTACAATAAACGCAAGTGAATCAACCAGAACAAGCGATTCCTTTATTCCCTTTTCCTGCGCTTTCATAACACCATCTTCCAGTCTTGCGCTTTGCTCACTCGACAACTGAATGTTTCTTGTTTCCAGTCTCTGCGATGCGTGCTTGGAAAAACGAATGCCAGAATCTTTCTGCAATTCTGCCTTATTTTGCTGTTTACGTAAAATATCTTCAAAAGATATATCGGATGTTTTTGATGATTGTTTTACATTTTGCCGATTTAAATACTGGTCGTTTACCTGTTCAATGGATGTAAACTGTCCTGCAATCGGATTCATATTTATTCCTCCGTTTTTGTTTCCGTATCGGTATCTGTCTTTGTATCCGCATCCGTTTTGTTATCAGTATCAGCATCCGTATCTGTCTTTGTATTTTCCTCTGCCTTCTTCAATTCAGCAATACGTTCTTCGTATTTCTGCAATGTCTGAAGATCGTCTGCTTTCACGAATTTTTGCTGATAGCTTGTCATTCCATCATACATTTCCCGAATCTGTGAAATTGCTTTATCATAATCCGTAGTAATGTTTTCAATATCCGGAAGCTGTGCAACCATATTGGAAAATGTCTTTGAAATCGTTACCGCTTCATAATAATCTGAATCTGCAACAGTATCCAGTGTATCGATTGAATATAATCCATTGTTTACACTGAGTAATGTTTTTCCATCTTCGTAAAGAACATAATCGACTTTGCCATCCACATAATTGGTAGCTCCTGTATTTTCATCCTCTACCTTCAAAATAACATGCTTGCCAATAAGATCGTTCGCCATAGAATTTTCCTGTGACTGTTGCATGGAAAGTGTAGCCTCTAACTGTGAAAAAGTCGCAAGCTGCGCAACATACTCTGTGTTGCTTGTAGGTTCCAACGGATCCTGATACTGCATTTCCGCACATAATAAAGTAAGAAACTGATCGTATCCCAGATTTGATCCTGTTGCCTGTGTCTGCTTCTTCGAACTGTCTGTGTAGCTATAATCCAGCTTACCGTCTTTTACCGCTGCAACATGTTCTGCCATATATTCTCTCCTTTCTTTTCCTGTTTTCATTCTTATGCTGTAAAATCAACAGAATTTCCGTTATCTCTCATCATTTGTGCTGCAAGAGTTTCTTCCTCTGTCATCAGTCCGGACAGTTCATCTAAAGAAGACATCGAAATATTTCTTCTTCGTGAAGACGCTTGTTCCTGTTGTCTTTCGCCTTCCTGTTCTTCCCTTTCTTGTCCCTGTTCGAGATTTCGTTCAAATTCATGAGACGCAACCGTAACTTCAATCGAATCTACTTTAAGCCCCGCCTGATTTAAACTTGTCCTCAATTCTGCAACCTGTGCTTCTAACGCAGTACGTACTGCTTCATCCGATGCAGCAAGTTCTGCGTGAATATTACCCGCCTTCACAGAAACCTCCAGATATATTTTCCCGAGATTTTCCGGATTCAGCTGCATCTGCATTGAAGTTGTTTCCTGCGAAATATTAACTTTCACATTTTCAGCAATCTGTTCAATCAAATCCATAGTATCAATGGAAAGATACTGCGTATCAACATCCGATACAGTCGTCACATTTTGTGGCATCTGTTCACTTACAGAAAAAGAAATTTCACCAGTTGGCTCTGGAGTACGGCTCTCTTTCTGAATTGTTGGTTCATTTTGTTTCAACTGTTCTCCGCTGCCCGCTCCTGCATCTTCATTTGCCTCATAGCTTTGTGCCTCTTTGGAAACATCCACAGTTTGTGGCGTATCTGTATTTTCTACAGTACGCTCCATCTGGTTCAAATATGTATCATCTGTATCTGGTACATCCACTGTTACAAGGACTTTCTCTGCCCTTTCAGGCATCACAGGTGTTTCAACTTGTGGTATTTCTGCAACAGTCTCATTTTCTACAAGTTCCATTTGAGAAATCAAATCTGCAAACTGATTTTCATTTATTTCTAATGTATCCATGAAATCATTTGCAACATCTTGTATTTTCTGCATCAAATCAGTAAATTGTGGATTCAACAGTAATTCCTGTGGGCTATCCACATTTTGTATTTGTTGAACCAATTGAGCCAGTTTTTGTGAATCCAAGAGGTCAAAGGCTGTCATACCAAGCATTTCCATAGCTTCGACAACTTTTTCATCATCAATGTCCAATGTTTCCGCCACTGTATGAACCAAGTCTTTTTGCACATTGCTAATTTCTTCCGAATTATTGTTAATCTTATCAATAATCGGGTTTTTTGAATCAATCTGCTTATCGCGATATTGATACTGTTCATAGCCTGTACTTGCAGCATCCGTATTTTTCACATCCGATTCTGTGCGCTCATCCTTCACGTTAGAAACATTTGGATTTGCAGAGTAGTTTGCGTTCATAATCGTAGAAAATACCGCCACTTTATCCGACTTGTCAGCCTTTGTTTTGCCAGCCGCGGCATTTGCACTTAACATCTGGTTCTGATTTGCAGATCCTACATTAAATACATTTGCACTCGCCAAACATGTCCCTCCTTTCTTTTTCCAGATTACTACTTCTTTGACGGTTCCATGATTTCTGTCAGCTTCGCCGCAGTCTCCGCATTCATCTTGCCAAGAATATCCGCCCTCGCCTGAGCTCCCATACACATCAGTATATCGGAAACGAGTCCCAGATTGTCTGTCATTGTATCAAAAATGGCAGCTGCTTCCTTTGGTTTCATTTGCGAATATGTCTTCGCGTAATCCTGAACCTCATCATCGTAGGTAATCTGTTCAACAACTTGTTTATATAAGACTTCTGCATTTTCTGGATCAATGCTTTCATAATAAGTCTTATACTCATTTATATCGGGTGCTTCATCGGAAAAAACAACCTCTTCATAGAATTTTTCTTTTTCCTTTTCAAAAGCTGCCTGATCCTCTTTATAGGTAGACAAATCTTCGATCTGCTTTTTCAAATCCTTGATTGTCTGTTTGTCTTTTTTCTTATTATTTTGCGCTTCATCAAGTTGTAACTCTAATTCCTTGATGCGGTCAATTGCATCATCCAAAGAAGAATACTGATACTGTGTATCTGTTATCTCATTGATAGCGCTGTCCTGATTCGGAAGAATTTTATTAATATATGGAACATCTTTCAACACCGGATAAAGTACCGTTGATCCAAAGCCTCCCACATCCGTTTTTATCAAAATAGCTATAATTCCAAGCCAGATAATAACAATAAGAACTGTTACAAGAGCCAAAACGCCTTTGCCACTTTCTTTTTCTTCATCCAGTTCCTTGTTTTCGTCCTTATCCAGTTCCTTTTCTTTGTCTTTATCTTTTCTTGCCATAGGGATTTCTCCTTTATTTATTGTAAGTGTAGCTTACCAGCTCGTCTATTTCCTTTGTCTCTGCTTCAGCAAGTTCGTGCTTGAATTCCTCAAATGCCTTCTCTCTCAGTTTTTCCTGAACCTTTCGTTCCTGCACGACTTCGTTCAATTTGTTTCGTGCATCTTCCATGGCTTTTTCTGCTTTATGTACTTCCATCATCTGTCTGCGCACGATTGTTTTCATATTGTTCAGGTCCGCTCTGGCATGCGACACTTCTGCGATATCCAGTTTTCCTGTCATCGCATTTTTCAGATTTTTTTCATATCCCATCCGTCGAATAATGTATTCCTGCAACACATTTTGTTCATCGAGATATTTTTGATTTGCTGCACCATAAGCCATCTTTGCCTGTGTTTCCAGTTTCAGTTTGATATCCAGTATATTCTGCATCTGGTAGACAAATTTTGCCATACGCTACATCCCCTTCAACCACATTAATTTTCGAACACTTTTGCAAGTAATTCTATTTCTTCATCAAACGTAAATTTTTCGTCCGTTCCCTGGCACAAAAATGCATTAACATCTTTAATTTTTCGGATTGCATAATCAATGTCAGGATTGGAGCCATTCTTATACGCACCGATATTGATCAGATCCTCTGCTTCATTGTATGTTGCAAGCACATTTTTCAATTTGCCCGCCAAAGCTTTGTGTTCTTTGGTAACAATGGAATTCATAACACGGGAAATGCTCTGTAAAATATCAATGGCCGGGTAATGATTCTTATGACCGAGTTTACGGTCCAGCATAATATGTCCATCGAGAATTCCTCTTGCAGTATCTGTAATCGGCTCATTAAAATCATCACCATCGACCAATACCGTATAGAGCCCGGTAATTGAGCCTTTGTCATTTGTTCCTGCACGTTCGAGAAGCTTTGGCATTTCCGAATATACACTCGGCGGATATCCTCTTGTAACAGGTGGTTCTCCGGATGCGAGACCGATTTCTCTCTGTGCCTGTGAAAATCGTGTCATCGAATCCATCATCAACAAAACATCTTTTCCCTGATCGCGAAAATACTCTGCAACTGCGGTCGCCGTTTTTGCGCATTTATTGCGGATCAATGCCGGTTTGTCAGAAGTAGCAACAACAACAACAGATCTCGCCATACCTTCCGGACCAAGATCCCGTTCAATAAACTCACGCACCTCTCGGCCACGCTCACCAATCAGTGCAATCACATTAACATCCGCCTTCGTATTGCGGGCAAACATGCCAAGCAGCGTACTTTTACCCACTCCAGATCCAGCAAAAACACCAATTCTCTGTCCCTTTCCAACCGTGATCAAACCATCGACCGCCTTAACTCCCAACGGCAATACTTCACTGATAATTTCACGATCCATAGGATCCGGCGGTGCCTGTTCCAGTGGATAATATTCTCCATGAACCTCTTTCTCGCAATCGCTGAGGCGTCCAATTCCATCCAGCGTATGTCCCAAAAGTTCATCGCTCACCAAAACAGACAATGGATGCCCGGTATTCTCTACTACGCATCCAACGCCAACACCTTCTACACTGTCTACCGGCATCAGAATCAACTTGGAATCATGAAATCCTACCACTTCAGCAATCACATGTTCCTTCTGATCTTCTCCCGGATATATCCTGCACAAATCCCCCAGACGTGCTTTCGGTCCAACTGATTCAATTGTAAGTCCGACTACCTTTGCAACTTTTCCATAACTTTTATAAAAAGTCCGATCCATAAGCTGCAAATATTTTTTTGCCTTCTCAATCACAAATATGCTCCATCTTTATACAAGCGACTTAATATCTTTTAAAAGGTTTTCAAGCTGTGTATCAATTCCACAATCAAACACGCCAAATGAAGTTTCAATCTTGCATTGCTCATCCTGTAATTTTGTATCATGAACAAATTCTATTGACACTTTCTGTCCAACAATTTCCCGGATTTCGTCCATATGTGCTTCAATAATTTCGCGATTCGCTTCGTTTACATGAATGCGAATTTCATCTCCCACTTCAATATCCATCAGTACATTTCTTACCAGTGAATATAAAATTTCGCGTTTTTTCTCAAATTGAATTCGAAAAACTTTGTCAAAAACCTGAATCACCGCATCAACAATATCACCTTCCATTTCATTGATATTTTGTTCATACTGCGCTTCCAGTTGCTGTTTTCGCGTTTCCAATCCCTGTTCTTTTTCGCGGTACTGTGCTTCCAAAGCCGCTTCCTTTTCTTTTCCGCCCTCTGCATAACCTAATTGCTTCTGTTCTTCCATCAGCTTATTGGCTTTTTCTCCTGCATTCTGCAGAATCTGCTGAGCGTTCACCTGAGCATTTTCAATAATGCTCTGGGCTTCTCTTTTAGCAACCTCAAGTGTCACCTGCCGTATTTTTTCTGCCTCTGCTTTAATTTTTTGTATTTCCTGCGCCGGATCTCCGGTCGGAAGTGCTGAAATTTCATCCAATTTCGGCATGATTGGTAATTCTTTATGTATATTAATTTCGTTATTATGAGGGCGCGATTTTTCAAGTCTTTGATCCGAATTGATAATGCGTTTTCCTCCATCTGAATTAACAACATAGCATTGCTTTAACAGATTAGACAACGATATCATCACCTCCACCACGGGAAATCACGATTTCACCGGCATCCTCCAGCTTACGAATGATATTAACAACTTTCTGTTGTGCTTCTTCTACATCTTTCATACGTACCGGACCCATGAAATCCATGTCCTCTTTGATCATTGCTGCCAAGCGCTTAGACAGATTCTTAAATACAACATTCTGTACTTCCTCAGATGTATTCTTAAGAGCAAGTTCAAGGTCGGCGTTTTCAACATCGCGCAGCACACGTTGTATTGCACGATCATCCAGCAATAAGATATCCTCGAATACAAACATCTTCTTCCGGATCTCGTCTGCAAGTTCCGGTTCTTCGATTTCGAGAGATTC
>OLSQ01000326.1_pt1 | contig 47905 bp, 40 predicted proteins | sample 1672561 | NCBI WGS metagenome assembly OLSQ01 (sample SAMEA3136699, study PRJEB25190) | human gut metagenome | biome: human gut; feature: human-associated habitat; material: faeces | place: Austria | collected 2013
ATCCCCAGGGCGATGCCCTGGGCTAGGAGCTTCTGCCCTTTCAGGGCGTGTTGCTTCTGGTTCTTTGTAGCCTTTCAGGGCGTGCTGCTTTTTGTGTAGTTTTTTAACAACAAGACATACGTCTTAACTCCTTTTCCTTAGTTCCGGCAGGATGAATATCGAATGAAACTCGCGCTTTTCTACTGGTGGAATCTTCATATAATCGCCATAGAGGTCGGTGAGGTAGGAATCGGGATTGCATGGTGCAGGAAATTCCTTGCCCTCAAACTTGATGGTACCCAATGGCTTGACTGCCTTCTTGTCGAATGAAATGCCTCGGCCATTCAGGAAAGGAACATCAGAATAACGGGTCTTCTTTCCGAACAAGCCTACTACCTTCCATAATGCACTGCACAGACAATACTTGCCTCCGAAATAGAAAAACTCAGCAAAGGAACGCAGAGAGTAAGTGTGTCGGTGGTTCAGGATAGAATAACTCTTGGAGATACCCTTTGTCAAGGTCTTGATCCACGAACGGGGAATGTCTGGATAATCCACAAAAGGGAAGATATCCACAAAGATTCCCTTTACATAAGGCTGGCAGAAATCATCGCCCTGTTCGATATAGAGAGAGTTGCAGTCGCGGATCTTCGTGATAGGCTCCTTGCTTCCCGGATCCGATTTGGGGGTCTGCAGATAGAGCCAGTCGGGCAGTTCCTTGGGGGCAATCTCCTCGAATCGTTTTTCATCTTCCAGCGACATACCGATATCGATATCGTCATCCCAAGGTATGAAACCGCCATGGCGTACGGCTCCGAGCAGGGTACCGCCATCCAGCCAGTATTCTATCTTGTGGCGCTTGCAGATTTTGTCTATTTCTTCCAGAATAGCCAGCTGCTTGAGTTGGCATGCCCGCAGATTCTGCTGGCTATATTCTTTAATTTCTTTGTAAAAGTCCATATTCTTTATATTTTTATCGGGAAGACCCGTATGGGATCTCTCCCCGGATTATAAGAAATGCGTGATGATTAATGTGGCATTGTATGCCCAGAAGTAGATGGCGAGGAAGAGAGTGAGTCCTCTCATCGCATTTGCCAGTTTGGGTTGAGCCTCTCTGAATGCATAACCCATGGTGAATGGGATGACGAACATCCAGTGGGCTGCCATGATATATACCTCGTTGAGTCCGAAACCGAGCACCAGGTGAAGGAAGGCATCGAATGCCGCACAGCTCAGGCACATCCACATCAGACGGGAGTGTCTGCTATAGAAAACACCGGCTGCAAAGAGCAGGAAAACGAATGCTTCGAAGAGGTAGCTGATGGCCCAATCGTATCGGATAAAGGTTGGGCGCGATACGCTCAGGTCTTTGAGCAGTTCCTTCTGATGCAGCTGGATGCCTTCTCCAAAGAGGTTTTCTACGATGGATTCCATTCGTGGGGTAGAAACATCGGTCCATTTCAGGAATGGCATATCGGATACCGATTTGCCTCGATGAGCATCCATCCACGCATCGTGAACGGCATTCTTCTGGGCAATATCGGGTCTTTTCGGCATCAGCTTTCTTTCTATCTCCTTGCCTTTTTCCTGCTGAGGCTTGACGATGTATTCGTTCTGATAGTAAAAGCTGCCGCCCATGATGAGGAGCGGGAGGATGAAGGCGATGGCAAAGAATCGGGGGGAGAATACCTTTCTGCCATTACTGAAAAGCGACATGATGCCGGTCTTTACGCCATTGCTCAGCGATACTCCTGCCGTGGTAAGGAACAGCAGACTAGCCTGCCATGCCTTGAGCTGTTTGCCCTGCGCCATACAGGTTCCCACCATATAGATGCTGACCAGCAGACAGAGCATGGAAAAGCAGAAATGATCGGGTACCATCGTGGTGAGCATGATGGAGGCAAAGGAGAAAAAGAATGCCGTGAGAATGTAGGCATCCAACCGGCATAGCTGGATGAGCTCCCGGCAGATGCGGAAGAAGAATACGGCAGAGAAAGTGGCGCTGATGACGAGCATCACTGCCATGATGAAGGTGGCACAGTTGTGATGAGTCCAGCCCATCAGCCAGTCGTTGAGACAGGCTCCGGGATAGAGTAGGGCGCCAAAGAGCGGATGGCGTGACAACTCAAAGTATATCTTTTCGTTGGAAAGAAAGATATACGAGTAGGCATCGAAACCGGATACCGTGAAATGCTTGTAGAAAATACTCCAAAATCCCAGTTTGCCAGCCTTGAAAAAGCTTGTAGGATAGGAATGGATCAGCACGGCATTCAAGCTGGCGAATACCAGCATCGAAACAAGTGCAAGAATCCTTTCTTCTTTCTTGATTTTAAAAATATTCTTCATCGTTTTATTCTTATTTGGCTGCAAAGTTAGTGTAAAAAATTGATTGTGGGAAGAAAAATGAGGAAATATTTCATTCCGGCTGTTTTTTTGTGGCGGTTTATTTGGCATTGTCTGCTTTTTAGGTTATCTTTGCAGGAAATATGGTACTGAACTTTGCTAGTAGATTTGGACCATCAGCCCGTTCTTGAACCGCTTGCGAAAGTTCTGTATAGTTTTTGTATTGGCTAATATTGTAAACAAGTAATATATATATATGAAACAACCTGCTAAGATTGATGTCGCCGTATTGATGCTTTTCTTCAATCGTCCCGACAATTTCCAGAAAGTGTTTGACGAGGTGAAGAAGGCTCGTCCTGCCCAGTTGTTCCTCTATCAGGATGGAGCAAGAGGTGAGCGGGATATGCCGGGTATCGAGGCATGCCGGCAAATAGCATCAGATGAGAATATTGATTGGGAGTGCGAGGTGCATCGTTCTTATCAGACCAAGAACCAGGGATGCGATCCATCTGAGTATCTCTCACAGAAATGGGCTTTCTCGATTGTGGATAAGTGTATCGTGCTGGAAGATGACGATGTGCCTTCGCAATCTTTCTTCCCTTTCTGCAAGGAGATGCTCGACCGCTATGAGCACGATGAGCGTATTGCCATGATTGCCGGATTCAATGAAGATGAGGTGACACCCGACTGCGAGGACAGCTATTTCTTTACTTCTGTCTTCTCTATCTGGGGATGGGCTTCGTGGCGCCGTGTGGTGGACAAATGGGAGGGTGACTATGCCTTTCTGCACGATAAGCAGGCGATGCGACAGTTGGAATCGGTGGTTCGCCAGCGTGGGCTCCGTAAGGACTTCATCCCGATGTGCAGGGATCATGCCCATAGTGGAAAGGAGTTTTATGAAAGCATCTTCTGGGCTTCGATGCTGCTGAATTCCAGTCTTGCCATCATGCCATGCAGGAATCTGATCAATAATCTGGGTCTCTCTGATGACTCTACCCATTTCTCGGGCAGCATGAAGACGACTCCCAAGGCTTATCGCAGAATCTTCACCATGAAGCGCCATGAACTGAAGTTTCCGCTGAAACATCCTAAATATGTGGTGGAAAACGTAGATTTCAAGGAGCGGGTGTACAAGATCAATGCCTGGGGCCACCCATTCATCAAGATGTCGCGCTCCCTGGAAGAACTCTTTCTGAATCTGAGATATGGTAATTTCTCCAGCATCTTCAAGGCGATGGCTCGCAGATGTCGCAAGATGATTGGAAGAGATAAGCACGCTTGATCTCTTCCTAGCAGAAATATCCGATAATCAGAATACCATTGTATATCAGCAGTGCCAGACCCAGGACGAGCAATACGCCTTTTAGGCAGCGGCTGTAGAGCTGCTGTCGGAGTTGCAGCTCTTGGTTTGGCTGCTGTCGTTTTTGCTTCAGAAGGAAACCGATGGCTATCGGAATGGCGTATATCCAGTGCCCCGCCATGATATATACCTCGTTGAGACCGAAGCCGAGTCCGATATGCAGCATCATATCTAGACCGAAATACGACATCACCAGCCAGAGATACTTGCTCTTTCTGCCCGCCCAGATGCCGGCAACAAACAGCAGCATGATGACTGCCTCTACCACATAATTGATGGCGTATCGGTATTTCACGAACATCGGGCGATGGCGCAATTCGTCCTCCAGCACATAATCCTGATGCAGCTGGATAGATTCGCCCATCAGATTTTCGATGATCGACTGTGTGCGGGAGCTTGTAGCATCCGTCCAGTTCATGAATTCACCTTTCATGATAGGGGCACCTTGCTTAGGACCCCTTTTCTTTTTGGCTTCTTTCTTAGCCAGTTCCTTTGCCTTCCGAATGCTGTCGTTCTTGGCTTTCTTGGCTATCTCCTGAGCAGAGATAATCTTCAAGCCTCTTTGGATAGAGTCGTTTGTCAGCGAATCACGGGTATGCTTGATCTGTGCCATACGTTCCTGTCTGGCTTTCTTCTCAGCCGCTTTCTTGGCTTTCAGTTCCTTGCGTGCCATCTCGTTAGGCCATACGAAGACGCGGTATTCCCATCTGCAGAATCCCCACAGCAGGGCGGCTGGCAGGATGACTGCCAGGAGAAGATGCTTAGGGCGGAAGAATCCCTTTCCGTTTACGAAGAATGCAGAAAAGAAAATCTTCAATCCGTTATTGAGCGATGTGCCGGCTGTAAGGATGAAATATACCACGCTCTGCCATATCTTGAGCGGATGGTGATGTTTCATTCTGAGACCGGATACGTAGAGTGCCAGGATGAGCAGCATCATGGAGATGACGAAATGATCGGGCACGATGCAGGTGACCATCACATATCCGAAGGAGAAGAACAGCAGGGTAAGGATATGGGATGCCGTCTTGTCGAGATCCATTACCTCCCGGAAGATTCTTTTCAGGAAGAGGGTGGCATAGAATCCGCAGAATATCTGGATGACTACCGCGATGAAAAGGGCACAGTTGTAGCCTGTGAGTTTCATCAGACCCACATTGATGAGGTAAGGAATATACATATAGAAGGCGAGCAGCGGATGGCGATATACATTGTATGCTGCATTCCAGTCGCTCAATACCCAGTAGGTAAGCGGGTCGAAGCCCGATACGCAGAAGTGGCGGATGAAATTCTTGTAATAATCATCCGTGATGAGGGTGAAATGACTGGCATAGCGGGCTATCACTACACCATTCAGAACGGCAAGTGCCAGAAAAATGCCCAGGGCGAGCCATCTTTCTTCTTTCTTGATCGTGAAAATATCGAATATCTTTTTCATATCTATCTATTTCTTTCAAGTTTTGAGAGGAATCATCTCTTTGTCTTTCTCTTTCTAGTTTTCGGAGATTCTTTTATTTCTTCAGGAAGAATCTTACTAATAGGAAATTAACGGGGATACAGATACAGAGGGTAGGAATCATCGCCCACTGTTTGGCGAGCCCCAGACCAACAAAGAGGTTGAGGCAGACGGTTTGCATCGTATAGTTTACCACATGTGAGAGGGTGAAGCCGGCACCTCGCTTGGCGTTTGCCTTCACCTTGAAGGTGTATCGGGTGCTGGCGATGAAATTGAAAATGAAGCTCACGATGTAGGCGATGGTGTTGGCTGTGGTAGCCAGACTGTGATCACCCATTTGTGGAATGAAATGGTTCAGCACCGGCATCATAGCCAGATAGATGACATATTGCAGCACCGTAGCCAGTCCGCCTACGATTCCGAATCTGATGACTTCGCCCAGCTTCTCCCGTCTGGCATCATCCATATTATTAATCTTGTTCTTGATATTCATTGTTTTATCTTTTACGGCGTGCAAAAATACGCCTTTTTCCTGTTTCTAGCAAATATTCTTTCTACAAAATATTAATCTGCCTGGATTTATCTTAATAGTTTCCCTTTTCCGAAGAGATAAGCCAGTTTGGTCTTCTCCATCATCTTGGCAATGAGCAGGCTGCCTGTAATGGCAAGGAGGATGGTGACGGCAGCAAACGAGATTTCGCTCGGATCCCAGCTGAAGAGGGGATGATAGAACTTCGCAACCATCGTAAAGATGGGATGGAAGAGATAGATAGGCAGCGTATTGCGCCCTATATATAATAAGGTGTTATCTATCTTTTGAATGTAGATTTTGCCTTGAATGCGAGTGATGAGGCTATGTATCCACATCAATGACGAAATGCAGCACCAGCAGGAGAAGATTACAGCCAGGCATCCCCAGTCGTACCATTCCTCTAAGCCCAGCAAGCTGAGCCAGAGCAGTAAGGCTGTAGGGGAAGGATGGAATATCTTGCCAAACTCTATGTGGCATTGGCGAATTGCTGTACCGATGAAATAATAGGCTGCGGCACTGGGCGAAAGAGCGGGTGTCTTGGATGCCAGCAAGAGTAGGGTGGCGAAGATGAAGAGGCTTGTAGTGGTACTCATCGTCGTTTTTCCTTGTTTGAGGCTTTCCCAAGTAGCCCCCTTGAAACTGATATAATAAAGAATGCCACAGATAATCATCGTCTGGATAAACCAATAAGGACCTATAGATGTGACAAATATCTTCTCGCAAATCTGTGAGAAGGATAATTCCGTGATGCCATCTCTTACGGGCATGAAATAGGAAAGTACAGAGAAACCGGATACCATGATAACGTAGGGTAGGGCGAGACACATCAGGTATATTCCCATTTGCTTGGGACTTTTCTCGATATTGACAAGATAACCCGTGATGATGAGAAAGGTAGGCATCATAAACGAGAGAATGCCTGCCTTCAGATGTGGATATGCATTGCCGAAGTTCACAATATGAATCAATATCATGAGAATGATGAGGATGGCTCGTATCAAGTCGAGGTCTGTATTTCTTTTCATGTTATTTTCTGTAAAATGGAAATTTATGATTCTCGGAATGGTTTGAAGTGTCCCTTGTCGGCGAAGGCAAGCATCTCTTTGTCTCCACGGCTATCTCCAAAGGCTTCTATCTCGTATTCTGAACGTTCGAAAGATTTTAGTGCCTCTGCGATGCGGTGCACCTTCTCCTTACCGTAGCAATTGTTTGACTTGAATCGGCCCGTCAGCTTGCCGTCTTCTACTTCTATCTGGGTGCCGAGTACCTGAACGCCTTTCAGATTGCGGATATCAAAGAAGGGGCGCACCCAGTTGTCGATGCTGGCACTTACAATGAAGACCTGAGCTCCAGCTACCAATGCTTCATGTACCAGGGTGATGCCCTTAGGACGGAGCAGATGCTGGTTTTCTTCTGCAAACCCATGGCAGAGTGCATCAAATTTTTCGATGCGCATGCCGGCAAAGAGGTGGGCGAAGATCTGCTGCTTCGCCTTCCAGTTGGGATACAGGTGCAGTTTCATCAATACCAGCAGTGGGCTGTACATCAGGAAAACCATCAGAAAGCGGCCTCTGCCTTTGGCATACTTGATGAATTCGAGCAGGGTATCACTCGTTGTCAGTGTTCCGTCGAAATCGAAACAGTATATTTTCTTCTTCATTTCTTCTTTTGTGTTTAAGTTGTTCTCTTTAATAAAGATATCCTCTTAATAAAGATATCCTCTCCTTATTCTATGTAGATAAGGAAGAGGAAGGAGAGTAACCAGGCGAGAACGATAAACTGGGTGATTCGGTCTCGCAGAATAATCTTCGTAGGGTCGCCACTTTTCTGGTCAACCACTGCAATCTGGATGTATCTCAGCAAACCTACCAATACAAATACGCTGGTAAGATAGAGGTATTCGGTATGGAAATTCTCTATTACTTCTGGGCTCACCGTGTACATGATGTAGCAAACCAGGGTAACTGATGCCGTGATGGTGATAGCCTGATTGATGAAGGTGAGGTTGTATCGGCTCGTATTCTTGCGTGGCGCCTCGCCCGTCTTTTCCATTCGCAGCACGTCATCGCGGCGCTTGGCAAAACTCATGAAGAGGGTGATGAGGAAGGTCATCAGCACTATCCATTTACTGAGTATGATGTGCGTAGCAACACCACCCGCCAGCAAGCGGAGCACAAATCCGAATGCCACGATGCACACATCGATGATGGCATACTGCTTGAGCTTGGCGCAATAGCAGAGGTTCATGACCCAATAGAAGGCGATGATTCCCATCGTCTCCCACGAATCGAGCAGACTGCATACCCCCATCGAGAGGATAAGCATCAGAAACATCAAAGCGTAAGCCTGCCTGATGCTTACGGCTCCTGATGCGATAGGGCGGTGACATTTCACCGAATGGCGGCGGTCTGCCTCCACATCATGGATATCGTTGAAGCAATAGATGCTCGATGCGGCAAAGCTGTAGGCAAAGAAAGCAATCAGACCCGCCAGCAGGGCATCTGTATGAAACAAGGCACCGCCAAAGAAGAGGGGCACGAAGATAAACATATTCTTGATCCACTGCTTCGGGCGGATCAGGCGCATCAAGGCAGCGAAGCCTTTGCTGTCTTTTATTTCATTCTCGTTCATATAAACTTCTTTTATTTAATCTAAGATGATTCTTTTTATTTAATAATCTGCGATAATTCCTTGGAAATCCATTCTGCAATCTTGCTCAATATCCAGGAGAGTGGCAGGGTGATGGCGATGCAGAGGATGAAGGTAGGCCAGTATCCCAAGTGATGAGGCTCGATATAATGGAGCACGAAGTGGATGTGGATGAGATAGCATTCCAGACTCAATGCTCCTACCAGCATAAAGCTGCGGTTAAACCATCCTGGGGTACGGCGGAAGATGCGGTTCAGGAGCAGGATGCTCGTGATGGTGAGCGGGATGTAGAGCATACGCTCCAGGAAGAGCGGAAACATGCCGTGCTTCTCCTGTTCCAGGAAGATGCTTGCGAGCAGCGTCATCAGGAACATCAGCCATATCATCCAGATGCTGGCACCATCAAGTGTCTGCTTCTGGCGCACCATCTCGCCCATATTGATGCCGATGAAGAAGATAGGTACTCGGCTCCAGAAGATTTCCAGATGGCCTACAGCCTGATGAATCGGTGTGACGTATTGCACCAGGATGCACCACATGATCATCACCACCGGCAGCCATTTGTAGATGGGGTGGCGCTTGATGAGTTCCATATAGGCTGGGGCAAAGAGATAGAGCATCATAGTGGCTGGGATGTACCAGAAGGTAAGCTCGTCGTATCGCCAGAAATTCCAGTTGATGGTAATCTCGCCTATCAGGTTGATCCACGCCTCGAGGTCTCCTCCCTGGAATCGGGGAATGTAGTAGAGACAGGCGATGATGAGCCACGCCGGGTAGATACGCAGGTAACGGCGGATGAAGAAATGCTTGGCAGAAGGATTCTTCATCCAGGAAAACCACAGGCCGATGCCGCTGAGAAACAGAAACATATCTACTCCTACATTGCCCATGCGGCGCAATCCGAAGAAAGCGTTCTCTCTAGGCAGTGCTACATGAAAGAGAATGATGAAGAGCATGGCGGCTCCCATCAATTCACCGCGATATCTACTGATATTCGCCAGTTCTATGTCTTTTATCTTCATGATTTTCTTTTAATATTTCGGGTTTGGAATCTTCTTCATCAGTTGGGTGAAGAGCCAAGCCAGGCAGATGCTCGATATGATGTAGAGGAGCAGGCCGGCATAGATGTCTCCATGACGGCTGATAGGGATGAATATCTTGCGGGTGATGGGATGGGTGACGAAGAGGGCGGCTGAGATGACGCCCATCCATTCCAGAACCTTGTAGATGCCCGACAGCCAACTTACCTCCTGCAGCAAATCGGCTACAAGCACACTGAGCAGACAGATGAAGAATGGTACGAAGGTCCATCCTATCATATTGAGACTCAGACTGTAGATCAGCGAGAGGCAGAATACGCAGCCGAAGATATTGGTAACAGGCGAATGGAAGGTCATCAGAATCTTCTCGCCATAGCGGGCGTAGAGAATGCCCAGACCGAATGGCAGCATACCGCCCATGAAATTATAGCGGTAGCGGTTCATCGCCTCGCTCTCGGGATTGTCAAAGCCCAGCAGCAGCTGGATGCCGATGCAGAGCAGCATCAATCCTACCGTCCATCCCCAGTGGCGGCGATAGAGCAGCAGTCGATATACGATGTAAAGCTGCAGCATCAGACCGAAAAACCAGTAAGGTCCTGGCCAGATGATGTTGTCGGGGTTGGGCAATACATTGTTAAACATACCCAGCATTGATACGATGCCCAGCACCTCGTAATGGCGTGGACCCGGAGTGATGTAGTCTATCATCGTGAAAGCGATGAAACCCACGATCATCATCTTGAAGAGCTTCAGATAGTGATAGCGGATGAAGCGCAGAGGTTCGCGCCAGCTGATGCTCCAGGATTGCTTCCTGCCCGAAATGCTGTACATCTGAGCCTGCTGGTCGGCAGAAAGATGAGGCTTGGCTTCATACTTCATCACCAGTCCGTACGCACTCAGGAAGAGGAATACGGGCACTCCGTAATGGCCGAAGAACGACAGCAGATGGACAGGCAGGTTGATGTCGGGATTCGCCATCACCTGCAGCAGCCAGTCGGTGTTGTGCTGGAAGAACTGATATTCATTCTCCTTGACAATCGGACCTAGCCAATGGCAATAGTTGTGTAGGAAGATGCCGATGATGGCAAGTCCTCTCAATGCATTGCATGCACTTCTGGAAAGTATGTTCTGATTCATTTCCTGACTCCTTTCTTTGTTTGTTTCTTACCTTGTTTCTTATCTTTTTTCTTGTCTTGCTTCTTTTCTTCCTGCTTAGCCTGCGTCTTGAAATATTCATCCCTCAGCTTGTCGTAGTCGGCAGAGTTCTTCAGGATGCGGGGGCGCATCTCGTTGTATTTCGGACTCAGGATATTGTTCTCATCCTTGTAGGTCGGAGTCTCTATGCCGGCAAGATACAGCAGCAGGTGCGGCAGGGCATCCGTCATCATCCGCTTGTCCTTGGCGGCACGTATCTGCCGGTAGATGGCGCGGTGTTTCTGGATGTATTTCTTTGAGCAGTAGATCCAGAAAGGAATCTCAAACTCATAGTGTGCCAGTTTCCAGTCGATGTTGGCGGAGTGGTTGCGGCAGATGAAGCCACGGTTTTCCTCGTAGCACTCCTCGCCATGGTCGGGCACATAGATGATGACGGCATCTTCCTTCTGGAATCGTTTCACGATCTCTGCCACGATGGAGTCGTTGTAGAGGGTGGCGTTGTCGTAATGACTCAATACCTTGCGCTGGGCATCGGTCAGCTCTGGGCGCTTGTCTTCGTAGCTGCTTGCCCAGAACTTAGCCTGGTTCTGGCGATAGCGCAGCTTGTAGTTCACGTGCTGCCCCATCAGATGGAAAATGGTAAGATTATGGTCGGTCTTGAATTGTTTCAGACTGTCATCATAATCTTTCAGCAGTCCATCGTCCAGTGCATGCAACTGGGTGTTTCTGTGGTCGAACTGCAGCTTGCTCAGTTCCGGATTGTTCAGGAAGAAGCCGCCGCTGAAGTCATATACCGCCTCCTTAGCCTGAGGCAGGAATTCGTTGGTGATGAAGGTTACGTTGTATCCTGCCTTGCGGAATACCTCCGGGAAGAGCGGATAGTCGCACCATTCTCCCTTGTCGCCTACCACATAGGTAGAGAGCATGTGCTTGAATACGAAGCTGGTGAGGTTCCAGCAGGTCACGACATCTGTAAACTTGGTGAGTTTCTTCGATTTCTCCAGCGCCGATTGGTTTGGGGTAGTTTCCATGAAGTAGCCATATTGCTGTGAATGATGGCGACCGTAGCTTTCGCCGATGATCAGCACGATGTTTGGCGAGCGGAAGCTGCAGCTATCTACCTTCACCTCGTGGGCAGCATGAATCAGTTGGGTAATCTGATGCGCTGCCAGCTGGTTGGCATAGATGCTGAATTGGAGACGGTAGATTGGCAGATAGAGTACGGCATGATCTTTCTCTGTAAGGGTGTGCTCCACCTCTCCGATGGTTCTTCCTGACATCAGCTTATGGTAAGCCTCCTTGTTGTGCCAGGAGGTGCAGATGGAAGTGATGAGGATAGCTAGGCAGAGGATGCCAAAGGTGGCTGGCATGGCTGCCGTCATTCGCGGAATAGCCATCAGTCGTTTCTTGAGCGATGCCAATTCGAGTACGGTAACGAGGAAGACGTAGATCTTGATGAGCCGTTTTCGGAAGATGACGATGAGTATCTGCAGGAGCGCCAGGAGCAGAATCCAGCCTACGCTGCTGAAGAGCACTTCGACAGAGATGAGGGCAGAGAGGAAGCTGCTTGCCTCGGAACTGTTGGTTTCTCCCACCAGCATCAGCATAGAAGGATTGAGTGTGGAACCGAAATTCACGAAGCAGTAGGTATCGGCGGCAGCCGTGACATATAATATAATGTATAATATGGCACGCAGTCCCCTGCGCACCTTCTTCGGGAAGACGGCGAGGATGGCGCTCACGATATAGAGGTCCAGGAACAGCTCCAGGAACATGTTCTCGTAGAGCGTTCCGTTCTTCGGAATCGTGATGAGTGAACTTACCATGCCCAGGATGTACATGGACACAAAGAAGTTGGCATTGCGCCTGATTGGGGCTGATGCCAGACTAAGACAGTTCTTGATGATTTCTTTCCAACTCATAGCTTTCTATTGATGATGTTTGCTATTTTTAGAGAATTGATGTTTTGGCACTCTTTTAGACTCAGAGCGCCTGATAGTTTTTAATGGCGAGGTTCTCGATACATTCGGGAACCATACCTTCGATGCTTTTTCCGGTCTTGATGCATTCGCGTATCTCCGTGCTGCTGATGTTGAGCAGCGGGGTTTCTACGATGGTCACGCCGGCAGGCACTTCGCCTATGCAGGAGCCTTGGCGGGGATAGACCACGATAGGGTAGTGGGCAAGGATATCGTCGTGATGATACCACTTGTCGAATGCTGCCCAGTTGTCGCCTCCTATTAATAATGTAAACTCACATTCTGGGTAATCCTTGCTGATGGCCTGCAGGGTGTGCCAGGTATAGGAAGGCTTGGGCAGGCGGAACTCATAGTCGCATGCCTTCAGCTGGGGTTCATTCTCCAGGGCCTTTTCTACCATCTCCAGGCGCAGGTGGTCATCGAGCAGGTCGGTAGCAGCTTTCTTGAATGGGTTCATGGGGGAGACCATGAACCACACTTCATCCAGTCCTGCCTTTTCGCAGAGGCTTTTTGCCAATGCGATGTGGCCGGTATGGATGGGGTTGAAGCTGCCTCCGAAGATTCCTACCTTTTTCATTTCTATTATTCGCTCAAAAAGTCTTTTACTAGCTGATAAACCTCCTGCTGAGCTTTTCCCAAGTCATCGTTTACGACTACGTGGTCGAACTGGGGAGCGAAGGTCAACTCGTAGCTAGCCTTGGCAAGGCGCTGCTCGATTACCTCAGGGGCATCTGTGTTGCGGCCTACCAGACGGCGGCGCAGTTCCTCTACCGAAGGAGGTTGCACGAAGATGCTCAGGGCACGTTCGCCATAGAACTTCTTGATATTGACGCCACCCTTTACATCTACGTCGAAAATCACAGACTCGCCCTTGGCAAGCTGGTTTTCTACCTGCGACTTCAAGGTGCCGTAGAATCTATCCTGATAAACTTCCTCATACTCCAGGAACTCATCAGCCTCAATCTTGGACTTGAATTCCTCTGGAGACAGGAAGAAATACTCTACTCCATTCTGCTCTGTGCCGCGAGGAGCACGAGAGGTACAACTGATAGAGAAAGCCAACTTCAACTCTGGGTGCTCTTTCATCAACCAGTTGACGATGGTACTCTTGCCGCTGCCCGATGGGGCGCTGAAAATCAATAATCCGTTCTTCATTTTACTTTGAACTTTGAATTTTGAACATTGAACTTTATGGTTAGTAAAGCAAATCTATTTTCCACATTAAATTAGAGAGCATTCAGCACTTGTTCCTTAATCTGTTCCAGCTCATCCTTCATCTTCACCACGATGTTCTGCATTTCAGCCTGATTGCTCTTTGAACCGGTGGTGTTGATTTCGCGACCCATTTCCTGGGCGATGAATCCGAGCTTCTTGCCCACACCATGACCTTCCTCATTCATGGTCTCGCGGAAATACTTCAGGTGGTTGGCAAGGCGCTGCTTCTCCTCGCTGATGTCGAGCTTCTCGATGTAGTAGATGAGCTCCTGCTCCAGACGGTTCTTGTCATAATCCACATTCGGAATCTGCTGCAGACCGTTTACGATGTTCTGGCGGATCTTCTCCACGCGTGCCTTTTCGTATGGCTCAATGCTGGCAAGGAGAGCCTGGATATTATCCACTTTCTCGGTGAATTTCTTCTGCAGGGCAGCTCCTTCCTGCTTGCGGAAGTCGCTCAGATGGCCGATAGCCTCGCAAATTGCATTTTTTGCCACTGCCCACTCCTCGTCGGTCAATTCTTCCACATCAGTTTTGGTTGTTACATCAGGAAGACGCAACAAGGTGCTGTACCAATCGGTAGGCTCAGGAATACCTGTTTCAGCAGATATTTTCTTGATCTGCTGATAATAATTCTGAACAAGCGCACTGTTGATGGGGGTAGCATCTGTAGCTGCATCCTTCTCAATCCAGATGGAGAAGTCAATCTTGCCTCTTTCCAGGCTTTTAGCTATATACTGACGAATCTCCATCTCCTTCTCTCTGTAGAGAGGGGCGATACGTGTAGAGAGGTCGAGATTCTTGCTGTTTAATGACTTTATCTCTACATTAATCTTCTTTGTTTTGTAGGCCGCGGTAGCTTTTCCGAAGCCTGTCATTGACTGTATCATATAATCTTTCACGTTAAATTTCTGCAAAAGTACAAAAAAAAGCGAGAAAATGCGTATATTTGCAACTTATTTAAGAATATATTTTTTAATTATGTCGTGTATTTTGAATATTGAGACGAGTACGGACGTGTGCTCAGTGGCAATTAGTGATAGTGGACAGGTGATTTTCAACCAGGAAGATCACACGGGTCCTAACCATGCAGTTAAGTTGGGTGTGTTTGTTGATGAGGCCCTTGATTTCCTCGATTCCCATGGTCTTCCATTAGAGGCTGTGGCTGTAAGTTGTGGTCCTGGCTCCTATACCGGATTGCGTATCGGTGTGAGTATGGCTAAGGGCATCTGCTATGGTCGTGGGGTGAAGCTCATCGCAGTACCAACCCTTGATTTGATGGCTGTGCCAGTATTGCTTGGCGAACATCCTGAACAGGAAGATGCCCTCATCGTACCTATGCTCGACGCACGCCGCATGGAGGTGTATGCCGAAGTGCTCGACCGCTCCCTGAAGGTGGTTCGCCCTATCCAGGCTGATATCGTGGATGCCGAAACCTACAAGGAATATCTGGACGGACATCATGTATATTTCTTCGGAAACGGTGCAGCCAAGTGTATGGAGACCATCAACCATCCTCATGCGCATCTCGTGGAGGGCATCGAGCCGCTTGCCAAGAATATGGCACCGCTTGCCGAGAAGAGATTCGTAGAGGGCAAGTTTGAGGATGTGGCTTACTTCGTACCATTCTATCTTAAGGATTTCGTGGCAAAGATGCCTAAGAAGCTTATCTAGGAGAGATGAATGGCGGGAGCATCCGCAGATTTGAATAGTGGGGTTATCCTCTGAATAATAAAAGAAACAAGCAAGTAAATATGAATAAAATAGGATTAGACTATAATACAACGCGAGAAAAGCTCGTGCTGCCTGAATACGGACGTGAGATTCAGCAGATGGTGGATTATTGTGTAGAGTTGGAAGACCGCAAGGAGCGCCAGCGCTGTGCCGAGTCTATCATCAAGATCATGGATCGCATGTTTCCGGAAAACAGAGGCTTGGAAAACCATGAGCAGAAACTCTGGGATCATCTCGCCATCATGAGCAATTTCCAACTCGACATCGATTATCCTTTCGATGTAAGCAATGCTGCAAAGATTGCCAAGAAACCCGAAACCGTGGAATATCCTAACCTGCGTATTCCTGTGCGCCATTATGGTGCCATGCTTTTCGAAATCTTCGAGAAGCTGAAGCACATGGAGCCGGGCAAGGAAAGAGATGAACTGGTGAAGCTGACAGCCAACCAGATGCATCGCAACCTGATGCAGTGGAGCCATGGTTCCTGCGATGAGCAGAAGGTGGCTGCCGATCTGGCGAGATTTACCGATGGCAAGATCAAACTCGATCTCAAGCATTTCGTCTTCGAGAAAGTAAAGGAGACCCCAGCTCGCAGCAATAACAATAATAATAAGAAGAAAAAGTAATCACTTTTTGTAATTTAGATAATCAGATTATAATAATTAGACAAGCTTATGGAGTCTTTCATCATAGAGGGCGGTCATCCGCTCCAAGGTACCATCACCCCTCAGGGAGCCAAGAATGAGGCGCTGCAGGTGATCTGTACCACCATTCTTACCGATGAACCCGTGCGCATTACCAATGTGCCGGACATCCTGGATGTGAACAACCTGATCAAGTTGCTCCAGGAAATCGGTGTGAAGGTAACCCGAAACGGCCGTCATGATTATACCTTCCAGAGTGATGAGCTGAAACTGGATTATCTCGACAGTCTGGAGTTCGTGAAGAAGTGTTCTTCGCTGCGTGGCAGTGTACTGATGTTCGGACCCTTGCTCGGCAGATTCGGCAAGGCTACCATCGCCAAGCCGGGTGGCGATAAGATCGGCCGCCGCCGTCTTGATACCCACTTCCTGGGATTCAAGTACCTGGGTGCAACCTTCGTACACGATGAGGAGCGCAATGTATATCAGATACAGGCCAAGAAGCTGAAGGGATGCTATATGCTGCTTGATGAGGCTTCGGTTACCGGTACTGCCAACATCATCATGGCGGCGGTTCTTGCCAAGGGAACCACCACCATCTATAATGCAGCCTGCGAACCATACATCCAGCAGCTCTGTCACCTGCTCAATTCTATGGGTGCCCAGATCAGTGGCATTGCCAGCAATCTGCTCACCATCGTGGGTGTGGAGAAGCTGCATGGCGCCGAGCATCGCATCCTGCCTGATATGATCGAGGTGGGTTCCTTCATCGGTATGGCTGCCATGTGTGGAGCCGGCATCCGCATCAAGGATGTGTCGGTGAAGGACCTGGGTATCATTCCTGATGCCTTCCGCCGACTCGGTGTGAAGGTGAAGGTAGAGGGCGATGACCTCTTCATTCCGGAACAGAAGCACTATGTGATCGACTCGTTCATTGATGGCACCATCATGACCCTGGCAGATGCACCATGGCCAGGACTTACGCCAGACCTCCTGTCGGTGCTCCTCGTGGTGGCAACCCAGGCTCGCGGAAGTGTGCTTTTCCATCAGAAGATGTTCGAGAGCCGTCTCTTCTTCGTGGATAAACTGATAGATATGGGTGCGCAGATCATCCTCTGCGATCCTCACCGTGCAGTGGTGGTAGGTCATGATCACAAGCTGAAGCTGCGTCAGGGCAGAATGACGAGTCCGGATATCCGTGCCGGTATTGCCCTGCTGATTGCTGCGATGAGCGCCAACGGCACCAGCCGTATTGCCAATATCGCCCAGATAGACCGTGGCTACGAGGATATCGAGCAGCGCCTGAACCAGTTGGGTGCCAAGATTACCCGTGTCAGCGACTAGGTGTAACAAAATTCAAAGTTCCAAGTAAATTATGATAAGACGTGACGAAGTATATAAGATAGGTAAGCTGGGCAAGCCTCATGGAGTGAAGGGCGAGATAACCTTTGCCATCACCGATGATGTCTTCGACCGTGTGGATGCAGAATATCTTGTTCTTGATATCGATGGCATCCTGGTGCCTTTCTATCTGGAGGAGTATCGCTTCAAGAACGATGAGAATGTGCTCGTGAAGTTCGAGGATATCGATACGCAGGAGCAGGCTCGCAACTATACCGGATGTGAGGTCTTTTTCCCTCGCCACCTCTCGGATAGCGATGGAGAGAACATGACCTGGGCTGAAATCATCGGCTTCCAGCTGGTGGATGCCGTAAGCGGAAAGGTGGTTGGAACACTCGACCGTGTAGATGATTCCACGCTCAATCTCCTTTTCGAGGTAACAACCCCGGAAGGCGATGATATTCTCATTCCTGCCAGCAACGACCTCATCGAGGAAGTGAGTGCAGAAAAGAAGGAAATCAGAATGGCAATCCCCGAAGGGTTGCTTGACTTATAAAATGATATAATGATGAAGAAACAACAAATATGTATTCTCGGTTCTACGGGAAGTATTGGCACACAGGCGCTGGATGTCATCGAGCAGCACAGCGACCTTTACGAGGTATATTGCCTTACCGCCAATAACAGGGTGAAGGAGCTTGCCGAGCAGGCGCATAAGTTCCATCCTGCTGCTGTAGTGGTTGCCAATGAGGCGCATTACGACGAGTTGAAGAATCTGCTCAGTGATGAACCTGATATCAAGGTCTATGCCGGTGCTCAGGCGCTCTGCGATATCGTGCAGGCAGAGCCTATCGATATGGTGCTTGCATCCATGGTAGGTTTCTCTGGTCTGGAGCCAACCATCCATGCCATCAAGGCTCGCAAGAAGATCTGTCTTGCCAACAAGGAGACCCTGGTGGTGGCTGGTGAACTGATCTGCAATCTTGCCCAGAAATACCATGTGCCTATCCTTCCTGTGGATAGCGAGCACAGTGCCATCTTCCAGAGTCTGGTGGGCGAGGGCGATAACGAGGTAGAGAAACTCCTCCTTACCTGCTCTGGCGGTCCTTTCCGCAACTTTACCCACGAGCAGCTGGAGAAGGTTACCGCTGCCGATGCGCTGAAGCATCCTACCTGGGATATGGGCGCCAAGATTACCATCGATTCTGCGTCGCTGATGAACAAGGGTTTCGAGGTGACAGAGGCTAAGTGGCTCTTCGGCGTTCCTGCCGAGAAGATTCAGGTGCTGATTCATCCACAGAGCATCGTACACAGTGCCGTACAGTTTGCTGATGGTGCCGTGAAGGCTCAGTTGGGTGTGCCGGATATGCGTCTGCCTATCCAGTATGCCTTCTCCTTCCCACAGCGTCTGCATCTCAATGGCGACCGTCTCGACCTCTTCAAGGCTCAAGACTTGCAGTTCTTTGAGCCTGATTACAAGAAGTTCAAGTGTCTGCAGCTTGCCTTTGATGCCATCAAGAAGGGTGGCAATATGTCGTGCATCGTGAATGCAGCCAATGAGATTGTGAATGCCGGCTTCCGCAAGGGCGAATGCGGTTTCCTGCAGATGGCGGATATCATCGAGAAGACGATGGCAAAGGCCACTTTCGACAGCAATCCTGATCTTGATGTCTATCTGCAGACTGATGCCGAGGCGCGCCGTATTGCCGCAGAGTTGATGAAAGTTAATGGTTAATAGTTAAAAATGAACGCAGAATATAGGACTAATCATCAAGTTCAAAGTTCAAGGTTCACAGTTCAAAGTAAATAAATGGAAGTATTTTTGATCAAAGCGTTGCAGTTGATGCTATCGCTTTCCATCCTGGTGCTGCTCCATGAGGGCGGGCACTTTTTCTTCTCCAAGCTCTTTGGCGTAAGAGTGGAGAAGTTCTATCTGTTCTTCGATCCATGGTTCCACCTCTTCGAGTTCAAGCCAAAGAACTCTGATACCACTTATGGTTTGGGATGGCTGCCATTGGGTGGATATTGCAAGATTTCGGGTATGATAGATGAGAGCTTCGATACCGAGCAGCTCAAGCAGCCTATGCAGCCATACGAGTTCCGAAGCAAACCTGCCTGGCAGCGAATGCTGATCATGATAGGTGGTGTGCTGGTCAACTTTCTGCTGGCGCTCTTCATCTATTCCATGATTCTTTTCCATTGGGGTGACGACTATGTGGCTACCAAGCACATGACCCAGGGAATGAAGTTCAATACAGAGGCCAAGGCTTTGGGCTTCCAGGATCACGATATCCTGGTTGGTACCGACAAGGGCGAGTTCAAGACCTATGATGGCGATATGTATCGCGATCTCTCTACAGCCACCCGTGTGGATATCATTCGTGGCGGTAAGCCGATGAGCTTGAATCTGCCTGGCGATCTCGATATGCTGAGCATGATCAAGGAGAGTCCTCGATTCGTTGAGGTGTATATCCCATTGCAGATAGACAGTGTGATGAAGGATTCGCCTGCCAGCAAACTGGGATTGGTGAAGGGTGACAAGATCCTGACCGTAAACGGCAAGAAAGTGGAGTCTTTCAACGATTTCCAGTTGGAGATGGGCCGTGTGAACGATGTGCTCACCGCCGCTACCTCTCATCAGGACAGCGTGAAGGCACTCACAGCCAGTGTTGAGTATGTGAAGGCTTCTGGCGATACCCTGAAGAACAGTGTATTGCTTCAGGCAAGCGATGAGGGTGTGAAGTTCGGCTTCTACAATCATCCTGTGATGCTCGATTACAAGGTAACCCATATCAGTTATGGCTTCTTCCAGAGTTTCCCAGCTGGTGTGAAGTATGGTTGGAATGTGCTGTCGGGCTATGTAGGCGATATGAAATATGTATTCACCAAGGAGGGCGCCAAGAGTCTGGGCGGTTTCGGAGCCCTAGGCAGTCTCTTCCCTTCTATGTGGGATTGGCACGCCTTCTGGATGATGACAGCATTCCTGAGCATTATTCTGGCATTCATGAATATCCTGCCTATCCCGGCATTGGATGGTGGTCATGTATTCTTCCTCCTCTACGAGGTAATTACGGGTCGTAAGCCTGGCGATAAGTTCATGGAGCGTGCAGAGTACGTGGGATTCGCAATCCTCCTGCTGCTGCTTGTTGTAGCGAATCTGAACGATGTATTGCGATTCTTCGGCTTGATGTAATGGCCGTTGGAGAATATATAATAGATACAAACAAAAAAAGAGATAAGCATCACGAAGTGCTTATCTCTTTTTTGTTTGTATATTAACTTACTGGTAATTTTTAAGAGTAGCGGATAATCTGTCCTGGAGACAGCTTCTTATCCTTGCGATAGCCATTGAGGCGGCAAATCTGCTCTACGCTAACGCCACGTTTTTCAGCAATGCTCGTCAAAGTCTCGCCAGCCTTTACCTTGTGGTAAAGCTTCTCGCCAGATGCGCTTGTGGTATATCTGCCCACTTCGCCACCGTTTACCTGCTCTCGGGTATAGCCGCCGTTGCCAATCTTGCCACGGGCTGCATTTGCCTCAGCATACTCGCTCTCATAAGTATCACGGTTGAAATTGTAGAAGTCACCGGTAACGTCCTGGTTGCGGAAGTCGAAGAACAAGGCTGGGTTCAGGGCTACACCGCAGAGACGAGTCTCGAAGTGGAGGTGAGAACCAGTACTTCTACCGGTATTACCACCCAAGCCGATTACTTCTCCGGCTCTTACCTCCTGGTTCTCTGAAACGAGCTGCTCAGAGAGATGGCCATAGATGGTTTCCAAACCATTATTGTGACGAATTACGATGTACTTACCATAACCACCACGGTCATATCTTACTATGCGAACTTTGCCTGAGAAGGCTGCGTGGATTGAGTCGCCAATATAAACCTTGATGTCCATACCTTTATGTTGGCGGCCAAAGCTAGCACGGTAACCGAAGTTACTTGTGACAACACGACTAGAAGTTGGCATACAGAAGTGACGGAGGTCGATACGGTAGCGCTCAGGCAATGTGGTTGCCTTGTGGGCATACTTGTTGGAGAAATCCTCATACAGTTCTGCAGAAGGGTTTTCTCGATCTTCCATCAGTCGATAATGCGATACTGCGAGAGTATCCAATGATTTCATTCGATGGTCAACTGGAGCTTGTCTGGCTAATAAGTCCTGACCGCAAACGGGTACAGTTGTTAACGCCAACAACGCCACGACCGAAATTTTCTTTATTTGCTTTCTAAAACTCATACTACTTTTAAATTCTATTTTCTTTTTTAGGTCCATTGTGTCAATAAGTGCAGAACGTAATATAGCAAAAAATCCTGCCAAAACCACTAAAGCAAGTGCCTTAAGATGTGATTTTGTTATATAGACGTTGCAAATATAACAAGAATATTCCAAAAAACCAAGGTTGTTAACGCTATCTGCTTGATATTTAACGCTGTCTTTTTGTTTTTAACTTTTATTAGCAACTTCTTTTTCGTATTCTTGACAAATAGGGCTTTATAGGGTATTTTTTCATTTCTTTTCTTCTTCGTGGAAAGATTCTGTATCAAATGGTTGCCGGTTTTGCAGTCTTCTGAGCAGCGCCACGGCGGGTGAATGACCCATGAAGATGTACTTCTTTACTTCGGGACTTGTGAAGCGCAGGCACTCGTTGTAGGCACGGAAGAGATCATCGAGATTGATGGTGAATTCCTTGCCCGATGCTTCGCGGATACCTATAATCATCTTGGCGGTAACGTGGAGCTTGATGTAACGGATGCCCGTTACGCTTTCTATTTCCCTTAGGGATGTGAGATAGGATCTCATCTCCTCCATGGTGAGGTGGGGACGAGGCTCCCGGATGGCTGGTTTGCGTCTTTTATCCATTTCTTTGCTTTTTTATTTTTGATCTTTTTCTGCTAGCTGATGGCTGCCCAATTGATATGGGTTTTCTTGAGCTCCCGGAGGCGGTTCCAGAGGAGAGAGTTCTGAGGATGCTCGCATTGCGGATCGGCATCGATGATGGCCTGGGCCTCGGTACGGGCTAGCTGCACCAGCTGGCCGTCTCGGGCTATATTCGCTATTTTCAGGTCGAAGGCCATTCCGCTCTGCTGGGTGCCCTCCAGGTCGCCCGGACCACGGAGCTTCAGGTCGGCTTCGGCTATGCGGAATCCATCGTTGGTATCACACATAATGTCTATTCGCTTGCGGGTTTCTTCTGAAAGCTTGTAGCCGGTTACCAGGATGCAGTAACTCTGGTCACAGCCACGTCCCACTCGTCCTCTGAGCTGATGTAGCTGCGAGAGTCCGAAGCGTTGGGCATCCAGGATTACCATCACCGAGGCGTTCGGCACATTCACGCCTACCTCTATCACGGTGGTGGCAACGAGAATCTGGGTCTTTCCCTTCACAAACTGCTCCATCTCAGCCTCTTTTTCGGCAGATTTCATCCTGCCGTGAATCTTGCTCAGGCGGAACTCCGGAAAAGCCTGCTTCAGCGTCTCATAACCTTCTTCCAGATTCTTCAGGTCTATCTTTTCGTTCTCCTTGATCAGCGGGAAGACGATATAGACCTGTCTGCCCAGATTAATCTGCCGGCGGATGCTCTGATAGAGACTGGTGAGCTGATTATCAAACTTATGCAGTGTCTGAATCGGTTTTCTGCCAGGCGGCAACTCATCTATTACGCTCACGTCCAGATCGCCATAGATGGTCATCGCCAGCGTGCGGGGGATAGGGGTGGCGGTCATCACCAGCACATGGGGCGGATTCTCGCTCTTCGCCCAGAGCTTGGCTCTCTGCGCCACTCCAAACCGGTGCTGCTCGTCGATTACTGCTACGCCAAGGCGATGGAAAGCCACAGGGTCTTCTATCACGGCATGCGTGCCTATCAGTATCTGGATATCGCCGGTGGCAAGTCCGTCGAGTATCTCCTTCCGTTTCTTGCCCTTGACGATGCCGGTGAGGAGTTCCACCCGGATGTCCATGCCCTGCAGAAAATCGCGGATGGTCTGCAGATGCTGCTCTGCGAGGATTTCGGTAGGTGCCATCAGACAGGCTTGATAGCCGTTGTCCAGAGCGATGAGCATAGTCATCAGGGCTACGAGCGTCTTGCCCGAGCCTACGTCGCCCTGAAGGAGCCGGTTCATCTGTCTGCCGCTGCACATATCGGCCCTGATCTCGTGCATCACCCGTTTCTGGGCACCCGTGAGTTCGAACGGAAGATGATGGGCGTAGAAACCGTTGAAGATGTCTCCGATGCGGTTGAAGATGTAGCCGCGGTATTTGCGTCGCTGGTCGCTTGCGTACCTTAATATATTAAGCTGCACGTAGAACAGCTCCTCGAACTTCAGTCTTACCTGCGCCTTCTGCATTTCCTGGTGGGAATGGGGATAGTGGATCATCCGGAGGGCGGCATCGCGGGATACGAGATGCAGGCGGTTGATGATGAAGTCGGGGAGCGTTTCGGGCAGAGGTGGGAGAATGCTGACCAGGTTGCGGGTTATCCTTTCGATGCTTCGTGAGGTATAACCGCGCTTCTTCATATTTTCTGTCAACCCGTAGAAGGGCTGCATTCCCATCTCGGAAATCTGCAGCTTGCTTGCATCATCTATGTCGGGATGGGCAAACTGGAATCTGCCGTTATAGGCGGATGGCTTGCCGAAGACGATGTATTCGGTGCCTACCTTGTAGCTCTTGATGATGTACTGGGCGCTGCGGAACCATACCAGATCTACCACGCCGTAGCCATCGGAGAAATGCGCCACGAGCATCTTGTTGCGCTTGCCGATATCGACTTCCTCGTAGCTCAGGATCTTTCCCTTAAGCTGTACGAAGGGCATATCTGAGGTTAACTCGCTGATATGAAAGATCTTTGAGCGATCTACGTATTTGTAGGGGTAGTATTCCAGCAGGTCACCATACGAGCGGATGCCGAGCTCTTTGCTCAGAATCTCTTTCGTCTTGGGGCCTACGCTAGGTAGGAATTGGATGTCTTGATCTAGAATACTGCTCATGTTTGTGATGGTTTTGATATGGGGGACAGGCGATGGAATCGCCTGGAACGGGGGTAGGGCTCGCTGATGGCGGGGCTGCGCTGGCGGGCTATTGATTCAGGAGGGCTTCGGCAATCTTGATGTCGAAGGGGGTGGTAATCTTGATGTTCTCACGATTGCCATCTACCATTGCCACCTGGCAGCCGAGGCTCTCTACTACCGATGCATCATCGGTGAACTGCTCCTTGTACTCCTGGTTGAATGCCTGCTTGGCTAGACCGATGTCGAATGCCTGGGGAGTCTGAACTACACGGTAGTCGCTGCGGAGTACATTCTTTCCGCCTCCGTGCTGGTCGATGTAGCGCAGGGTATCGGTAACGGCATATACCGGGATGGCTGCATACTCCTCGCGTGCCGTTTCGTAGCATTCATCGATTACCTCTGTAGATACGAAAGGGCGCACGCCATCGTGGAAACCTACCACGCCGTCTTCGGTATCAGGAACCAGCGCCAGTCCGTTCTTGGATGACTGGAAGCGGGTATCGCCGCCATTGGCAATCTGATGCTTGATGCTGAAATGATGCTCCTGGCAGAGCTGGTGCCAGTATTCCTGCTGGCTTTCCGGGAGCACCAGGATGATGTTCAACTCTGGGCTGTACTCGTGGAAGCGCTCGATGGTGCGCATCAGGATAGGCTTGCCTGCTACTGGCAGAAACTGCTTGGGAATCTCGCTTCCCATGCGGAGGCCCTTGCCTCCGGCTACTATGATTACATAATCCATATTTCTTTTTTTTGTTCTTTTACTTGCTTTCCATCAGGTGGGTGTACATCATGCCCTTCTGCAATTCGCCAGTGATGCCATCGCCTACGAAGTAGCTCAATATCTTGTAGGCGTATGGGAGGGTAGCTGCAGGACCTTCGCCTGTTATCACGTTACCATCCTCCTGGAAGAGGGTAGCGGTATATTCGGTGCTGTCGCTGAAATACTGCTCGAATCCAGGATAGCAGGTTGCCTTCTTGCCATCCAGGATACCGGTGCTTGCCAGAACCATAGGGGCAGCGCAGATGGCACCGATTCGCTTGCCTGCCTTGTGCTGGGCGATGAGAGCCTGGCGTACACCCTCGTGCTCGTTGAGATGACTGCTGCCAGGCATTCCGCCAGGCAGGAGGAGCATATCGGCATCCTCGAAACTCTGGATGTTCTCAAACTTGAGGTCAGCCTTGATGGTGATGCCGTGGGAAGTCTCTACCCATTCAGTTCCGGTGATGCTTACAGTCTTGATATCCACGCCACCTCTGCGCAGGATGTCAACAGGAGCCAATCCTTCGATTTCCTCGAAGCCGTTGGCAAGAAATTCATATACCTTAGCCATAATTTTATCTTTTTTATTGCGTAATTCAATAATTAATGCTATTTTTGCAACTGCAAATGTAAGAATAATAATTGAAATAACAAAATAATGGCACAACAACATTTGAAATTTGCTATATTTGGCAATGAATATCAGGCCAAGAAGAGTGCTTCCATCATGCGAATCCTCTCTTATCTGGAGAAAAGAGAGGCAGAAGTGTATATCGAAAGTCTCTTCTACGACTTTCTTACCAAGGTGGAGCACCTTGAAGTGCAGGCAGCAGGTGTATTCGAGGATTACAATTTTGATGTAGATTATGTTATTTCGATGGGTGGTGACGGTACCTTCCTCAAGGCGGCGAGCCGTGTGGGAGCCAAGGGAACGCCTATCATCGGCGTGAATATGGGCCGATTGGGATTCCTTGCTGATGTGCTGCCTGGCGAGATAGAGCCGGCGCTTGACAGCCTCTATGCCGGCGAATGCAGGATAGAGGAGCATGCCATCATCGAGGTGAAGGCAGAGGGCGGCATTCTTGCGGGCTATCCTTTTGCCCTGAATGACATCGCCGTGCTGAAACGTGATGATGCTTCGATGATATCCATCCGTACGCAGGTGGATGGCGAGTTTCTGGTTACCTATCAGGCGGATGGTCTTATCGTGACCACGCCTACGGGTTCTACGGCTTATAATCTCTCTAATGGCGGACCTATCATCATTCCGCAGAGTGGCAGTCTCTGTCTTACTCCTGTGGCACCTCATAGCTTGAACATCCGCCCTATCGTAATCAATGATACGGCAGAGATCGTGCTGGATGTGGAGAGCCGAAGCCATAATTATCTCGTGGCGATTGATGGCAGAAGCGAACGCATGACCGAGCAGACCCGCCTGATTATCCGCAAGGCGCCTCACTCTATCAAGATTGTGAAGCAGCGCAACCAGCGATATTTCTCTACGCTGAGAGAAAAGCTGATGTGGGGAGCTGATCAGAGGCAGAGATAGTAATATAAAAAGAATAACGCCTGGTGTAGCTTTTTCAGAATTGCTACGCCAGGCGTTTCTTTTTGATGTTTACCCTGAAAACTAAACCTATGTTTTTAAATAATCTAAACCTTGTTATCAACAATCTTAAACCTTATTCAAACCAAAACTATATCCTACAATCTTTAAACCTTATTCAAACTAAAACCTACATCTTTCATCAACAATCTTAAACCTTTTCTTAATAAATCTAAACCTTTTTGAAACCTATATCTTATAATATTTTAGTAATGTGTAGAACGATTTTATTTGATAACGATCTTCTTGCCCTGATGAATATAGATGCCAGTTTGCTGTGGCTTCTGATTCATCTTCATTCCATCCAGGGTGTACCAGGCATTGTTGGTACTTGTTGCCTTGTCGATGACCGGTGCATCGGTGATGCCTGTTGTTGGCATATCGGCAGTTACATCCTTGATCTTATAGTGACCTTCATTATTCTTCTCATTCAGAACCTCCAGGTAGGTATCCTTGTTGATATCCGTAAAATCTACGGTCTGTGGAGTTCCGGTACCTGTACTGAATACGAATGAAACCTTATAGTCCTTGCTCTTGATCTTGTAAGTCTGATAATACCATTTCTTTCCTTCAATCTCCTTGCACTGGGTAACCTTGTCGCCAGGCCATTTATTAGTGGCGGTCAGATTCTCATCTGGTTTCTCGCACCAAGCCCAGAAGTTGAAGCCATCTTTCCATCCTACCTGGTCTGCGTTGGCATATACGGTGATATCGTATGGCTCGAAGTCAGCTGGCTTTTCTATCTTGTAAGTGCGGGTAAGTACGCTGCTTACAGCGCCATCTACTAGTAAACCTACCTTGAGGGTGGTTTCTCCGATAGGGAGTTCGATTTCCTCGCCGCTCTCTACCTTCTTGCTGCTGGCAGTAGGTTCTGTGCCGTCGGTGGTATAAACCAGTTGGGCATTATCCTTGTTGCTTACTGCCACGAGCTTTGCCTTCTGTACGCCCTCGTATTCGCCTGATGCCAGATTTACCCAAGCCAGGTTTGCCTTCTTGGACATGAAATAGCGATAGTGATAGCCGTTGAGAATTTCAGCGTATGCGTTAGACACTTCAAACTTGTTGGCGTTAGGGCCCACGATGGCAAGGAGCGAAGTCTTTGTGCCGGTGGTCATAATACCATTATATCCCTCGCCCTTATAAGCATTGAAGGTGGTATTGCTGGTATTGGTGATGCCAGCCATCTGACGTGCATTGATCATCGCCTTGATATCCTGCTTGCAGTCAATCCAGTGCTTGTAGAATACGCATGGGGTACCGCACGAAGCCAGAATGTAGGCATTGGCTGTCAGGGTATCCTTGCGGATAGGGTCCTGCTGTTCGCTGGATGAGCGGTATTCTGTATCGTGATTTTCTACGAAGGTGATGGCATACTGCTTATAGCTGTTGTCGTTAGCCAAGCCATTTGTCTTTACGTCTGACCATTTGCCTTTGATGGCATCGCGTACCACGTAGCGGATAGGGTAGTCGAAGACAGCACTGGTGATCTCTTCGTTCACCTTGGTGCTTTCGAGCCAGTTCTTCACCTTGCTGACATCACCATCCCAATATTCTCCTACGGAATAGGAAGGCTTGGTAGCGGTATTGTAGATACCAGTAAACTTTCCGCTGTATCCTTTCACCATATCATAACGGAATCCGGCATAGCCGAAGTCGTTGAGGAGCATATCGAGATAAGCCTTTACGATGCTCTGCACATTCTCGCTGCTGTGGTCGAGGTCGCGCATTCCGTCCCAGTCGTCGCCCGTGTCATTATTGCTGCTGAGCTTTACGCCTTGCTTGTCTGCCTCTTTCTTGGTCTTGCCTCCATCATCGTTGGCGCAGATATCGGTAGATTTCATCTCGTAGGTCACTCCCTTGTAGGTTTCTACCGGGAAGTCAAACCAGGTTGATACGTTCTTGCGGTGATTGATCACCACGTCGGCGATGGTTCCGATGCCGTTATTCTTGAAGGTCTTGATGAGAGAGCGGAGTTCGCTTTCACTTCCGAAAGAACTTTCGTAGTCGGAAAACCAGTAGAGGTCGTCGTAACCCATTGATTTGTTGCCGCAGTAGGCGCTCTGTGGAATCCATACGAGGTTGAAGTACTGTCCCAGTTCCGGAGCCTGTGCTTCTAGCTTGGTCCATTTGGATTCGCTGAAGGAATCCCAGTAGAATCCCTGCAGCATCACGCCGCTATAGTTGGCAGGCCAACCTTGTGCGAACATATTGATGGTTGCCAATAGAGCAACGAGTGTTAAGTAGATTTTCTTCATATTTATTCAGTTAGAGATGTTGCTTTGATAACTGTTGCAAAGTTACGATGAAAATCGGTGAGTTGTTTCTCCAACTGGTGTAAATTGAGCAAAAGAAATGCGCAAACGTTTGCATTTTCTTCTGTATCAGCAGGGTAATGGTATTGTGCTACAACTTAGTAGAGCTTATCGCCTTGATGCGCTGTTTCAGTGCCTCAAGGCGATAATTGTCTTTCGGAGATAATTATTATTAAAAAACTAGAAAACATTTGGCTATCTCGTTTTTTATTGCGTAATTTGCGTTGCGTAAAAAGCGCAATGATTGTAAGTGTAACGAAAACAATAAGATAAAAGCAATAATATGGCAACATTGAACGATGGCTTATCAGAATTATTGTGCCTGGCTTACGGAGAACCAGCAGATGCTGTTGCTGGCGATAGCTAGTGAGAGCCTGGTATCTTCGCCTTTAAGCCAGCAGTTTATCAGCACCCACCATCTTCCTGCCACGAGCAGCGTGAAGACGGCATTAAAGGCATTGGTGGATAAGCAGCTGGTAAGCAAGACCCCAAACGGCTATTTGGTAAGTGACCGCTTCTTTGCGAAGTGGCTGGTGAGAGGGGGAATCACATTATAGTCCAGTCATAATTCTGCTGGCATATAGATTACGATATGTAAATAATATTCCAGAAAGAGACAGTCAAGGAGAAACTCCCGGAAAATGGGAAAAGAAGAGATTGAAAATCTTCCCTTAAGAGATTTTTTCACTGTATTTAACTTGTAAAGTTATTTGTGGTTAAAAATCGCTATGGGTTCTATTGTTGAGAGTTTGTAATGCCAATAGAGTATTTCATTCTAAGCACTGTTTGATTAAGTCGTGAGCATCTTTTGCATGATATACTCTGCCAGCTTTTACATCTTCTAGGGCTTCTTCAATTCCATTTTTCTTTTCGGTTTGAATAACCCAGCCAAACTTCTTTGCCAGTTCCTTTAATAAGTTGAAGTCAGCTTGCGGAACAGTTATAGTTGTTGTTATATTATTTATAGCTACATCCATATTGCTTTACTTTAATGTTATTTCTAATTTGCCGCAAAGAAAATGCAAACGAGCGCAAAGAAAGCTTGCTTTCAATTTGCCGAGTGCAGCTTTTCTTCTGCAAAGTTACGACTTTTCCTCGTAACTTCCAAGGTTTTGGGGAAAAATACTTGAAAAGGGGGAGGAGAAAAAGAAAATAGGCGACTCCCGGAATTGAGAGCCGCCCATTGAATGTTATTACATTATATTTCAATTGCGCAATCATTGATTGCGTAATTGGGATATTTCTAACTTTAACCATGGTCAACTCCTTGTTTCATATAGAAGATTGTTAGCTTCAATCTGCAAAGAAAATGCAAAATCATCATTCATCGTCCTTTGCAGGTTCAAATAAGTCCTTATATCCAAAGAATATGTTTCCATCTGCGGTTTTTGCGGAGATGACAATTCCTACGAAAGAATTGTTCTCAACTTCAATCACTTCGCCCTGTGTCCAGTCTTTGGCATGTGTCAAGTCTGGAGATATTAATACTTTGTCTCCTGTTTTCATATTCACAAAAATATAAATGTTGTACTTATCGCTGCAAAGAAAATGCAAACGAGTGCAAAGAAAGCTTGCTTTCAATTTGCCGAGTGCAGCTTTTCTTCTGCAAAGTTACGACTTTTCCTCGTAACTTCCAAGGTTTTAGGGAAAAATACTTGAAAAGGGGGTGGAGAAGATAAGTTTACTGATGTAATTGCGCAACCAGCGGTTGCGCAATTATAGAATGTTTGAGTTATTGAACCGATCAAAATCTTTGATCAGTTCGTCCTTATTTATCGGTTGCTTGTTGTAGTTTATATACTCATATAAGAAGCTGATTTCAACTAAAAGTTCCTTTGTGAATTATTAAACAGAAATTTCGCAAGTTGGCTCCACACGCCCCGAAGGGGCAGAAGCTCCTAGCCCAGGGCATCGCCCTGGGTTATTACGGGCGAAAACCTGTCGCCCTGTAAGGGCAAAAGCTTTAAAACTCTAGGCAATACATAAAGCTTTTGCCCTTACAGGGCGCCTTGCTGATTGCTATTATACCCAGGGCGATGCCCTGGGCTAAGAGCTTTTGGGCCTTCAGCCCGAACTTAAACCACATGCAAAAGTTCTGTATATGATTTTTATTGTTTTGTAATTCGGCGGTTGCAACCGCGAAATTATAGTTAAGCATATCCTTTGCCTAATAAAAACGTCTCATATCCTACATTTGAGTTCCTGAAAGTTCAGCCAGTTTCAGGCTTGTTCCTTTAATTTCTGGATTTCCTCCAGTGGAAGCTCGGTGACAGTTGATACTTGCTCATCTGAAAGGCCCATTGATAGAAGGCGGTGAGCTGTGGCTAGCTTTTCTTTTTCTATACCTTTCGCCATGCCTATTTCCATACCTTTCGCCATACCTTTTGCCATACCTTTTTCCATACCTCTCTTCTCATCAAACTTTCTGGTGGCATATATATCACGCATATTCTTGATGTCCTCGTCATAAAGCTCAAGTTCCTCACGGGAAAGCTTGCGGAGGTCGCCTATTTCTGCCAACTTGCGGAAGACTGGATACTTCTCGCTGAATGGCATCTGCTCAAACATGTTCATATTCTTCACTATATAAATCCAACAATCAAATATATCCATACACTCTGCCTCCGTGTGCTTGTCGAACAATGGCAGTTGGAGGTACACAATACGCATTCTGTCGGACACTCGCTGGCGTGTCTGCAAATCGGTAAGCACCAAGTCGGTACGAAACTCCTTTAGCACCGGACTATCCGACACGAAATCCATGAAACATACCGTATAGACTGGAGCCAAGTGATAGTCCCAGATTCCACGAACACCCTGCTGCACAATGGCACGTGCCGTGTAATACAATGCCCTGTCGGCAAAGTATTCCTGTTCTTTCTTCTGCATCTCGACGATGACATGCTTGCCCTCGTTTGTGACGCAATAGACATCGAACACCACACCACGGTCATCGGGGCGCAAGCCAAGCTTTTCGGTCTTGGCAAACGTCACGTCCTTGATTACCAACTCGTCTTCAAACAGTCCGTTGAGGAATGTTATCAGGCATTCTTTAGTGTCCTCGCTTCCAAAGATTCGCTTGAAAGCCCAATCGACACGTGGGTCTATAAATCTAGCCATCTTCTTATGTTTTATAAGGTCGTGGACGCAATATTGCTATTCGGTGGCAAAGATACGACTTTTCCTCGTAACTTCCAAGGTTTTTGGGAAAAATGTAGGGATGATGATAATGAAAATGAGGGTTTCAACATAAAGTTACCTTCAGGAATAGCTTCTCAAAAATAACAATTAAAATTTCATTCTCCTTTCACAATCATCAGAATATACTTATAATCAGTTGCTTAAGTGTGAAAGGAGAATTCTCTGAAACAACAATAATAATCAGCAGAAAGGACTATTCATATAAGGAGAAAGCAACTTAGTCTAAGGGAGAAAGCAACTATCACAAAAGGAATAGAAAAGGCTTCTTTCTATCGGATGACCCGGGTCATCCATATAGATGACGGTAGTGAGCCATATAGATGACCCGAGTCATCCATATAGACGAACTTAGTCGTCCAGCCGATAACTCACCCCTTTTCTCCTGCCAACATCTATCCCTCATCCTTCTGGTTACTATCCTTTATCCCAGCATTCATAACAAAGACACCCACTATTCATTATCAAAGCACCCACTATTCATTATCAAAACACCCACTATTCATTATCAAAACACCCACTATTCCCTATTGGAGCAAGGCACATCGCCATATTTAAGCTTAGCCATCAATTACCATCTCAAAATAAAGAGATTTTTCCTTTCACACTTAACTCTCTTATTTTCAATGCAATCCACATTTCGTGAAAGGAGATTTATGATTCACCTTAAATATTTTCTGCAAATTTATCCCCCTAAAAATTGGTGGATTCAAATAAGTAGTACCTTTGCACCCGCTCCTCAGCCGCATCGTGGTTTCCACAGAACATATGGTTCTTTCTGCGGATGGCTTACATTGAAATACTGGAGGATGAAACGAAAATAGGCGGCTCCCAAAATCAGAGAGTCGCCTATAAATTATATATATTCGTGATGAAGTAAATCTATTACTCTTTCATTACTTCTTGGTGAGAACCACCTTGTTAGCACCCTCGTGAGAGAGGTAGAGCTGAATCTTGTAAGTTCCTTCGCCTGCAGGAACATTGAGATCCTTACCATTATTAACAGAGATGTTGTCGTAAGCAGTAGGGTCGTTGTTTGCACCACCCCAGCTTATAGCCCAATCATCATTCATGGCAAACTTGAAGCCATCCTTCAATGTTGTGGTGAGCTCCCAGCAACCTGCTGCTGCATTGTATGTCATGTGGCAGTTAGCGTCATTCTGCTTCCAACCATTGTGGTTACCTACGACTGTGATAGACTTAATCTGAGTCAGAGCGTATGTACCAGCCTGCAAGTCAACGTCAATCATGTAGAAACCAGCACCTGGGTCAGGGCAGTTGCCGCCGCCATTGTCGGCAATCTTGCCTTCGCCATCGAATTCGTAGTCACCTGACCAGTCTTTTGTTCCAGCCTGTGGCTTGAACTTGAACTCGCCATTCAGGTAATAGAATCCCTGATACTTGCCGTCACCGTTTCCACCATAGAGAGCATTTGTTGACTTCCAATTAGAATCACCGCCAATCTCATAGAAGTACTCACCGAATGAGAGAGGAGTAATCTTGTAGGTGTATTCCAACATATTGATCTCAACCTTGATGTACTTGGCACCAGCACTTGCAGGAACCGTGAATGAACCATCGTCGTTAAGCTTTGCACGGGTATCCAACTGCTCTGTCTCATTCAGAGCGTTTTTGCCGTTACCCTTTGCTGTACCGAGAACAGAACTCCAGTCTCCATTAGCTACACCTTCGCAAGCAGCGTCATCTACAATGGCGAACCATGTATCTTCACCCTCCTTTGCAGGAATTGTGATTGTGAAGATAGGGTCATCATAAACATTAATGTCGCTATGGTTGAACTTCTGAGTCTTTGCTGCATCAGCAGTCCAATCCAAAGTACCACCAATAATATAGTAGTTTTGTGAGATGTTAGGAGCTACAGGTGTAGCAGTAACCTTCACTGTACCTGCGTCAATCAAAGCAGCCTGTCCATCCTTTACGGCAGTTGTGTAAACATGACCGTCGAAGGTGCGAGCTACAGGAGCCTTTCCATAAACGCTTTCAATAAGAGCCTGCAAATCAGCCTTGGTTGCTTTACCATCATTAGAAGTCTTTACTTCTGTGGCAGTTGCATTTTCTACACCCTCAGGAGTCAGTTCGATTCGGCTGTTTCCCAATTCGAAACCTTCTGGAAGAGTGGCAGAGCTGATGGTATAAACATTCACGCTGTCTTCTGCTACTTGAGCCAGGTCTAATGCGCTAACAGCACTTGCCTGGTAGCCAGGAATTGTGATGGCATCTTCCTGTGGGTTAGTCTGAGGATCTGCCCAGTCTTTGAAATCTTCGCTGCAGGACCCCATAAAGAGGCCTGCAAGTGCGATAGAGATATATAATGATAACTTTTTCATTGTCTTTCGATTTTAAATCGTTATTTACTTGATTTCACCAGTTCCCTTAGCGATGTTGAGGTGAACCTGCTGACCTACATTACCTGTAGCTCTATCCTGGTCGCCGCCTGTTGCACGGTACTTGATCTTACCGTCTAATGTGACGAACTCAGAATGCCACCAGTCGTGTCCAGGAATCTTAACGTACATACGTACACCCTTATCAGTACCAGCAGGAACTGAACCTACGAATGCAGGAGATACGAATTCTCCGTCCTTGGTTGTAGGTACGGTGAATGACCAGCCTTCAGCTTCCTCTGCGAAATCGTCGCTACCAGCTGCAGGACCAATGAGCCAGATTGTTGGCTTGTTGAACTGAACGTCATAGTGGATTTCACGGTTTACAACAGATGTTGTTACGATTACCAGATACCAGCCTGGGTTCTTTGAAGCGATATTGCCATCCTTGTCGATGATATCGTCCTTGCAGTCGCCAGAAACAGTGATGCCAGCATAACCAACTTCGCTATTATTCCATGCTGCTGCAGTATTGAACTTGATACCGCTATCGTCGATATAGACAAGATGCCAGAATGTATCCTCTGTACCATAAACCTGAACCATATCGAAGCAATTGTCCCATTTCCAATCACAGAAGTTGCCTACAGTATATACATGGCTAGGCAAGTTGACTGGTGGCAATGAGAACAAGAGGTGAATATTGTTGAGTGAAACTACATTAGAAAGAATCTCTGTTCCCTCTACAACATTACCATTGCTGGTCACAATATTTGCCTTCAAGCGGAAGTAAGCCTTTACGTCCATAGGGAAATCAGCCTCAGTCTTGCCTTTTTGCACATAGATGTTAGTCAAGGTACTTGCCAATGAAGCTGCATCAATTGCAACCTTGGCACTGTTGCTGGTTTCTGAAAGTTCAACAGCATCAGTCATATTTTCATCTGTTGCAACCTGTACTGTATATTGAACGCTAGCTGTATAGCCATAGTTTGGCTGTGAGCAGGTCAACATAATCTTAGACGAATTCGCCAGGTCGATTGGTGTATTCACCAATGCTGGAGTATTCAATTTGAACTCTGTTGGTGTCTGAATAGACGGATTAGAGTCATTGTCGTCGCTACAAGCTGTCATGAGAGTTAAACTCATGACAACGAGTAGAGCTGATTTAATTATATTTTTCATAATGAATTCCTTTTTATGTTTACGAATTAATATCCAGGGTTCTGAATCAGATTCTTGTTAGATGTCAACTCGTTGGTTGGGATAGCAAAGATATTCAAATCTTTAGAGAAGTTGCGACCTTCCTTGGTGCCACCCTTCCACTGCCAGTTGTAGTTGACATTGCCACCATAACGGTTGAAACGAATCAGATCCATACGACGGCGACCCTCGAAGTAGAACTCACGGCTCCATTCATCGCAGATATCGCTCAGAGAATAGCCCTTGTCCTCACGAGTAGAAGCATTTGCACGTTTGCGGATAGCATTGATAGCTGCGGTACCTTCAGTTGTAGTCTCTCCACCATTGATGCGGGCATCAGCCTCTGCAAAGTTCAGGTAAGCCTCTGCTGCACGCATCAGGAAGAAGTCTGCATCTGGGAATGTAGCATCATGACCTGCGCTACCGTCTGTCTTGAAGTTGGTAAACTTAGCTACACCGAAACCGCTCTTGAAAGTAGAAACGTCATCATTGTCCAATGAACGGTTTACACCGCAGAAGAGAGCACGGTCGTCACCGGCAGCTTCTGCTGTAGCGTAGCTTTCAAGATTTGGAACGTTACCATTAGGGAAGAACTTCTTCACCAAATCAGGACGAGCGCGGTTACCACCCCAAGCCTGGTCAGTACCATTGGTAGCTTTAGGGTTATTTGGATTTGCGTGCATATCAGCATCGTAGGCTGAAGCCAGCAGGAAGAGTGTAGTACCCCAGCTTGTGGTCTTCAAACCATCCTGCAAGAGAGGGAAGATAGCCTCGTAAGCAGCATCTGTCTCACCGTTATCGCCCATGAAGAGCATCTGGTAAGCACTCCAGCCATTCACGCTTTTGGTGTTCAGCTTATAAGATGAATCCATCACCTTCTTGGCGTATTCCTTAGCCTTCTCCCACTGAGGTGTGCCTGTATAAACCTCTGCATTGAGGTAGAGGCGGGAAAGAAGCAACCAGCATGCAGCCTTATCTACACGACCGTAATCGGCATCTGTTGACTTCTTAGCCTTTGCTTCAGAAAGGTTTGGCTCTATTTCAAGAAGCTCCTTCTCGAGCCATTCGTAAACCTGTGCTCTGGTATATCTTTCAGGCTTGGTCAATGGCTGAAGTGTAAATGGGATGTTGCCCCATGCATCCATCAAGCTATAGTATTCGTATGCTCTCAGGAAGCGGATCTCAGCAAGCTTGGTTGCATCCTGATCTCCTGCTTCTGCAAGATACTGGTTGCAATAAGCAATACCTGTTGTAATACGGGCATACAAACCTTGCAACATCGGGTTTGAGGCATTGTAGCTATTATAGCAGAAGCCGGCAATACCATCATCACCCCAACCGCAGATAGCTTCATCGGTTGTGAGCTCGTTTGCATTGAATGTCTGGCGTATAAAACCAGAAGTACCACCATCAATACCATCAATGTCGCAGTCACCATTAGCACCACCATTACCAGCCATGGCAAAGTTAGCGTAGCACTTGTTGAAAAGGCCATCGATGTTAAGGTTTGTCTGAATGTTCGGGTTAATCGGAGTAACATCCAAATCACCGACACATGATGTTGTTGTTCCCATTGTAAGCAGGAGTGCTGCTACAGGAACAATATTTTTAATATATTTTTTCATAATGAATATCCTTTCTTATTAGAAATTCAAGCTAAGACCAACTACAACAGAGAATGGACGTGGGTAGAGGTTGTTGTCATTACCATCGCCTACTTCTGGATCCAAGCCGTCATAATTTGTAATTGTGAATACATTTGATGCAGTAGCGTATGCACGACCTGAAAGTCCATGCCAGCCGCTTGACTTAAACAAGTTGTTGAAGCTGTAACCCAATGTGATGTTGTCGCACTTCAGGAACGAAGCGTTCTTCACATAGTAGTCAGATAACTTAGAAGTAATCTCGTAGGTCTGCCAGTTTCTCTCAACAGTACTCTTCAAACGGTTAGAGAAGTACTTCAAAGAGTTAGAGAACCACTCACCTGTATTCATGTTACTCATGCCCTGCTCAACATTGTTATATACATAGTTGCCGATGCTTGCACGCAAAGAGAAACCGAAGTCCCAGTTCTTGTATTCCAGGCGAGAAGAGAAGCCCATGGTTACAGGAGCTGCTGGGCTCTTGTAGAGATACTTATCGCTTTCATTGATCTTGCCGTCACCGTTACGGTCAACTACGCAGTTCTCAATTGGCTTGCCGTTCTTGTCGTAAACCTGCTGGTAAACATAGTATGAGTTCATTGCATAACCCACCTGGTTAGCCTGCAGATAAGCACCAGAACCATCACCTACCTTGATGTTTGTATTAACAACAGGAGCACCATTCTCTGATACACCATTCAAGTCGGTAATCTCGTTCTTGTTGTAAGTGAAGTTGTATGTCATGGTCCAGAACCAGTCCTTGGTCTGGATAGCACGCCAGGTAATAGCTGCTTCAACACCGGTATTCTTCAAGGAACCGATGTTCTGCCATGCCTGGTTCTTGTAACCTGCCATAGAAGGAAGTGGAGCATAGTTCAACAAGTCGGTAGTCTTTCTGTAGTACCAATCTACGCTACCAGACAATCTCTGATCCATGATGCCCCAATCCAAACCTACGTTGTAGGTAGAGGTTGTTTCCCACTTCAAGTCAGGACGGTAGTTGTTTGGTCTGTAGAGCTCACCTGTACCAGTAACAGGATAGAAACCGTTTGTACCAGTGCTGATAGCATAAGAAGGAATCCACTCATAGTCACCGATAGAACCAGCCTGCTGACCAGTTTTACCATAGCCCAGACGGAGTTTCAAGTCAGACAACCAGTCAGCGTTCTTCAGGAACGCCTCTTCGTTAGCCTTCCATGCAAAGGCGAATGATGGGAACCAAGCCCAGTGCTCCTTGAAACGTGAAGAACCATCATCACGAACGGTTGCTGTCAGGAAGTAGCGGTCCAGCAATGTGTAGTTGGCACGTCCGAAGAAAGATACCAGGTAGCTTTCGCTCTTCTCGCTATATGGAGTATGAGGACGCTCTGTGCCAGCAAGACTTGCATCGTTATTTGTTTCAGGATAATAACCTACATAGTCATTGTTCTTGCTGCGCCAGAAGTGCTGCCACTCATAACCAGCCATGATGTCGAAGTGATGAATCTTGTTGAAATCCTTGTAGTACTGAGCGTAAGCACTCAAAGAGAGGTTGCGCTTCAGGATTTCCTCACCACCATAGCTACCATAGTACAATGCGTTAGAACATGATGGAGCAAAAGACTGGCTCTGGCGACCCTTTGAGATATCTGCACCCAAGGTAGCATGCAATCTCAAGTCCTCGAAACCGTGTACCTTATAGTCGATGTCTGCACTACCGATGAACGAACGGCTGTGAGCAATCTGACTGCTCTGATCCAGCAATGACAGAGGGTTAGGCATCTGTGTGGTACTGTCATAAGTGAAAGGCCATGTATTGTCACCATACTCTGCTTTCTTTGACCACTGGAAATAGCCACCATAGTTCTTGAGAGTCTGATCCATGTTGCTGCCCAACTGATTCTGGTGATATACAGATGTAAACTTGTATGGATCTTGAGTAGGGTCCATTCTTACAGCTGATGAAACTACAGAACCATCAGTATATAAGGTTCTGGCATACATACCCTTGGCATTCAGGTTCAATGTCAAGTGATCCTGGAAGAATGATGGGTTCAAGTTCAAAGATGCAGTAGCACGCTTGAAGTCAGATGTCTTCACGATACCCTGCTGGTCTGTATAACCTACAGAAACACGGTATGGGAGAGACTTAGCTGCGCCAGAAACTGTAATGTTGTGGTCGTGGCTGATAGCTGTGCGGTAAATCAAGTCCTGCCAGTTGGTGTTGGCTGTACCCAGTGCGCTATAAGCTTCACTGTCTTTGCCATACAGTCTTTCCACATTTGCACGGAACTCGTCAGCGCTAAGTACATCAACAGTGTTCTTCTTCTCGCTGATGGTTACGCTACCAGAGTAAGAAACGGTAGGCTTCTGACCCTTGCGACCCTTCTTGGTTGTAATGATGATGACACCGTTAGAACCACGGGAACCGTAGATAGCAGTTGCAGAAGCATCCTTCAAGACACTGAAAGACTCAATATCCTGTGGGTTTACTACAGAAAGGAGGTTAGAAAGACCCTTTACACCATCGTTGTCCATTGCCAGACCATCGATAACGATCAATGGGTCGTTAGATGCGTTCAAAGAAGAACCACCACGAACACGGATCTTGGCACCACCACCAGGAGTACCGTCGTTGCTGGTAATGTTTACACCGGCAACCTTACCAGTAAGCATATCCTGTGCGTTGACAACCACACCCTTGTTCTTAGAGTCTGGCTTGATAGCTGTAACAGAACCGGTTAAGTCAGACTTCTTAGCTACACCATAACCGATGACAACGACTTCGTTCAAAGACTTAGAGTCATCCTGCAAGGTAATGCTCATTTCTTTAGAAGCCTTCACGGTCTGTGGAGTCATTCCCAGATAAGTGAAAGTAAGATTGGTACCTGGAGCTGCGTCAACAGAGAAGTTACCATCCATGTCGGTAATACCTACTGCCTTACCGTTCACTGTAATGGTAGCACCCATGACAGGCTCACCGGAAGCATCCTTCACATGTCCCTTAATCGCATTAGTCTGCGCAAAGGAACTCACCGTCAGAAGCAGACCACCTGCGAGGGTCAATGCTCTGAGAGGTAATTTAATTTTTACCTGCTTCATCATTTGCTTGATTTTTAAGTTTATGTTTATACTATTGTTATTCTTAAAATGAATATTCTGCTTTTAGTCTCTGGCCTGTTTATGTAAAGAGGTCGAGTTGTCTAATTGTTTATTCTTTCTGGGTGCAAAATTAAAGTCTTTTTCGATACGATGTACTATTTTTCAGTTAATTCCGTTATTTCTTATGCGCAAACGTTTGCATTCCTTTTGCTTGATTTAGGTCAACAAAAAAGGTGCGAAATAGCGGATATTTGCCTAATTTTGCAGCGTGATTTAAAACAACATGAACGAAAATAACAACATAACAATGAAAGATATAGCTCGCGAACTGGGAGTCAGTGTTGCTACAGTGAGCCGGGCGTTGAAGGACAGTCCTAGAATCAGTGCTGCCCAGAAGGAGCGTATCCAGACTTTTGCGCGTGAACATAATTTCTTTCCGAACATGCTTGGTGAGGCTTTGCGCCATAGCAAGGTACAGCCGATGAAGGTCATCGGAGTCATTGTACCGGAGTTCGTACATTATTATTTTATGTCCGTCCTTTCGGGCATAGAGGAGGAGGCGAGAGCCCGCGGATATCGTGTGATGGTGGCACAGAGTAACGAAAGATACGACAAGGAAGTGGCCATCTGCGAGGACTTCTATAAGAATAAGGTATGTGGTATCATCGTATCACAGGCGAAGGATACCAAGCAGTACGCCCATTTCGAGAAGTTGATGAACAATGGCGTGCCTCTCGTCTTCTACGATAGAATCTGTACGGGCGTGAACTGCTCCCGAGTGGTAGTAGATGACTATATGGGCGCCTTTACCGCCGTTACCCATCTGGTGGATACGGGCTGCAAGAAGATAGCCTTCTACGGTTCGCCGATGAATATGGAAATCTCCAAGAACCGTTATAACGGTTATCATGATGCACTGGTGAAACATGGATTGACGGAGAACCCCGACTGGGTGAGAATCTGTGACAACCGTGCCCAGGCAGAGGTGGTTACACCTGAGATATTGAGGGAGGAAAATCATCCGGATGCTTTCTTCGCCATCAATGATGATACGGCGATAGGCATTCTCTATACTGCCAAGCGAATGGGCTTCGATGTGCCGAATGACATCAGTATCTGCGGCTTTACCAATGGTGACCGTGCCAAGGCGTGCGACCCGATGCTTACTACGGTTGAGCAGCGAGGTGTAGCCGTAGGCGAGGAAGCTGCCAATATCCTGATTGGTCAGGTGGAAGGATCCAGCCCTACGCATGACGTTGAGAAACGAGTGGTAAGAACTCGTCTGGTGGTTCGAGGAACAACAAGATAAAATTGAAATATTTAAATAACAACAATATGACACAAAAACCTGATTTAAGTTTCTGGAAGCTCTGGAACCTGAGCTTCGGATTCTTCGGAGTACAGATTGCCTACGCTCTTCAGAGCGCCAACATCTCCCGAATCTTTGCAACGTTGGGTGCTGATCCACACAACTTGAGTTATTTCTGGATTCTCCCTCCATTGATGGGAATCCTTGTACAGCCTATTGTCGGCACATTGAGTGACAAGACCTGGTGCCGTTTTGGTCGCCGCATCCCTTATCTCTTTGTGGGAGCCACGATAGCCGTACTCGTGATGTGCCTGCTGCCGAATTCCGGTTCTCTCGGTCTGACGGTAAGCGGTGCGATGCTCTTCGGCTTGATTGCCCTGATGTTCCTCGATACGAGCATCAATATGGCGATGCAGCCTTTCAAGATGCTGGTAGGCGATATGGTGAACGAGAAGCAGAAGGCAAAGGCTTACTCTATCCAGAGTTTCCTCTGCAATGCCGGTTCTGTAGCCGGATATATCTTTCCATTCCTCTTTACCTTCCTGGGTATCAAGAATGTAGCCGAAGAGGGCGTGGTGCCTGATTCCGTCATCTGGTCATTCTATGTAGGTGCCGCTATCCTCATCCTTTGTGTCATCTATACCACGATGAAGGTGAAGGAGTGGAATCCTCAGCAGTATGCTGCCTATAATGGTGTAGCTGGCGAGGTAGAAAAGGAAGAAGAGGGCAAGGCAGACTGGATTACCCTCTTGAAAAACGCACCTTCTACTTTCTGGAAGGTGGGACTGGTTCAGTTCTTCTGTTGGGCTGCTTTCCTTTATCTCTGGAACTATTCTACAGGTGCCATCGCCGAGACCGTATGGAATACCACCGATCCTAAGTCGGCAGAGTTCCAGGCGGCAGGCAACTGGGTGGGCATCCTCTTTGCCGTTCAGGCAGTAGGTAGTGTGCTCTGGGCAGTGGTTCTTCCTCAGTTCAAGAATACCAAGATGGCTTATAGTGTGAGCTTGATTATAGGTGGTGTGGGCTTCGCTCTCATCCCATTCCTGCACGACCAGTATCTGCAGTTTATTCCATTCCTGATGATTGGTGCCGGCTGGGCTGCCATGTTGGCGATGCCTTTCACTTTCGTAACCAATGCTCTGCAGGGTTATGGCCATATGGGCGCTTACCTGGGCTTGTTCAACGGAACCATCTGTATTCCTCAGATTGTGGCTGCCATCTGCGGTGGTACTGTTCTGAGTCTGGTTGGTTCTCATCAGAGCGATATGATGATTGTGGCTGGCGTGTTGCTTATTGCCGGTGCTTTGTCTGTCGGCATTATTAAAGGTCATGAATAAGTGTATAAATAAAACCGGTGCAAACGTTTGCATTGGTTTTATCTGAAATTGTGCAAATAGAAACTATATACTTACGATTTTTTTTGCTAATTTCGCACTGAAAATAATAAAATTAAATATAAACTAACTTCTAACGAACTCTTATGACGATACATTTTCATATCGAATACGGAACAATGTTCGGCGAGCAACTCGTCTTGAACATACAGGAGGATGATGAAGAGGAATTGAAAATTCCGATGGCTACTCTCAATGGTAAGGAGTGGTCGGTTGACTGGTGTGTAAAACAACCCGCCAAAGCTTATACCTATTATTATAGTGTAGAGCGCGACGGCGTGGTGGTTAAGACCGAGTGGCTTCTCGTGAAGCATCGTCTGGAACTTACAGCCCTGAAGGCTAATAATCTGACCCAGTATGATCATTGGAAGGTGATTCCAGAGGATGCATATCTCTATAGCAGTGCCTTTACAGACTGTATCAATCATCAGGCTCCAGAAGAGATGAAGGAGCAGAATGATGCCAAGACCGTGCGCCTCGTGGTGCGTGCTCCTCAGCTTCGCGACGGTGATCGCTTAGGTGTTGTGGGCGCTGATAACCTGTTGGGCGCATGGAATGCCAAGAAGATGCTGAAGATGACTCAACACTCTTATAATGAATGGGTTGCAGAACTGGATGCAGCCCATCTGCAGACTCGCCACATGGAATTCAAGTTTGTGGCTTACAATGAAAAGAAGGATACGCTGATCTGGGAAACATCCATGAACCGCACCATCGACCTTCCTGAGATGAAAGCCGGTGATGCCATCACTTACGAACTGGATCAGGCATTCTTCGCCCTTTACAACCGCAAGCTTGCCGGAACACAGGTGCCAGTATTCTCTCTGCGCAGCGAGAAAAGTGCCGGTGTGGGCGATTTCGGCGATCTCAAGACGATGATTGATCTCGTGGCATCTACCGGTCAGAAGGTTCTTCAGCTTCTGCCAATCAATGATACCACCATTACCCATACCTGGACGGACAGCTATCCATATAGCTGCATCAGCGTCTTTGCTATCCATCCGATGTATGCCGATCTGAATGCCTTACCTGCATTGAAGGACAAGAAGGCTTGCGAGAAGGCAGAGAAGACCCGCCAGGAACTCAATGCCTTGCATCAGATTGATTATGAGAAGGTGAATGATTTCAAGCAGGATTATCTGCAACAGATATTTGCACAGGAAGGTAAAGAGATGATGTCGGGAGCCGATTTCAAGGCTTTCTTTCAGGAAACGCAACAGTGGCTCGTGCCTTACGCACAGTATTCTTACCTGCGCGACAAGAATGGCACTGCCGACTTCTCTCAGTGGCCAGACCATAATGTCTGGGATGAGGCTGAGCGCAAGGATTTGACCAACCCTGAAACCGAGGCGTACCAGAACGTGGAGTTCTTCTACTTCGTGCAGTTCATTCTGAACAAGCAGATGCAGGAGGCACACGAGCATGCCAAGGCTAAGGGTGTCATCCTGAAGGGTGATATTCCTATCGGTGTACATCGCCACAGCTGCGATGTTTGGATGGAGCCTAAGTACTTCAACCTGAATGGTCAGGCGGGTGCTCCACCGGATGATTTCTCCGTAAACGGACAGAACTGGGGATTCCCTACCTACAACTGGGATGAGATGCTGAAGGACGGCTGCCTCTGGTGGACCCGCCGCTTCCAGAATATGTCGAAGTTCTTTGATGCTTACCGCATCGACCACGTGCTCGGCTTCTTCCGCATTTGGGAAATCCCTGTGCATAGCGTGCATGGCTTGCTCGGACAGTTTGCGCCAGCTCTCGCCATGACCCGTGGTGAGATCCAGAGTTACGGCTTGAACTTCCAGGAGGACCGCTTCACCCGTCCGTTCATTACCGACTGGGTATTGGACCGTATGTTCCATGAGCGTGCCGACGAAGTGAAGGAGAAATATCTCGACCGTCTGGATGAGGAGCGCTATCAGATGAAGCCTGAGGTAGATACCCAGCGCAAGGTAGAGGCTCTCTTCCAGGATGTAACTGATGAGAAGGAAATCTGGTTGCGTGATGGCTTGTATGCCCTGATCAGCGATGTGCTCTTTGTGCGTGACCGTAAGGATCCTGAGCTCTTCCACCCACGTATCTCTGCACAGCTCGACTTCATCTACGAGTCGCTCTATGATAACGACAAGGCTGCGTTCAACCGCCTTTACAACGACTACTTCTACCGTCGCAACAACCAGTTCTGGTATGGCGAGGCGATGAAGAAGTTGCCTAAGCTGGTTCAGGCTACCCGTATGCTGGTTTGTGCCGAAGACCTGGGTATGGTGCCTGATTGCGTGCCATGGGTGATGAACGAGTTGAAGATTCTGAGCTTGGAACTCCAGAGCATGCCAAAGGATCCAACGGTTAAGTTCGGTCATCTGAGCCGTAATCCATACCGCTCAGTCTGCACCATCACCAGCCATGATATGCCAACCTTGCGTATGTGGTGGGACGAGAACATCTCCCGCACCCAGGAGTATTACAACACGATGCTCTATCGTGAGGGACCAGCTCCTCATCCGCTCCCAGGTTGGTTGGCAAGAGACATCATCGCCCGTCACCTGGCGTCTCCATCCATGCTCTGCATCTTGAGCGTACAGGATTGGCTCGCCATTGATGAGAAGCTCCGTCTGCCGGATGCTGAAGCCGAGCGCATCAACATTCCTGCCAATCCAAAGCACTACTGGCGCTATCGCATGCACCTCAGTCTGGAGGAGTTGGCTGCCAACAAGGAGTTTATGGCTAACATTACAGAGCTTGTGGCACAGGGCGGACGCAATTAAGCGGGTGACTCTTCAAACAAGGAATGAAGGTGTGCAACCGTTTGCACATTGTTATACATCAAAATACCCTTCTATTTTTAGGAGGGTATTTTTGTTTTTCGTATCTTTGCAAGCAATAATGCAAGTGCGTGCAACGGAAGCTGTTCTCCTGATTGCCGGTGCTGCTATATCCTAAAGTCTAAAGAATAAACAAAAGAATAAACAATAGGTAAACAGAATGAAGAAACTGAATTTATTAGTGATGGGTCTCTTGCTCCCGATGTTGGCAGCAGCCCAGACCGTCAAGTCGCCTAACGGCAACGTCTCGGTAACTTTCTCTTTATCCGAAAAGGGACAGCCTACCTACGAGATGAGCTATAAGGGAAAGACTGTGTGCAAGCCATCTCATCTCGGATTGGAGCTGGCTAAGGATAAGCATGCCTCTAAGGGCATGGAAGAAACCAGCCTGATGGATGGTTTCACCGAGACCGGTAGCAAGACATCGACCTTCGATGAGACCTGGAAGCCTGTATGGGGTGAGACTGCTACCATCCGCAACAACTATAACGAGATGGAGGTAAACCTGAATCAGGCATCTTCCAAGCGTAACATCACTATTCGTTTTCGCGTATATGATTATGGTATGGGTTTGCGCTATGAGTTTCCTCAGCAGGAAAGCCTTAATTATTTCGTGATTCAGGAGGAACATACACAGTTTGCCATGGCAGGCAATCATACTGCCTATTGGATTCCTGGTGATTACGATACCCAGGAGTATGACTACAACATTACTCCGTTGACAGGTATCCGCCCAATTATTGCGAAAAACCGTGAAGCTTACAAGAGCAATTCATCTACCACCGTCTTCTCGGATACCGGCGTTCAGACCTCTCTCCAGATGAAGACCAAGGATGGACTCTATATCAATATCCACGAGGCTGCCTGCCTGGATTATCCAACCATGCACCTCAACCTCGACGAGAAGACATTGACCTTTGAGTCTTGGCTTACTCCTGATGCCGTGGGCAGAAAGGGATTCATCCAGACTCCATTCAATACTCCTTGGCGTACCGTGATGGTGAGCGATGATGCCCGTGATATGCTTTCGTGCAAGTTGACGTTGAATCTCAATGAGCCTTGCAAGATCGAGGATACTTCATGGATTCATCCTACCAAGTACTGCGGTGTATGGTGGAATATGATTGTTGGCACCAAGACCTGGAGCTATACCAACGACTTGCCATCTGTTCGCCTCGGTGTAACCGATTACAGCAAATGCAAGCCTAATGGTACCCATGGTGCAACCAACGAGGAAGTAAAGCGCTATATCGACTTTGCAGCCAAGAACGGTTTGCAGGAGGTGCTGGTAGAAGGCTGGAACGAAGGTTGGGAAGACTGGTTCGGCCATCAGAAGCTCGATGTCTTCGATTTCGTGACTCCATATCCTGACTTCGATATCAAGATGCTCAATGACTATGCTCATTCCAAGGGTGTGAAGCTGATGATGCATCATGAGACCTCTTCTGCTGCTCTCAACTACGAGCGCCATCTGGAGGATGCCTTCAATCTGATGAACAAATATGGCTATGATGCCGTGAAGACCGGTTATGTGGGCGATATCATCCCAAGAGGTGAGTATCACTACAGCCAGTTGATGAACAATCACTACCAGCGTGTGGTTGAAACAGCTGCCAAGCATCATATCATGGTAAATGCCCACGAGGCAACCCGTCCTACTGGTATCTGCCGCACCTGGCCTAACCTGGTGGGTAACGAGAGTGCCCGTGGTACAGAGTATGAGGCATTTGGCGGCAGCAAGCCTTATCACACCGTGATGTTGCCATTCACCCGTCTGCAGGGTGGTCCGATGG
>OLSQ01000331.1_pt1 | contig 47053 bp, 28 predicted proteins | sample 1672561 | NCBI WGS metagenome assembly OLSQ01 (sample SAMEA3136699, study PRJEB25190) | human gut metagenome | biome: human gut; feature: human-associated habitat; material: faeces | place: Austria | collected 2013
CGTTTGGTTGTTTGGACATTTTCACCCAGGGCGGGTGCCCTGGGCTATGTGCTTCTGCCCCTTCGGGGCGCGATGCTTATATTTAGACAATCCCTCCTATGTGATATTTAGGCTTTACCTTTCCGCTAAGCGCTGGTGAATGTTGGTTCAGTCCGCATAGTATATAGCAAGCCCCCTTAGTAAATATTGCAATAAAACACTGAACAACAAAACAATATAAGGATGAATAATTGTTTGCCGGACAGCAATAGTTGAAAATCTGTATTTCAGTTTATTTCTCTTTCTTTGGTTGCAGCAGTTTCTGGTACTCGGTGGGGTTGCCGAGCAGGCGTGCTGCCTCGGCAAACTGCTTGTCGTTGCGCAGCGAGTTTTCGAGCGAACCCTTCTCGAAGTAATAGGCAGCCATGAGGTCGGCGGCAATGAGTTCCTTTATCTTCTGCTTGTTGTACGGATAGTCGAGGTCCTTGGCGATGTTGTGCTTCAGCTTCTGGCGCAGCGCCTCAAACTCGGGTTTGGCGTCGTCGTAGTATCCCTCGAAGCGTGCCAGGCTCTCCAGTTCCTTGAGTATCTTCTCGCTCACCTGGTCGTATGTGAATCCGCTCTTTACCACGCGCTGCTTGAATTGCTCGTAGTCGGCATCCGAGAGTTCGAAGTCCTTGGGGCTTGCCACGGTGGGGTGGGCGGCTATGTAGTCAATCTCGTAGTTGAGCATGATGTCGGTCGTGTCCACGCGCGAGAGATAGAAGGCGATGTTGGGCAGCGAGTCGGGCTTCACTTCGATGTCGGGCTTGATGCCACCGCCGTCGCGCACGATGCGTCCGGCAGCTGTGCGGAACTCGTGAGTGAGCGAGTCGGGCACGTTCTCGGCTACATATCCGTTGTCGGTGTGCTTGTAGCGCAGAGCCTGTATGCATCGTCCCGAGGGTATGTAGTATTTGGCTGTGGTGAGCTTCAGCTTGCCGTTGTATGGCAGCGACACGTTTGGTATCTGCACCAGACCCTTGCCGTAGGTGCGTGTGCCCATGATTACGGCGCGGTCGTAGTCCTGCAGCGTTCCGCTCGTTATCTCGCTGGCGCTGGCTGTAGCCTCGTTGACGAGCACCACGATAGGCATCACGGTGTCGAGAGGCTCTACGGTGGTGTTGTAGCTGCTGTTGGCGTTCTTCACCTTGCCCTTCATCGAGAGCAGGTGGCGGCCCTTGGGTATGAACATGTTGAGTATCTGCAGGGCTTCCTGCACCGAACCTCCGCCGTTGTTGCGCAGGTCGAGCACCAGTCCCTTCATGCCTTGCTTCTTCAGGTCGATGAATGCTCGGCGCACGTCTTTGGCGCTGTTCTCCAGATACTGGTTGTAGTTGATGTATCCGATACCGTCCTTCTGCATGCCGTAGTAGGGCAGATAGGGCATCTGTATGGCTTTGCGCTGCACCTTGACGGTCATTTTCTTGCCCGTCGATGGGCGCTGAATCTTAAGCACCATCGTTGTGCCAGGCTCGCCACGCAGGTGGTCGCTGACGTATGCGGTGGTCTTTCCAACCATCGATTCGCCGTCTATGCTTAGTATCATGTCGCCCTTCTTCAGTCCGGCTTCAGCAGCCGGCATTCCCTCGTAAGGCTCGTTGATGATGACGTGCTTGCGTGTGAAGCTGTAGCTTATTATCGAGCCGATGCCCGCATATTTGCCCGTCATCATCTGCTTGTACTCAGCCGCCTTGTCCTCGGGGAAGTAGTCGGTGTATGGGTCGAGCGAGTGCATCATCGAGCGTATTGCCGTTCCGATGGTTTTGTCGGCATCGAGCGAGTCGACGTACATCAAGTCGAGATTGCGGTAGATGGCATTGAAAATGTCAAGGTTCTTTGCCACGCGGAAGTTGTGGTCGCTGGTGTTCTGTGCCATGATAGGCATAGCGACAGCCATGAGTGCCATCAGCATCAGGCTGCGCATTGTTTTTGTGTATTTGCGTAGGTACATGTCTTGTTGGTATAATGTTGCTATATTAATAATATGTGTATGTCGTAGACTGATGCAAAAGTAATACATAAACCTCACAAAACACTTGTTTTGTACCTTATTTTACGTATTGACAAAGAAAAATTACATAATTTGAGAAATTTTCTTGCGAAAAGTTTGGAGGAATGGAAAATAACCGCTAACTTTGCACCCGCAATCAAGAAACAAGATTGCTCAAACAGAATGCTTCAATAGCTCAGTTGGTTAGAGCACCTGACTGTTAATCAGGGGGTCGTTGGTTCAAGTCCATCTTGAAGCGCATAAGAAAAGCCTCGCAAGTCGAAAGATTTGCGAGGCTTTTTCTTTTTTAGTTGAGAATTGAGAGTTTAGAGTTGAGAGTTATGATATGCTGTATCAATAACGTTTGGGGTTGTATATGATTATACCATGTAATCATAACTCTCAACTCTCAACTCTCAATTCTCAACTTGACCAACTCTCAATTCTCAACTTTTAAATTCTCTTTATCACAACCTTCTGTTCCTTTCCCTTCTTGTTTATGAACTTAATCACTGCCTTGTTGCCCGACAATGGGGCGAACGATTTGGTTGTTGCTTCGCGCATATCGAGCTTGTCGTCAAAGCGATGGCCGTTCACCTCCACTATGCGGTCGCCGCTGTGTATGGCAAGACGTTTGTCCCATACTATTCCGGCGCGCAACCATCCGTCGGGCGTTACGGTGAGCACAACGTCCCAGTCGGGCTGGTATAGATTGGGCGTGGAGTCGGTGTGGGGGCTGAATGCGAAGGTGTTGTGCCGGTAGTCGATTGATATGTCGCCATAGGCAAGCAGTCCGGTGCCGATGCGCGATGTAGGATTGTCGGTGGCTATGCAGCAAACGTTAGCCAGTTTGTAGCCTGCCAGGGCGAGCGTGTCTGTGCATACGCGTACCTTGCGTGTCGCAGCTTCGACGCCTCCTACGCCCATCGACGAGAATCCCATGCCTTCGCCAAGCGTACGGATGCCTTGGGTGTGCTGTGCTGCAAGCTCATCGTGCTTATGACGCGACATTACGTAGACGCGGTCTTCACCGCTGTCAAACATGACGGTGTCCTTGGCATTGCCTATTTGCAGCGGGATGAGGGCGAGCATGGGGTGGTGTAGCATTGCCACATAGCGTGTGTTGCTGTCGCCATCGGTAGGAGCTGCCGATGCAAACACGGCCTTGTGCTCGCGTCCATATATGCTCAATGTGCCCATTTTCAGCAGCGTGTAGCCTATGAGTCCGTCGATATGGAACAGGCTGAACACGGGATTGTCCTTCATGTCAAGCTCCAGCGCCTGCACCTTCTGGAAGTTTGTGCTGCCCAGCTTGAGCGATCCGAGCATCAGCACGCGCGTCTTTACGGGGTTGCCATTGGAGTCGCTTGCCGTAATTTCTTGTCCCGAACTGATGCCGGCCTTGCGGGCGAAGTCGGACGAGAGGGCGCACGGTGCTCCCGTATCGAGCACGACGCGGCCCTTCACGCCGTTCACCTCGGTGCTGACTATCATCTTGCCACGCTCCATAGCGTAGGGTATGGTCACGGCAAATTGTGCGTGTGCCGCCATACAGAAGGAGGGAGTTTTGACACGCCCTCATGTGCTTCTGCCCCTTCGGGGCGTGCTGCTTTGACTTTTGACACGCCCTCCTCCTATTGTCAGTGCTGCATTAATTGTTGTATCACTTCATTCTGTCGTATGTCCCCTAAAATGTACGCCAAATTCTATTTATTATAGAAAAATGAAAAAAAACAGCCGAAAATTTTTCGTGTTTGCAAAAAACTTCTTACCTTTGCACCCGCAATCAAGCAGACAAGATTGCTCAAACATAATGCTTCAATAGCTCAGTTGGTTAGAGCACCTGACTGTTAATCAGGGGGTCGTTGGTTCAAGTCCATCTTGAAGCGCATAAGAAAAGCCTCGCAAGTCGAAAGATTTGCGAGGCTTTACTTTTTTTAGTTGAGAGTTTAAAATTGAGAGTTGAGAGTTATGGGGTGAGTTGATAATTGAGAGTGGAGAGTTGAGAGTTATGATATGCTGTGTCGTCAATAATAATTTGTGAACATACTTGTAAATGTTTATAGGCAATCATAACTCTCCACTCTAAACTCTCCACTCTAAACTTTCCACTCTCTAAATTCTCAACTCTCAACTGGAAAAGTTCTCAGCTTGCTTTATATCACTCCTGCCTGATGCAGGAACACTGCGATGATGCATATCGGGCACACGAAGCGTACGGCGAAAAGGTAGATGCGCCATATGTGGCGCGAGACTGTGCCGTTGTTGGTGAACTCGCGGTGTACCAGACGGCGCGGAACAATCCATCCTAATAGTATGCTTGTGAGGAAAGCGCCTAGAGGCATGAGTATCTGTGCCGTGAAGAAGTCGCAGCAGTCGAGCAGCGACTTGCCGTTGAACACGAACGCATCGGACGCTCCGCACGACAGCGCACACATTATACCTATCACACTACATATTGCGGTCTCGATAGTGGCACCCGTACGGCGCGACACGTGCAGCTCTTCGTACAGGAAGGCGGTGCCTATCTCGTGCATGGAGATGGTCGACGTGAGTGCAGCCAGTGCCAGAAGCATATAGAACAGCACGCTTATCACGTAGCCTATGATGGGCATTGAGCCGAACGCTTCGTGGAAGACGTTGGGCAGGGTGATGAATATCAGCGACGGACCCGAGTCGGGATTGATGCCTACGGAGAAGGCTGCGGGGAATATCATGAGTCCGGCGAGTATCGCCACAAGCATGTCTATCAACGCTATCTGGCAAGCCGTCTTCGACAGGTTGGCGCTGCGCTTGAAGTACGAAGCGTATGTACACAGGCACGCCGTGCCCAGCGACAGCGAGAAGAATGCCTGACCCAGTGCGTCAAGGAATACGTCGCGGTTCATCTTCGAGAAGTCGGGGTTGAGCAGAAAGTCAACTCCGCGCCACGCTCCGGGCAACATGCACGAGGCAATGACGATGATGATGAGCAGGATGAACAGCGTCGGCATGAGCAGATTGGACACTTTCTCGATGCCGCTGCGCACACCCTTCACCACAACGAGGTGTGTCAGCACGATGAATGCAACCGTCCATACGACTGGCATAAGCGGGTCGGTGGTGAATTCCTTGAAGTATTCAGCCACGTAGGCAGCGTCGCCGTTGATGCCACCCATAAGCGACGCATACAGATATTGCAGACACCATCCGGCTATGACGGCATAAAATCCGAGTATTATCATTGAGGTGATGGCACCCATCACGCCCACCAGCATCCACCACTTGCCCGAAGCCAGGCGGCGATAGGCTCGTGCAGCGTTCGATCCGGCGTGTCTGCCGATGATGAACTCGCTTATCATGCCCGGTATTCCGAGCATGAGTACACATATTATATATACGAGTATGAACGCAGCGCCGCCGTCGTGGCCCGTCATATACGGGAAGCGCCACACGTTGCCGAGGCCCACTGCCGAGCCTGCCGTTGCAAGCACCGCCCCGAACTTGGTGGCGAAGCCTGCTCTTGAATTATTGCTCATGGTGTTAGATTATGCCGAGTTGGTTGAGGAATATTGCTACGATGCACACGGGGCAGACGTAGCGAATCAGTAGTATGTACACGCCGAAGAGCGTAGAGCGCAGAGTTCCCCAATTGGTGAACTCGTCCTTGACGGTCTGGCGCGGCACCACCCATCCCAGGAATATACATGTCAGGAATCCTGCTATGGGCAGCATTATCTGTCCGGTGACAAAGTCGAAGAGGTCGAACAGCGACTTTCCGCCTATCACGAGCCATTCTCTGCCACCTATCGAGAGCGAACACAGGGCACCTAACACGCACAGCGACACCGTGACGAGCGTTGCCGCCTTCTTGCGTGTGGTGTGCAGCTCCTCGTAGAAGAACGCTGTCGACACCTCGTGCAGCGAGATGAGCGACGTCAGCGCAGCCAGCGACAGCAGCACGTAGAACATGATGGCTATCACGGTGCCTATTATCGGCATCGTGGCAAAGGCTTCCTTGAATACGTTGGGGAGTGTGATGAATATCAGCGACGGACCTGAGTCGGGATTGACGCCTACCGAAAAGGCGGCTGGGAATATCATCAATCCTGCCAGAATGGCTATGAGTGAGTCGATGAAAACGATGTTGACAGCCGACTTCATGAGGTTGGCCTTGCGAGAAAAATAGCTTGCGAAGGTGCAGATGCAGCCCATGCCGATGCTGAGCGAATAGAACGACTGGCCCATAGCGGCAAGAAATACGCTTGAGTCCATCTTTGAAAAGTCGGGACGTAGCAGAAATTCCACGCCCTTACCGGCTCCGGGCAGCATGCACGAGCCTATTACAACCACTACGAGCAGAACAAACAGCGTCGGCATCATCATCTTTGACGCACGCTCTATGCCGCTGCGCACACCGTGTATTATCACGAAGTGGGTCAGCGCGAGTATTGCCACCGTCCAGAATACGGGACGTATGGGCGAAGTGGAGAATTCCTGGAAGTACTGGGTGATGTACTGCGGATTGCCGTTAAGCTCGCCGAATGCCGAGGCGAAGATGTATTGCAGGCACCATCCAGACACTACTGCATAGTAGCTTGTGATGATAAATCCGGTGAGCACGCTCATGCAGCCCACCAACCGCCATGCCTTTGCAGTGCCTATCTCGCCGTAGGCGCGTCCCGTATTGGCTGCTCCGTGGCGGCCTATGATGAATTCGTTCATCATGCAGGGTATGCCGAGCACCAGCACGCACGCTATATATATAAGTATAAAGGCGGCTCCGCCGTTCTGACCGGTCATGTATGGAAATCGCCATACGTTGCCCAGTCCTACCGCCGAACCCGCCGTTGCGAGAATCATTCCCAGTTTGCTTCCGAAGTTTACTCTTTCTTGTGACATGTGTTTTTATAATTTATATCCTATCGAGGGTGCAAAATTATAAAAATTATTCGACATTTAGAAGCAAACCGTAACATTATACGTCTTTTATTGTGCTGTTTTATACTTCATCGGGCCATGGACATGGCTTTCCGTCAGACTTGAACGTGGGTCGCTGGGCACCTACACGGCGCAGGTATTCGCCCAGTTCGCGCGACAGACGCTTCACGATGTCCTTGTGTTCGGCAGCCACATTGTGCTGCTCGCTGATGTCGGCAGGAATGTTGAAGAGTTCCTTGCGGCCCGTGTCGTAGTAGTATATCAGCTTCCACTCGTCCTTGCGTATGGCGCAGTTGAGGTTGATGCCGGGTCCGTTGTTGCCCCAAATGTTGGGGAAGTTCCACACCAGTGCACGGCCTTTCGACGTGTCGCCCGTCTCGCGCAGCATCGGAACGAACGAGATTCCGTCTACCGGTGCCACGGTCTTGTACTTGTTTACGCCAGCCATTTCGAGAATGGTGGGGTAGAAGTCTTCAATCATCGTGTACTTGTCGCACTTCGATCCGGCGCGTGTCACGCCCGGCCACGACACTATCATAGGCTCGCGTATGCCACCCTCGTAGAGCGAACACTTGCCGCTTAATAGTGGATAGTTCTGGTGGAAGAGTTCGCCGTCGCGCCAGGTGGGGTTGGTGGCGAGTCCGCCGTTGTCGCTCATGAAGAGTATTATGGTGTTGTCCTTCTCGCCGTTGCGCTCCACCCAGTCCATGAGGTCGCCCAGACTCTTGTCCATTCCCTCAATGAGCGAAGCGTAAGCAGCCTCTTTGTCGCTCAAGCCTTTGCGTACATACTTCGAGAAGAAGCGTTCGTCGCGGTCGATAGGTATGTGTATGGCGTAGTGTGACATATACAGAAAGAAGGGCTGATTGTATTTCTTTGCCTTGTCAAGTGCTTCTATTGCCTCCTTGGTGAGTGCTTCGGTGACGAAAGTTCCGGTTCCCCAGTACTTCTCCAGACCCGGTATGGACATAAGCGAAGTTGGTTTGCCGTCCTTGGTGTGTCCGTAGTTCAGCTCGCTCAGGTAAGTTGCGAGTCCGCCGGCAGTGTGTCCGGCAATGTTCACTTCAAATCCCCAGTGTGTAGGATTCTCGCCCGGAGTGTCCATAGCGCCGAAATGCGCCTTGCCGCAATGTATGGTGTGATAGCCGCTGTGGCGCAGCAGTTCTACGAACGATGTGCCCACGTAGGTGTGTGGAGTGCCTGCCACCTGCGATACGCCGTTGATGTTCCAGTCGGGACAGTCCACCACGTCGCTCGGTAAGTCCACCGACTTGTCGCGTTCGAGCGTCCAGTTGGTCACACGGTGGCGTGCGTTGTTGGCGCCCGTGATGAGGCTGCAACGCGAAGGTGAGCTGACGCTGGCGGCATAAGCCTGCGTGAACATCATGCCTTGGCGTGCCAGGCGCTCCATGTTGGGCGTCTCGTACACATTATTATATTGTGTGCGCTCGGTCCAGAAGGGTAGTGAGGTGTCCTGCCAACCCATGTCGTCGACAAGAAAGAGGATGATGTTGGGGCGACGTGCGCTGCCTGAGTTGTCGTTGGGGGCTGCCGTTGCTGTGGCGGTGACGGCAAGCGATGCTGCTGCGAAAGCTAAAGATTTGTTCATAAGCTGAAGTTTTTAGTATCTCGGGTTATAACTGCAAAGTTACTAAAAGTAGTGTAAAGGGCAAAAAAAGACAGCTGAAACAATTTGTTTCAGCTGTCTTTAGGGTCGGGATGACAAGATTCGAACTTGCGACCCCTACGTCCCGAACGTAGTGCGCTACCAACTGCGCTACATCCCGATTGCTTCGGTTGCGACATTTATGTCTCAAAAGCGAGTGCAAAGGTACAGGTTTTTTCTGATATACACGCAATTTTTTCATAAAATCTTTCCAATGATATGCATTTTATATTGTATTTGGTGCTTGTAGGGGGTGCGTATAGTGTGTTTTACAATGAATTTTAGTGCAAATGGATAAAAATACGGATAAAAAGTTGTGGGAATGAACAAAAAGCATTACCTTTGCACTCGCAATTAAGAAATACAGTTGGTGCCATAGCTCAGATGGTAGAGCAAAGGACTGAAAATCCTTGTGTCCCCGGTTCGATTCCTGGTGGCACCACACAGAAAAGAGTCACTCATTTGAGTGACTCTTTTTTTGTATATATACAGTTGGTGCCATAGCTCAGATGGTAGAGCAAAGGACTGACATTGTCTATAAATTGGCCTTGTGTCCCCGGTTCGATTCCTGGTGGCACCACAATTACTTTTTTTTAAAACGACAATATTGACAATGCTTGACAATATTATAAATCGTGAGTGCGACAGATAATCTTGCTCTTCCTATTGTCAAACATTGTCGAACATTGTCGTTCAAACAACAAGGGGTTTTGTTTTTTTATTAAACGACAATATTGACAATGCTTGACAATATTTTTAATCGTGTGGGCAACAGATAATATCGCTTGTCCTATTGTCGACCATTGTCAGTATTGTCGTTCAAAAAAACTACGCATTAATTTATTGTTCAAAAAAAGTAGTGTACGGATAGATGTAAGCTTTTTCTCAACTTTCAATTCTCAACTCACCTTTTACTCTGCCAGCGTGAAGTCGAGCTGCTTCTTTTCGAGATTAGCCTGAGCCACCTTAATTTTTATTGGGTCACCCAGCTGATACTTGTGGTGATGTCGGCGACCCACGAGGCAGTAGTTGCGCTCGTCGAAGTCGTAGTAGTCGTCGTCAAGATCGCGCATGGGCACCAGTCCTTCGCAGTGGTTTTCGTCTATCTCGCAGTATATTCCGTACGACTGTATGCCCGAGATGTGTGCATCGTAGACATTGCCGATGCGTTCTGACATAAACTCCACAGCCTTGTACTTTATCGAGTCGCGCTCGGCATTGGCTGCAACCTGCTCCATCTCCGACGAGTGTTCGCACAGCTCTTCGTAGTGCTCCTTGTTGGCAGAACGTCCACCCTGCTGATAACGGGTGATGAGTCGGTGCACCATAGTGTCGGGATAGCGGCGTATGGGCGATGTGAAGTGAGTGTAGTAGTCGAATGCCAGTCCGAAGTGTCCGATGTTGTGGATGGAGTACTTAGCCTTCATCATGGCACGCAGAGCCACGGTCTGTATGAGGTTTTGCTCGCGCTTGCCCTCACAAGCCGACATAAGCGTGTTGAGCGACTTCGCCAATGCGCCCTTCGTTCCGTCGGTCTTCATCTTGTATCCGAACTTCACTACAAACTCGCGCAGCGTTTCCAGCTTCGTCGGGTCGGGATTGTCGTGTATACGATAGGGCAGAGTCTTGGGCTTTTTACCCTTTGCCACCTTGCCGACAGATTCAGCCACCGTTCGGTTGGCGAGCAACATAAACTCCTCGATGAGCTTGTTGGCATCCTTCGAGCGCTTGAAGTAGCAGCGTATAGGCTTGCCCTTTTCGTCTACATCGAAGTGAAGTTCCTCGCGGTCGAACTTCACGGCTCCGTTCTTGAAGCGTGCCGCGCGCAGCTTCTTTGCCAGACGGTCGAGCTGAATGAGTGCGTCAGCATTCTCGCCACGGTATCCTCCCTTAGGAGCAGGAGGAGCCGGATTGCCCGTTCCGTCCACAACGCCGTTGTCCTCAAGCAACTGCTGCACCTCCTCGTAGGCGTAGCGGCGGTTTGACTTTATTACGGTGTGAACGATGCGATACTTCTTCACGTTGGCGTCGTCGTCGAGATTGAAGATGACGGAGAATGCCAGCTTCTCCTCGTCGGGACGCAACGAGCAGATGAAGTTGCACAGACGTTCGGGCAGCATCGGTATGGTGCGGTCGACGAGATATATACTCGTGGCACGCTTCACAGCCTCTTTGTCTATCACCGAACCCTCCTTGACGTAGTGGCTCACGTCGGCTATGTGTACGCCTACCTCCCAAAGTCCGTCCTTAAGCTTCTTGATTGACAGCGCATCGTCGAAGTCCTTGGCGTCCTTAGGGTCGATGGTGCAGGTGAAAGTGTCGCGGAAGTCCTCGCGTTCGGCATAGTCTTCGGGTGTTATCTCAGCCGAAATCTTCTCGGCAGCTTCCTCTACGTTCTTCGGATACTTGTACGGCAGGCCGTATTGTGCAAGTATAGTGTTCATCTCAACATCGTTGTTGCCAGCCTTGCCCAGCACGTCCACCACTTCGCCAATCATATTGCGATGGTCCTGGTCGGGCCATTCCACGATGTGAACGACAGCGTTGTCGCCGTCCTTGCCGCCCTTCAGCTTGCGTCGCGGAATGATGATGCTGTTGGCAAGTACGTTGGATGGCGAGATGAGGGTGCACAGGTCGTGGTCGAACGACAATCGTCCGACGAACGTATCCTTCGCACGTTTGAGTATTTCGATAACCTGCGCCTCCTTGATATGGTTCTTGCGTCGTGCCATACATGCGAAACGCACGCGGTCGCCGGTAAGAGCCCACATCGAGTTGCGCTCAGCCACAAAGATAGGTTTGTCCGAACCGTCGGGCATTATGCTGTTCTTGCCGTTTGTCTTGCGCTGGAACACGCCCTCCTGCACCTGCCCTTTCATGTTGAGCTGGTAGGAGTTGTCGCTCACTTTGGTGATGAAGTCGTCCCAAGCCATCTCTTCCATGATGTCGATGGCGAGCATTTTGAGTGGATGGGTGTCAAGATGCAGAGCACGGAAAATCTCCTTGAACGACATTGTCTTGCCGGGATTGGAGGTGAAGAGTTCCTCAAGTTTCGGGGCAAGCTGTTTCTTTGTCATTCGCTTGCCGCCTTTTTTACCTTTTCCCATAGTATTTTTGTTTTTAGTTGACAATATTATTATGCAAATAAACAAAAAATAATTGAGAAAACGGCAGAATGCCCCGTTAAAAATATATGAAAAGAAAAAGCCCCACCCTCCAGCTGTATTGGCTGGGGGTGGGGATTTATGCGTATCTAATTACAGAATTCTTCCTCTGATAGAAAGCTTTATCACGGGATAAACCTTCACGTAGTCGAGTATCTTGGAGATGTCGTCGTCGGGGTCCTGACCTACTACTTTCTGCAGATCGCCAACGCCGTCGGCATATATAACGGGTTTGCCCTGGAACTGGGCGCCCATTTCGAAGCGTACAGCAACGCGCTTCTTAGGAATCATACGACCGAAGCCCAGACCCAGATACGGGCGGAAGTTCTTCACCTTTACGCCACCGTTAACGTCACCGTTCTCGTCAACGGGAATGTTGTATTCGCCGATTTCGATGCCGGCATCCTTGCCTTGAGCTACAAGTGCGGCAAGTTCGTCGCTGTGACCGGTAATCTTTATAATCTTGTCGCCACCGAACGAGAAACCGGCTGTTACGAAGAACGAGCTTGAATTGGGGAAGGGATAGCAGTCGAACTTAAGGTTGAACGTAGTGCGGCCGATGCCTCCGGTGATGTCGATTTCCTCGTCCTGGCCCAACTCTTCGATAGTTGCGGTGGCAGTGGTGTTGATCTTGATGTCGGGCATGATGTTCACACCGAAGCTGGCGTGTACATAACGGCTCAGCGGAGTGGCTACGTCGATGCCGATACCCTCTGTACCTGCGCCTACACCCAGACCTACGCGGTTGGCAATTCCGAAAATACTCTTCTTCTGGTTCTCTTGTGCGTCGGCTTGCAGCGAGCCTGCCAATATGATGATTGCGATGATAAGCGACTTCAGGATCGTTTTGGTTTTCATTGCTTTTGTTCTTTGTGTTTAATTGATTAAAATGTTAATATATACCAACGATTGTTGAATTGTGCTGCAAAATTAGTACAAATTTCTTGTGTATACAAGAATTTAGGCATAAAATTGTTGTCAGACTGCCAACTACTATGGTTTTCATAATTATTAGGATTGAATAAAAATAGCGTTTGTTCCGCTCCGACGGGTGTGAAATGAGTGTTCGTAGCGGAATAAACGCTATCTTATTAATCAATCTGCTGATGCTTTATATCACCTGCTCAGGTATTCCAGCACAGTCTTGAGGCTGTCCTCGTTCTTCCATTTCACCTTCTTTTCCTTAATGAAACGGGTGAGTTCTGCCTTGCGCTCTTCACCGGCATACTTCATTACATCGCCCTTGTTGGCCTCGATGCATTCTCCGCCTATGGCGAAGTAGTAGACGGTGCTGACGGGTATTTCGCGTCCGTCGTGCTTCTCCTGCAGCATCATTCCATGTTCGGGACGGTTGAGTCCGCCCAGGTCGAGCGACGACAGCTGGTTGGAGGCAGACGAATTGAGCGACGAACCGTATGCTCCGCTCGAGCCTTGAGTGAGCTGGCTGAAGTCGGCAAGCTCCAGCTTGAGCAGCACATCGGCACCCTTCTGACTGACAACCTGCATCAGACGGTTGTCAACTACGATATAGGCATCCTGCCCTATCTCAACGCGCGCTATGCGATGGTTGTCGTTGGCATACACCTTACCGTCCTTGCCCACATAGTGAAGCACGTTGCCAGCGAGGTGGATGTTGAGCAGTCCCTCGCTCTTCTGGTTGTCGGCAGAGTAGACGGTGCCTTTGGTGAAGTCCTCATATACGTATGGCCACTTGGTGTTGGGCACATACTTGGCATGCGCTGCCACTACTGCGAGCAGCAGACAGATAGCAATCGTAAGAAGTCGTTTCATAGTATTGCGTAGTTTTATTGTTTCACAATCTTAGCCGTGCGTTTCTTGCCGCTCTTCAGCGTGTACACCACGATGTATGTGCCGTGCTGCGCCTTGTCGACACGCTGGCCCTCTATATTATAATAGGTGGTGCTGACTATTGCGTCGTTGTCGCTGCCTATCGTGCTGATGGCAGTAGGGGCGGTAATGGTTATGGTGAATGTCTTGTCGAGCTTGTAGTTGTACTCGTCGGTGGCTGTTATCTTGATGTCTATCGAAGTCTTGTCGGTCGGTATTGCATCGGTGGTGACCAGATGCCCGTCTGTAATGCCGAACGGCACCTTATTATATCTGTGTGTTATGGCATTGTATTTCGTGCCGGTCACCTTCAGCCCGTACTCGGGAGCCAGACCCGTATCGAACACTACGCTCACATCGCCCACCACTGTGCCCACGGCAGCGTCGCTTGCCACCGATGTAGCCGATAAGGTTATGTCCTGCGGGCCCTGTGCCACCACGGTGCTTGTAGGCTTCTGTATGCCTATGATGAGGCTCTGGTAGGCAGGGGCGCTGTAGTCCATATTCATTGTAGGGTCCTTGAGAGCCGTGAGTTCAAAGTAGCCGTTGTTGGCACCGCCCCATCCCCAGTTGACGTGATAGGCTCCGTTGTCGTAGCCGTCAAGATTGAAGCAGTGGCCGTAGCCGTTCTTGAGGTCCTGACCGCTAAGGCACACGGCACGTCCGGCTGCCAGTTCGCCATAAACGAGGTTCTCCCATTCGGTATCGGTGCAGCTTCTGCGTTGCACATATTTTACGGTAGAAGCCGAATAGCCGAAGTTGCGGGGCAGGGCAGTGGCTATGTACGAGTCTTGCGTGCCCGAACCGTCTACTCCGTAATTCATCCTTACCGCCACACCGCAGTGCCACAGCAGTCGTGCCACGTCGTCGTTGCCGTTGGCACCGCTCAGTATTGCGTCCCAGTTGTAGGCAGGCTCCTTGTCGTAGTTGATGTATTGATAGCCGTAAGTCTTGCTGTCGTAGCCGAATTCGCCCGACGGACGCTTGGGCCACTGAGCCACACTCATAGCCTGAGCCATTCCTACAGCCACGCAACCTACTATGGCCTGGCCGTTGCCGTCCTTCGGACAGTACTTCTTGTACGATCCGCTTTGGTTCCAGTTTACCTTGATGAGCGGTGCCACGGCAGCCTTCGTGGCACGTGTGGCGGCACGAAGCGGACGCGTAGCCGACTCCTTGGCCCATCCCTCGGCAACGGATGTGAGCCGATGGGCGCGCTGCACTATGCGCTCGGCGAAGCATCCCATCATGGCACTTACGCTCTCGGGCTGGTCCTCTGTGTGATAAACGCCCGTGTCGGAATAGCCTATGAGCGGCTGCGAGGTGTCGTCGGCGGCTATGAGAGTCCATCCTTTGGCAAACTGCACTACGTAGTAGGCGGCAGTGCCGTTGTGGCTTACGGCAGTGACGCGGGCGTCGGCTGTGTCGAATCCCTCAAAGCGGCTGCCCATAATCTGCTGTGCCTTAGCCTTGGCAGCGTCGGGTGTGACGGGTTTGGCAAGCACGGCGGCAATGGCGGCGATGGCGAAGATTGATGTCAGTATAATCCTTTTCATATTGTTGTTTTCTTGATTGTAACAGGTTTTTTTGCTCGTTGTAGACCCGTCTGGATGCGGTGGCTTTCCAAATGTAGTCCTTTTGCTGTTCAAAAGGACTCGTTTTGCCCTGCAAAAGGACTCCTTTTAGATGCCAAAAGGACTCCTTTTACACATCAAAAGGACTCCTTTTGCAGGGCATGCAGATTTCGGTGAAAGCAAAATCCCCACCCCACATTACTTATGCAATGTAGAGTGGGGACTTCAGTATGGTTTACTTAAGGTTCATTTTCCTTAATTCTTACTTTCTGGCTGCACTGCGGCTCTTGGCTTTGGCAGCTGATGTAGTCTTGACAAACTTGGCTTTTTTCAGTAAGTCGATTGTACCAACTACTCCTTGACCTTCAACATATACTGCAAGGGCAAGGTCGGATGTGGTGATGCTGCCGTCCTTGTTGATCTTGCATTCAATAGCTTTGGCTTGGCTTGCCGAGAATGTAACAATGGTGCCCGAAACTTTTCCGTCGTCATACGTGCCTACTCCATAGCCTGGCAAGATGTAGAGCCGGTTGTTAGCATAGTCGACGACAGCGCCAACCTTACTGCCGGCTGTGTACAGACCGTTGATGATAAAGTCGATGCCATACTCGTTGTCTGCCGGAGCTTTGGTTATAGTCACATGGTTGGTCACTTCCTTTCCCTCTTTTGCAGAGTAGTATGTCAGCGTGAAGTTGCCCGTGAGCATAGCTTCAGTGGCTGTGTATCCGTCGTACTTCCATGCTACGTCGGTAGAAGCGAAAGCCTCATTGCCGTTTCCGTTGATGTCCATGATGACGCCTTCCTTTATCTTCAGTGTCACCTTGTCGCCTTCGTCAGCAGCCTCGGGCATCTTGAATGTGACGGTCTTGCCGTTTACGCTCCAGTCGCTCGGGTCGAGATTGATGGTTGTAGAGCGCTTGGCGTTAGAGTAAGTGAGCGAGAGGTCGCCTGGCTTTACGCAGTCGTCCGACTCCTCAATGTCGTTGCGGAATACGTCGAAAGCGAATGTTATAACGCCTTTGAACTTGTCGTACTCGCCGATTGTGCTGCCTGAGGCAGGTGTGAACTGCTTGGCTTCGATGGCAAACGGCTTGAGCGGCTGGCGGTTGTATACGCCTACGAATCCCTCGTCGCCGATAACGGTGTTCTCAGCCGGACACTTGTTGCCGAAACTGTCCTTGAATGCACCCTCAGTCCAAGAATAGAGCACGTATGCTCCGGCAGGAACGTCGTCGACAGTGAATGTCACGTTGGCGCCATTGATTGTTGCGTGAACCTTGTCAGCAGGCACGTTGATGAATTCGCCGTCGCCCCACTCCTGATAGTACTTAGCCGAAACGGTGCCTTCGCCCTTGAATACAGGCTCAGAGAATGTAACGGTTGTCTCAGCCGACGGGTCGCCTGCTTCGTACGGTTCGAGTGTAGGAGCATTGCCGTCGGTGGTCTTCACCACGAGCGACTGTACCTTACCGGTAATGCCATTGGCATTGGCAGCTACGGCGTAGATAACATACGATTTGTTGGGCGAGCAGATGCCCTCGCCCTTTGAGTTGAGCATGTTGACGGTAGTAGATGCAGCCTTCGAGTAGTTAACGATGGCTTCGCTTATGCCACCCATCGTTTTCTTGAGCACATCGTCCTCGCTTACGTCCTCGGCTTCGTCGCCCTCAACAACGGTGTAGGCATAATAGTTGGTGCCTTCAGCCGGATTGACGGTGAATGTGAACGAGTTGTCCTTGGTCTCCGTCAGATTTATGGTTACGGCAGGGCCTTCGCCATAGTGCTCTGAGTGCTCGTCGTCGAAGGTAGTACAGCCCGTGAGGGCTGCAATACCTGCAAAGGCGACTGCAAGACTATATAATAACTTTTTCATAATTATATGTGTCGTTGTTAGTGTGAATATCTATTTACTTAGTTCTTCTTGAACACTACACCAGGCTGATATAGATTGAAGAATCCCTTAAATGCGGACTCCGAAGGTGTAGCAGAGTCGAAGGCACCTGTACCGAAGAAGTTGTCGGCGAATGTGATGATAGCCTTGCCGTTGGCATCGGTTGTTATCTTGCCGAGCATATAGTCTTCAACAAGGTTTTCTCCTTCTGAATCCAGGATGGTGAACAATACGGCTGGATAAGAACTGCTCTTCCCCATTACCTGATAAGCAGGAATGCGTATCTCGGTCTTCTCTTCGTTTACGGTTCCGTATATAGGATAATTAGGCGACGAGGCACCAAGTACCATATTGGTAATCCATACTTTGTTGACGTCTTTGTCGTCCTTGGCAATATTGACTGTCCAAGTTTCAGCACCGTTATACAGTGAAGTTCCGCTTGCTCTGAACGTTCCGAGCATGAAAGCCAACGGGTGGTCGAGATCGACGATTGTCACATCGAACGAACTTTCGGCTCCAAGGTTTACGCCCTGCGCATTCTTGAGCTTGATGTTCAGACGGAGGTCGCCGGTGAATGTGCCTGCAAGGTCAACGATGTTGAGCTTGATGTTCTGCACGTTGGATTCCTTGGTGAAGGTGAGCGTGCGTGAAGCGTTGGCAACGGTGTAGTTGGTGCCCTCTACGGCAGGTGCCGATTCGTCGGGAGTAATCTCGAAGTCGACAGTGCCTTCCTTTCCCTTGAGCGACGAAAGCTGTACGGGTATTTCGAGTGTTGCCTTGTTTTCGTCGATCGAAGCCTTTGTGTCGGTGAACGATACGAAAGCATCCTTGTCATTGAACTCGGGCTGGTCGTTGTTGCACGAGGCGAGTGCCACGGCAGCAAGAGCTGCGAGTACTATGGTTGTATTCTTGAATATTTTCATAGCTTTTCTCTCTCTTTAGATTAATAACCAGGGTTCTGAGCCACGTTAGGATTGGCGGTGCACTCGCGGTTAGGTATAGGCAGTGCCCACATGTAGCTTGGGAATGCCACATCCTTGTTCTTCGAGTCGTCGAAATCCTTACGTGTCATCGACTTGTTGCAGCGTGCGTAGTCGGCAGCTATGTGTCCCTCGAAAGCCAGCTCGCGACGGCGCTCGTCAAATACGCCCTGCTTTGTAGCAGCTGCTGTCTGCGATGCGCCACGTACTGTAGCTATCTTGCGGAGATCGCTCTCGGCTGTCACGCCCTGAATAGAGGCTCCGTTGATGATGGCCTCGGCACGGTTGAGGTACATCTCCGAAAGGCGCAGGATGGGAACGTTGGTGTATTTCGGGTCAGAGTCCTTCGGCTTGCCCGAATACTTTGTCGGGAAGTAGTCGTTGCCGTGCTGCTTGTACATCGATTTGCGTATGTCGCCCTCAGAGTAGAGGTCGTAAAGGTCCTTAGTGGCGCAAACGTCGCCGTGCGAACCTTGGTCATCGGTAGTGGTGATGTATGGAAGGTGAGCCCAACCAGAGTTGTCCCAATACTCGTTCTTGTCCGAACCGTACACCTCGAAGATTATCTCGCCGCCCTCAGGAGCCGTAGCTGCCGAGAACATAGCTGCATAAGCGTCAGCCGGAGCAAGTTCATACTTCTTGTTGTTGATAACCTTTGTGGCGTAGTCGGCAGCTTCCTGCCACTTGTTCATATAAAGGTATACGCGCGAGAGCAGTGCCTGGATGGCAGGCTTTGTAGGAGTTGCAGCCTTGTCGGTTACGCCTGCACGTACGTAGTCGTCAGCCATGATGCTCTCAGCCTGCAGCAAGTCGGCAACAATCTGATTGTATACGTTCTCCTTGGAGTCGCGTGCGGGCTTGCCGTTCTCGGTTACGAGCACCAGTGGCACACCCATCTTGTCGTCCTCGGTGGCATTGTAGTTGTAGGGCTGGCAGTAGGTTATCACAAGGTCGAAGTAGCACAGGGCGCGAATGAAGAGCGCCTCGGCCTTGACATTGTTCACCTGCTGCTGTGTAGCGTCCTTGCCTACCTTGTCGTCGAGATTGTTAATCACGTTGTTGGCACGTGCAATTGTGTAGTAGGCGTAGCTCCATAGGGGCGAAGTGCTGCGGTCGCTGTATATCCATTGTGTGTCTGAGCGGTAGCGTCCCGAACCCGGCACCGATGTCGGGTTCTTGGCATTGCCGCAGCGCAGTTCAGACATAAGCGTGAATTCGCCGTCGTACCATGCATCGCTCTGGAACATTCCATACATAGCGGCGGCAGCCTTGTTCACGCCGTCGAATGTTGCGAACGTCAGCTCGTTGCTCTGTTCCTGCTTTGGCTCCTCGGTCAGGAAGTCGCTGCACGACGTGAATAATCCAGCCGAGAGGATAGCCATTCCGATAAATATCTTTTTCATAAATTCAGTTCCTTTTGTTTCGTTACTTGATTATTTTCTGTCTGTAACATTACAGGGTGATGTCAAGACCTACCATGAAGGTCTTTGTGACAGGATAGATACCTTTGCCGAGTCCGTCAACGCCACGCTCCGGATCCCAGAAGTTCACATTGTGGAATGTGTAGAGGTTGAGGGCACTGGTGTAGACGCGTGCTCCCTGCAGACCTATCTTGCTGAGCAGCGAGCGGTCGAAGCTGTACGAGAGTGTCACGTCCTTAATGCGGAAGTAGTCGCCCTTCTCAAGGTAACGTGTCGAGTTTGTCAAACTTGAGCTGGTAGAGTTGTTGTATATAGGCTTCGGGTTGCATCCTGTGTCGCCCGGCTTCTTCCAGTAGTTGAGTGCTGTGACTGACTGGTTCATGTTGACACGTGAGCCGTCGCTGTTGACGAAGTTGTTGTCGGCGATAAGAACCTTGTTGCCACCCTTGAATTCTGTGACTACGCTCAGCGTGAGGTTGCGCCATGACACAGTGGTGTTGATACCGCCGGCGTATGTAGGCTCCGGACTGCCGCACTTCACGTAGCGTGCGTTGCTTACGTTGTTTGAGAGTGAGCCGTCCTCGGTGCGCCACAAAGCCTCGCCGTTAACCGGGTTGACTCCGTAATAGTCGCGCAGATAGAATGTATAGAGCTTCTCGCCTACGAAGTGGCGGATAAATCCGTCGCCGTATGTGAGGTAGTCCTCACCTGCAAGCTCAAGCACTTTCGACTGGTTGTGCGAGATGTTGAATCCCATGTCCCACTTCCAGTCCTTCGAGTCGATGATGCTGGCGTTGAGCTGGAATTCTACACCAGTGTTGCGCAGCGAACCGATGTTGGTAGTCATCGAGTTGAAGCCTGATGTTGACGACTGCGACTTGGCAAGAAGCATGTCGGAAGTCTTACGTGTATAGAAGTCGATGCTACCCGAGAGACGCTTCAGTACGTGGAAGTCGATACCTACGTTGAACGCCTTGTTCTTCTCCCATGAAAGGTCGGGGTTGGCTGGTTTGTCAGGACGAAGTCCAGTGATGCCGTTGTACACCGACTGTGTGTAGGTGCCGTATGAGAGGTAATTTGAGATATTGTCGTTACCGTTGATACCGTAGCTGGCGCGCAACTTGAGCACCTGCAACCAATCCTTGGCAGACTCCATGAACTTCTCGTTGTGGATGTTCCATGATGTTCCTACCGACCAGAATGTACCCCAGCGGCTGTTCTTGCCGAATATTGAGCTGCCGTCCGAACGAAGCGATGCCTGGATGAAGTAGCGGTTGTCGAAGTTGTAGTCGGCAATGCCAAACCATGACATCATAGTCACAGTGCCGATACCATAGGCAATGTCGTTGGTAGAGTTGCCGTTAACGTGGTAAGGTATCTGCGGGTCGAGTCCCTGCGAGCTTTCGTAGTTCTCCTCAGAGTCGCTGTAGTTGGCCTCCTGACCCAGCAATACGCGCAGATAGTGCTTGCCCAGCTGGTCCTGATAGGTGGCTGTGTTAGATGTAGTGAACGAACGATAAATCATCTGGTCGGTCTGCAGCGTACCCGTACCTTTCTGGTCGGTGTGAGCAAGGGGGCTCCAGTAGCGGCGGCCGTTGATGAACGACAGTTCGGCACCGTCAGTAGTCTTGAATGTAAGTTGCTTGATAGGCTTCCACTCAAGATATACGCTACCGTTGAAAGCATAGCGCTTGCTCCACTGATCGTCGTACATGGCAGTGGCAAGCGGGTTGGTGTTGCTGTTGGTCGGAAGATTTACGTTGGGTGTTCCGTCCTCGTTGAAGGGCTTTTGCCACGGTTCTAAAGTCATACCCGTAAAGATTGGGTTTGAATAATAGAAATTCTGTGTAGGTACGTCCTCGCTGTACGAATAGCCGGCATTGATGCGCGCACCGGTCTTGAGGAATCGGTTGATCTCGTGGTCGGCATTGACACGGAAGTTGATACGGCTGAATTCGAAGCCCGGGAATACACCTTCGGTCTTCTGATAGTTCAACGAGTTGTAGTACTTGGTGCGAGCCGAGCCACCCGAGAGTGTCAGTTCGTAGTCCTGCATCTTGCCGTTGCGTGTCACGGCGTCCATCCAGTTGTAGAGCGGGCCCTGCAGAATAGACATCGGGCGATAAGCGTTTGCCGGGTTGGCGGGATTGTCCGGATCCATACCTGCATTGCGAATGGCTGTGCGCTCATATTCAAGAAGCTGCTGGGCGTTCATCACTCCGTAGTTGTTGTCGTTGGCAAGTTGTGAGATACCGAACTTGGCACGTGCCGTAAGGTGGCTCTTGCCCTCCTTGCCGCTCTTGGTTGTAATAAGAATAACACCGTTGGCAGCACGCGAACCGTAAACCGAAGCGGCAGCGGCATCCTTCAATACTGTGATGCTTTCGATGTCGTCAGGGTTGATTGCCGACAGGGCGTTGCTACTGTTGGTGAATGCACCGTCGTCGCCTGATGTTATAGGCAGTCCGTCGACAACGTACAATGGTTCGTTGCCGGCTGAGATAGAGCTGATACCACGAATGCGAATCTGTGAGTTAGAGCCCGGCTGACCGGTTGTCTGTGTGATGCTCACACCAGCCATCTTGCCGGCAAGCATCTTGTCGAATGATGTAGCGGGAACGTCGGCCAGCTCCTTTGAGCTTACCGATGTAATAGAACCGGTCTTGGCTTCACGGCGTGTAGTACCATAACCTACTACGATTACGTCGTCAAGTGCATGGCTGTCGGCATTAAGCTCAATGCTCATATTGCTTGAAGCCTTGACAGTCTTAGGAACCATACCGATGTAGGTCACTTCAAGACGCGAACCTGCAGGAACGCTGATCGAGAAGTTGCCGTCGACGTCGGTTATGGCGCTCGCTGTCTTCGAGCCCACTACCTTAACTGTGGCACCAACAACGGGGTGCCCGTCTTCGGCTGAGGTGACCTTACCGGAAATGCGAGATTGAGCCAGTGCCATTCCTATGCTCAGGAAAAGGCAGGCTACAAAAGTCATGAATCTTTTTTCCATAAAAATCTCTCTCTTTTGGTGAATAATATAATATAATTGTTTCCTTCTTTTTACTGTGTTTGTGTCGCCTTCACCTTCTTACTGTGTCTGTAAATGGTGTCAGCTTCTCCGCCTACGGGCGGGAGGTGGTGAAGGACGGCATAAGCTACTACACCTTATTTATATAAGTAACTATTAAGTATTTGTCCTTTTTTATTTTATATATGAGTTCATTTCCATAGGAGGATGTGTCAAAAGTCAAACAAAGCGGGCTGAAAGCCCCAAAAGCACATAGCCCAAGGCAGCGCCTTGGGTGTACGGATTGAAAATAGCAAAACGCCCTGCAAGGGCAAAAGCATTGATAATTAACGCTTTTGCCCTTGCAGGGCGCATTGGTATTTGTGATACTTTTACCCAGGCGGTGCCCTGGGCTATGTGCTTCTGCCCCTTTCGGGGCGTGCTGCTTTGACTTTTGACACCCTCCTATGAATGTCATTGGGCTTTCAGCCCGCATTGTATGAGTTTTGACTTCCTCCTATATATGTAAAGATAATTCCGAACTGTTACTTATCTATATTGCAACCATGACAGACCGATTAAAACACGTCGGATTGGCCGAAGAAACGCTTCGGATTGGCAGATGAAATCGCCCGGTGTTTCAAAAGGAGTCCTTTTGGCTCTCAAAAGGGGCCCTTTCGGCACTCAAAAGGAGTCCTTTTGCTGTGCAAAACGAGTCCTTTTACAGGGCAAAACGAGTCCTTTTGGAATGGAGGTGGATTTGGGCTATTGAAACGGACGATAGAAAGCGTTGTCGGCAAAGGCGAGCAGCTCCTTATCGCCACGGCTATCGCCATATGCCTCAACGACATACGAGGAGCGTTGGGCGGCAAGTTGGGGATACTCGGCAAGCACACGCCGCACCTTCTCGGGGCCGTAGCAGTTGTTGGTGAGGAAGCGTCCGGTGAGTCTGCCGTTGCTGTCGGCCTCCACCTTGGTGCCTATGACACGGAAATCAGAAACGCTGTGCGCCGTCAGTTGATAGAAGAACGGGCGCACCCAGTTGTCGATGCTTGCGCTGACTATTGCCACTGTCGAGCCCTGCCCGAACACGTGACGCAGCTTTTCGAGCGCCTTCGGGCGCAGCAGACTATGGTTGTCGGCGGCAAAACGGCGGCACACGTCGTCGAAATCGCTGGCTTTCATCCCTCGGAAATACCAAGCAAAGAGGTGTTGCTTGGCTCGCCAGTTGGCATAAAGGCCAAGCTTCATGAGCACCAGCAACGGACTGAACAGCGCAAAACCTATCAGGAAGCGCCACGTTCCGCAGGCATAGCGTATGAAGCACAGCAGGGTGTCGGCGGAGGTAAGCGTCCCGTCGAAGTCGAACAGATACAGCCGGCGCATCATATCACGTATATCATAAGGAGGAACGACAGCAGCCATGCCACTACGATAATCTGCGAGAAGTGGTCGCGCAGGATTATCTTGGTGGGGTCGCCACTCTTCTCGTCGACCACGGCTATCTGGATGTAGCGCAGCAGGCCCAACAGCACGAAGACGAACGTAAGGTATAGGTAGGGCGTATCAAAACGCTCGCTCACCTCGGGCGACACGCAATACATGATGTAGCACACGAGCGTCACGGAGGCGGTGATGGTTATGGCCTGGTTGATGAACGTTAGATTGTAGCGCACGGTGTTCTTGCGTGGTGCCTCGCCGGTGGAATTCATGCGCAACACGTCGTCGCGACGCTTGGCAAACGACATGAACAGCGTGAGCAGGAAGGTCATTATGACTATCCAGTTGCTCAGAGCCAGCTCGCAGGCGAAACCTCCTGCCAATATGCGCAGCACAAAACCGAATGCCACGATGCACACGTCGAGTATGGCAAACTGCTTGAGCTTGGAGCAATAGGCGAGGTTGAGCACATAGTAGAACACGATGACTGCCATGACCTGACTCATCACTTCGGGGGGCAGCAGGAGCAATATGCCCATACCGAGGCAGAACGTCAGCGTCATGAGTATATAACCCAGGCGTATGCTAACTTCGCCCGATGCTATCGGACGCAGGCACTTCACGGGATGATTGCGGTCGGCATCAATATCGACAATGTCGTTGTAGCAGTATATCGACGATGCAACCAGACTGAAGGCGAAGAACGTCAGCACGGCAAGCCACACGCTGTGCAGATCGAACAGTTCGCCACCGAAAAACATGGGGATAAAGACGAACATGTTCTTTATCCATTGCTTGGGGCGCGTAAGGCGCAGGATGCTCTTTATCATATATGTCAGTTTTTTTTGAATTGTTGTCTATTATCACGACCATTGTGGTCTATAGCCTTGCCGTCAGCAGTCCTATGAGTCGCTGCAGAAGCCATGCTATGGGCAGCGTTATGGCTACGGTGACGAGGAAGGTGGGCCAATAGCCCAGATGATAGGGCTGAACATACACAAGCACGAAGTGGATGTGGATGAGATAAGCCTCCAGACTCAACGCTCCGACGAACCGGAACGAGCTGTTGACCCATTGCGGCATGCGGCGGAAGATGCGGTTCATCACCAGAACGGTACACACCGTGAAGGGTATGTAGAGCATACGCTCTACGAAGAGGGGGAAATGTCCGTGGCGCACTTGCTCCAGATAGAGACACGTGCCGAACGTCATGAGGAACGTGATGAGCAGCAGCCACACGGCTTCACCGGGCAACTGCCGGCGCGTACGAACCATTTCACCGAAGTTGATGCCTATAAAGAAGATGGGCACACGGCTCCAGAATATCTCTATATGGCCCACGGCATGGTGTATGGGCAGCACCCATTGCACCATAACACACCATATCACCATCAGCAACGGCAACCATCGGTAGACGGGACGGCTCTGCACGAGCCGCATATACCACGGTGCCACAAGGTAAAGTGCCATAATGGCTGGCACATACCAGAACGTCAGCTCGTCGTGAAGCCAGAAATCCCAGTTGATGGTGATGTCGCCTATGAGGTCGACAAGGCTGCGCGAGAAGCGGCGCGCACCAAGATAGTCGGGCATATAGAACGCCGTGGCAACGACAAGCCATGTCGGCACGATGCGCAGAAGGCGACGACGGTAGAACCGAAGCACGTCGGGCGTCTTCACCCACGAGAACCACAGCCCCACTCCACTTAAAAAGAGGAATATGTCGACACCCACATTGCCACACCGACGCAATCCGTAGAACGGGTCGCCACGGTCGAGTGCAACGTGAAAGAGTATGACGAAGAGCATCGCGGCTCCCATCTGCTCGGCACGAAAGCGTGATATGTTACCTAATTCAATGTCGGGTATCTTCATTGCGCAACTTGAAATTATGATAGAACCATGCCAAAGCTATCGACGCAACTACATACAGCAGCAAGCCTGTATATACGTCGCCGTGGCGCGATATGGGTATGAATATCTTGCGAGTGATGGGGTGAAGCACGAAGAGGGCGGCTGATATGCCTCCCATCCAGGCTATCCACTTGTTGATTTTGGCAGGCGTGAGCTTGGCTATTCCTACCGATGCTGAGCACACGAAGAGCGGTGCCCACAGCCACAACTGGAAGTTGAAGCTGAAGAAGAAGACGAGCACTACGCTTATTATGGTCTGCGTCACCCAGAAGGCATGGCTCATCGGCTTGGCATGACGGGCGTAGAGCAGTCCGGCACAGAACGGAAGCACGCCGCCCATGAAGTTGTAGCGCACACGGTTTAGGGTGTCGCCCTCGGGATCGCAGAATGCCTGCATAGCCCAACATGCCACTATCAGCAGCAACGGGAAGATGTCGCCCTTGCGCCAAAGCAGCAGACGATAGACTATGTAGAGCTGCATCATGAGTCCGAAGAACCAGTACGGACCGGGCCAGATGACGTGGTCGGGGTCGGGCATCATATTGTTGAACATGAACAACTGGCCCAGTATGTCCATCAGCTGATAGTTGTGACGGCCCGGAGTGATGGCGTCTACCATGGTGAAGATGACGAATCCTACTATCATCATCTTGAAAAGCTTCGCGTAATGGTGGCCTACGAAGGGCAGGAAGGCGGTCTGCCTGGCTGACGGTTTGCGTCCGCCACGGTTCTCATACTTCATCACGAGTCCGTAGGCTGACAAGAACAGGAATACGGGCACGCCATAATGGCCGAAGAACGAGAGCAGATGGACGGGCAGATTCCAGTCGGGCGACATAATTGCCTGAATGAGCTGCGAACTCTTCGATATAGTGAACGTGTATTCGTTCTCCTTCACAGCAAAGCCAAGCCAATGGCAATAGTTGTGAAGGAAAATCCCTATGATGGCGAGTCCACGCAATGCGGAACATTCTGTACGAGTGAGCATGGTGTTGAATTACGAATTAGGAGTTACGAGTTAAGAGTTATTCTATTTATGAATTACGAATTAGGAGTTACGAATTACGAGTTATTCTATTTAGGAATTACGAATTAGGAGTTACGAATTATGATTTGTTCTATTAAGGAATTACGAGTTTGGAATTGTGAATTACGAAATTCTTAATTCGTAATTCGTAATCGGCACAGCCGACAAATTCCTAATTCCTAACTCCTAATTCCTAATTCAACTTGTCGTAATCGGCTGAATTCTTGAGTATTCGCGGACGTGATTCGTCATAGTGGGGCGACAGCAGATTGAGCCGTTCCTGATATTCGGGACATGATATTCCGGCAAGATAGAGTAGCATGTGGGGCAACGCGTCGGTCATATAACGACGATTGCGCGACGACATTATCTCCCGGAATATTTCCGGACGGCGGCGTATGTACTTGCGCGAACACCATATCCACATAGGTATATCAAATTCGGCGTGCGCCAGACGGGCGTCTACCTTGGCTGAGTGCATGCGACAGAAGAAGTGCATATCGCCCTCATAACACTCCTCGCCGTGGTCAGGAACGTAGATGACGATGGCGTCGTCGTTCTCAAACTTCTTCACTATCTCGGTCACGACTGAGTCGTTGTAGAGTATGGCATTGTCGTAGTCGGCAAGTATCTGGCGCTCGCGGGCGTTGAGATTGGGCTTCAGTTCCTTGTAATCGTCGCCGTGGAAGTGCTTGCGATTTCTCGGTGAGCGCTGGCGATAGGCCACATGCTGACCCAAAAGGTGGAAAATGATGAGGTTGTTGTCGCCGTTCTGACCCTTAAGTTCGTCATAATCCTTGAGCAGATCTTCGTCAAACTCGTGCAACTTGGTGTTGCGGGTGTCGAACTGTGCCGCACTCAGCTTCGGATTGTTCAAGAAGAATCCGCCACTGAAGTCGTATACAGCCTCACCGGCTTTCGGTAGGAACTGGTTTGTGATGAATGTGACATGATAACCTGCCTTGCGGAATACGGCAGGGAACAACGGATAGTCGCACCACTCGCCCTTGTCGCCTACAGTATAGAGCGAGAAGATGTGCTTGAAGACGAAGCTCGTGAGGTTCCAGGGGCTCACTACGTCGGTATATTTCACCAATCGACCCTGCTTCTCGAGCTTCTGCTGGCGTGGCGTTGTAGGCATGCAGTAGCCATACTGTGCCGAGTGGTGGCGGTTGTAGCTCTCGCCTATAATGAGAACTATGTTTGGCGAGCGGAACGAACATGAATCCACGCGCGCCTTATCAACCCTCGCTACAAGGCGGTCTACCTGCTTTGCGGTGAGCGTATTGGCGTAGATACTGAATGCCAGACGGTAAATCGGCTGGTAAAGATTGGCAGGACGCTTCTCTGTTAGCGTATGTTCTACGTCACCGATTGTACGGCCGGACATCAGCTTGATGAAGGCTGCCTTGTTGTAGGAGCTTGATGCAATCGAGCCTATAAGCAACAGGAGCACAGCCCATTGACTAACGGGGCGCACCCGTTTAAGCATCAGCCCGAAACGGTCGAGCAACGACCTGAACAAACGACACCAGTTCTTCGGTACGAAGTGAGGAAAGCGCAGCTGCAACGCTACAAGCAGATGGATGAACATGAGCAACACCACCCAACCTACATTGCTGAACAACACGTCGGGCGACACACATGAGCGCAAGAACTCACCTGCTTCGCGCGAGTCAGTTTCGCCTACGAGGAGCAGCATGGTTGGGGTGAGCGACGAATGGAACTTGACAAAGCAATAGACGTCGACCAACGCTACCGCATACAATATAAAATAGAATATGCCACGCACCCATGGGCGCACACGACGGGGCAGCAACGTGAGCACCAAGGCAAGCACATAGACATCGAGAAAGAGTTCGGGGTACAGGTTCTTGTACAGATGTGCTCCACGAACATCGGGCAATGTCGCCCAGGCACATATACATCCAAGGACATACATGAACACGAAAAACGGGGCATTGCAACGCAACGGTTCGCACACGAGAGCCGCAAATCGGCGCATCTTTTGTAAGTATCTCATTCGAATGTTGATTTATTTTACGCAAATTTACATATCTTTTTTCAATTATGGAGCGTAAACCAACCTTTTATAAAGCCTAAGGACATAAAAAAAGGTGCCTTCCTTGCGGAAAGCACCCATATTGTTTGTTTTTTTACGATTACCTATGCAATCGCCAAGCATTGCTGATTAGTCGGCGAGCTTAACAGTAGCACGACGGTTGTAAGAAACCGGTGAGAGGTCCTTAACACCACCCTTGCCTTCTGTAGAGATATTGTCGCGGCTAACACCCATCTTAACGAGCTCGTTAGCTACGGTCTCAGCACGACGCTCAGAGAGCTTCTGGTTGTAAGCTGCAGAACCTGTAGCGCTGTCAGCATAACCTGTTACAACGAGGTTAGAGTTGTTCTCCTTAGCGAAGTCAGCAAGTGACTTGATGTTAACGAGGTCCTTACGTGAAGCTACAGTTGCCTTGTTGATGTTGAAGAATACAGACATCGGAGTGTTGCTGTAGTTCTTAGCAACAGGAGCTGGCTCATCCTTCTTCTGAGCGAGGAGGTTCTTCAGGCGAGCGTTCTCAGCGTTAGCGTCATTGAGCTGTGCGTTGAGGGCGTCGATCTGGCTCTGTGAGAGGGCCTTGATAGCGTCTACGTCAGGAGTCTTGTCCCAAGTAGCCTTGCCAAGGTTGAATGTAAGACCGAGCTCAGCGTAGAGCTTGTTGTCGTGGCTGTCCCAAACGCGGCCACCGTAGTTGCCGTATGTAACGCCGTCGCAGTCGGACTCAGCCCAGTTCCAGCCGAGCTCGAGGTGGATTCCTACGTGCTTGCTTACGCGGAATGTGTTGAGGATACCTGCAGAGAGGTTCATAGCGTAAGTGTTGGCGTCGCAGTTACGGTTGATACCTGCACCTACGAAAGGAACGAAGTTCCAAACGCGTGTCGGGTTGTAGCCGTAGATCATGTTGCTGAGGTTGAAGAGAACGTTCTCGTTGAGTGTCCAAGTCTTGTTAGAGTACTTGTTCTCGTCTACTACAGTGCGGCCCCAAACGCCAGAGAACTTAGTGCGAAGACCAAGACCCGGTGTAAACCACTTACCGATAGCCAATGAGAAGCCCGGAGTTGCGCGGAAGCTCTTGAACGGACTACGTGCAAGACCCTGTCCATGCTCTTCGTTTGAGTAGAATGCGTTCCAATCAGCACCTACCTGAATAAACCAGTTGCTCCAGAATGAGTTTGTTGCAACGCTGTACTTCTGTACAGGATCTGTTGTCTCCTGAGCCATTGAGCCCATTGTGAGACCACACATTGCCAAAACAATAAATAACTTTTTCATAACCTTTATTATTTAACAATCAAATTATATATCAATTTTTCCTATTGAAATTTAGCTAAAGGGCATTATACCCCATTATTTTTCGGCAAAGTTACTAATAAAAACTAAATAACCGCACTATTTTGACGAAAATATTGTCATTATGGCTAAAAAAGATAAATAACGAACAGTTTAGCTGAAGTTTTTATCTGATTGTATGTTAATATTTTATGCCATTGTGTATGTTTTGTGTCATTATGCTTGTCAATATTTCTTATGGTTTATGCCGATTACGGCCTATCCGAGCATGCGCTGTATTTCGGTCTGCTTCAGAATGGAGAGTATCTTGCTGCCGTCGGGGGCGTAATTGAAGTTGGAGCAGGCAAAGAGGTCGTTTACGATGTTCTCCATCTCGTCGTTGCCGAGTACCTGTCCGTATGCCACGGCTGCGCTTCGTGCCAGGCATAGGGCTACGGTGTGGGTGGCATGGTCGAGCGCTGAGCTGGTATTGTCGGCTGCCGAGGCCACGATATCCTGCACGAGCGAGACGTAGTCAAGTCCGTCCAATCCCGAGGGTACGCCACATATGGAGTACACTCCGCCTCCAAGCTCGCTCATGTCGAAGCCTGCCGACTTCAGATCGGGCAACAGCTGCTGCATGACCACGTCTTCCGACTGGGCGAACTGTACCGATTCGGGAAACATCAGCTTCTGTGTGGCTGACTTGTTGGCGTTGATCTGCTCGGTATAACGCTCGTAGAGTATGCGCATGTGGGCACGATGCTGGTCTATAATCATGAGTCCCGACTTCACGGCGGTCATTATGTACTGCCCCTTATATTGATAATGTACGGGCGACTTGTCCTCTATGGGCGACGATGACGGCGACGACGGTTCGTCTGTAGCGGTCATTCGGGATGCTATCGGGACGGGTTCGGGATTAGGAGCAACGCTGGCTGCCGATGCAACGGGCTGCAGGTCGGGTATGTCGGGCATCGTATCGGTGATGCTGCGATTGGCTTTTGAGCCTAATATCATGTCGTTGCCGCCATCGAAAAGCGATGTCTGGCGCTGGCGCGAAGAGCTGCTTTCGAGTCCTTCGAACATGCTTTCCCACTCTGATGGAGCCGAGCGTCGTGGCGAGGGTTCGTTGAATGGATTGTACGAGGGATTGTATTGCAGTTTGGGGGCACGCACTTCGTCCATGGTTCCGAGTGCCGGAATGTCGGGTTGGCCCTCGGTGTCGAACTCAATGGCTGTCACATCGCTGAACATTCCGACCGCATCCTTCACGGCTGCGGCAAGTATCTGCCATATCGTGGGTTCGTTCTCAAACTTGATTTCGGTCTTGGTGGGGTGTATGTTTACGTCGATGTCTTCGGGTTTGACGGTGAAGTAGATGAAATACGGCACCTGGTCGCCCTCGGGTACGAGTCGTTCGTAGGCTGCCATCACCGCCTTGTGGAAGTAGGGATGCTTCATGTAGCGGCCGTTGACAAAGAAGTACTGGCGCGCTCCCTTGCGTCGTGCCGACTCGGGTTTGCCTATGAATCCCGTGAGCTTGCACATCGTGGTGTCAATATCTATGGGCAGGAGGTGCTGGTTGATTTTCTTGCCGAACACGTCGACTATGCGCTGGCGCAAGCCAGAGGCCTTGAGGTTGTAGAGTTCGTTGTCGTTGTTGTAGAGCGAGAATGCCACGTCGGGATTGACGAGGGCTATACGCTCGAAAGCCGTGACGATATTGTTGAGCTCGGTGGCGTTCGACTTGAGGAACTTGCGCCTCACTGGAACGTTGTAGAATAGGTTTTCGATGAGGAAATTGCTGCCTACTGCGCACGAGCAAGCCTCTTGCGATACGAAACGCGACCCTGCCAGCGACAACTGTGTGCCCAGGTCGTCGTCTGCCATGCGTGTCTTGAGCGTCACCTGTGCCACGGCTGCTATCGAAGCGAGTGCCTCGCCTCGAAATCCCATAGTATGCAGATTGAAGAGGTCGTCGGCCTTGCGTATCTTGCTTGTGGCATGGCGCTCGAACGAGAGCCGGGCATCGGTCTCGGACATGCCCTTGCCGTTGTCGATAACCTGTATTGAGGTGCGTCCGGAGTCAACGCACACCACCTGGATGGACGTAGCTCCGGCATCGATGGAGTTCTCGACGAGTTCCTTAATGACGCTTGCGGGACGCTGTATCACCTCGCCTGCCGCAATCTGATTGGCCACTGAATCGGGCAACAGTTGTATTATATCGCTCATAGGATTTACGGGTTGTGTGCAAATATTGCAACTGAATCTTTGCTGTTATTGCAACTGAATGTTTTCTTTAGATGCAAATATAAGCATTTTTATCATAAATACAAACTATAGTCAGCACTTTATTGTCTTTGGCTGCCGTTCAAACCAACAGCAAAATGGCTGCCAGAAGAATTATCAGCACTACTACAACCATGACTCCTGTGGCAAAATACATGCCGCGTGTGCTGCGTCGGCGTCTTGTGCAACCGGTCTGTCCGGCTTCTTCCTGAAGCGAACGTTGTGCCAGAACTTCGGGCGATACACCCCGACGAAGGTCGTCGACGAGGTCGCGACGCTCGTTGCTGAAGCGCATTGTATAGTGAAATCCACGTGGACGGCGATTGAAAAAATACATAATGAAGGAAGTTTTTATTATAGATGGAATGGTTTATGGTTCATCCGACTATTGGATATGTAATGATAATTCATAACTGTTACTCATTATAAGCTCAAGATTGTAAGTTAATATGATAACGTATTCATCTGCCAATGATAACGTATTCATTTCAGGACTGAATCGGGCGGCTTTTCAAAAGGAGTCCTTTTGGCATTCAAAACGAGTCCTTTTGGAGTGCAAAAGGAGTCCTTTTAGCATACAAAAGGAGCCCTTTTGCCTTGCAAATGTAGTCCTTTTGCACGTCAAAACGAATACATTTGCAAGACCAAAGGGCTGCGCTGTTATTTTATAGCGAATTTGTCGCCTTTCAATCGAACTTTTGCAGCGGTGCTTCGCGTCGCTGTATTTTCTTGAGTTGTGTGCCGCTCTTCTTGCCACGCCATTCGAAAATGTCGTTCTTGTCGAGCGGTCGTATATAGTCAAACCATTCGAACGAGGGCAGCTTCGACTTGTCGGGCGGCACCTGAGTGATCGGATACATTGTGCCGGTGGCCTTCGATGCCCATATACGTTCAAGCTGTCGGTCGGCAGACATGAACATTCGCATGGTGTCGGTTTCGAGATAATTCAGCTCGGTGAGTACAGAGTCCTTCTCGTCACGATTATAATATATAGTCATTACGTTGCCTATGGCATCTGTACGGCGCATGGCTCCATCGGTGAAATAAGCGTCCATACGCTTCGACGACACCTGGTTGAAGTGGTCCTTGGCGTCAATCTGCTCTACTGACAATGCCTGTTCGATGACCTCAGCCTTGCGAACGGTTGAGTCGGCAAAGTACACCTTTATCTCTTCGCCAAGTATCTGGCGGTTGAGATTCCACGCTATCGGGTCGCGATACATTGTCATGCACGAGTCGAGCGAGTTGAACACGAGCGAGTCGCACACCGCCTGAACGTCCTGACGGTAGGCACGCACATGCGGGAAGGCGTGCACCTTGCGGTATACCGAGTCCGTGTTTATGTTGAAGGTGTATATCTTCATCGAGTCGGCATGCATCCATAGCGTGTCGCGCTGCGAATAGTCGAGCAGCAAGGCGCGGTCGGTGGCATATCCGTATCCGGTCTTCTCGTTGTAGAAGAGTCGGTTGGCATGCATCTCGTTCTTGTTCTTCTTGTCGACATATATCACGTTGCCGTATCCTTCGTTGTCGCCGTTTGAGTTGTCGTGGAACAGCGAGTCGCCCGTAATGGTCTTGTCGCCGTCGATGATGGTAGAACGTCCGAACAGCTGCGAGCGGTCGGTGCGCGAGTTGGTGTAGGCATCGGTGGTGTGGATAATCGTACCCTTCGACTTGATAGTGGACGGACCTACGACGTGGGCTATCTGCGTACGGGTGTCGTAATGCAAGGTGTCGGTGGTGATATGGTTCTTGCCCGAGAACATCTCGACTCCATAATAGAACGAAGCCTCGCGCGTTGCCGTGCTGTATGCACCCCAGTCGCTCACGAGACGGTCCTTGCCGTCTACCAGTTTGCCACCCTCGAAGAAGTAGGCAAGACTGTACATGCGGTCGTAGTCGAGCGAGTCGGTGTACAAGGTCTGCGTGCGATGCTTCAGCACCACGTTCTTGCGGGCGTGCATCATCTGCTCGGCACCGTTGTAGTCGGCATGGTCACAGGTGAGCGAGAGGGTGTCGCCCTGCCTGAAGCGCACATGTCCGAAAGCCTCAACCGAATTCTCCACCTGAAAGAAGTAGGCGCTGTCGCACCACAACTGCATTCCGGCGTGCTTGAAATGCACCTTGCCCTTGAGTATCTGGGCTCCAGGCACGGCTCCCCATTGGTCGTAACTCAACTCGTCGGCATGTACAAGATACACGCGTTCGTCTGTTTTCTGGCGCTTCTTCTTTTTGTAAGGAACCGCCATTGTTGCCATCAGACTAAAGCCAAAAAGGCATAGAACCGTCAGAACGACGATTCTATGCCATTTCATTTTTATAGAATTATTTTCATTCATTACCATTAAACAATAAGCCTTTTAAAGCATAATCGGATCATTTGATCCATCCCTCATACTCAAACTTGCACTTCTTGCAGCGGTCGTTCATCTTTACGTATGTGGTCTTGATCTTGTTGACTACCCACTGGTGGAGGAAGTCGGCGCGTTCTTTCTGCAATACCACGTTCTTCATCACCTGATAGTCTTCGGTAATGGAGGCGCGGTGGGCAGGAGTGCGGCTCTTCAGCTTGACTATGGCAGCCACCGTCTTGCCCTTTTCGTTTATCATCTGGAACGCTTTGCTTACATCGCCCACTTCCATGTGCTCCACTTCGCGAGCCACTTCTGTCGGAAGGTCCTTCATCTGGAACTTCGATGTGCGTCCGTCCTGTCCGTTGTACGACATGAGTCCGTGATTGTTGCGGGTGTCTTTGTCGTCGGATACCACCTGGGCAGCCTCCTCAAATGTCACCTTTGCGGCACGTATGTCGGTAGCAAGCGAGTCGAGACGTGTACGCATTGAGTCAACAGCCTCGGGAGAAACGCGCGGAATGCGTAGTATGTGGCGCACCTTGATCTTGTCGCCACGCTTGTCGATGAGCTGGATGATGTGGAATCCATACTCCGACTCTACAATCTTCGAAATCTTCTTGGGGTCGGTCAGGTTGAACGCTACGCTTGCAAAAGCGGGGTCGAGCATTCCGCGTCCTACGTAATCCATCTCGCCTCCCTGACGAGCCGAGCCCGGATCTTCTGAGTAAAGACGCGCCAATGTGGCGAAAGAAGTCTCGCCCTTGTTGACACGGTCGGTATAATCGCGCAAATCGTTCTTTACTCTATTTATCTCCTCCTGGTCAATTTGGGGCTGACGTGTGATTATCTCCACCTCAACTTCAGTAGGAACGAAGGGGATACTATCCTCTGGCATGTCGCGGAAATAGTTGCGCACGTCAGAAGGTGTAACCGAAATGTCGCTCACAAGCTTCTCCTTCATCTGCTGTATGAGCTGGTTGTTACGGAAGTCGTCGTGCAATTGCGAACGCATCTGAGCAACGCTCATCTTCTTGTATTCCTCAAGCTTCTCCTTAGAACCGGCCTGCTGTATCCAGCGATTGATCTGCATGTCGATGTTTTGGGCTATCTCACCCTCTGTAACCTGTATTGAGTCAATCTCAGCCTGATGCAGGAAGAGTTTCTGAACGGCAATCTGCTCGGGAATGGCGCAGTCGGGATCGCCATGCCATGTCACTCCCTCGGCCTCGCCCTGGAGTCGTGTCATCTCAACATCCGACTTGAGTATAGGCTCGTCGCCTACCACCCAAATCACCTCATCAACCACACTATGCTCGGGAGCCTTGAAGTCGGCATCCACAGCACGGCTCTGTGCCGTGTCTGAAATGGCTACTGCCGATGTGTCGGGCTGCGACTTTGCATCAATCACAAGACCCTTGCCACGCTGCGCATTGGCACCGATGCCAGCACACAGCAATACAGCTGCAATAGCCATTAATATTGATTTTGATTTTTTCATCTATCTCTTTTTGTTTTATTCTATATCTTAATGATTACTCACTTTGCAATATCGGCTTCAGCATTCTAATGCCTGTTGACCGTAGCGAGCACCTCGCGGTTGACATGCACAGCATACTTGCGTCGCAATTCAGCCACCCATTTCTGTTCGAGTTGCTCCTGCAGGTCGGACACTACAAGTTCGCGCACGTCGGTATAAGCCTGCGGACGCTTTATCATCTTGCCGAATGTGCCCTCTACATTATATATATCGTTGCTCAATGTAGATGCATCGGTCTTGTCGATGCCATATTCTGCGCGGTCGACCGTGGCATTGTCGCCCTTGGCAAAGATGCCTACAACTGCCTTGATGCGCTCGGTAGAATCGTTGAACTGTGTCTTCAGCGCCTCTGTCCATTTATCGAACGGCATGCTGCGCAGCAACTTTCTTACAGCCTCGGCATCCTTCTGGTTGCGTGTATAGAAAGCCGCTCCCTTGAATCGCGGTTCTGTCCACGCATATTTCTTGCGATTCTTCTTGAAGAATGCTTGCTGGGCCCGGGTGTCGTTAGCAGCCCGTTCCCACACCATACGGTTTGATATCTCGTACAGCAGGAGCCCGTCGTGATACTCGCGTATCAGTCCGCCCATCTCGGTCGAACCATTCATGAGTTCTTCTGCACGACGGTCAATCACCTGCTGTGGTGTGAGCGCCGGCTTGGAGAGCTTGGCTATGGAGTCGATACGAGCCGAAATGATGCGCTCGCGCAGTCCGCGACTTTCGATAAAGCGTCTTATGTCGGCACGTACGGAGTCGTATGGGAAGAAATTGCGCTTGTCTACCACTCTCACAATATGATAGCCATAAGGCGAGAGGAATGGTTTGGACATTTCGCCCTTGTTCAGAGCGAACGCCTGTTGCTCAAATTCCTTGATTGTTTGTCCGCGTTGTATCCACGACAAGTCGCCCCCTCGCATGCCCGAACCCTTATCGTCGGACATCCGGCGCGCCATGTCGGCGAAGTCAGCCCCGCCAATCAGGGCTTTATATATAGAATCTGCCTTAAGCGATGCTGCCCGTTGCTGCTTGGCATCAGCCTGCTGCGACAGTGCCACAAGAATGTGCTGCGGATGCACCATTCCCCCTTCGGCATCGATTCGTGTCTGTGTCTGCTTGTAGATGTTACGCGCCTCGCGCTCTATGTCGTCGTCGTCAATGAACGAAGGGCGTACCTGCTGGTCGCGATACATGAGAAATTCCTTGCGGAATGCAGCTGTAGTGTCAATGCCAGCCTGCTCGGCTGCAATGACCTTAAGCTTGTAGTTGACAAACAGGTCGACATATTCTTCTATGCTTTTTCTGTCTATCGTGGATTCAGCAGCATTCTTGTTGTAGGCATACTCAAACTCCGACCGTGTGATGTTCTTGCCACCAATGGTCATTATTATCGGGTCGGCGGTCTGGGCAAAAGCGCTGCCTGCCGTGAGCGACATAGCAACCAACAGTGTTTTAATATTCATCTTGTTAACTCGGATTATATCCGTTGAATTTGCGTTATATTTAAATCGGTGAAAGCAATGGTCTGTGCAGTTGTCAGATACAGACATCTACACAGGCCATTGCCTTTTATGCTGTAGCCCAAAATCGTGATGGGCGTAGCATCGTTTGATTCAATACGTTGCAGCTATTACTGCGGACGTGAGTAGTTAGGAGCCTCGCTTGTGATGGTGATGTCGTGCGGATGACTCTCAAGCACACCAGCATTGGTGATGCGTGTGAACTTGGCGTTGTGCATAGCCTCGATAGTTCCGGCACCGCAATAGCCCATACCTGAGCGCAAACCACCGATGAGCTGATAGATAACTTCCTGAACTGTTCCCTTGTAAGGTACGCGTCCGGCGATGCCTTCCGGCACGAGCTTCTTCACGTCCTTGGTTCCTGCCTGGAAGTAGCGGTCCTTTGAACCGTTCTCCATAGCCTCAAGCGAACCCATACCACGATAGCTCTTGAACTTACGTCCGTTGAAGATGATGGTGTCACCGGGACTCTCCTCGGTACCTGCAACGAGCGAACCGATCATAACCGAGCTACCGCCAGCGGCTATAGCCTTAACGACATCGCCTGAATAGCGCAATCCACCGTCAGCAATCAAAGGCACTCCTGTGCCCTGCAGAGCTGAGTACACGTCGTAAACAGCGCTGAGCTGCGGAACTCCTACACCTGCTACGACACGTGTTGTACAGATAGAGCCCGGGCCAATACCTACCTTAACGGCGTCAGCACCATTGTCTACGAGCATACGGGCAGCCTCACCGGTAGCCACGTTACCTACAACGATGTCGACATTGGGGAATGAAGCCTTAGCCTCGCGCAACTTCTCGATAACGTACTTAGAGTGTCCGTGAGCTGTATCGATAACGATAGCGTCGGCACCAGCCTCAACGAGTGCGCTCATACGGTCGAGAGTGTCCATTGTAACACCTACACCGGCAGCCACACGCAGACGACCCTTCTCGTCCTTGCAAGCCATTGGCTTGTCCTTAGCCTTAGTGATGTCCTTGTAAGTGATAAGACCTACGAGATGGTTTTCGCTGTCAACAACGGGCAACTTCTCAATCTTGTTTGACTGGAGGATATCAGCAGCAGCCGAAAGATCGGTCTTGATGTGAGTTGTCACGAGGTTCTCTTTTGTCATCACGTCGTCGATGAGCTTGTCGAGATGACGCTCAAAGCGAAGGTCGCGGTTAGTAACGATACCTACGAGATGGCACTCGTCGTCAACAACGGGGATACCTCCGATGTGATACTCGGCCATCATGTCGAGAGCATCCTTTACTGTCTTGCCACGACGGATAGTCACCGGATCGTAGATCATGCCGTTCTCGGCACGCTTAACGATGGCAACCTGACGCGCCTGGTCTTCGATTGACATGTTCTTGTGAATAACACCAATACCGCCTTCGCGTGCGATGGCAATAGCCATAGCCGACTCTGTCACGGTATCCATGGCTGCTGTGACAAAAGGCACATTCAGACTGATGTTACGAGAGAACTTGGTTTTCAACTCTACCGTTTTGGGCAGTACCTCTGAATAAGCGGGGATAAGAAGGACGTCATCGTAAGTGAGACCGTCCATTACAATTTTATCAGCAACAAATGATGACATATAACTTAAAAATTTATTGCGTGCAAATTTAGCAATAAAAATCCAATTGGGTGCATTTTCTTCCGACTTTATTTCGGGCGTTAATGCAAATTAACGGCTGGATATGAAAGTTGGGATGGTGAGACGGTGAGATGGTGGGACTTCTAAAAACGCCCCATAAGGAAGCATTAACTTACAATGCCTGCCTTATGGGGCGCTTGACCCGGTTCACCTATTATATATATAGGATACACATATTATATATATAAGGTTCGCCTGTTATTAATATGGCAGCGTAACCTTGAACATCGGGTTGTCGGTATGCTCCTTCTTGATTACGTCGATGAGCTGCTTGACGATTTCGGGATGCTTGTCTGACACGTCAATGTCCTCGTGCAGGTCGTTGGCGAGATTGTACAGACGGGGCTTACCCTTTACTACTACCAGTTTCCAGTCGCCTCGGCGCACACCAATCTGATCGGTCTCGTGGAACTCCCAGTACAGATGGTCGTGCAGCTGCTGCTTGTCGGCATTGCCCAGGAGTGTCGGCGCGATGCTGATGCCGTCGAATCCGTCGCCTGGCAGGGCACGGTTGGTGTAGCGTTTGCGGAAGTTCTTCACACCGGCAAGGTCGCAGAATGTAGGCATAAGGTCGTAGAAGGCAAACTGCAAGTCGCTTGTTGTGCCAGCCTGAATGCGTCCCGGCCACCATGCTATGAACGGAATGCGTATGCCACCCTCGTAGCATTGGCGCTTCAATCCGCGCAGTTTGCCGTCGCGACCGAAGTATTCGGGATCGGCACCGCCCTCCTCGTGAGGTCCGTTGTCGCTTGTGAAGATGACGAGAGTGTTCTTGTCGAGTCCCTTCTCTTTCAGTTTGGCCATCACTTCACCTACGTACGAGTCCAGACGGGTTATCATTCCGGCGAAATGGGCGTGTGTATGCTCTACGGGATTATAGCGCGAGCCTTCCTGTCCGCCCCAGGTCTTGTCGACGAAGAACTTCTTCTTGTAACCTTCGAGTATCTGGTCGTCGGGCTGAGCCAGCTCGGCATGGGGCAGAGTGTAGGTGAAGAAGCCCACAAACGGATGCTCGGCATCCTGACTGTCAATCCACTCCAGAGCCTTGTCGTGTATCATACGTGCCGAGTACTGGGTGCGCTTGAAGTAGTCCTTGCCAAACATCGGATACTTGATGTTCTCCTCCATCACCTCACGCACAACGGCTGTGTCGCCCTGCGAACGCGAGAAGCGGTTGAGGAAGTTGGGATAATACAGATGAGCCTGGAACTGGCAGATGTAGCCATAGAACTCGTCGATGCCACGCTTGTCGGGTGTTGAAGCCGAACCTTCATAACCTCCTGCCCACTTGCCGAACACGCCTGTGCGATAGCCGCGGTCCTTGAGCATTTCGGGCAGAATCTTATGGGCAGGGTCGTAAGGCTCCTGACCTACTACGGCGAAGTCGACGTTGTCGCCATACTTCACGGTATTCTTGTACGACCAGTACTCCTTGTTGCCACGTACATGCGAGTGTCCCGAGTGCTGACCGGTCATAATGGTAGCTCGCGACGGTGCCGATACGGGCGAACCGGCGTATGCCTGAGTGAAGCGCATGCCCTCGTTTGCCATACGGTCGATGTTGGGCGTAGAGATATAGGGCTGTCCATAGCATGCAAGGTCGCCATATCCCATGTCGTCGCACAATATAAATATGATGTTGGGGCGTGCAGGGTCGTTGGGCTTAGCGGCCTTTGCTGTCTTAGCCGCAAGCAGCGTTGGCACGCATGCAATGCCTGCCGAGGCTAATAGAAGAGATTTGTTCATATCGATTGTTGTTTGTTTTCAGTTGCAAAGTTAATGTTTTTTGTCGAGAACGACATAAAAAAATCCCTACCTCCTTACCTCTATTCCGCTGAGAGAAGGGCAAGGGGGTAGGGCTTTACGTATCAATGTTTACTTGCCAAGTCCGAACAACTCGTTGTAGCCCGGATTCTGCGAAAGCTGGGGATTGAGCGCAATCTGCTTGGTCGGTACCATCATCAGATAGTAAGTGTCAAGCCATCCGCCACCAGCATCGAGCGGACTCGGATAAGTATATATCCATCCTGAGCCAGTAGAATTGTTCTCGCCTACTGACTTACCGGCATTCTGAATCTCTTCATAGTCGACAAACGAGCCAGAGTACTTGCTGCCCTTTGTGCCATAAGGATTGTCGGTAGCCGTAATCCACATACCGCACGGCTGGCGATTGACATAATAAGCTGCCTTAGCCCAACGACGAATGTCGTAGAAAGCGAATCCCTCGCCGAACAATTCTATCTGACGTTCGCGGCGAATCTCCCACAATACGGGGTTGACATTGTAGTTGCCGAACTTGCCGCCATTGCCTGTCCACCAAGGAGCGTTGCCCTTGTCGCGGTTAGGATCGAAGTCGTCGTTGATGTCGGCTACAACCATGTGTGCCACACCCGAACGGTCGCGCAACTTGTTTATGGTCTTGTCGGCTACGCTCTGGTCGAATCTGCCGAGCTCCCAAGCTGCCTCAGCATAGTTGAGCAGCACCTCTTCAATCTTGAATATAGGCTTGTCGGCTGTACAGTATGAGCTTGAACCAGTAGAGAACTCCCACATGTCGTAGTGCTTCCAAGTGTAGTAGCCTGTGCGGCAACGCATGTAGGCAGTTGTAGAGTTATCGGTCAGGTTTGGACTGTTCTTCGTAAGCGACGCTCCCCAGTTCTGTCCTGGCACTCGCTTCATACCGGTTCCGCCGAACGTACCGCCACGCAGACACTGCGTATTGGCACCGAGATAGTCCATGTATGTGCGATACTTGGCAGCCTCCTCGGCAGTTACGGTGTGTCCTTCAATCACGTCGCCAGCCTTGGCGTAGCGCCATGACTTGAACAGATTGACTCCGTCGACATTGCCACTGTTAGGAACTACTACGTAAGGCGGCTGTATGTTCTGGTAAAGACGCGGGTCGCGGTCGGCGAAAGTGTCCCACATATCCTTGCCGCGACCGCCCTTATAACCCGAGTTGGGATTGGCTATAGGCAGACCGTTCTTCATAAGGAACATGTCTACAGTGTACTGAGGCACGTCTTCGTGATGTGCTGCGATGTGCTCGTAGTCGTTGCCACGGTTCATCAGTATGCCGTCAACATACTGCTTGAAGAAGATGACACCCGGAACGTTGGTCAGGTCCTCGGTGGTCCACATCTCGCCATAGCCCGATGCAGGCGTATTCTCCGTACCATTATATAATGTAGGATACTTAGCCATGAGTTCCTGCGACACGGTGAGACACTTGTTCAAGTACTCCTCATACGGTTCGTCGAGTCCATGATACTTTGCCCATGTGCCCTCGCGCAACAGGAAGCGCGACAAGGCGGCACGTGCAGCATCGGCAGAGATAGTGTTGTCGCCGTCGTTGAAGTCGCCAATGTTGTTGATGGCATACTCCAAACATTCGATAATCTTCTGTGCCACTTCCTTACGCGGTGTGCGCGGACCGTAAGTTTCGGGACTCTCCTCGTTGATTACGTCCTCAATCCAAGGCACATCGCCAAATCGGTCGATGAGTTCCATATACCACCACGCCTTGAAGAAGTAGCCTACCGAGCGCCAATGCTTGGCTTCCGACTCCTTAAGCACGCCGTCGTCAAGATGCGAGAGCATGATATTGATGCGGCGTATATAGTCAAAGTTCCATCCGTTGCCCGTTGTTGTCTGCGTAACAGTGCGATAGGCATACTGGTTCTTGCTGTTGTCACGGCTTGTCACGAGTCCGCCGTAGAAGTCGCCGTAGAACTGCGAGTTGACAACGCAAGTGTTGAAGTTGGTGCGTATGTTAGTGTCAGTAAACATGGCGTAGCACGGATACATGAACGCCTTGAAGTTGTCGTACTCAAGGAATGCGTTGACCTCGGTCAGGTCGGTCTTAGGCGTCTTCTCAAGAAAGTCGTCGTTGCACCCCGTGAGCGTGAGTGTTGCGGCAAGAGCTGCCGCGGCGAATATCTTATTATTCATTGTTCAGGCTTTTATAGTTGTGTTATTAGAATGTGATGTTTGCACCAACAGATATTGTGCGATAGTAAGGATAGTCCCATACAATACTGTTGCTGGTGTTGCCTTCGGGATCGTAGCCCTTAGGCAGGTCACTGATAGTGGCAAGGTTCTCAACGCTGACGTACACGCGTGCCTGCTCTATGAGCGCCTTCTTCACCCAATTGCGTGGCAAGGTGTAGCCGAGGGTGATGTTCTTGACGCGCAGATAGGCTGCATTCTGCAGATACTTGTCGCTAACACGAGTATTAGAACCTACGTTGTTGCCCTGATTGTAGATGCGGAACAACTTGGCGTTGGGGTTCTTTGCAACCATATAGTCGGGATCGGCAGGATCATAGCTCTTTGCCTGCCAGTAGTCGGTCTGGTTAGAGAAGAGCGGCTGGAACACAGCATCGCCCGAACCTGCACCTGCAAACGGGAATATTGAAGAGCCGCCGAGCCAGTAGTCGCGCTTGCCTACGCCCTGCAGACGTACGTCGAGACTGAATCCCTTGTAGCTTGCACCCAGGTTGGCACCGAACTGATAGCGTGCGCGAGTGTTGCCAATGATCTTACGGTCGCCCGGATCGCTTAATGTGCCAGCGCCGGAATTGATCATTCCGTTGCCGTCGAGGTCCTTGAACTTCACGTCACCAGGCTGAACAGAATAGCCCTGGATAGATGTCACGCCTTCCTTCAGAGTCCATACGCCACGCTTTGCATCGTCCATCACGAAGTCGTCGATGCTATAGTAGCCGTCGGCAACATAGCCCCACAGCTCGCCAAGCTTCTGTCCGACGTAGTACTGGCCGTCAATAATTCCGCTCTCGTTGTTGAATTTCTTTATCTTAGCCTGATTGTCGTAGATGTTGAAACCGATGTTGTAGGCGAAATCACCGATACGGTCGCGCCATGTCAGATTGAGTTCCCAACCGTCAGACGAAAGGTCGGCAATGTTCTGAAGCGGTGCCGATGTACCCACAACGCCCGGTATCTCGATGCCGTCGGCAAGCATTCCGTCGGTGCGGCGCTTGTAGTAGTCGAATGTCATCTGCAGACGGTTGTTCAGCGCCGTAACGTCAACACCGAGGTTGATGGTCTTCACGGTCTCCCATGTGAAGCTGCTGCTGATGAGTCCCGGCGAAGAGATTACGTTGACCTTGTCGTTCTTGTCGAGCCATACGGTGCTTGGGCTGACGGTCATGGTCGAAAGGAACTGATAAGGATTGATGTTCTGGTTGCCGATAGAACCATAGCTGGCGCGCAGCTTGATGTCGTCGAGCCATGTGCGCGACCATTCCATGAACTTCTCCTGTCCCAAACGCCAGCCTACTGACACTGACGGGAAGAAGCCGAAGCGGTCGTTCTTGGGGAATTTGGACGATCCGTCGTAGCGGCCGTTAAGCTCGAGCAGATAGCGGTCCTTGAAAGCATAGTTGAGACGGGCGAAACCGCTGCGTATTGAATACTCCGAATAGCCGTCGGTGATGCTCTTGTCGCCCGAACCGCCTGCAAACGAAGGTACCGACGGAGTAGTCTGTCCCTTCACCTGGGCATAGAACGACTTGTACGAATAGCTCTCCTGGTTGAAACCAGCCATTGCCTTGAACGAGTGGTCGCCCCAACGATGGTCGTAGTTAGAGAACACGTTGAAGGCATTGTAGCGCTTCTGTGTGTCCTGCATGTTGTAGTAGTCCTGTCCCGACTCTACCGACCACTTGGCAGCCAGCTGCACATCGGCAAAGCGGAAGCGCTCCGAATAGAAGTGCGAGTCGGCATCCTTCTTGTCGAAGGTGTATTCGGCTGTGATGGTCCAGTCCTTCAACGGCTTGAATACAGAGCGTGTAGAGACACGCGTTACGGCTGTATTCAGATGTGATACCGGAGCCAGTCGGAGCATGTTGCTCGGTGTCTGCGAGGGCAGGTCGTCCTCAATTCCGAGTATCGAACCGGGTATGTTGCCCTCGGGATAGTAGCCTACAAGACGTGTGGTGTAGAATCCCGACATGTTGCCTACGTTCACCGGATTGGTCTTGTCGGCATCGGTATAGAGCAGGTTCACCTCCTGTGTAAACCACTTGTTGACATCGGCAGAGACGAATGCCGAAATGTTCTTGCGCATGTACTTGTCCTTGCTGGTGATGAGCGGACCGTCCTCACGGCTCAGTCCTGCCGACATACGGAAGCGTATGCGGTCGTTGCCACCCGAGATTGATACGTTGTGGTTCTGCAGAGCGCCCGTTGTGAGGATGCGCTTGTACATGTTCTTCTCGCTGAGCCAGTACACACGGCCGTCCTCATCCTTATAGATGCCGTCGCCGACGGTGTTGAGCGACGACGGATTCTGCTTGTACTGCTGCAGATACTCGCGCCACTTTGCCACGTCGCCGTTGCCTGCCCAGTAAGAGTTGGTGTAGCCTGCCTCAATATAGGCATCAATATATTCGGTCAGACTCGACTGCTCAAGTACGTTGAGCGAGCGTTCCCAACCTACGTTGAAGTTGTAGTTGAGATTGAGCTTGGCCTTGTCCTTGGGGCGTTTTGTGGTAACGAGAATAACGCCACCGGCTGCACGCGCACCGTAAATGGCTGACGATGCGGCGTCCTTCAATACCGATACGCTCTCGATGTCGTCGGGATTGAGCAGGCTGATGTCGCCCTCTACGTTGTCAATAAGCACGAGCGGACCGCCGCCGTTGATTGACAGCGTACCGCGGATGTTGAACGACTTGCTTTGTCCGGGACCTGTACCGCCACCGATGGTGAGTCCGGGCATGGCTCCCTGCAATGCTGCTGCGGCATTGGTTACGGGACGGTCGCCGAGCACTTCGCTCATCTTCACCTGCGAGACAGAACCCGTGAGGTTCTCCTTCTTCTGCGTACCGAAACCTACAACAACCACCTCGTCGAGGGTCTTGTTGTCTTCCTTAAGAGTAATGTTGAGCGGTGTGCCGTTCCATACCACTTCCTGCGAAGTAAAACCGATGAACGACACTACAAGGCGGCTGCCCTTCTTCACGCCATTGATGGCGAAATCGCCGTCAAGTCCGGTCACGGTTCCGTTGGTTGTGCCTTTCACTACTACTGAGACGCCAATGAGTGTCTCGCCATTAGTGTCCTTAACGACGCCTTTGCATGCGGAAGTCTGCTGCTGCATGGTCTGCAAGACCGATGCCGAAGCACCAGGAACCGCACTCGCACCAGCCGGAGTTGCTGCCAATGCTGACAATAACAATGTCAATGGGATAGTCCTGTTTTTCTTCATCTTGTAAGAGATTGTTTATAATTAGTTTCTAAAATGTATAAATCGATATATAAGTTCAGGTTGCCGTATTGCTACCTTTAGGTTTCGTCCGTTTTGAAGTTGTAAAGATAAATATAATTTCGGCAAGTAGTTGTTTTTTTTTTTACAACATTTTCACATGGTTAACGTTTTATTACAATTGCAACACTTTTGACTGCGAAAAAGTCTTGTTACGGAAGATGGATTGACGCAAATAGACAGACAAGAAAGTAACTGTAGGAGGCTATGGCGTCC
>OLSQ01000340.1_pt1 | contig 46625 bp, 40 predicted proteins | sample 1672561 | NCBI WGS metagenome assembly OLSQ01 (sample SAMEA3136699, study PRJEB25190) | human gut metagenome | biome: human gut; feature: human-associated habitat; material: faeces | place: Austria | collected 2013
TTTGCGGCCCAGCGGGCCAACCGCGTGGCCATGAACGCTGTGACGAACAACGGCCTGCTGGCCTCCGCCATCCAGCGCGGGGCCGTGGAAAACGACGTGCACGAGTACTCTATCTGCTTGAAGCAGGGCGATATCTGCAACCAGAAGCAGAGCGGCCGCTGCTGGATGTTCGCTGCCCTCAACACCCTGCGCTATCAGGTGATGCGGAAATGCAGCCTCAAGACCTTTGAGCTCTCGCAGGCATACCTCTTCTTCTGGGATAAGCTGGAAAAATCCAACTACTTCCTCGAAAGCATTCTCGAAACGCTGGAGGAGCCCACCGGCGGCCGTCTGGTGTCCTACCTGCTCACCTCGCCCGTGGGCGATGGCGGCCAGGGCGGTGTCGGCGTCGCGGGCGGGAGCGAGCAACTGCAGCGGACGTGGATTTTTACGGGCGGATGGCGTATCGTCGGTTGCGGGAGGTTGGATCAGTAGGCATAGCCGATTGATGATAGTATCCGGAAGGCTTCATCGCGGCCTGCCGTCAGCAGGTCCGAATAGTGACAGTCGGAGTTCACGGCCAGTTCCACTCCGGCGTCGACAAGCCGCTGCCAGTAGCGGAGGTGCGGGAAAAAGCGGTTGTCCTGTCCGAAAGCCTTGGTGTTGATCTCTACGATGACGCCCGAGGAGATAATCTGGTCGATATAGCTGTCCACGAGGTCAGCGTACCAGCCGCGCTGTTCGATGTCGGGATCGTATTCGGCGGCGTTTTTGGCGACCTTGTCGAAGTGGCCCAGAATATCGAAGCCTCCGCGCTCAAGCATCTGCGCCGACTGGGCGAAGAATGTCTCCACCACGTAGCGCAGATCGTTTTCAAAATGCCGGCTCATGTTCCGTGCGAACCGTTCATAGTTGCCGTCGATGTCGATGTATTCGCCGCTTTGCGATGGAATGAAATGCACCGATCCGATGGAAAAGTCGAGATTGAGGTCCGTGAAATACGGTGTGGCCGGTCCGTGTGCCGGATTAAGGTAGTCTATCTCCATGCCGGCATAGACTTTCAGCGGCAGATCGGCGTCGAGGCGGGCGGCTTCCGCCCGGAATGCGGCCACATCGCCGCGGCTCATGTTGCACGGCGATTCGATGGCGATAGGCGAATGTGGCGTGAAGCCGAGATGCGCGAACCCCTCGGCGACGGCCCGTCCGGCTATTTCAGCCATGGCCGAGCGTCCGTCGCAGAACTGGGTATGGGTGTGGAAATTGTAGTTTCGGGTTGAGTGAATGATCTCTGTCAGGTTCATGTGTCAGGTAGGTAAGAACTACGCTCGGTCAGGCATTGGCTTTGGAGAAGTCGTCTTCGGCCAGCGAGGCGCGCATCTGAGTGTCGGCCTCCACATTTTTCATCCGGTAATAGTCCATGATGCCGAGGTTGCCGGATTCGAAGGCGCGGGCCATGGCGCGGGGCAGTTCGGCCTCGGCCTCGATGACCTTGGCGCGGGCTTCCTGTGCCTTTGCCTTCATCTCCTGCTCCAGGGCGATGGCCATGGCGCGGCGTTCCTCGGCTTTGGCCTGGGCGATGTTCTTGTCGGCCTGGGCCTGGTCGATCTGCAGCACGGCGCCGATGTTCTTACCTATGTCGATGTCGGCGATGTCGATCGACAGGATTTCAAATGCCGTGCCGGAGTCGAGACCTTTGCTGAGAACAAGCTTAGAGATAGAGTCGGGATTCTCGAGCACCTGCTTGTGCGAGCCGGAGGAGCCGATCGACGACACGATGCCTTCGCCGACGCGGGCCAGTACCGTGTCCTCGCCTGCGCCGCCTACAAGCTGGCGGATGTTGGCGCGCACGGTAACGCGCGCCTTGGCGATGAGCTGGATGCCGTCCTTGGCTACGGCAGTGACGGGCGGCGTGTCGATGACTTTGGGGTTGACGCTCATCTGCACGGCCTGGAATACGTCGCGGCCGGCCAGGTCAATGGCGGTGGCCATCTTGAAGCCCAGGGGAATGTTGGCCTTCGACGCTGATACGAGGGCGTGTACGACGCGTTCGGGGTTGCCGCCGGCGAGGTAATGGGCCTCGAGGTCATCGCGTGTGACGTCGCTCAGACCGGCTTTGTGGGCCTCGATCAGGGCGCGCACTATCACCGATGCCGGTACCTGCCTGATACGCATCAGCACGAGCTGCATCAGTGAGATACGGACGCCGCTGACACGAGCCGAGATCCACAGGAAGAACGGGCAGTAATAGAAAAATACGCATAGCAGCACTACCAGAGCCACTATAAGCAGAATGATTGTCAGTTCCATTGCGTTATCTGATTGTTGATGTTTTTATTTCAATTAGCGCCTGAGTTCGGTCGAGATGGCCTTGTTGACCAGTACGTCGTATTCATGGCGTGCGCGGTCAAGCTCCTCTTCGAGATTCGTGATGCTGATGGCCGACGAGCGGTCGCCGCCGCGATAGGCTTCGCGCAGTGCCGATAGCTTCGCCGTGATGCTGTTGATGCGGGCGCGCGTGTCGATGGCCTTGGCCATGAGCTGCCGGGCCTGCGGCGACTTGAAGTCCGACAGATTGCGGTAGATCACGGTGGTCGAGCCTATCGGGAGCTCGAACGCGGAGGCCGTCGGCCGGATATTGTCGGCCGATGATGTGGCGGCGGCCGCTATCCGCTCGCGCACGGCCGAATAGTCGGTCCCGGGAGTCTGTGTGAGTGAAATGTCGTCGAGTCGCGCGAGAGCGGTCAGGTTCGGATCGTCGCTGTCGACATTGACGCGGGTGTCCGAGGGCACGAACACGTATATCGTCACCTTGCCGGGAATATGGTTGCGGTCGGTGGCCCACCATCCGGCACCCGTGGTCTCGTCAATGGCCAGCAGGTAGTCGTCGTCGGGAGAGTTGTAAGGCATGCCGATGTTCTGTGGCTGCAGGAATCCGCCGTCGCCGTCGCGGCGGGTCATGAAGATGTCGTAGCCGCCGAGCGATTCCTCGCCGTCGTTGGCATAATAGAGCGTCAGGCCGTCGGAGAGCATGAAGGGATATTCGGCATTGCCTCCGCCGCCAAGGTTCTCGCCCTGGAGCGGGCGTGCGCGGTCGAGGGTGCCGTCATCGAGGATATCGGCCGAGTAGAGTGTGAACGTACCGGCCGAGTCGGGCTGCGAGTAGATTATCTCGGTGTTGTTCTGCGGCATGAAGGCCATTTCGGCCTGCGGCAGGCGCGCGGTGGCGCCGCTGACGAAGCGTCCCGATTCGGGCGACAGCCGGTAAGCGCGGAAGAATTCGTCGGCATCGACCGCCATGGAGTCGATCACGGCGATCTTCTCGACGCGCGAGAGCATGTTCTCCATCGTGACCAGGCGCGAGCGCCGCTCTTCGAGATCGTCGGGAACGGCGCGCTTGTTCTTGCGCAGGAGGCGTTCGTATTCGTCGAGATGCTCCACAGCCTCGTCCGGGCGATAGGCGCGGGCCTCGAGATCGGCAAGCGCAAGTGCGGCGTCGGCCACACCGCGGTTTTCGGCCGTGGTGAGGTAGGGGCGTGCGTCATCCGGACGGTCAAGTGCCACAAGGGTCGCGCCGAGCCAGTAGTTCGCTGACCCGTCGCGCGGCGATTTACGCTGCAGGGCCTGGAATTGCTCGAGGGCGCCTTCGTAGTCCCCTTTGTCGTACAGACGTTTCCCTTCGTCGATCGGTGCGGCCGCGAGGGTCAGCGCGGCCGTTGCGGAGAGTATGATAGTGGAGATAAATCGCATGATGTCTGAGTTTACACGGCCAAAGTTACGAAAAATAATCTGACCGCGCTCTAAAGATGGGTTAAAAAATGACGAAGCACCCTCCGGCATCGCTGCGGCGGGTGCTTCTTTACTTTATTTCAGTATCGGTCAGTCTTCGTTCTGAGCCTTTTCGGCATACTCCTTGAGGAGCTTATCCTGAACGTCGCCGGGCACAAGTTCGTAGGAGGCGAACTTCATGGTGAACGACGAGCGGCCGCCCGTGATCGAACTCAGGGCTGTCGAGTAGCTCGACATTTCTTTCAGTGGCACCTTGGCGGTGATCTTCTCGAAACCGTTCTCGCTGGTCATGCCCATGATGATGGCGCGGCGTCCCTGCAGGTCGCTCATCACGTCGCCCATCACGTCGCCGGGCACGAGCACCTCGACGTCATAGACGGGTTCAAGCACCTTCGGGTTGGCGCTGCGGAATGCTTCGCTGAAGGCGTTGCGGCCTGCGAGGCGGAACGAGATTTCGTTCGAGTCCACCGGATGCATCTTGCCGTCGTAGATGCACACGCGCACGTCGCGGGCATACGAGCCGGTGAGCGGCCCCTGTTCCATGCGGTCCATCAGGCCCTTGACGATCGCTGGGATGAAGCGTGCGTCGATGGCGCCGCCTACGATGCAGTTGCATACGACGAGCTTGCCGCCCCATGCCAGAGGTATCTCCTGGGTGTCGCGGACACTCATCTTGAATTCCTGGTTGCCGAACTTGTAGGTGTCGGGCGCGGGCATGCCCTCGGTGTACGGTTCGATGATCAGATGTACTTCGCCGAACTGGCCCGAGCCCCCCGACTGCTTCTTGTGGCGGTAGTCGGCGCGGGCAGCCTTGGTGATGGTCTCGCGGTAGGGTATCTTCGGTTCCTCGAACACGATAGGCAGTTTGTCGTTGTTTTCGACACGCCATTTGAGAGTGCGCAGGTGGAATTCTCCCTGGCCCGAGAGGATGGTCTGCTTGAGTTCCTTCGACTGCTCTACGACCCATGTGGGATCTTCCTCGTGCATGCGCGTGAGGATGACGTTGAGTTTTTCGGCATCGCTCTCGGTGACGGGACGCACGGCGCGCTGATAGCGGGGCGCGGGGTATTTGATGAAGTCGAATTCGTAGTCGCAGCCCTTCTGGTCGAGGGTGTTGCCGGTGCGCACGTCCTTGAGCTTGACGGTAGCGCCCAGGTCGCCTGCCTCGAGTTTGTCGATAGGTGTCTTGATCTGTCCGCATACGCAGAATATCTGGGCGAGGCGTTCCTTCGAACCGCGTGTGAGGTTGTCGAGGTCGGCGCCTGCGTCGAGCGTACCCGACATCACCTTGAAGTAGCTGACTTCGCCGATGTGCGGCTCTACAGTGGTCTTGAACACATAGATGCTCAGCGGACCGCCGGCGTCGGGCTTTACTTCCTCGCCGGCTTTGTCGACCGGTGCGGGCATGTCGTCGACGAACGGCACGACGTTGCCGAGGAATTCCATCATGCGGCGCACGCCCATGTCCTTGGCTGCGCTGACGCAGAATACGGGGTAGATCGAACGGTCGATGAGGCCCTTGCGGATGCCGAGGCGCAGTTCGTCCTCCGACAGTTTCTCGGTCTCGAAGAATTTCTCCATGAGCGACTCGTCGTTCTCGGCGGCCGCCTCCACGAGGGCGTGGTGCAGTTCCTGGGCGCGGTCGTGCTCTTCTGCGGGGATTTCTTCAACCTTGGGTGCGCCGCCGTCGGGCCCCCAGGTGAGTTTCTTCATGATGAGCACGTCGATGATCGAGTTGAAGCCCGGGCCGCAGGCCAGCGGATACTGGATGGGAGTCACCTTCGGGCCGAAGACCTCGCGCATCTGCTCCACCACGTTTTCGTAGTCGGCCTTTTCGCCGTCGAGCTGGTTGAGCGCGAAAATTATAGGTTTGTTTATGGAATTGGCGGTGCGGAAGATGTTCTGGGTGCCGACTTCGACGCCGTACTGGCCGTTTATGACGATGACGCCCGTGTCCGTGACATTAAGGGCGGTGATTGCGTTGCCTACGAAGTCATCGGCGCCGGGGCAGTCGATGACATTCAGCTTCTTGCCGTTGAATTCGGCGTAGAACACGGTCGAGAACACCGACGATCCGTATTCCTTTTCAACCGGGAAATAGTCGCAGACGGTTGAGCCGCTTTCGACGGTGCCGCGGCGTTTTATAACTCCACACTCGAAGAGCATAGCTTCAGCGAGTGTGGTCTTACCGGAGCCCTTGCTGCCGAGCAGGGCTATGTTCTTGATCTCGTTAGTTTTGTATACTTTCATGCTATCAGAATGATTATGTTTTTCAGATATTGGAATTTTAGTGGCCGCAATTTATGAATAATTCTGAAAACGGACACTAAAAAATCTTATGTTGTTTAACATAAAAAACTGCGCGGGTCATGCTTCAGGCCCGCGCAGCCGCGTACATTATGTTATATATGAAGTGTAATGTCAGAGGTTGAAGCGGAAGCCCACCTGCAGCAGGCCTTGTGCGCCGAAGCCCAGTTCGCCGAACATGGATACGGCGCGGCTGATGCCGACTTCAGCACCCAGCGGTGAGATCTGGAATGCGAAGTAGCCCTTGTTCTTGCTCTCGTCGCGGAAAGTCATGTGTGAGATATCGCAGCCGATGCCGAGGTGGCCGTAAAGTTTCACGATCGAATTGCGGTAGTAGTCGTAGCGGCCGTTGAGCATGATGACGTGGTAGTAGATGTTGGCATCGTCGGTGTGTTTGTAGGATGACGACGAGAACGTGTATGTGGCGCCGACCTTGAATTTGGGAGCCACATCGAAGTAGACGCCCGCAGTGACGTCGCCCCAGGCAGTGTTGACTTTTCCTCCGTCGTGCATATCTGTGGCGTCCATTTGCGTGTAACCGCCGTAGCTGACCTGCAGCTGGGCCTTCTGTGCGCTGGTTGCGGTGGCCAGACCGAGCACTGCTACGAGTGCGAGAAATAGTTTCTTCATGTTCTGTTTCTGTTTTATGTGAATGTTAAAATTTTTAAGTTACTTTATTTTCAATAACACCGTCCGACTTACATTGTTTACGGTGCCGGGCGGAAAAGTCGGAAAAAATTTGCTAACTTTGCAACCGGAAAACTGCTAAGCACTATGGCCGACGGAATCAATACACTGATAGATACCCATCTTAACCGATATGCCGAGATCGAGACCCTGCTGGGCGATCCGGAAGTAGCCGCCGACCAGGCGAGATTCGTCAGGCTCACCAAGGAGTACAAGCATCTCGGAAAGCTGGTGGCCGCTGTGGCGCGCCGCCGGTCGCTTTCCGATGACATTGCCTTTTACACTGAGGTGATGGAGCTGGGCGACAACGCGGATGAAAAGGCCGCTGCCGAGAAAGCCCTCGCCGATGCCACACAGTCCTTGGCCGCGGTCGACGATGATATCCGGCTGTTTCTTATACCGGCCGATCCCGAGGACGATAAAAACGCCATACTTGAGATCCGCGCCGGCACCGGCGGCGACGAGGCTGCCCTCTTTGCCGGCGACCTCGCGCGCATGTATCTTAAATACTGCGAGCTGAAAGGCTGGCGCACGGCCGTGACGTCGGCCAGCGAAGGCGCCGTGGGCGGTTATAAGGAAATCGTGATCAGCGTGGAGGGCGACGGCGTCTACGGCATTCTCAAGTATGAAAGCGGCGTGCACCGCGTGCAGCGCGTGCCGTCGACCGAGACTCAGGGCCGCATCCACACATCGGCCGCCACGGTGGCCGTACTGCCCGAGGCCGAGGCTTTCGACGTGGAGATCAACGAGGGCGAGATCAAATGGGACACATTCCGCTCGGGCGGTGCCGGAGGCCAGAATGTTAACAAGGTGGAGTCGGGGGTCCGGCTGCGCTATAAATGGAAGAATCCGCTCACCGGCCAGGTCGACGAGATACTGATCGAATGCACCGAGACGCGCGACCAGCCCAAGAACAAGGAGCGGGCGCTGAGCCGTCTGCGTACGTTCATCTACGACAAGGAGCACCAGAAGTATCTCGACGACATAGCGTCGAAACGCCGCACACTCGTGTCGACCGGCGACCGCTCGGCCAAGATCAGGACATACAATTTCCCCCAGGGCCGCGTCACCGATCACCGCATCAATTACACCGTCTACAATCTCGACGGTATCCTTGGCGGCGATCTCGATGACATCATTTATCACCTGAGCTCGACCGAGAACGCCGAGCGACTGAAAGCCGCAGAACTATAACAAAAAAAGATATACTGCTATGAAGCGAACCGAACTTGTCGAGAACATATTGAAGAAGAAGTCGTTCCTCTGTGTCGGCCTCGATCCTGATCCTGCCAAGATGCCGCCGGCCCTGGCCGAGCGCGGTGCCGAGGGCGTGCTCGAGTTCAACAAGGCCATCATCGACGCCACTGCTCCGTGGGCCGTCGCCTACAAGCCGAACCTGGCTTTTTATGAGGTGCTGGGCGCTGCGGGCCTCGATGCTTTTGAGAAGACCGTGGCCTACATCAAGACGAAATACCCCGACATGTTCGTGATCGCCGACGCCAAGCGCGGCGACATCGGCAACACCGCGCGTATGTATGCCCGCGCGTTCTTCGACCACACCGGCGTGGACGCCGTGACAGTGGCCCCCTATATGGGCGAGGATTCCGTAAAGCCGTTTCTGGAGACTCCCGACAAATGGGCCGTGCTGCTCGCACTGACGTCAAACAAGGGCAGCGAGGACTTCCAGATGATAACCGACGGCAACGGAGCGCATGTATTCGAGCGCGTCATCAAGCGTTCGCTCAAATGGGGTTCGCCAGTCAATATGATGTATGTGGTCGGTGCCACCCGAGGCGAGCTTATCGCCGACGCCCGCCGGCTGGCGCCCCGCAGTTTCTTCCTTGTTCCCGGCGTTGGCGCCCAGGGAGGAAGTCTCGAGGAAGTATGCCGCTACGGCATGATCGACGAAGTCGGCCTGCTGGTGAATTCCTCGCGCGGCATCATCCATGCCTCGGCAGGCGATGACTTTGCCGAGGCAGCCGCCGAAAAGGCCCGCGCCCTTGCCGGGCAGATGGCTGCCATCCTCGACGCCTCACGGCAATAATCCGCCGCGCAATCACATGTCACAACCCTTGGCGGCCGCCTTCGTAATGCCGGCCGCCAAGGCGTTTTTTTAGTTTTTCTCCGTCGGAGCGTTTGTTTTTCGGAGAATTATGCATACCTTTGCCGCATACCTAAAACAAAACAACTTATTTTCATACCATGAAACAACTTTACCTTACCGTCCTGACCGCTTTCATGGCGCTTGCAGCTTCGGCCCAGCCGGTGCTGGTAGGCCACCGCGGCAGCGGCTACGGCGTTGAAAGCACCGAAGAAGCTTTCCGGCGCGGTGCCGCTCTCGGCTACAAATATGTCGAGAGCGATGTGAAAGTGTCGAAGGACAAACATTTTGTCCTCAGCCACGACGATGACACCAAGCGCCTGGGAGGATCGTACACCATTGCCTCGTCCACACTCGAACAGCTACAGAGCGAGACCCTGACCCAGACACGCAACGGTGTTAAATACACCGGCACGCTCATGTCGCTTGAAAACTGGCTTGATCTCTGCGACGAACTCGACGTACTGCCGCTCATTGAGCTCAAATGGGCGACCGGTGTCAACAACAACGACTGCTCCAACATCCCGCTTCTCGTGCAGACTCTCGAGGATTACGGCTACCGCAACCGCTGCATCATCATGACGTCGATGAAGCCCTGTCTGGAGTACATCCGCAAGAATTATCCCGATATCGAACTGCAGTTCCTCACCGGGCAGTACTGGGCCAACCACTTCGACTGGTGTGTGGAGTGGGGTATCGATGCCGACATACAGGCCGGATATTTCGACGACGCCACAGTGCTTAAGTATCACAAAGCCGGTCTGAAGGTCAACATGTGGACCACCAACGACGATGCGGGCTACCGCAAATATGCCGGCTGGGGCTGCGACTTCATCACCACCGACCGCCTCGACGCGCAGAACCTGCCTGTGATCATTCCGCCGGAACAGCTGCCCGATCCGGGGCCTGTGGATCTCGTGTTCGAGACAAAGTGGGTGCGCTCGACCGTCGGCGGCAACGCGCCCGAACACATCGACGGCACCAACGCCCAGCAGGGCACCGCGGTCGAAGGCCTTTTCTATGTCAATGACTGTGCGGACAAGTTGATCTATATTTTCCGCGACGGCGAGTGCATCGGCTCGATTCCCGGCGGATCGGGCTGGGGATGCTGCCGCGACGATGCCGGCAACATCATCGTGCGCGACGACAAGCTTACCGGCGACGAGCATACATTCATAATATATCCGGCAGGCGCTCTGCCCGACGATTACGGCTATCCCACGCGACTGACTGTCAATGTGCCCGTGACCGGTCAGACCAACTTCATAAGCGCCTCGGGCGACGTGCTCGGCGACTACGGCGGCTACATCTATCTGTATCCGAAGGATAAGAATCAGGCCAACATACTCGAAGTGGCCAACGGCCTGCTGGTGAGCGCCACGGCGTCCAACGAACTCGAGATTCCCGGCTCTGCCGCCGGATACATCATCCCGACCGAGAACAGCGACGTGAAGTGGTACTATCAGGTGCGCAACAAAGGCATCTATTACTACCGCGGCCAGGTGAGCGAAGACTTCTCCGTGGGCGGTGCATCGACCACAGCCCCGGCCCGCAACTCTACCGGCGGCGCGGCTTTCTTCACCATCAACCACAACCGCATCTTCGTCCACAACTCGGGTGCCAACTACAAGGGCGGCTTCACGGTGCGCAACCAGTCGCTCGGCACCGTCATCACCTCCGTCGACCCGATCGGCACTCTCGGCTATGAGGAAGGCGGCAACTATTCGACCTTCAACTGGCTTATCGCCGAGGAATCCGCTCCGCAGGATTTCACGATCTATCAGTACTGCCCCTCCAACGGCATGGGTGTCTACCGTCTTTACAACCGTCTGACTTCAGTAACCGACATCCGGACCGACGCCGACGCATCGGTAAGTGTCAGCGGCACGACTGTCACCGTCAGCGGTGTTTCGGCCTCGACCGTTGTGGAAGTATACTCCCTTTCAGGCGCTCTTGTGGCCACGGGTACAGCCGAAGCCACTGATGTGGCCGGGCTGCAGCATGGCATCTACATTGTTCGTGCGGCCGGTTCAGCCTTCAGGATATCGCTTTAAAGATCAGCCCGACGAATAACTACAGAGCCGCCCCGGCAGAAAGGGCGGCTCTGTCCGTATAAACAAAACGGGTCCCGGCCTTGTTTTACGAGTTATGACGACAATCAGGCTGACACACGATCTGAAGGAAATACTTGAATGGCGCCGCCGTACGGTGGCCGAGGTATTCGGCTGCGAGCCTGCCGAATCGCTGGTAGCTGCCAGCGAGGCTTATCTGGAGCATACTGGCGTCTATGATTTCTATGTCGCCGAGCACGACGGGGTGCCGGCAGGTTGCGGCGCGGTGTGCTATTCCCGCGAGATACCCTCGCCCGGCAATCCCTCGGGCCGCAACGGCTTTCTTATGAATATCTACACCGTGGCACAGTTCCGGCGGTCGGGCGTGGCGCATGCCATAGTGGCCGCCCTTGTGGAGCGAGCCCGCAGGCGTGGCTGCGACAAGATATATCTTGAGTCCACACCGGGCGCCCGAGGAGTATATACCGACTTGTCGTTCACAGATTTTCCGGGGCTGATGATTCTGCGCTAACTGTCTTGTATATCATGTCTTAGTCTGGCAATTTGTTTGTAATCATGCACGAATTATGAAAAAAAGTGCGTAAAGTTGGACGTTTAATCCAATAAAATTTGTAACTTTGCAGCCTGACTAAACGACATTTCCAGTCAGATAGTTTAACCCAACAGACTATAACCAACCAGCTATGAAGCTATTACAAGCTAAACTTGCTAAGTACACCGCGCCTCAGGAAGCTATGGCCGCAGGTGTATATCCCTATTTCAGGGCTATCTCGTCGGAGCAGAACCCTGAAGTGATCATCAACGGAAAGAAAGTACTGATGTTCGGCTCCAACTGCTACTCAGGTCTTGTCAACGACCCCCGTATCAAGGAAGCCGCCATCGAGGCTACAAGAAAATACGGTACAGGCTGCGCCGGCTCGCCTTTCCTTAACGGCACGCTTGATCTGCACAAACAGCTTGAGGCACGCCTCGCCGAATATATCGGCAAGGAGGATGTGATGATTTATTCTACGGGCTTCGAGGTGAATCTGGGTGTGGTTTCATGTCTGACGGGTCGTGAAGACTATATCCTGTGGGACGAGCAGGACCACGCCTCGATCATCGAGGGTCGCCGTCTGTCGTTCTCGCAGCAGTTCAAATACAAGCACAACGACATGGAGTCGCTCGAGCAGCAGCTCCAGCGCTGCAAGCCCGACAAGGTGAAGCTGATCGTCACCGACGGTGTATTCTCCATGGAGGGCGACGTGGCCAACGTGCCCGAGATCGTGCGTCTGGCCAAGCAGTACAACGCGGCCGTGATGGTCGACGAGGCCCACGGCATAGGCGTCTTCGGCAAAGGCGGCCGAGGAACAGTCAACCATTTCGGCCTTACCGACGATGTTGACCTTATCATGGGCACATTCTCCAAATCACTTGCCTCGCTGGGCGGCTTCATCGCCTGCGACAAGGAGATCACCAACTTCCTGCGTCACCACTCGCGCTCGTACATCTTCACTGCAAGCATCACTCCGGCTTCCACTGCCGCCGCCCTTAAGGCCATCGACCTTCTCGAGGAAGAGACCTGGCGCCAGGACCACCTCTGGGAGCTTACCAACTATGCTCTGGAAGGTTTCCGCAACATGGGCGTCGAGATCGGCCATACGTCGACTCCGATCATCCCGCTGTTCATCCGCGATGACTACAAGACGTATCACGTCACCCGCGATCTGTTCGACGAAGGCGTGTTCGTCAACCCCGTCGTTTCGCCCGCGGTAGCTCCTCAGGACACCCTCATACGCTTCTCGCTGATGGCCACCCACACCAAGGAACAGGTTACCACCGCCCTGGAGAAGATCGAGAAGGTATTCCGCAAGAACGGTATCCTTCAGTGATCCGTCCGAGACAGAGCACATAAGATACTTCCGGCTATGAAAACGTTCGTAGCCGGAATTTTTTCATTTATAGGAAAAAATATGAAGCCGCAGTGTGATTTTCACATCGCGGCGGCGTCAAAAGAGTATATGGAAAACATTATCACAGTAGAAAATGTCGGTAAGACGTTCACGAACCATGTGGCGCTCGACAATGTATCGCTCGAGGTGCCTAAAGGAGGCGTCTACGGTCTGCTCGGACCGAACGGCGCCGGCAAGACGACCCTCCTGCGCATAATCAATCATATCACGGCTCCGGATACGGGCCGGGTGCTTTTCGAGGATCATCAGCTCACGGCCGACGATCTCGTGCATATAGGCTATCTGCCCGAGGAGCGCGGACTCTACAAGAAGATGAAGGTCGGCGATCAGGCGATGTTCTTCGCCCGTCTCAAGGGGCTGGAGCGCAGCGAGGCCCGCAAATCGCTTCAGGAGTGGTTCGAGAAACTCGGAATATCGTCATGGTGGGACAAGAAGGTCGAGGAACTCTCGAAGGGCATGGCTCAGAAGGTGCAGTTCATCGTCACGGTGCTTCACCGTCCGCGCCTGCTGATCTTCGACGAACCGTTCTCGGGATTTGATCCGATCAACGCCGAGGTGCTCAAGCGCGAGATACTCGAGTTGCGCGACCAGGGCGCGACCGTCATCTTCTCGACGCATAATATGGCGTCGGTCGAAGAGCTGTGCGACAACATCACCCTGATCAACAAATCGCACAATATCCTTACCGGAAACGTGGCCGAACTGCGTCGCCGCTTCAGCGACAACCGCTATGAGGTGGCTTTCGAAGGCGATCCCGAGGCCTTCCGCGCCGCCCTCAGCCCGCTGGCCGCCGATCTGGTGCCCGGAATGGTCAACCGCGACGGAGCCAACACGGCCACGTTCGCGCTGCGGTCGGCCGATGATGTGCGCGCCGCCCTCGGTGCGGCCAACAATGCGGTGACGATCCGCAGCTTCAATCTCCTGCTGCCGTCGATGAACGATATATTCATCCGCACCGTCAAAGAAAATGATTCGACAACCACAACACCCGCACAATTATGAAAAACGCACTTGGAATAATCATCGCGCGCGAGTATAACGAACGCGTAAAACGCAAGAGTTTCATCATATCCACGATCCTGATGCCGATTCTTATGCTCGGCATGATGCTTGTGCCGACTCTGATGGCAATTCTTTCGGGCCCGGAGGAAAAAAAGATCGCTGTCGTCGACGAGACGGGAATCATCGCGCCCATGCTTCAGAATGAGGGCGGCGTGACCTTCACCACGACCGACGCGCCTCTCGACAGTCTCAAGGCCGACGAGACCTACGACGCCATTCTGACAATCGGGCCCGATGCAATCGCCAACCAGTCGACCGGCATCAGCCTGTACACGCGCAGCGCATCGTCGCTGCAGACCGAGGCGTTCATCACCGACCAGATCTCGAACAGCGTGCGCAGCATCCGCATCAAGTCGCAGAATATCGAGAATCTCGACGAGATTCTGCGCCAGATCGAGCCGAATGTCGATCTCGCCACGTTCCGCATCGACCAGGACGAGGAGAAATCCACATCGTCGATGCTGTCGTACATGCTCGGCATGTTCACCATGCTGATCCTCTACATGTTCATCCTGCTCTACGGCAACATGGTCATGAACTCCATCATCGAGGAGAAGAGCAACCGCGTCCTCGAGCTTGTGGTGTCATCGGTGAAGCCGGCGCAGCTGATGGCTGGCAAGATCATCGGCATAGGTCTCGTCGCGCTGACGCAGATACTGATATGGACCGTGCTCGTGCTGGCCTGCACTGTCTTCCTCATGCCTACCATGATCGGCATGGCTTCCAGCTCCGATCCCTCTATAGCCGTGGCAATGTCCCAGCTGGCCGATGTCGGCTTCATGTCTAAGCTCATGCTTTTCATGACTCTGTTCCTTATCGGCGGATATCTGTTCTATGCCTCGATATTTGCGGCGATCGGTTCGGCGGTCGACAACATCCAGGACGCCTCGCAGCTTCAGTCGATTGCTGTGGTCCCCATCATTATAGCTATTGTGATAGCCATGAGCGTGGTCAACGATCCTAATTCATCCCTCGCCGTATGGACCTCCATCATCCCCTTCACGTCACCGATGGTGATGATGGCACGCATGCCCTTCGGCATTCCGGTGTGGCAGGAGATCGTCTCGGCTGCAGTGCTCTTCCTTAGCTTCATATTCATGATATGGATCGCAGCCAAGATCTACCGTGTCGGAATCTTCATGTACGGCAAGAAGCCGAGCGTCATGGAACTTGTCCGCTGGGCAAAATATAAATGATATTCTGAAAAAATACGAAAGTCTATGGCAACACGAACAGACAGCAGCGGTTGGGTGAGAGTAGGGACTTACTCAGATCCGGCGGCCGCGCACATCGCCAAAGGGATGCTCGAGACCAACGGTGTACCCGTATCGCTCACCAATGACACCATATCGACGGTATATCCGATGACCGACACCTGGGCCGCAGTCGATCTGTACGTGCCGCAGTCGATGGCAGCTATGGCTGTGCGCCTGCTGCATCTCGACGGCGATCTCTGACAGGAGCCGTTGCTGCGTAAAGCGCTTCCGCACTCCGGCGTCCGCACGCATTGTCATTTGACCGACCTGCCTACCGCCTCCGCGACACTTATGCCGCGGAGGCGTGTTTTTTTTGACTTTCCGGCAACAAACCTTAGTGCCTCCCGCAGTGTTATATATCCATAACATAAAAACGTTTCATTACCAAAATTACAAGATTATGGATAACACAATTCTAAAGCCTTACAGCGATGCGTTGAGCGCACAGAAAGCTCAGCTCGAAGGCGTTGTGACACGCGGGTTCAAGGCCATCACGATCCCTGCCGATATCAGTCCGTTCGAAAGCAAGAGCCTGCACTTTCTCGGCAAATCGGCCGTCGCGTTCGGTGTGATCGGTGTGATCGGTTTCATACTGGGTCTTGTCGTGGGCAGCATGGGTATAGTCATCGCCGGATGTGCCGCGTTGCTCAGTGCCGGCTATCTCTACGTGAAGGGCCGTCAGGCCGACCGTGCCGACGCTTTTGTCGGACTCAGCAATGACATCTACGATAAAGTCGCGTCCATAGCCTCGCAGGTCGCCGACCAGTGGAAGACCTTTACCACGAAGCAGAATGACAGTCTGAAACTTGCGATAGTGAATTCATCGGCCGCCGGTACAGACAAGGTTCAGCTCATCGACCGCGTGGATGCAAGTCCGGCAGTGAATGTCGATCTCGACAGCGTGCGCCAGGCTACCCTGGATCTGGGCGCTCAGGGCGAGATCTCCGCTTACAATCCGTATCTGACGAAACTGCAGTCGACATTCCAGTCGGCTATCGACAGCGCCGATGCGGCCCAGCAGAACATCTATTCCGGTCTGAGCAAGTAAAAGCCCGCTCATCCCGCCAATGTCCGGCGGCAGCGAAGAATCTTGTGCCCTTCGCTGCCGCCGGTTGTTTGTATTCATAAAAAAATTTGTAAATTTGCGGGTATGAACACTAAACTTGTATCGTTGGCTGTCGTGGCGGCTCTGTCCATGGCTGTCGCGGCACCGGAAACGCATGCCCAGTCTGTGGCTGATTACAGGGTGTCGGCTGTCGGCAACGGCTCTACCGGCGATTTCGCACCGTATTTCATCGGTTCGCTTGGCGGCGGCCGCACCGTACGTAAGGGCTCGGCCATGATCGATGCCGAGATATCCGTGGACATGGATACCGCCAGGCGTTTCTCGTGGGGGGCGGGTGTCGAGGTCTTGGCCGGTTACGGATCAGACATATCTTACGACCGCTGGATGTCCGATGCCTCGCAGTGGAGCACGTCGGTCAATCATCCTTCGGCGGCATGGATACAGCAGCTCTATGGTGAGATCAAATACCGGTCGCTCTTTTTACGCGTCGGGCAGAAGGACCACCACTCGGCCCTGCTTGACGAGACATTGTCGTCGGGCGATCTGACGCGCAGTTCCAACGCCCGCGGTATTCCGGGCGCCGAGGTCGGTTTTATCGATTTTCAGGACATCCCCTTCACGCGGGGCTGGGTACAGATTCAGGGGCAGATCGAGTACGGCCGTTTTACCGACGACGGCTTCCGCAGATCGCAGTTCAACTATTACAACTATGTGCTGGCCACCGATCTGTGGTACACATATAAACGGTGCTATTTCCGCACGAAGCCATCGGAGGCTTTCAGCGTGACATTGGGTATGCAGACGGCCGGTCAGTTTGCCGGTTCTACCCGCAAGTATTCGCAGGGCCGCCTCATTGCGTCCGAGGACCGCGGATTTCATATCAAGGATGTTTTCCGCATGTTTTTCCCGACACAGGGCGACACTTCCGACGGATATTACGAAGGCAATTCGCTCGGCACATGGGACTTCAAGGCCCGCTATCGTCTGCGCGGCGGACAGGAGCTGGCGTTCGCTTTCCAGTGGCCCTGGGAGGACGGCTCCGGCATCGGGCGCCGCAATGGCTGGGACGGCCTGTATGGCCTGTACTATACCAGCCCCGGACGGGCGCTGATTACCGGCGCATCTGTCGAATACATCGATTTCCGCAATCATAGCGGTCCGATCCACTGGGCGCCGGGCGATGTGCCGGATCCGACCATCACTACGGAGGCCACCGGAGGCGACGATTATTACAACAATGAGACGTACGGCGGCTACGCCAACTACGGCATGGCGATAGGTTCGCCGGTGCTGGTATCGCCCGTCTATAATCTCGATGGCTTTTCCGGCTTTGCGCACAACTGCGCCCGTGGAGTGCAGTTCGCACTCCGCGGATGCATAGGAGCCGACTGGGACTATACGCTCAGGTACGGCTGGCAGCAGGCGTGGGGACGCGGCCGCGTACCGTCGCCATATTCCAGAATCGACAACTCGCTCATGGCCGCCGCATCGTGGAATGCACGGCAGATCCTCGACGGCCTCCGTATCGACGCTGTCGTGGCTTTTGACGCCGGACGCCTGCGCGGCAACAACTTCGGCGTGCTTGCCGCCATAACATACTCAGGTAACTTAACTTTCAGAAGATGAAACGTCTGATTTATATAATTCCGTTGCTCCTGGCGCTGCTGTTGCCTTCGTGTCAGAACGACGGCCACATAGGCGACATTTTCGGCACATGGCGCGTCGAATCATACACGCGCGACGGAGCCGCCGTGGAGTTCGGCCCCACTACTTTCAGTTTTCAGAACAATATAGTCAATTGTGTGCTCCTTGTCGATGACCACGGTACCTCGTGGAGCCGTTTCGGCACATGGACACGCGACGGCGACCGGTTCGGACTCAATTTTACACATCACGACGGCAACACGCCGCAGGGAAGCGGCATATATCAGGCCCCGGGATGGCTCGGTATGACTTCGGCCGGAGTGATGTATATGACGGTCGCCCTTAAGGGAGACAGGATGACATGGACGTGGCACGATCCCGAGGGAGCCGTCTGCGTCTACAGATTACATAAGACATGGTAAGAAATAAGTTATGATAGATAAGAATAAACCGGTTGCCGTCACCGGTGCCGACGGCTTTATAGGCTCGCATCTGGTAGAACATCTGCTCGATGCCGGATATAGTGTGCGAGCCCTTGCGCAGTACAATTCGTTCAATAGCTGGGGGTGGCTCGAGGATGTGACGGCCGCAGGCGATACCCGTAAGTCACGTCTTGAGATTGTCAGCGGCGATGTGCGCGACGCTGCTTTCTGCCGCTCGTTTACCGACGGATGCGGCACCGTGTTCCATCTCGCAGCCCTGATTGCAATCCCCTACAGCTACATCGCTCCGGAAAGCTATGTCGACACGAACATAAAAGGCACGCTCAACATGTGCCAGGCTGCACGCGCCGCCGGGGTCGACAGGCTCATCGTCACGTCCACAAGCGAAGTCTATGGTACTGCCCGCCAGGTGCCTATTCCGGAGACGCATCCGCGCCAGCCGCAGTCGCCGTATTCGGCCACGAAGATAGGAGCCGATGCATTGGCCCTGAGCTTTTACAATGCGTTTGAGCTTCCGGTGGTACTGGCCCGGCCCTTCAACACATATGGCCCGCGTCAGAGCGCGCGCGCCATCATCCCCACGATCATCACTCAGATCGCATCGGGCAAGGATGTCATCACGGTCGGTGATCTGACTCCTACTCGTGATTTCAACTATGTCGATGATACATGCCGTGGCTTCATTGCCCTGGCCGAGGCGCCCGGCATCGAGGGCCGCGAGATCAATATAGCTTCCGGCACGGAGATCTCCATGGCCGACACACTCGACATGATCGCACAGGTCATGGGCCGCAAGGTCGACTTCGTCGTGGATCCCGAGCGTATCCGTCCATCGCGTTCGGAGGTACGGCGCCTGTGCGGCGACAACACGTTGATCGAATCCCTTACCGACTGGCGCCCGCAGGTGTCGCTCGAGGAGGGTCTGCGCCGCACCGCCCGGTGGTTTGCCGATCCCGACAATATCCGCAAGTACAAGGTCGATATCTACAACCGATGAGCACCGTCAATATCCTCTTTCTGGGCGGTGCAAAGCGGGTGTCGATGGCCCGGCGGTTCAAGGAGGCCGCTGCCGCTCTCGGACGTGGCTGCGCTGTTTTCAGCTATGAGCTGAGCCTGCATGAACCTATCGCCTGCGAGGCTACGGTCATAGTCGGCCGCCGGTGGAACGATCCCGATGTCGACGCCGACCTGCGCCGCGTCATCGCCGAGCACGGCATCAGCATTGTCGTGCCGTTTGTCGACGGAGCTGTGGCCGTGGCAGCGCGTCTGGCCGATGCGGTCTTTGTCCCGGCTTCCACTCCGCAGATGGCCGAAGCCATGTTCGACAAGGTCATTGCCGACGCTATGTTCGTCCAGGCTGGTTTGCCCGTGCCGCGGTGGTTCGGCAGTCAGTCTGAATGCGGCCGGTACATCGCCAAACCCCGGCACGGTTCGGCATCAAAAGGTATTGTCGTGTGCGATTCCGTTGAGCAGGCCGCTGAGTTGGCTCTTACCGACAACTATCTTGTGCAGGAATATATCGCTGCCCGCGAGGAATACACGGTCGACTGCTACGCCTCCGTAACTTCCGGACAGGTGCTCGTGGCCTGTCCGCGCCGTCGCGTCGAAGTGATTGGCGGCGAGGTTTTCCGCACCGTCACCGTGCGCGACGAAGCCATAGAGGACCTTGCCTCCGAGGCCGTCGTTCGCCTGGGGCTGCGCGGCGCCGTCACGGTCCAGCTTCTGCGCGACAACACTGATGGGCGCCTCATGCTCATGGAGATAAACCCGCGGCTTGGCGGAGGTGCCGTATGCAGCGTCGCTGCCGGAGCCGACATCCCCGCGCTCATCCTGCGCGAGGCGCTCGGCCTGCCTCTCGATAATCCCGAATGGCGACCCGGCGTCGAGATCGCCCGCTACCCGGCCGAAGTTGTCTTTTATAACTGAAAAACCGCAATGTCACATCCCCATACAATCATCATAGCCGAGGCAGGCGTCAACCACAACGGCGACCTGCAGATGGCCCGCGAGATGGTGCGCGTGGCTAAGGAAGCCGGCGCCGACTACGTCAAATTCCAGACAGCCGTCCCCGAACTGGTCATCTCCACCTTTGCCCCCAAAGCCGAATATCAGAAAGAGACCACAGGCGCCGGCCAGTCGCAGCTCGACATGTGCCGCGCCATACATCTGCCCCTTTCCGACTACGCCGGACTGAAAGCATACTGCGACGAAGTCGGCATCGGATTCATGTCCACACCTTTCGACCTTGTGTCGATCGACTGCCTCGCCCCCCTTGGCATGGACTATTGGAAAATCCCCTCGGGCGAGATTACCAACCTGCCGTATCTGCGCAAGATCGCCTCGAAAGGCGGCCGCGTCATCCTCTCGACCGGCATGTCCACACTCCCCGAAGTCGAATGTGCCGTCGACATACTCGGGCGCGGTGGCATTCTTCGCCCCGACATCATCCTGCTCCATTGCACCACGCAATACCCTACGCCGTTCGATGCCGTCAATCTGCGTGCTATGGACGCCCTGCGCTGGATCGGATGCGGCGGAGTAGGGTATAGCGACCACACTGTCGGCATCACCGTCCCGGTGGCCGCTGTTGCACTCGGCGCCTGCGTCATCGAGAAGCATTTTACACTCGACCGCACGCTGCCGGGCCCCGACCACCGCGCGTCGCTCGAGCCGCACGAACTCGCTGAGATGGTCCGTGCCATCCGCGCCGTTGAGCTATCCCTTGGAAGCGGCGAAAAACGTGTGGCCGATGCTGAGGCGCCCAACATTGCGGTGGCGCGCAAATCCATCGTCGCAGCCCGCGCCATCCGTTGCGGCGAGATCCTAACCGAGGACAACATCACCGTCAAGCGGCCCGGCAACGGCATCTCCCCCATGCTTTGGGATCAGGTTCTCGGCATCACTGCACGCCGCGACTATGAGGCTGACGAGCTTATCGACTGACATAGTGCGCCTTCCCGGCGATAACGCAGTGCAGGCGATAACTCGCCGGCGAAGTCACAGGAAAAAAGTAAATAAAAAAACGGCCAAAATATTTGCATAATTCAAAAAACGGCCGTACCTTTGCACTCGCAAACGACCCAGGAAAGATGCCGGAGCGGTCGATCGGGACGGTCTCGAAAACCGTTGTACCCTTACGGGTACCCAGGGTTCGAATCCCTGTCTTTCCGCCAGTAAGAGGCTGCAAGTCACCAACTTGCAGCCTCTGTCATACCCCCCGCAAAAACAGGCCGGCGACGGTGCCCCCGCCGGATTTCTGATAAGTCACACTATCAGAAGTTTGAAATTCCAAACTCCTGGGAATGGTCAACTCTTGGTGAGGTTTTTTCAATGCAAGCAGGCAAAAGTATACAAGCTGTAGAATTACAGGAGTATGATACTCAAAATCCTTACCCTTGCTTTGGCGGTAATGGCGTACGGGGATACCTTCCACGATATAACTATGAAGGTACACATCCTATTATTGGTAGACAAGGAGCCTTATGCGGTAATATAAATATTGCCAGTGGTAAATTTTACGCAACGGAGCATGCCGTAGTTGTAAATTATTTCGCAAATTCTAACGTTATGCTATGGGTATTGTTTTTAGAGAATCTAAATCTAAATCAATACGCAACAGCAACCGCACAGCCAGGGTTGTCTGTTGCAAAAATTGAAGAAGTCCCAATACCCGTTCCTCCGATACAAGAACAGATGCGAATTGTTAAGGCTGTACAAAATTGGATGGAATGCGTCGAAAAATTATCTGCATCAAGTGCTCAATTATCGGAATCTGTTAAATTTGCCAAGTCAAAAATTCTGAAATTGGCAATGCAGGGCAAGCTCGTGCCGCAGGATCCGACTGATGAGGCTGCCTCCGACATGCTTCTGCGCATCAATCCGAAGGCGAAGATAATAACTGATAACCCACATTCTTGGCATATACCCAAAGGATGGGGCTGGGTCAAGGTTTCTGATGTATTCGCACAAATGAAAAGAAAATTACCGGAAGGTGACAATTTCTGGTACATAGACATCGATTCCATAGACAATAAACAAAATATTGCATATCCCAAAAATATCAGCACTGCATCTGCACCAAGCAGAGCATCCCGTTTTACTCAGAAAGGGGATATCGTTTTTTCAATGGTAAGGCCGTATTTGCGAAATATAGCTTTAGTGCCAGAAAATGATTGTATTGCATCAACGGGATTTTATGTTTTTCATCCATTAGATGCTATCGATTCAAAATTCGCCTATATATTAACCCTATCATCTTATTTCGTTGATGGTCTTAATTCGTATATGAAAGGAGATAATTCACCATCTATCAATAAAGACAATGTGGAGAGTTTTATGGTCCCTCTTCCACCGCAAAACGAGCAGCAACGGATTGTCGCGAAAATTGAGAAGTTATATTCGGTGCTCAATGAAATAGAAGCATCCTTGCAATCTTGAATGTTCAAGACGGCAAGGATGACAATGTATAGAAACTACCAGTTGACTATTTTGTCAACGATGGCTTGTTGTTCGGTGGCGGTGCGTCGCAGGTAGATGCGAGTTGTTTCGATGCTTTCGTGACCCATGAGGTCGGCGAGTAGTGCGAGGTCATTGAAACGGTCGAGGAAGTTCTTTGCGAAGCGATGGCGGAAAGAGTGAGGATAGACTACGGCTGTATTGATGCCGTATTTCTGGGCAAATAGTTTGAGCTGTTGGGCTATACCACGAGCTGTAATTCTTTCCCCGAAACGATTCAGAAAGATATATCCTGAATTGAGGCTTCGTTCTTTCAGCCAGTTCATAGCTTCCGAGCGGAGCGTCTTCGGGATATAAAGGCGACGTAGTTTGCCGCCTTTGGAGTAGATGTCGAGATAGCCTTGCTGAACGTGTTCGGCTTTGATTTGAAGCAGCTCACTCACACGTGCTCCAGTGGCTGTGAGAAACCAAACCACGAAATACCATGAGGTGTACCCGTCCTTTTTCAGCTTCGTTTTGAAAAACTTGTAGTCGGCATCGCTGATTACGTTTTCGAGGAAGTTTTTCTGCTGGACTTTCACGAAACGCATTTTGAGTTTCTCCTTCTTTATAAACTCCAGATATTTGTTGAGCGCCTGGAGTCGAAGGTTCACTGTCTGTGGCTTGTGGTGTTCCACAAGATAGCCCTTGTAGGCGAGAAGATTCTCTCGCGTCACCTCCTTGTATTTTTCAAGGAAGTGCGTCACTGTCCACACGTACGAGCGGACAGTATTCGCCGCCAAATCATGGCGCGAAAGGAATGTTTTGTACTTTGTTATCATATCATATTCAAATTGAGTTGAACATGATAATAAGATAACGCATCCCACATTATCCGCAATTGCCGGATAACTGGGTGCTGACAACTATTGGATCAGTCTGCAATTATGGCGATTCTGATAATGTCAGTGTTGATGGTATTAATTCTTCGGATTGGGTTCTTGAACTGGAAGATATAGAGAAAGATTCAGGCAATATTGTTGCACAAAAGTCCAAAGAAGACAGAATAATCAATGGCGTCCGGCATAAATTTAGCAAAAGGAATGTTCTATATTCCAAACTCAGGACTTATCTAAACAAGGTGTTAGTGGCTCCGGAAGATGGCTATTGTACAACTGAGATTATTCCGATAAAAACTTACGATTGTGTAATTCCTGAATATCTCTGCGCGTGGTTACGCTCACCCTTTTTTCTTTCTTATACTGCTGAGTGTTGTTATGGAGTTAAGATGCCGCGACTGAGCGCATCTGATGCTCGCAAAGGCATTATTCCCTTACCTCCAACTCAAGAGCAAAGGCGTATAGTTCAGGAACTCAACGAAATCTCAGAGTCATTAGAAATCCTCTCTAATTCGATAGATTGAGGCTAATGTTATCAAGGTAGTCAAACCAACGTTCAATTGCTTGTGAAATACGTTTCTGTTCTTCTATCGGCGGAACTGGAACAAGGTAACTCTTCACTATTGCCGGCTGAGCTCGCGTCAGGCTTCCACCGACACCGGAGACTTGACTTGAAAGCAAAGTTCGAAATTTTGGAGAGCTGAAATACCATTTTAAGAATGTCGATTGATGAATCTTGCTTCGAATCACAATCCATTCCGATGAGGCAATCTGAACGCAGTCTGACTTTTCAATTATTTCCCAAATTCGATTAAGGTGAGGATTTATCTTACAAAGTAAAATATCACCTTTCTTTATTACTTGCTTTGTAGAACCAATCTGACAGCCTTTAACATTCTCTGGCATTAGAGATGAGAAAATAGGCACACTATACAAATCGAAGAACTGATTAGGCATACTGGCAGGAGTAATATTAGAAGATTTATATGTGTTGATATCATAAATACTCAAATACACCCAGTTATCCGGCAATTGCGGATAATGTGGGTTATCAGTTATTATCTTCGCCTTCGGATTGATGCGAAGGAGCATATCCGCAGCAGGCTCATCCTCCGGGTCTTGCGGCACAAGCTTGCCCTGCATAGCAAGGTCAAGAATCTTCGATTTAGTAAGTTGAATTAAATCTTGAATCGAGTTTTTGCCTATTTCTATAATTCCTATAGCATTTATAAATACATCAAATGTATTTACAATGCGATGCTGCTCGCTCTTTGGTGGTAATGGTACATAGATAGGATAGATGGATTTTCCTGAGACAACTGGTTGAGCCGTTGAATTCGAAGTATTACGGAGATTCGACCAAATCAAAGTTAAACACAGCCAATCTGTATCAATATTAGTTGGATATGAATCTACAATTAAAGCATTATCTGTAACCCAAGATTCCGATTTTGTCTTGTGAATACTTCCACAATAAAATCCGACTCTACCGATAATAATCGTATCCTTCTCTACATTATACTTGTCATAATAACCGTTTATCCCATTTCCTCCATAAATTGGAAATCTATCTTTTGATTGCAATTCACGTACGTTTAAACTTTCGCCAGACTTAACGCGAATTATATCTTCCAATCTAACCCATTCCCAGCTGTCGGGGATGGAGAAAGGTGGAGTGAAGTTCTGATAATGTGACTCAGAGGAAGATGACTTGGTCTTCTTGGGGCGTTTGATTTTGCCTTCGGCAATAAGACGCTCTTTCTCGGCACGTATGCGTTCGAGAAGCACGGAGGCTGGTTCGTCATTAGGGTCTTGCGGAACTAATTTTCCACGGATGGCGAGGTCAAGTATTTTTTGACGCAGTTTCTTTGTATCCATCAGTCTTCCTTGATATTCAGTTGGGCAAATAGTTCTTCGAGTTTTGATACTGCCGAGGCGATGTTGTCGCTTTTTTCTTTGATATCAGCCATGAGTTCGGCAAGGGTGACATCTTCCATATCGTTGCCCTGACGAATCCATGTGATGTCGAGGCTGGTTTTGTCGCGTCCGAGCAGTTCTTCAGCATCATATTTGCGCCAGCGCCCGTTGGGGTTAGTTTCGGCATTAAAAGTTTCTTTACGTGCCGCGAGGTCATCGGCATTATAGCAAGCCACAAAGTCATCAAGATGATGACGTTGCAATGGGTTTGTAGCGAGTGTATGCTTGACGTCGGTGCGGTAGTCGTAATACCATGTATCTTTTGTCGGCTCGCCCTTGGTGAAAAACAGCACATTAGCCTTCACACCGTTGGCATAGAAAATTCCGGTGGGAAGACGTAGAATGGTGTGGAGGTTAAAATCCGTGAGCAGACGGCGTCGGATAGGCTCTCCTGATCCTTCAAACAACACATTGTCGGGCAATACGACTGCGGCGCGACCTCCCTGCCGGAGCATCAGCATCATATGTTGAAGGAAGTTGAGCTGATTGTTCTTAGTGTCGATATAAAAATCAGGCCGGTTAATCTCTACAGACCCTGCGGCACGTGTGCCAAAAGGCGGATTTGCAAGGATTACATCGGGATTTATTGCCGATTCCTTTTCGAGAGAGTCTTCACACACAATCGGGCTTCGTTCGGTTCCTACGCCGTGCAGATAAAGGTTCATCGAGGCAAGAGTGACAACGAGCGGGGTGTTGTCGCTACCATGTAACGCTTTGTTTCGCAGGAAATCACGCTTGGTCTTGTCCTGGCTCTGTGGCTTCATGAAATCGTAGGCTGCCAATAGGAAACCACCTGTGCCACAAGCAGGATCGCAGATGGTCTCTCCGATTTTGGGACGGATGCAATCGACCATCGCCTTGATGAGTGGACGTGGTGTGAAATACTGGCCGGCACCGCTCTTCTTATCCTGACCATTCTTTTCCAATATGCCTTCATATATGGCTCCCTTTACATCCACATCCATACCGAGCCAGTCCTCCTCGTCAATCATGGTGATGACTTTTTTCAAATAGACCGGCTGTTCGATTTTGTTAACCGCTTTGGTATATATGGTGCCTATTAGCCCCTCTTCCTGACTCAACCGTTTGAGAACCTCCTCATAATGGTCAAGAAGATCCATGCCGTCGAGTTCACGGAGCGAGTTCCATGTGCAACCTTCAGGAATTGCCGATTCCTCATCAAAAAGATCCACATTTTCCTCGTCCATCTTTAGGAATAGGAGATAAGTGAGCTGTGTTATATAATCAGTGAATCCCACACCGACTCCTGCGAGAACGGTGGCCATGTTCCATACTTTCTTGATAAGCGATTGCTCGGATGTAGCGTTCTTTGCCATTTATTTTATGCTGCTGTTTTTCTGAATACTATGAAACTGAAGAGAGAGTCGAGGGCCGCATTGGCGTTCTGCTTATTGCCGAATGCCTTTATAAGCTGTGCCGCACGAGTTTTATCGTCCTCTTTGATATCGTTGATGGAGCACGCCCCGTTGGACGCAATATAATCCACAACCCGACTGATGATTTCACGCTGTTTTGGTGTAAGCTCTCTCTGAGTCTGACCCATCCAAAGGTTGAAGTATTGACGGGCTGTACCTACCACACTTTCGAGGCGCTCAATCTGTCGGAATGCGAAACGCACCAACTGGATAATGTTTGTAAGGGCTTCTCGTTCCGAACTATTGGTATAACGTTTCACCTTTTTGGGCTGGAGCACAGCGTATGAGTTCCACAATGCTCCGGGTCGGAAGCCGCTGTTGGCCTGTTCCATACGCCGCTTCAAATCCTGAAGCATTGCAAACGTAATCGGAGTGCTCTCGTTATTGTATATTATGCGCAATGCCTCAATCTCGTCTGCATGGGCGCGACAATACTCCTCGAATGCCTGTGTCGTGGCGTTTGCATCTTCGACCGAGAAACCTTTCGTTATTAGATTGTCTTCTCCGGGTTGCAGAGTCTTTACGAATCCGGCTGCAAGAATTAGAATCCATTCGCGGGCCTTTTGATTCATTGAAAGCGGACGCACAAGTTCTTTGCGCTCAAGGTTGGGTTTATTGACATCGATGAACGACGGAAGTTCCTGATTTTCGAGAGCCTGATAAATCCGGGCGGCAAGGTCACGCATATCCGTCCCGTGAGTGCGGAGAATGAATTCATTGCGCTGTTCTTCGTCAGCTTTGTTGTGGAGACGAGCTAAAACTCCGGCGAGCCGGTTCAGATATTCATCAGGGATGTAACCGTGTGTTATTTCTTCCAGTAATTTCTTCAATGTGATGCGTTGGTCCGGCTCTTCATCATGAGTAGGTATTCCTTTCGCGCTTTCGACCACACCAACGCAATCTACGAGATAGAAGCAGTCTTTTGTATCGGCGTTAGGGGTGACATTTCGGAGTGCCTCATCTCCGATTGTCCTGACGCCTCGCCCTTTCATCTGTATGTAGAGAGGCAGCGAGGTGACATCACGCATGAACATCACCACTTCGAGGGGCTTCACATCCGTGCCTGTGGCAACAAGAGTGCAGGTGACGGCTATACGGAATTCTTTGTCGTTGCGGAAATCCTTTATGAGCTTGTTGCTGTCGCCGCATGAATACGTGATTTTCTGCACGAATTTGTCATCTTCGCGACCGAAAACCTCTTTGGCGATCTTGACGATATTGGTGGCGTGTGCCTCATTGAGCGCGAAAATCAAGGTTTTCGGGATATAGTCCAAATTCGGATCACGCTCTGGAAACATATCCGTATAGATGCTGTCGCGAAATGTTTCAAGCACAAGTTTTATCTGTGCAGGATTTATTATACTGCGATTAAGTTCCTCCCGTGTGTATGTCGATGTCTCTTTGTTTTCGATGACCTCGACCGTTCCGGTATATCTTGTTTCCTTTCGGAGTTTGTCGCCTTTGCGGATGGCACCGCCATTGATCGTAGCCTCGGTCTTGATGCTGTAAACGCGGTGCCCTACATTGACTCCGTCAAGTATACTCTGTTCAATAGTGTAGTTTACTACGACGTTGTTGTTGAAGAACGCAAGCGTTTCCGGTACAGGAGTTGCTGTGAGTCCGACCAATCGTGCCGTGTCGAAATAATCGAGGACCTTTTTCCAGTTTCCGTATATCGAACGATGACACTCGTCGATTATTATCATATCGAAATAATCATGGGGAAGCTTCGGATTGTCCGGCAATGTCACCTCGGCAGGTCCGTCGGAAGTGGATTCTTCATCGGAATCGTCTATGATTGACTCCCCTTTTAGAAAGGCAAATAGACGCTGAATGGTAGAGATGATTACATTACTTTCCGATGGAATTTCATTGTTTGTAAGCCGTGAGACACCATAGATGGTATTGAAGGCATCGCCGTTCTGAGTCAGACGGAATTTACCGAACTCACCCTCAGTCTGTTTGCCGAGATTGTTGCGGTCAACAAGAAAAAGCACTTTCTTCATTCCAACATGAGCCAGCATACGATATGCAGCCATACATGCCGTATATGTTTTGCCGGCTCCGGTAGCAAGTACCATCAGCGCTTTTTTATGACCTATTCTGAAGCTGGCTTCAAGGTTGGTTATGGCTTCAAACTGACATTCACGAAGTCCTTTCTTCGGAACACTCGGCAGACCGGCAAAGGGATCGTCAATGCCGAGTATTCCGACAATTTTCTTCGGCGATGGCATCTTGGCAAGTGAATTGTAAGCAGAGTCCGTCTGACGCATGTCGCGCATATAAAGTTCACGTCCATTGGATGTCATGACAATCGGGAGCGGATTGGAAATGGCGGGATAACATGGAGGGACACTCCGGGCATAATCCTCCGCTTGTTCGCATACGCGTGAGTCTGTAACATCCACATCCTCTCGTTTAGCTTCAAGGATGCCTACGGCTTTACCGCTAAGAAAGAGGAAATAATCAGCTTCTTTATTGCCCTTCAGCAAACCTTCACGTATAGCCACAGCTGTCATTCCCGCCGAGTATTCCGCGCGGTCGATGACTTCCCATCCGGCATCGGTAAACATCCGGTCTATTTTCTGTCTCGCTTTTTCTTCTGGTGTCATGTTCGCATAGTTTTATATTATCGGAACTTCAGGGCCAAAAAAATAATCCGTCATTTTAGATGTCCGCTATAAGAGAACTGCGGTTCAGATGCAATAGCAGATGCAATAGCAGATGTTGTAGCAGATTTATTGGGGTTGAGAAGAGTCCGAACATCTATATTAAGGCATTCGGCTATGTCATGTAGGGTTTCCAATGAGGGTTGTGCCGTGTTAGTACACCACTTTGAGACGGTTGCAGGATCTTTGCCGAGCTTCTTGGCCAACCAAAGGTTGGTCCTGTGCTGCTCAGCGAGGACTACTTTTAATCGGTTTATATATTTTGCCATTGTCTGCGCGATTTGCGAATTATGCAAATTTAGTGATTAATTTTGAAGCTACAATAAAATATGATGAGAAACATAAAATAAACCTAAGGCGACCAGCCTTATTCGGAAGATCAATCTGTGTTATCCGGGTTCATTATTATTTGCCTGATAATATGGTTCCATTCTGCTTTTTCTATCTGTGCCTATTGTGGATATACCACATTACTCCGGTGAAATTGGTAAATATTGCAGTAATCGTGAGTACTTTTTTTGAGATTTCTTTATTAATTTTGCATCGTCATAACCAGCGACAGCTAATTCCGTTTTTTATATGAAAAGATCTCTGACAATATTATTAACATCTTTCCTGACTCTTAACGTAATGGCACAGCAAAATATCAATCCTGTTCCCGGCCGTCCAGTTAATGTCACGCAGACTGCCGGTCATGACGCTTTGGGTGATTTCGCACCCGAGTTCGCTCATCTCAACGATGACATATTGTTCGGCGAGGTATGGAGCCGCAACGACCTTCTTTCGCTGCGCGATCGTTCGCTCATCACCGTCACATGCCTCATAGCACAGGGCATTACCGATTCGTCGCTTCTCCACCATCTGCAGAATGCCAAAAACAACGGCGTCACACGTACCGAAATAGCCGAGGCAATCACCCATATCGCTTTCTATGCCGGATGGCCCAAGGCGTGGGCCGCTTTCCGCCTCGCCACAGAGGTATGGAAGGATGCGACAGCAGCTTCGTCGGCCAAAGAAAAATTCCAGCAGGAGATGATCTTTCCCATCGGAGAACCTAACACGGCCTATGCCAGATATTTTATCGGCAACAGCTATCTGGCGCCCGTCAGTGACTCGCAGATACCATTTGCCAATGTCACCTTCGAACCCCGTTGCCGCAACAACTGGCATATCCACCGTGCGACCTCAGGCGGCGGTCAGATGCTCGTAGGCGTAGCCGGCCGAGGCTGGTACCAGGAAGAAGGCAAGCCCGCGGTCGAAATCCTCCCCGGCACGGTGATCCATATTCCGGCCAACGTAAAGCATTGGCACGGAGCGGCCAAGGATTCATGGTTCGCCCATCTGGCATTCTCCGTACCCGGCGAGAACACTTCTGCCGAATGGCTCGAGCCGGTCACTGATACCGAATATGACCAACTGCCCTGACCCGCGGCCGGCACAATACAAAAATCCGGATTCATAAAATCGTGAATCCGGATTTTTGTATTTAGAAGCCTCGTCTGATATCCTCAGTCTAAGACGTCTTCGGGCGAGAGAGGCGTATATGGCCCGTCCTTCACCTCAAGGATGGCCGAAGCCTCAACGACTTCGACAGTGTGCCACTGTCCTTTCGGAATCTGGACACCATAGTTGCCGATGGTCGGATCGAGAAGATAGCGCTCAATCTGCGCCCCCATTTCGTCGTAAAAAACCACAAACATCTTGCCGCGCAGCAACACGTAAGTCTCTGCCGTGTGGCAATGGCGGTGAATCGGCAGAATCGTACCCGGCAGCAGGACGTTGATCAGTCGCTGGGCTTTGGCGTCAAGGCTTTCATGAAGATTGAAGTTCATGCGCAGGCGCGGTGAGGCCTGAGCTTCGGTCGTCACCTTATCGAGAAGTTCGTCGTTGAGAATCATGATTGCTGGAGTTTTGATTGTAAATATGCCTCATGTAGATGATAGTTACGCCTCATGAAAATGAGATATGCCGCAGCAAGGGCTGCGATGATGATACCCATGTAAAGATAGTGGTTGACCGGAAGGAAAATCAATCCGAAGGAGATTGCCAGCTGGAGAACCATATATATTGAAGAGACGAGCACATGAGGCATAGCGAGTTCGTTGGCCATCAGCTGATATGCATGCTTGCGGTGAGCCTCACCTAAATTTTCATGCAATTTTATACGGTGGCAGATTGTCAGGACGGCATCTGCCCCGTAGACGGCGAGGAACGTGAGATAAGAGAGATCCCCGGTCTGAAGAATCAGTTTGCCGAGCGCAAAAAGCAGTATGAAGGCGATACTGATCGACCCAACATCTCCGGCGAAGCATTTTGCCTTTTTGCGGAAGTTGAAGAAACAGAAGACGAGCAAGCTCATTCCCACCACATAGAGGTAATCCGGCGAGATGAAATTATCGGTTGTGTTGAGATATATCAGCGGCAGGAGTACGCTCAGCGAGTAACCGCCTGTTATGCCGTTGATCCCGTCCATAAAATTATAAGCATTTATGATGCCGACACAGACGATCAGCGCTACGAGCACCATCCACCAGTCGTTCAGATTGAGAATGTCGAACTGATAGAACATCAGGAACATGGCCGCAAACTGAGCCACAAGACGTACACTGTCGGGCAGCGAGTGAATATCATCGACAAAACTGACCAGTCCGATCAGCGAAAGTCCGGCGATAAACCAGGGATAGTCAAATCCGAAGAACGCCGAGTAAAGCCATATTCCGAACAGGAAAATGATACCGCCGCCGCGCAACACAATGGATTTGTGAGAACTCCGCAGATTCGGCTTGTCGATAATATTGAACCGGTCGGCTATGCGAAAATAAGCCAGCTCAAGCAGAACCAGCATCAAAAAAATGATAACAAAAGTCATAAATCCATGATTTTTATGATGTTTGCATTTATTTTATTGACGTCATATTTCTCTTCTGCAATACGACGGCTTTCTTTAGCGAAACATTTTGCTAAGACAGGGTCGTTAAGTATTTTTTTTACGGCACTTTCTAATGCATCTACATCTTTTATAGGTACGAGGATACCATTGACGCCATCCGTTACTGTCTCACGACAGCCGGGTGCATCGGTAGTTACAATAGGCCGCCCGATTGACATTGCTTCGAGTACTGTTTTCGGTGTACCTTCATGATACGATGGCAGAATATAAACTGTGCATTCCTGTAAAAAAGGTCGGACATCTTTTTGCTCTCCATAATACTCGATAATCTTATTGTCGATATATGGCTGCAATTCTTCAGGAGATATTGCGCTAGGATTACTGTCAAAAGGTCCGACAAGCATACGCTTAACTTCGGGATGCCTATTCTTTATACGTTTTGCAAGTTCCAGATATTCTCGAACGCCTTTGTCTCCAATGAGGCGTCCAATAAACAAGATCGCTTTTTCTTTTGGCAATTCCGAATGATTAAATATTTCTATATTAACTCCTGAGCCATGAATGATATTACATTTGTTATGCGGCAAAAGGTGGCGATGAACGAGTTCCGACAAGTCATCTTTATTTTGAAAAATCACCTTTTTTGATAATTTGAATGCAATGCGATATTGAATGCTAAGTATAGTTCGGATTATTATATTTTTCAATCCTTTTCCTCGAAAAATTGACCCAAGACCAGCAACTAATGGATAAACTTCAATATTCTTGTCAGACAAATATGCAGCTAAACACCCATATACAATTGTTTTGGCTTGATAGGTGAAAATCTTTTGTGGATGAAGTTCAGTGATTAGTTTTTTTATTGCTTTATATGTAGTAATGTCGGCAAATATATTTAATCCGTTTCTACAGACTGGTATACTCCTATATTCGATACCTGAATTTGCAAATTTTATGCTCCAGTCATCTTCTTTTTCCGGGCCTGCGGCTATTACCTTTATTCCTTTTTTGCAGAATGACCGCATCATATCCATTCTGAACCAAAACAAACTTGGAGTATGGCTTGAAAGAACTAATATAGTCATGTAAAGACATGTAAGATGACAATCCGATTTGACATGTTTATCAATAATCAGCTTGTTTAAATGATAATATTGGATAATCGATTATAGGGATGGTGAATTACTCACTTGTATTGGAGAAAAATTGAGTTCAACTCCAAACAGCCCGTACTTAATATTTTTTATTGTTATGGGAGTGCATGGCATTTTCATGAACTGATATTTCACACCGCAGGCGTCAAGAATATTTTTTGCTATCATTAGTCCGAGACCTTTGCCATTGTCTCTGTGCGTAATTAACGCATTTTTGCCGCGATAGCCTCTTTGAGTCAATTGCTCAATCTCATCATTCTCCAACCATGGCCCCCAGTTGGTAATCACAACTGTCAGGTTTTTCTCACTTTCTTTGAACGTGATCAGTATCTCCTTGTCAGGGATAGTATATTTCCAGGCATTATCCAATAGAATAAAAAAAGCTATGGGTAATATTCTCTTTGTCCTAAAACTGGCATAACTTGGCCCTTCCAGTCGGAATATTCGAGCTTCTTTATCAAATCCGCTGTTTATGCTCTTATATATCTTTTCAAAGCATTTGTATGGACTGACTGACTCTTCGGCAAGTTTTTTGAAAAGTCCAGGCGCTACGGAAAATTCAAAAAGTTCCATGCGCTTGTTTGATATATCGGAAAGACCTTCAATGGTTTTCCAATTATTTACAAGATTTGTTGTGTCGAGGTCAAGGACGCTATCGTTGCGATGTCGCCAAACTATAGAACGTGTTGTACTAATGGCTCTGTCTATGCGTTCGTTGATTCTTTTCTGTTCATGCGTGAAATCGCCTATAAGTTCCATTTGTCGCTCATATTTTTGCTTGAGTTGAGCGACATCGGACTTCTCCTTTTCGAGAACTTGGTTTTTTTCTGCGAATTCTGCTAATGTCGACTCCCGATATTGATTGAATCCTGCAACCTTCGCTTCAAAAGCTACCTTTTCTTTTTCAAGACGGCGGCTCTCCTCATTCAAGATATTCCGTATTTCAACGTCCTTTTTTGAATATTTTTTTCCGAACAGACTCATATGGCGACACAAAGACGTGCGGCACTTACAGCAAGACCTGCAATGCGTATGATTAAAGATAGAGAATCCTTGTCTAAGTTCCAGTTTTGGTTGGAAAGTTTACATTGTTTTTCAAGCACAGAAAGAACAAAATAGTGCTGTATGCGTCTCATCTCCTTTTCGCTCATGTTAGAGGTTGCCAAAATACGACGCATCTTTTCCCAGACTTTACGTGGATCATAGCAATCCTTGATAAGATCATCAAGCATTGATATCCACGTTTCTATCGAATCACCCTTCGTCCGGATAATGAGTCCCTCGGCATCGTGATCGCGTATATCAAGAAGATTCCCCGAGTAAAGGGCAAAATTCTTGTCAGGATATAGTTTTCTCCCTTGATTAACCATAGTTAGACCGTCGCTCCCATCGGTAAGATTTACGACACCGTGATTGTCACTGACAATCACGTCATATGGTTCGACGTCTCTTATGTCGTTCCATTTGGTGTGTATAGTTATATTGAATTGAGAGTTGCGCAGGCCGCTTTCATATACAAATTCCTGATCGTCAATAATTAATATTGTGGCTTTTTGCCGTAACGCCTGTAAAGTTGGGGTGATCTTCGGAAGATCATCAAGAGTCAGGCTTTTTATAAGTTTCTTAATAAAAAGCATACCAGAGTATTAAAATACTGTATTTACTCTTTTCGCCAGACCATTTTGTTGACGACGGTGACGTATGACTGGATGATTTTGACAACTATGTTGGAGACGTTTTCGCCTACGTAGACATTGACGGGAGTGCCGTTATCGTGATTGTTGTTCATCGCGATAGCGGTGTCGACTGCCTGAAGGAGCGACTTTTCATCGATTCCCGCAAGGATGAATCCTGCGTTGTCGAGTGATTCGGGGCGCTCGGTGGATGTGCGGATGCAAATAGCCGGGAACGGGTGGCCCACAGAGGTGAAGAATGACGATTCCTCGGGGAGCGTGCCGGAGTCTGAAATGACGGCGGCGGCGTTCATCTGCAGGCAGTTGTAGTCGTGGAAGCCGAGCGGCTCGTGACGGATCACGCGGGGATCGAGTTGGAAACCTGACTGCTCGAGGCGCTTGCGCGAGCGGGGATGGCAGCTATAAAGAATTGGCATGTCGTACTTCTGGGCGATGGCATTGATGGCGTTGAACAGCGACAGGAAATTCTTCTCCGTGTCGATGTTTTCCTCGCGATGGGCAGACAGCAGGATGTATTTGCCCTTTTCGAGTCCGAGGCGCTGATGGATGTCGCTCGCTTCGATATCTGCGAGGTTCTGATGCAGAACTTCGGCCATCGGAGAGCCGGTTACATAAGTGCGCTCTTTAGGCAGTCCGCAGTCGGCGAGATAGCGCCGGGCGTGCTCAGAGTAGCAGAGGTTGACGTCGGAGATAATGTCGACGATGCGGCGGTTGGTCTCTTCGGGCAGACACTCGTCCTTGCATCGGTTGCCGGCTTCCATGTGGAAGATCGGAATATGCAGGCGCTTGGCGGCGATGGCACTTAGGCAGGAATTCGTGTCGCCGAGGATGAGCAGTGCATCCGGTTTGATGTCGACCATCAGCTTGTAGGAGCAGTTGATGATGTTACCCACGGTCGCACCGAGGTCATCGCCTACGGCATCCATATATACTTCGGGGTCCGCGAGTTTGAGGTCTTTGAAGAATACGCCGTTGAGATTGTAGTCATAGTTCTGACCGGTGTGGGCGAGAATGACGTCGAAATACTTGCGGCATTTGTTGATGGTCGCCGCCAGGCGGATAATCTCGGGCCGTGTGCCGACGATTATCAACAGCTTAAGCCGACCATCTTCTTTAAATTTTATGTCTTTATAATCTGTTTTCATTTTACTGGGTCGAAGAATGTATCGGGATGATTGGGATCGAATACTTCGTTGCAGTACATGACCGTGACGAGGTCTTCGGTGTCAGAGAGGTTTATGATATTATGGGTGTAGCCGGGCAGCATGATGACGGACTGGATCTTGTCACCACTTACCTCGTATTCGAGGACTTCGTCCGTTCCTTCCTTGCGCATCTGAATCAGGCCGTGCCCCTTCACGACAATGAACTGCTCCCACTTAGTGTTGTGCCAGTGCTGGCCTTTGGTGATACCGGGTTTTGAGATGTTGATGCTTACCTGTCCGCATGCAGGGGTGTGGACAAGTTCGGTGAACGAGCCGCGCGGATCGACATTCATTTTCAGATCAAAAACAGCCTTGTCGGCAGGCAGATAGCTCAGGTACGTCGAGAACAGGCGTTTGGCGAAGCTGTTGGCAGGGATTTCCGGGATCATCAGTGTCTGCGGCATGTCTGCGAACTGATTGAGCAGCCCGACTATCTCGCCGAGCGTTGCGTGGAAAGTCGTCGGCACGTAACAATAGCGACCATCAGCCTTTCCGACCGCTTCGACCCCATCGAATTCGCAGTGATGCTCGCGGCCCTGAAGTGCGAGGATCATCTCCTCCACAAGGTCATCGATATATAGCAGTTCGAGCTCTACCGACGGGTCGTTGACCTGAATCGGCAACCCGTTGGCGATATTGTTGCAGAAAGTGGCGACCGCCGAGTTGTAGTTCGGTCGGCACCATTTGCCGAATAGGTTAGGAAAGCGGTAGACAAGCACCCGGGCGTCTGTCTCGCGTGCGTAGTCGAAGAAGAGCTCTTCGCCGGCCTTCTTGCTCTCGCCGTAGGGGTGCCCTGCATACCGGCCGATAAGGGTTGCCTGAATCGAACTCGAGAGCATCACGGGACAAGTATTGCCATGCCTGCGCAGTGTGTCAAGCAGCGTTGAGGCGAAGCCGAAATTACCCTTGCGGAAATCCTCTGGATTCTCCGGACGGTTGACACCTGCGAGGTTGAACACAAAGTCGGCCTGGCGGCAATAGCGGTCAAGATCCTCAGGAGTCGAATCAAGATCGTATTCGAACACCTCGTCGATGTCGACGGGATAGTTTCTGGCCTTGCCGTCCTTTATGTTGTTGAGTTGGGCGCAAAGATTTTTACCAACAAAACCTTTCGCGCCGGTAACGAGTATATTCATAGCGTGAGTATATCATCATTTAAAATAGGTTCGTAAGCTCCGTCCTTCGCTTCAAATATCACCGTGCCGGATTCGAGCGAGACAATCTTATGCCACCGTCCTTTCTCGATGTTTACGCCGACACAATCTGAACCCGGCTGCATTTCTACACGATCTGTTATATATCCGGCGTCATCATAGAAAATTTCCTCCGCACGTCCTCGAAGGACAATGCAACTCTCGGAACTATTGCGATGCCGATGGATCGGTAACTCTGTCCCAGGTTCAATAGCATTAAGCATTCGTTGCGAGTTGTCGGCTGGTGTTGTTCGCATATCACGGGCAATTCGCAAGCGAGGCGATGCTTTAGCCTCGGTACTGACGGTGTCTAAAAGGATCTTATCAAGTTTCATTTATTGCACAAAGTTCCCTTCTCCGCTAAGCTCTTTCTGAATGTATTCCAGAGAAGCGATCTTCTCCTTGGTCTCGGCCACGTTGAGCTGGCGGGTATTGTTTGAGTTGAATTCCGTGAGGGGGTTGCGAGTCTCGTCGCCTTCCTTGAAGAACTTATCGTAGTTCAGACCGCGGTTGTCGGCCGGCACACGGTAGAAATTGCCCATATCCTCGGCCTTGGCACACTCCTCGTTGGTCAGCAGCGTCTCGTACATTTTCTCACCGTGGCGGATGCCTATGACCTTGATGTCTTCTTTCTTACCGCCGAAAAGTTCACATACGGCTTCTGCCTGAGTACCGATGGTGCAAGCCGGAGCTTTCTGAACGAGGATATCACCGTTTTGCCCGTGCTCGAAAGCGAACAGCACCAGATCCACAGCCTCGTCAAGGCTCATGATAAATCGCGTCATTGACGGCTCCGTCAGCGTGATCGGGTTGCCCGACCGGATCTGCTCGATCCACAGCGGAATCACCGAACCGCGCGAACACATCACATTTCCGTAGCGCGTGCAGCAAATCTTTGTCTTGCCCGAGTAGCGGCTTTTGGCCACAGCCACCTTCTCCTCGATCGCCTTCGTTATACCCATGGCATTGATCGGGTAGGCCGCCTTATCCGTCGACAGGCAGATCACGGCCTCGACTCCAGCCTCGATAGCCGCCGTAAGAATATTGTCGGTACCGATGACATTGGTCTTGACGGCCTCCATCGGGAAAAATTCGCACGACGGTACCTGCTTTAGCGCCGCAGCATGGAAAATATAATCCACCCCCAGCATCACATTCTTACACGACTGCAGGTTGCGCACATCACCGATATAGAACTTTATCTTGTGGGCTACCTGCGGATACCGCGCCTGATACTCGTGGCGCATGTCGTCCTGCTTCTTTTCGTCACGCGAGAAAATTCGGATTTCTTTGATATCCGTGTCCAGAAAGCGGCGAAGTACCGCGTTGCCGAACGAGCCCGTTCCGCCCGTAATCAGCAGCGTCTTGTCCTTGAATACTGACATATAATATATTATTTTTAAGTTTCAATAGATTTCTTCTTCTCTATTAGGGCATACTTCCCTCAATTCAGCAATGTGACGGTTTATTGCAATTGGTTGAAGAATACAATATGGTAAAAGCCCGATGCAGGTAGCAGACATAACCAAATTCCAATTAAACATGTTACTTAATAGAATGATTACCGTCACCTTGAAGATAGCGGCAAATGAATACCCAAATACTTGTAATCTTAATTTACCCAATCCCGAAACAATAACCGATTGTACCGCATTCCATATAAAAATTATACTAAAGCAAACGAAAATCCATATAGTTGTATAATCTATCTCTATAGCATCATCTCCAAGCCATATTTTAAGAATATAAGGCATTATAGGTACAATTAATACTTGTAATATCGCAACTCCTGCTACTGCAAGATAGAGAATGCGTTTAAGCTTTACTATCCATTTGTATCTTCTTTCAGCATATGCTTTGGTGATTGCGGACCATATTGGTGTAAGGGCTAACATAAAAATAGTACCGGAAAGGGAGAATAATTTATAATATATCTGATAATCGACACAGAACCTGGGATTATAATATTTGCTAATAAACCATTCATTTGTCACTGTTATCACCATATATAGAATCTGCACAAACAAGAATGCTAACCCTAATGTAAGGACAGATTTGGCTGCCCTATTTTTATAATGTCTGAATGAGGGGTATGTCCCCTTTAACGCTTTGTGATGGAAAGCTATAAAGGTTGCAATGATTAGTGGGACGTTGACAACAATTGCCTGATAAATACTGAGATTTTGAAAGTTTAACTCTGTAGAATCTGAAGGCGAAATAAAAATAAGATATCCAAAGGTGAATAGTGCGCTTATGAGTCCAATCAGATTGTTCAATGCAGATTTTTGAAGTGCGTAATTGATTGCGATGACGAGTCTTAGAAAAAATGATCCCAATATACCAGCCATTGTTATATTTACACATTTGCTTAGTACATCTTCAGAAAGTAAATCGCAGTTAATGTTAAAGAAAAGATTCCAGTTTATAAAATCTGACAACCCGAAAAATATCAAGGCGACTATCAGAACAAGACCTCCGAGCATTATATATGCAGAGGAAATTAATTCTTTTATCTTATTACTATCTTTTTTACTTATGGCTTCAGTAAGATTGTTTCGAAGGCCATTACCGATCCCAAGATCGAATGTCAGAAGCCAATTGAGCACATTAATAATTGTAAACCAAATGCCTAATACTTCATTATTATCAAAATAACGGAGATACAGTGGAATAGACAGCAAATTTAGAATTACGGCACCACCCTTGAAAGCGAACGTCCCGACTACATTCGTTACAATACTTTTATTTATGCTGTTATTTAGAATTGCTTGGAAGAATTGTGATCGCATATTATCAGATAGCATCTAATATATCAGATAATTCTTTACGGAATTTTTTGCCAAGTTCTGCTATTACATTTCTGTTGCTGTTTGCTGTAGGTGCGGATAAAATGGCCTGTGCTATATCTTCTGGTGTCTGATTGTTATAATAACATAAGTATTTCCCTATTGCGGAAGTCGATATGGCGGGGATCTTTACTGATACTACAGATAGCCCATTTGACATATATGATAAAATTTTGGAAGGGAATGAGGTCGAATTGAAGGCGGCTTCAGGATCTTGAGTACTCAAACCGATATCACATTTTTGTATAAATTCGATATATTCCCTGCCAAGTTTTAATCCTTCAAATGACAATGAAGCACATGAATTTGTAGATGCGTCAGCTATAATTTTTTTTATTATTTTTGTATCATGTTCATTACCGAATCCGCATATGTGTATGTGATAATTTGCTGGTAAATATGCTGCTGCTGCTGCTGCTGCTACTCCGCCTTTCCGTGGATCAAAGGTCCCTGCATATAATACATGTATCTTGCCATCTTCAAATTTTTCTCCAATTTGTGGTTCTACGGTATATGTACCATGTATTATTATTGATGGGAGATGTTTGATGTTTAATTTTTTATCAAGCAAAGAAGTTGGAAATATATACGCGTCAGCCAAATTGATCATTCGATATTCATTCTTAGCCATTGAGTTGAATTTAGGTTTCGACACATCTTGATAGATTTCCTCGACTTCTAAAAATAACTTAAAACCACGTATTTTCTTAGCCCATATTATAATATTATAAAACCCCAGTGAATGGTAGACCAATACTATTTCTTCTTTTTTGCAATTCAAAACCAGATATATGAACATCTGTATAAGATGCCAGATATATTTTATTTTTCTTGAGATTTTTCCATTCCCCCCCCATGAAGAAAATAGTTTTAGGGTCAGATGATTGTTTAGCTTTTTTGTTGAAGCTCTATAAAACTTGAATTTTGATTCGGTTACTTCTGACATCGAAATAATGTTAACGTTATAACCGATATCATTTAGGGCATCACAAATAGACAACATCTTGTTTGTGGCTGATGTAATGTAATTCCTTTTGACTTCGGAATCTTGCGTATCAAAATATGAAATATATTTAATGCGTTTATTCATTTTTTTAGATATTATAGTTCTCAGGGAGTCTCATTTCTTGCCAGAAAAATGCATAATCGTAGCCTCGTTTTATAATGGAGAGAATAGCAGCTGCTATAAGGAAGATTGAGATGGTTTGAATGCAATATTTCTTATTATAACTATAGGTCCTGATTAATCTCCCTAAAATAAAGATACTGAAGACAGAAAAATACATTACGACTCTCATGAGATTTGGATCAACCCATGTTAGCGGAGTAAAGAATAGACCAAGAGCAAAAGCATTTAGACCCATCTTATATTGTTGCGATTCTATGGTAATGTATTTTCTACATAGGAAAATCAGAAGAGTTACCGATAACATAAAAACTAAAAACATCTGTGCGCCTTTCGCATCAGTAGCCGTTTCGGTAAAAATGGAATAGCTCTCGGTAAGAGAGAATGAGGTCATATATATTGCAAATGGCTTGACAAGTATAAAAACAAATGGTAATGATAATGTTATGCCGGTTAATAATTTAATAGGATGTTTAAAATGATCGATAAAATAGAATGGCAGGAAAATTAAAGCAGATTTATGAATTGTGGAGGCGACAAGACATATTATAATGAATTTTAATAATTTCTTTTTATAAATATACCTGCAAGCAAAAAATAATATTGAGACGGCCAATGTCTGCCTTATACCTGTTACAGAAAAAAATCCATAGAACAAGGCTTGATAAATTATTACAGCAATAAAGACATCATAAACATTTATGCAGAAAGACTTCAGCATAGAGCCGAAAGAACTGAAAAAAATTATGGCAACTGCTATGAGATATAACTGATAGTCAGTAGTAATGTAAGTTATCAGCTTCATGAATATGCCATATCCAGGATCTTTTCCCACTCCGGTCTCATAGGTCCTGACAAAATTCCTGAAGATTTGGTCCCAACTTGTACTCGGTATTCTATCAAATTGACGAAAATATTCGTATGTGTCTGCACCTACTGCTACATTTCTTAATCCCGATTGCAAAATGAGAATGATACAAATAAAATGTATAAAACTGATAGTTGCAGTTTTAGTCGTTAAACATTTGTTTGATACTTGCTGTTGATATGTGTAAAACGCTATAGCGGCAATTAAACAAACGACAAGTTGAATGTACATGATTTTACGTCTGTATATTCCAGTTAGTTGGGAATTATCGGATTATTGCAAGACTTATAATAGCTGATTGTAAATTTCAAGTATTCTATTGCAATTATTAGTTTTCCCAAAATACTTTTCTGATCGCAATCTGCATTCTGTTTGTAAATTTTTCGAGCTAAGATATGAAATATTATGAGCTATGCTGGTAATATCTCCCTGAGAAATAACAACTCCGGTTTTTTTATCAACTATCTCTGGCATCGCAGTTGAATCATAGACTATAGCAGGGGTCCCACAAGCTAATGCTTCTGCGATGACCTTTCCGAAAGTTTCTTCTTTCGACAAATGGACGAATATATCAGCCGCTGAATATAATTTTGATAGGCTGGATAAATTGTCTGTAGCATCAAGGTGAAGAATATTATTTGGTAGTTTTATCCCTGAGGGCATTTTGCCGACTAACACGATTACTTGATTATCTGCAATCTTTTCGGCAAGTTTTATAAAATCATCAAGGCCTTTCTCTCTGCTCCATCCCGAAGCTACACCAAGGAGCATCTGTTTATTCTTGATGCCAAGTTCTTGTTTGGTCGCTATATTAGTCTCATCTGTTTGTGGCTTAAATACTTCAAGATCAATCCAGTTATATACGTTGGTTATGATTTTTGCGTGTTTGAAGGCTGGGGACTGTTGAGCCTGAGATGTAATCCACTTTGAAACTCCGCAAACTGCTAATCTTGGAATTGCAGAAAAGAGTCGGATCTTATCTTCAAGATTTCGCTTGGCTGGATTGGAGATAATGAAATTTTTCCATCGCTTCAGGAATCTACAATCTTTACATTCGGAATGCCATTTATAACATTTATTAGTCGTGTAATGCATACATCCACCGGTAAAAAAGAAACAATCGTGCAGATGTACAACTGTTGCGATATCTTTATTTGCCAGATATTGTAGAAGTAATTTTATATTTATAAAATTGCCATGAAGATTATTCAGATGTACTACATCTGGTTTATACTCATCTAAGAATTTAAGGAGCTTTCTTGTCGCTTGTGTTGATCCATGGCCGGCATTCCCCGTTATTCTAGACTCTATAGCATGCATTTTATGTGAAAAGTCAGACCCCATGAATTTGACGTTATCGCCATAATTGCCTTTGAGTTCTCCGTAGAAAGCGATGCAGTCGTGCCCGTGCATTAGCAGAAAATCATAAATCTCTTTGACATTCCTTCCAGTAGACATGACGCCATAGACGGCATTAATCTGAACAACTTTCATTATATATGAGATTAGTATTTAACCAGATTTTATAAATGGATCTTTATAGTGAAAGAAGTATATTCATTTCAGTCGCTTGGGCCGGTATTTCAGATATAACCCTAACAATTGGCACGTAAGATTGAAGCCTAACAATTTTATTAATCTGTTAGTTTGTTTAACTTTAGGGTGAAAATCATACTGCAGAAGATATAAGAATGGTTTGAATCTATCTTTGATTTTCCGCCCGGACTTTGGCAAAAGTTGAATCGAGCCTAAGGTGCAGCATAGGCAATATGCCAGAAAGCCTTTGGAAGGAGCAGTCTCGTCTGTTTCGGCAAGCAGCTCCGACCATTTCGATATAACATAAAGTATGTCGGTCGCATGCTTTGTGCTGAATGTCTCTGTTATTGATCCCTGGCGTTTTCTATATCCATAAAAATTATCCTTGATTGCATAGAATTTTCTTGCATGTTGGTAGAGATTGATTGTCCAGTCCCAATCTTCGCTCAGTAACCCTTTTTTAAAAGAGATATTATTATCGGTTAAGACACTTCTTCTAATTAGTTTTTGACATGCTGAGCTATAGAACGTGCCTTTCGTTAGAATGTAGCTCAAAACATCCTGCGCCGATCTTCCGTTTATATTATTAATATCAATTCTCGGACCTGTAAATAGTTTTTCTCCAATGAATGAAGTTCTTCCAAAGAAAATGATATCTGGATTTTTGTAATTATGGACGACTTCAACTAACGTCTTGACGGTGTCCCGGCTTATCCAGTAATCATCACTATCTATAAATAGTACGTATTCGCCTGTAGCAAGTTGTAAACCTTGATTACGGGCATCGCTTAAACCTCCGTTGGTCTTATGCAAAACATGGATACGATTGTCCTTTATTGCATACTCATCGCACATCTGTGGGCACTTATCAGGCGAGCCATCGTCTACGAGAATTATCTCAAGATTTTCATAGCTTTGGCCGATAATGCTTTTGATACATTGATCAAGGTATGTCTCGACATTATATATAGGTACTATAACACTGATTTTGGGTTCCATTTTATCTTATTATGGATATTAATCTTTTGTGGATGCCATTCTGAATTGTTCTTCTATCCCTTTTTGTCAGAAGATATTGTCGCGCATTTTCGATATATTGTTCTGTACCGATATCTCCTTTCGCTATTTTGCTTATGATGTCGTCAAGGTCATCAGTGCTATTAGCGATTAAGGCTGCGTTTTCGTCTTTTAAAACTTTAATTGAATTGATTTCCATCGGACCGATAGCTATGATAGGGCGTTGAGCAAGCATATAGTCAATCAGTTTTGTCGAAAATGACATGCGGGTCTCGATGATTGATTTGGCGCTGAATCCCTCCACGTGTATAAGATAGTCTGCTCCTTGTTGGACATCGGGAATTTGTTCTGGCTTTAGAGCGCCCATAAGCCTTACTCTTTTTGTATTGATAAGGCGATTGTTTATTCCGGCATCCGGAATAGTCGCTGAGAATATGAGAAGCTCGGCTTCCGTTGGCTTAAAATTCCTTTCAAGACACATGGCAAGGTTTAATAGTTGCGCCCCCCTCTCTCCGCCGTAATTTCCGGTATATACGAATTTCAAAGTCCTTTGCTTTTCCCATTTATCGTTCTTGCGAATGTCTTGCGGAGAAATCCCTTTCCCTATAAGATGAAAGGGCTTTTTGAATATTGTGTGGTATTCTTCTGCCATATTTTTAGCGAAAACTTCGCAATATTCGCTCTTAGAAATCAGATATTTTATTTTTTTTCTTATCCATTTATAGTATATTCTCTTTAAAGGAGATACCTGTGATGAAGGAGGCGTGGAATAGACATCATCGCTGATATGGCATACTATGGGACATTTAGTTATTTGATACGCTTTTTTTTGAATATCGCAGATATAGCCGGAACGATAGATTGGGAGATAAAGGATATCTGGATTAATAGTTTCTATGAAATTTCGAAACTCTTGTTCATACCAGTGGCCAAATTTCCATATCAGTTCCCGAATGAGGTAGGCCATAGTTGTACGACGTACAACTATTCTATTATCGCTGGGTGTAGTTTCATCCGTTACTTGAGCCCTTGATATATGGTGCCCGGCTTTACCTCTGAATATACTTTTCAGAACTGATATATCTGTCATTTGCCATGTGTCTTCGACAATTGTATTGTCGGAACATCCTGCTTGACAGCAAATATTGAAAATACGAACTCCTGCCATCCCGCCAAACAGATTGGAAAATGTATTTCCAAAACTGTTGGCATTATTCCAAGGGGTTCGTGATATTATGAGAATTTTGATTTCCTTCAAGATGATGGGATAATTACAGTCTGCCGTCGACGGCCGTGCGGTCGCAGGTGGCCTTGACGTCAAAGATC
>OLSQ01000346.1_pt1 | contig 46111 bp, 18 predicted proteins | sample 1672561 | NCBI WGS metagenome assembly OLSQ01 (sample SAMEA3136699, study PRJEB25190) | human gut metagenome | biome: human gut; feature: human-associated habitat; material: faeces | place: Austria | collected 2013
TATGTATATAAATTTTAAAAATCCCCATAAAAAGGTTTATTAAGCATACAAAAATTAAAAAAAAACTGTAAAAAGTTTTATTAAACATGTCACAATTTTAAAAAAAGCCTATAAAAAGGCTTATTAAGCATGCTTAAAAAAGTATTTACTTTTATTTTTAAAAGTGATAAAATAAAAAAAACAAAAGAGGAGCGTAAAAAATGAAGGTAAATAAAAAATTTAGAAAAATAATAAAAAAGATAATTAAACCATACAATTTAGCAATATTTGGATGCATTATACTTATTTCAGTATCAATGTTTGTAATATTTAAACCAGATAAGAATAATACATCTACAGAAAATAGTAAAGATTCAAACACAAAAACAGAAATTATAAAAAGTGATGAAAAAGAAATAACAGAAGAAAAAGCAAGGAAATTAGCCAAAAGACAATTTAAAAAATTGGGTGAAAAGAATATAAAAGAAAATGAGCTAAATGTTGAAAAAATCCAAAGAAAAGGTGAAGATTATTACTATATTACTTCAGAGAAAAACACATTGGAAATAAAAATAGACAGTGGTAAAATAACAAGAGTAAATAGTGTAGCAGTTGAATGATGTTTAGAACTATAACATTGACAAAAAGTGTGTATAGACACAAAAAAGTTCAATGGAGAAGAAATATAAAATAATATTTTTAGAGCAATATTTATAACAATATTGCTCTTTTTCCATTCATTCCCTAAGCAAAAAATAAAAAACTAATAAAACATGAAATATAAATTTAAATAAAATGACAAAAAAGTAACTAAAAATTTCAAAAGCCCTATATCCCTAATAATATATAAATAATAAAATTGTAATATATAAATATCTATAGTTGTAAAAAATAAAAGAAATAATTAAAATATATATTATAAAAACTTTAAGAAAGCAAAAATTTTAAAATAAAAAATCATTAGAGAAGGAAGGAAGAAGAGTCGTGAAGTTAAGCAAAAAATTTAGCAAAAAAATAAAAAGCAAAATAATGGCAACACTTTGCACAATAACAGCAATATGCACAATAGTAGTAGCAGACAAAGTGGTAAACAAACAAAACAGCTTAGTACAGTACATTGCCAAAGGAATAAGCACATTAACTGACACAATAGGCTCAGAAACTCCTTCTACAACAAGTGAAGTTCAAAAAGATCGTGTGGATATTTGTGTTTCTACAACAGGTAATGACGAAACAGGAGATGGAACAAAAGATAAACCATATGCAACATTAGCAAAAGCAATAAATATGGCCGGAAGTGGACAATCAATTTATGTAATGGCCGGAACATATAAATTAAAACCAATGACTTTAAGCAGTTATACAGAACCAGGAATATATGACCAAGGTAAAGCATTAGAAATATTTGGAGATAATGAAAAAACAATACTTGAATATGATGGATCAGAAACAACCAAAAGGGATGGAGCAGCATTTCAGATAACAAATAAAAATACACTTGTAAGAAATTTGACATATGTATATTACCCAAAATCAGGAAGTAATTATCAAAGGTCTATATTCAGATGGTGTGATGGAAGAGTAGAAAATGTATTTTTCAGAATATGTGGGGCAAATAGTGCGGCATATTTATATTACAATGGTGGAGGAAGTTTAAGAGTTAAAAATTGTACATTTTTCCATGATACAGGAAGTTTTGAAGAAAGATATTCAGGTAGTGCGACATTTACAAATATTGCAACAAATGTAGCAACAGATGGAACAGAAAAAAACGTTATAGTAGACAGCTTTGGAACAAAAGAAACAGAATTAGCAGATTTAATAAACAATAGTAAAACAAACGAAAACTTTACAGAAAATTCAGCAGGAGTATATTATGGGGAATACTCTTGGAATAATAGTCATAATTTATTTTTTATAAAAGATTATAAATTAAACTACAGAAACACATTTATAAAAATTGGTGAAACTTTAAAAACTGAAATAATTGATCCAACAGGAGAAAACATAAAACAAAGTGACTGGACATGGACTTCATCAAATGAGGATGTAGCAACAGTTGATAGTAAAGGGAATGTAGTAGGAAAAGGACTTGGACATGCAACAATAACAGCCTATAATCAAAAAACAGGGTATAAAGCAAAAGCAATAGTAAACGTATACAGAAACAAAGAAGGAGCAATAACAACACCACAAATAGAAGAAGGAGAAGGCTTTACATTAATCTTAAAAGAAGATGGAACAGTTTGGGCAGTAGGCAGAAATGATATAGGAACATGTGCACAAGGAGATACAACAAACAGAACTACACCAGTACAAATAAAAATAAATGCAAGTACATATTTAACAAATGTAGTAAAAATAGCAGCAATACGTGCACAAGCAATGGCTTTAACAAGTGATGGAGAAGTATATACATGGGGATATAATGACTATGGTGTTTTAGGATTAGGAGATACAACAACTAGAACATATGCAACAAAAGTTAAAGGTGTAGGTGGAAATGGATATTTAGAAAATATCATAGATATATCTATTGGACACACAACAGCAATTGTAGTTGATAAAAATGGAGACCTATATGCATGGGGAAATGGACAAGATTATGAACTTTTAGAAAATGAAACATCATATACACCTGTTAAATTAAGCAAAATTTCTAATTTTATATGTGCAAATGTAGGATATGGCGTAATTGGAACAATAAAAGCAAATGGTGAAACATGGACATGGGGATATAATAAATACGGAGAAATTGGATATGCGCCAATAACAACAACTAGTTCAACAGAAACGTGCTTATCAAACGAAATAAATGAAATTAAATTTAATGGATATAGTGGATATATTTTAAAAGAAGATGGAACAATTTGGTCATCTGGATTAAACAATTATGGACAATTAGGATTAGGTGACACAACCAATAGAACAACATTTACACAAATAAAAGATAAAGATGGAAATGTATTAAAAGCAAAAACAATAAAAGCAGGATCAAGAAACCTTCAATTTATTGGAACAGATGGTAAAACATATGTAACAGGATATAATGGAAAAGGACAAATTGGAGACCAAACAACAACAAGTGCAAAATACCCAAAAGTAATGACATATGAAGATGGAACAGAAGTAACAGATGCTATAGCAATAGCACCAGGAACGTGCTATTCAGACTCAAATTCAAGAAATAATGTGATTTTAAGAAAAGATGGCTCAATTTGGATTGCAGGTGAAAATACATATGGACAAATAGGAAATGGAACAACATCAAATTCAAATAAATTAATAAAAATGGGAGAAGAAAATGTTCAATTAAATGCAAGAAATGAATACATAAAAATAGGAGATACACTAGATATTGATATACAAGAAATAGAAAAATTCAATGTATTCATTCCAGAAAAAACAAATCAAAGTGACTGGACATGGACATCATCAAACGAAGATGTAGCAACAGTAAACAGCAATGGTGTAGTTACAGGAACAGGAATAGGGTATACAACAATAACAGCATATAATTCAAAAGAAAACTTAAAAGGAAAAGTAATAATCAATGTATACAATAACAAAGAAGGAGCAATAACAAAACCACAAGTTGAAGTTGCATTAGATAGTACAATTATATTAAAAGAAGATGGAACAGTATGGGCAACAGGAAGAAACCATTATGGACAATTAGGAAATGGAACAACAACAGATAGTAACAAACCAGTACAAGTAAAAATAGATGAAAATACATACTTAACAAATGTAAGAAAAATATCAACATCAAATTACTATACTGTGGCATTAACAACTAATGGAGAAGTATATGCATGGGGAGATAATGGAAGTGAACAACTAGGACAAGGAAATAGCAAAGTTTTATATGCAACAAAAATAAAAAATCAAGATGGAACAGGACCACTACAAAATATTGTTGATGTAATTGCAAACCATTCAAATACATTATACTTAGATAATGACGGAGGATTATATATTTGTGGTTACACAGACACGACTTTATATTTAGGAAAAACAGCAAGTACAAAAGGTGTTACATATTTAGGACAACAAAATGCAATAAAAATAACAGGAGGATATCGAACTGTAGGAATAGTTACATCAAGTGGAAAAGCAATAGCATGGGGAAAAAATTCATATGGAGTATTAGGAAATGGAACAACAACAGATAATATAATAGGCAAAACAACAATAGGCGAAGATATAGATGACTTTAAATTAACATGCTATAGCGGTATGTTCCTAAAAGACAATGGAAAAGCATATTCAGCAGGTCTAAATAATTATGGACAACTTGGAATAGGTAACACAACAAGCAAATCAACATATACAGAAATTAGTTTAGATACAGAATCAAAAATAAAATATATTGCACCTGGTGGTAATACATCTGCAATAATGACATCAGATGGAAAAGTATATGAAACAGGATATAACAAAAAAGGACAATTAAGTGATGGAACAACAACAAATTCTAACAAATTTAAATTATTATTAAATAATGACAATACAGAAGTAACAGATGCATTAGTAATACCAGAAAAAATAGGTGATGCAACAAATGTAATACATACACTTTTTGCATTAATAAGAAAAGATGGATCAATATGGACAGTAGGAGAAAATACATATGGCCAACTAGGAAATGGAACAACATTAAATGCAACATACTTAACAAACGTAGGAGCAGATGAGGTAAAATTAAATGTAAGAAATGAATACATAAAAATAGGTAATAAATTAGAAATAAAAGCAACAGAAGGTGAAAGAATAAATGCATTTATTCAAGATTCATCAAACAAAGGAAGTTGGACATGGACATCATTAAATGAAGATGTAGCAACAATAGACAACAATGGAATAGTTACAGGAAAAACAATAGGATACACAACAATAACAGGGTGCAACACAAAAACAGCTGCAACGGCTAAAGCTATAATAAACGTATATAGCAATAAAGAAGGAGCAATAACAAGACCACAAATAGAAGTAGGACCAGAATACACAATTACATTAAAAGAAGACGGAACAGTATGGGCAACAGGTAAAAACGATTGTGGTCAATTAGGAAATGGAACAACAACAAATAGCAACAAACCAGTACAAGTAAAAATAGATGAAAACACATACTTAACAAATGTAAGAAAAATATCAACATCAAATTTATTCACTGTAGCACTAACAACAAATGGAGAAGCATATGCATGGGGATATAATCCAAAAGGTCAACTAGGACAAGGTACTACAAGCAATGTACTTTATGCAACAAAAGTAAAAAATCAAGATGGAACAGGATATGTACAAAATATTATTGATGTAATTGCAAACCACTCAGATACAATGTACCTAGACAAAGATGGTGGAATATATATGTGTGGTTACTCAAATAGCACTCTATTTTTAGGACAAACAGAAAGTACAAAAGGCGTTACATATTTAGGACAAAAAAATGCAATAAAAATAACAGGAGGATATTATAATGCTGGGCTAATTACAGCAAGTGGAAAAGCAATAGCATGGGGACAAAACGACTATGGAGCATTTGGAAATGGAACAACATCAAATAATGAAACATTAATAGGGGAAAATATTAATGACTTTAAATTAGCAGCTTATGGTAGTGTAATTTTAAGAGAAAATGGAAAAGCATATATTACTGGATATAATGGAAATGGACAACTTGGAATAGGAAATACAACAACTCAAACAAAATTTACCGAAATTAGTATAGACACAAAAGCAAAAATAAAATACGTTACAACTGGTGGAAATAATTCCGCAGTAATGACATCAGATGGAAAAGTATATGTAACAGGATATAATGCTAAAGGACATCTAAGTAATGGAACAACAACAAATTCTACCAAATTCATACCACTTTTAAACAATGATAATACAGAAGTAACAGATGCACTAGTAATGCCAGAAAAAATATTAGATTCAGACACAGCATATTATCCATCAGTTTTTTCAATAATTAAAAAAGATGGAACAGTATGGTCAGCAGGTAATAACACTTATGGCCAATTAGGAAATGCAACAAATGTAAGTTCAAAATATTTAACACAAACAGGAGAAGCCGAAGTTGAATTAAACATAAAAAATGAATACATAAAAATAGGAGATACAACAGACATAAAAGTAACATCAGCATCAATGTTTAGTGCATTTACAAAAGAAAAAATAAATCAAAACGACTGGACATGGAAATCATCAAATGAAGATGTAGCAACAATAGACGAAAATGGAACAGTAACAGGAAAAACAATAGGATATACAACAATTACAGGTTATAATGCAAAAAAAGGATTAAAAGGAAAAGCAATAATAAATGTATATAGAAATAAAGAAGGAGTAGTAACAAAACCACAAGTAGAGGTAGGACCTGATTATTCAGTTATATTAAAAGAAGATGGAACTGTATGGGCAACTGGAAGAAATGATTATGGACAATTGGGAAATGGAACAACAACAAATAGTAACAAACCAGTACAAGTAAAAATAGATGAAAATACATATTTAACAAATATAAGAAAAATATCTGCCACTGATACATGTGTAGTTGCATTAGCAACTAATGGTGAAGTATATGCATGGGGAAGAAATAATTATAGACAATTAGGACAAGGAGATACAACAAATTGTCTTTATGCTAAAAAAGTAAAAAATGAAGATGGAACAGGATATATACAAAATATTATAGATGTTATTGCAAATAATTCAAATACTGTATACTTAGATAAAAATGGAGGCTTGTATATTTGTGGATACTCAAGTAATGGAATATTTTTAGAAAAAACACCAAGTACAAAAGGCGTTACATATTTAGGACAAAAAAATGCAATAAAAATTACTGGAGGATATATCAATGTAGGATTAATAACTACAACTGGAAAAGCAGTAGCTTGGGGTCAAAATGATTACGGAACATTTGGAGCAGGAAATACAAGTACCAAAGAGACAATAGTTGCATATGATGTAAATGACTTTAAAATAGCGTGCTATGGAAGTATTGTATTAAAAGAAGATGGAAAGGCATATGCAGCCGGAAAAAATTCATATGGACAATTAGGAATAGGAAATACAACAAATACATCTACATTAACACAAATAAGTATAGATACAAATTCTAAAATAAAATATATAGCACCAGGTGGAGACACATCTGCAGTAATGACATCAGATGGAACAGTATATGAAACAGGATATAATTATTATGGAGTATTAAGTAATGGAACAACAACAAACTCTTCAAAATTTATGCCACTTCTTAATAACGATGGAAGCAGTGTAACAGATGGATTTATAATACCAGAAAAAATAATAGACTCATCAACAGATTTTTACCCAACTATATTTTCAATAATAAAAAAGGATGGAACAGTATGGACATCAGGAAACAATGAATATGGACAATTAGGAAATAGCACAAATATAAATTCAAAATATTTAACACAAACAGGGACAACAAATGCAGAATTAAATGCCAAAAACGAATACATTAAAATTGGGGAAACACTAGATGTTGATGTACTTAATGAATATAGTTTTAATATATTTATTTCTGAAAAAATAAGTCAAAGCGATTGGACATGGACATCTTCAAATGAAGACGTTGCAACAGTAGACAACAAAGGAATTGTTACAGGTAAACAAATAGGTTATACAACAATTACAGGATATAATTCAAAAACAGGAGTAAAAGCAAAAGCAATAATAAATGTATATAGCAATAGAACAGGAGCAATTACAGTTCCAATAGTAGGACAAGGATATGGAAATACAATAACACTAAAAGAAGATGGAACAGTATGGGCAACAGGAAAAAATGATTATGGACAATTAGGTGTTGGAGATACAATAAATAGAAATACATCTCTACAAGTAAAAATAGATGAAAACACATATCTAGAAAATGTTAAAAAAATAGATGTAACAGACGATACAACAATTGCATTAACAAAAACAGGAGAAGTATACGCATGGGGAAGAAATTACTATGGTGAACTAGGAGTAGGAGATAAAAATGTCAGAAGTTATGCAACAAGAGTAAAAGGAATTAATGGAAACGGATATTTAGAAAACATTATAGATGTTGCAAATGGAGAAGGAAATTCATATGCAATAGACAAAAATGGAAATGTATATGGATGGGGACATGGAGGTTACAATCAAATTGATGACACAACAACGGCAAAAATGTATCCTACAAAAATGAGTGATTGCACAGATGCAATATCAATAAGCGCAGGAGATTGCTTTATGGCAGTTATGCAATCAAATTCAAATACACTTGAAAGAGGATATAATAGGTATGGACAACGAGGAAATGGAACAACAGCAGATACTCCAACAGGAACATGCATAGTAGGAAATGATATAAATAAAATATGTGCAGGAAATGATTCAACATTAATAATTAAAGAAGATGGAACGGTGTGGACATCTGGTAGAAATCAATATGGTGAATTAGGTGTAGGAGACACATCAAACAGAACAACGTATACAAAATTAACATTAGAAGATGGAACAGAAATAAAAGCAAAATATGGGGAACTAAATGCAAATATAACAACAATATTAGGCAAAGACGGAAAAGCATATGCAACTGGATATAATGAATATGGACAATTAAGTAATGGAACAACAACAAATTCAAAAAAATTAAAACCAATGCTAAATTCAGATGGAACAGAAGTAACAGATGCAATGTTAATTAAAGTAGGCGAAATGTCTGATCCAGATATAAATACAGGAATAATAAAAAAAGATGGAACTATCTGGGTATCAGGAAATAATACATATGGACAAATAGGAAATGGAACAACATCATCAGCAAAATATTTTACACAAGTTGGTATAAATGACGTACAATTAAATGCAAAAAATGAATATATTAAAATAGGAGAAAAATTTGATATAGATGTCATAAGTGCAGCAAATTTCAATGTATTTGTAAAAGAGAAGCCAGTCCAAAGTGATTGGAAATGGACTTCATCAAACGAAGATGTAGCTACAATAGATGAAAATGGTGTTGTAATAGGTAAAACATTAGGTTATACTACAATAACAGGATACAACTCAAAAAATGGACTAAAAGCAAAAGCAATAATAAATATATATAGAAACCAAGAAGGAGCAATTACAGTTCCAGTAGTAGGACAAGGATATGGAAATACAATTACACTAAAAGAAGATGGAACTGTATGGGCAACAGGAAAAAATGATTATGGACAATTAGGAGTTGGAGATACAACAAATAGAAATACATCAGTACAAGTAAAAATAGATGAAAATACTTATTTGGAAAATGTAATAAAAATAGATGTAACAGACAATACAACAATTGCACTAACAAAAACAGGTGAAGTATATGCATGGGGAAAAAATGAGTTCGGTGAATTGGGCTTGGGAGATAGAACATATAGAAGTTATGCAACAAGAGTAAAAGGAATTGATGGAAACGGATATTTAGAAAACATTATAGACGTTGCAAATGGAGATGAAAACTCATACGCAATAGACAAAAATGGAAACGTATATGGATGGGGAGATGGAAACTATCATCAAATAGATGATACAACAACATCAAGAACAACTCCAACACAAATGAGTGATTGCACAGATGCTATATCAGTAAGTGCAGGGGATTGTTTTATGGCATTTATACAAGCAAACTCAAATTCTTGTGTTAGAGGATATAATAGGTATGGACAACGAGGAAATGGAACTACAGCAGATACTCCAACAGGAACATGCATAGTTGGAAATGACATAAACAAAATATGTGCAGGAAATGATTCAACGTTAATAATCAAAGAAGATGGAACGGTGTGGACATCTGGTAGAAATCAATATGGTGAATTAGGTGTAGGAGACACATCAAACAGAACAACGTATACAAAATTAACATTAGAAGATGGAACAGAAATAAAAGCAAAATATGGAGAATTAAATTCAAGTATAACTACAATATTAGGTAAAGACGGAAAAGTATATACAACAGGATATAATAGATATGGACAATTAAGTAATGGAACAACAACAAATTCATTAAAACTAAAACCAATGCTAAATGAAGATGGAACAGAAGTAACAGATGCAATATTAATTAAAACTGGCGAAATGTCTGATACGGATAGAAACACTGGTATAGTAAGAAAAGATGGAACTGTATGGGTATCAGGTGATAACACATATGGACAAATAGGGAACTCAGGAAATACAAGTGCAACATATTTGAGCAAAATGGGAGATGGATTCCTAAACTATCCAGAAAAAGTGATAACAGTAGGGGTAGATAAGAGCCAAAAAATAAATCCATTATTATTCAATATTCAAGACGATATGAATGTATATACGGATAGTACAACAAAAGTTGGAACACTAAATTACGAAATAGAAGACTCTAACGTTGCAGAATTGACAACTCTAGGAATGATAACAGGAAAACAACAAGGAATTACAAAAATAAAAGTAACAGACACATCAACAAAAAGAACAACAAGCATCTGGGTAAAAGTTGTAAACGATAGCAATATACAAGTAAGTTTAGGATATAAATTTTCTGTAGCACTAAAACAAGACGGAACAGTATGGAGTTGGGGACAAAATAATGATGGAGAACTTGGATTAGGAAATACAACAGAATACTCTGAACCACAACAAATAACAGATATAAAGGAAAAAATAACAGATGTAAAAACAGGATATTACCACAGTATTGCTTTAACAGAAAAAGGTGAAGTATACACATGGGGATATAATGGTAATGGTCAATTAGGAAATGGAACAAGAGAAGATTCTCTAGTACCTGTGAAAGTTACAGGATTGGAAAATATAGCAAAAGTAAATGCATACAAATATATGACAATAGCATTAACACAAAATGGCGAAGTATATGCTTGGGGAAGCGGATATGGAGCAAAACCTGTAAAACTAAACTTTACAAGAAAAATTATAGATGTTTCTGGTAACTTAGTATTAGCAGAAAATAGAAAAGCATATAACCTAGATGAAACAAAATCATATGGAAAAGACTTAATAAAAGTAGTAGCAGGATATAATCATTATTTAGGATTAACTTCAGATGGAGAAGTGTATGCATGGGGAAGTAACTCATATGGTCAACTAGGAAATGGAAATAACACATCATCATCGACTGCGGTAAAAGTAGTAACACCAGATGGAAAATCAAATATGACTAATATAGTAGATATATCAGCAGGGGATAGTTATTCAATAATCACAGATAAAGACGGTAAGGTATACACATTTGGATACTATGGTGACTACAGAACTGCAAATACAGTACATTCAAATAAACCAGTGGAGATACAAGACTTATACAAAACAGAACTTGTAGCTGCATCAGAAGGTGGACACACTGCAATAGTAGACTGGGATGGAAACGTATACACAGTTGGATTAAATGATTATGGACAACTAGGACTAAAAGACACAACAACAAGAAGTAAATTTGAAAAAATAGGTGAACTAGAAATATCATGTGAACCAGCAAGAATAACATTAAATGTTGAAGAAAGTAAAGATATAAGTCTAGCATTAAGTAGTTCATTTAATTTAAAAAATAACAAACAAGCATCAGGAGAAGTGAATAAAACAATAGAAAATGAAACAATAGCATCGCTTGCAGGAAACACAGTAACAGGAAATGCAATAGGAAAAACGATGTTAAATGCTACATATGAGGGAATAATAGGAACACTAAATACACAAATACAAAAATTTAACAAAAATGTGGAAGTAGAAGTATTGCCAAAAAACGGAAAAGTAACACCAAAAGTTGAAGCAGGAGATGGCTTTACAGTTGAATTAAAAGCAGACGGAACAGTATGGAGCCATGGACAAAATCAATATGGACAACTAGGAGTAGGAGATACAAACTCATATAATGAACCACAAAAAGTAAAAATTATAAAAAACACAATAAAAAACGAAGACGGAAGCAAAACAGAAATAGAAGACACAATAAAAGACATATCAGTAGGTAACTATCATGTATTGGCTTTAAGCGAAACAGGAAAAGTATATGCATGGGGATATGGAGAAAAAGGACAATTAGGAACAGGAAGCGGATATAGTGATGAAGAGCCAGTAGTTGTAAAAGATATATACAGAAAACAATTACAAGACATTGTAAAAGTAGAAGCTGGAGAAAATGTAAGTTTTGCAATAACATCAAAAGGAAAAGTATACGCTTGGGGAAACGGATACTCATCAAGAGCACAATTGCTAGACTTACCAGAAAATGCAGTAGATATAACATCAAAATATGTATTAACAGGAGACGGAAAAGTATACAACATTTCAACAAAAGAACAATTACCTATAGTTGGAAAAATAGTAGACTTAGACGAAGGAACAAACCATACTGTAATGCTTACAAATGATGGAAAAGCATATGCAATAGGTGACAATACATATGGACAACTATCAAACGGAAACAATGTACCAAGCGAGACAACACCTGTAGCAGTTAGAAAAAACAGTGAAAACATATTTACAGGAATAAAAGAAATTAAGGCTGGAGACAAAACAACAGTAATAGTTACAACAGATGGAAAATTATATGCTTGTGGAATGAATGACAACAATGAGTTAGGAATAGAAAACAAAGAAATACTAGATGTAAACACACCACAAGAAAATAAAAATATTGAAAATGTAATTTTTGCAAACATAGGAACAAACCATGTAGTAGCAATAAAAGAAGATGGGGAAGTAGATGCATTTGGATATGGAAAAAATGGTGAGTTAGGAAGCAGAAACGACAAAAATAGCATAATACCAGTAATGGTAGGAAAAGATATAATAAGAACAAATACAAACAATGTTACACTAAAAGTAAACCAAGGAACAACAATAGAAGGATATGTAGATTACTTTAATATCTTTAATAATGATATTAAGAATATAAACTACACATCAAAAGATACATCAGTGGCAACATTAGAAGATATACAAGAAAATGACGTTAATGATGAAACACAAAACGAAAGCAAAAAATTCAAAATAAGATTATCTGGTAAAAAAACAGGAACTACAATAGTTACTGCAAATCAAGAAAATACAGATAATATAGGAGTAATCCAAGTAGAAGTTGTGCCAGAAACAGAAAATGAAATAACAATATCACCAAATGTAATTACAAATGGAAGTCACACTATAAGTTTGAGAACAGACGGAAAAGTATTTACATGGGGAGATAATACATATGGACAATTAGGAAATGGGACAGTAAAAACAAGTGATGAACCAGTAGAAGTAACATTCCCAGAAGGAACAATTATTACACAAATAGCAGCAGGAGAAAATCACAATGTAGCTTTAGACAGTAATGGAAATGTATGGACATGGGGTAGAAACAATAACTATCAAATAGGAAATACAAGAGCAAACCAATATACACCATACAAAGTAAGTAATTTACCAAAAGTTATAAAAATATCTGCAGGAAACAACAACACAATGGTAATTACAGAAAACAACGAACTATATGCATGGGGATTAAACGCATATGGTGACTTAGGATTAGGAACATATACAAATAAAGTATTGCCAAAAAAAGTAAAAGGAATACACGACATAATTGACATATCAGGTGGAAAGAGCCATTATATTGCCCTTAACAGAGCAGGAGAAGTATTTGTAACAGGATCAAATCTATATGGACAATTAGGAATCGGAGACAACGAAATAGGCAAAATAAATGAATTCCAAAAAGTAGAGATAAAAGACAAAATAGGAACAATAGATGCAGGAGATATCTCAAATATAGCAACAACAGTAGATGGATATGTATATACTTGGGGAGGTAACACATATTCAACATTAGGAACAGAAGACAAGGAAAATAAGAATGTTCCAACAAAACTAAAAGATGTTAAAAATATAAGACAAGCATCAACAGGAAAGACACATACAATCTTAAGAGATGGAAACAACAACGTATATGTAACAGGAACAAACTCTAATGGTCAATTAGGTTTAGGAACAACAGAAAATAAAACTACATTTGAACAAAATACTTTAATAAATAATGTAATAAGAGTATCTGCAGGAGATACATACACAGCATTCCTAAAAGAAGATGGTTCAGTATGGGCATGTGGAGATTATAACCACGGAGACAAAGAAAAGAAGAGCAGAACAAAATCAGAAGAACCAATTTTAGTAGGAAGTGACACATCATCACTAGATACAATGGAAATTGTAATAGTAAAAAGTGAAGTACAATCAATATTAGCAAATGCAAAATTCAAATTCAACTTAATTTATATAGAACAAAACGACAAGAGTGATTTTGAATACACAAGTTATAATAATGATATAGCAAAAATAGACGAAGACGGAAACATGTTAGGCATACGTGAAGGAACAACATGGGTAAAAGTAAAAGACAAAAAGACAGGAAAAGAAAGTGTAGCAATAATAAGAGTTGTAGACAACAATATAGAATATAATACACATGTAGCTCCAAACGCTGTTTCAGGAAAGAACTATGCACTAGGGTTAAAAGAAGATGGAACAATATGGACATGGGGATATGATGCAAGTGGACTTGCAGATTCTAATGTACCAGTAAGTACAAATGTTATATCAACATATAACTCAATAAGTGCCGGAAAGAACTATGCATTAGCAACAAGAAAAGACGGCACTGCATGGGCAATAGGTAGCAACAATTATGGACAATTAGGAATAGGAAGTTACGAAAGCAAAGCAAAATTAGTCCAAATAGAAGGCTTAACAGATATAACATCAATTTCAGCAGGTGAAACACACTCTATAGCGTTAGACAGTTATGGAACTGTATATGGATGGGGTTCAAATGCAAATGGAGAATTATCATCAAAACATATAGGAAAAGACACAAGTAAACCAGTAGTTATATCTATGCCACGAGACACTATTATACAAATTTCTGCAGGAAAAGGTGAATCTGCATTTGTAACAACAAATGGACAAGTATATGGAATGGGAAAAATATTAAATGGATATATCCCAGGAGTAACAAATGCAGTAAAAGTAGAAGTAGGAACAAACTATTTACTAATTTTAAGAGCAGATGGAACTATTTATAAATATCAAGATGGACAACTTACACAAGTTTCAAACATCAAAAATGCAATTGATATATCTGTTCAAAATAACGTAAATATGTATCAAAGTGTAGACGAAAAAGCATACACATGGGGAGAAAATATAAATGGACAATTAGGATTAAACTCTACAGAAGAAGTTTTAAATCCTACACAAGTTTTAGAAAATGGAACTAATGTATTTAGAATAGGAGCAGGATATAACAACACATTTATAATTTCAAATACTGGATTTATATATTCTGCAGGAGATAACAAACGTGGAGAACTTGGAAATGGAACAAGTGAAAATGACCAAAGTACAACGAAATACAATAGTCTAGTACATACATTAGTTGGAGACAGAAACTTTGAAATAGATCCAGAAAACAATACTTTAGAGATTAATGAAATAGAAGATATTAATATAAAAGCAAAAACATTTAATGTATTTGGAGACAAAAACAAAGAATTAGATGAATATAAATGGGATGCAGAAAATACTGCAATCTTGTCAATCCTAGAAAATGGAAAAGTTCAAGGTGCAAGTCTTGGAACAACACAACTTATAGTTACAGATAAAGTAACAGGAGAAGAAAAAAAGGGAACAAGAGCAGTTGTGCCTGTAGATACAGACAGAATAGAAAGTATAACAGCAACAGGAGCAGAAGCAGAAGTTACAGAAGCCTTTAAATACAAAGCAAAAGTTCCAGTAGACGAAGACACTACAAAATCACAAGTACAAATAAAAACAAAACTTGGAACAGACCAAATTAGTATAGACAACGGAGCAACATGGGAAAAAGGAATAATTACAAAAGAAATAGACATTTTAAATAATGAAACAGAAGTACCATTTATAGTAAAAACAGAAGCAGGAAATGAAGTAAATTACACACTAACAATAGTAAGAGTTAGCAATGATAATAGCATAAAAAATGTAACAATACAAAAAGCAGATACTGGCGCAGACGAACAAATAACAGAAAACGAAAGCAAAATATATGAGACTATAGTTCCAAGTACAGGTGAAAATGTTGTAAAAGTTACAACAAATCACGAGAAAGCATATGTAAGTATAGACGGACAAGCAAAAGAAGAACATGAACAAACATATACATTTGAAATGGAAGAACCAATTAAAGAAATACCAATAAAAATAACATCTGAATCTGGTAGAGATGAAACATATACAGTAAAGGTATATACAAAAGAATATCTTGCAACATTAAATAAAGTAATGGTAAATGGAAAAGAAGCAAAAAAGATAGATGATAAAAACTATGAAGCAGTTATAACAGACGAAATAGATTTAGCATCTATAGAAGCAATAGCAAACTTTACTACTTCAAAAGTTGGAATAAATGGTGGAGAAAAACAAGAAAGTACAATAAAAGAAGACATACAAACAGTATTAGATTCAACATCAGCAACAATACAAGTAGAAAGTGAAGATGGTTCAATACAAAATGAATATACATTAACAATAAAAAAACAAAGAACAAATAGCAAAATACAAGAATTACAAGTAGAAGGAAAAACTATAAAAGAAATAAATAATGTATATACAGCATATGTGAGTACAGGTGTAAACAATGCAATGGTAAAAATAACAACCAAAAATGCAGAAGACACGATTTCTCTTGCAGACTTTACAGAAGAAAAATCAACATTAGAAAAAAGTGTAGAAGTAAATGCAGAAACAAATGCATATAAAATCCAAATAAAAAACAATGAAACAGGAAGAAACGAAAAATATACGTTAATTATAAAACGTGGAGACACAGAAGTAGGATTAAAAGATATTTTTGCAGTAAACGAAACAACAATAAGAGAAGCAGAAAAAGTTGAGGATACAAAATATGAAATAAGAGTTTTAAGCACATATACATCTACAAATTTAACAATAAACTGTATAAATACTGAAAGTAAGATAGCTGTAGGACAAGAAAATATAGATGCAGGAAATTACCAAATTGGAACAAGCACACAAACAATATCATTAACAGAAAAAGAAACTACAGTCCCAATAAAAGTAATTACTGCAGACGGTGGAAAGGAAAAAGAATACACTGTAAATATTATTAGAAGTTCAGATGATGCAGAATTAAACGAAGTTGCAATAAATGAATTATTAGGAAATAATGATATTCCAGCAGAAATTTCAAAAACAGAAGAAAACACATATGAAGTACAATTACAAAATGCAGTAACAACCTTAAAAATAAAAGCAACAGCAGTAAATGAGAACACTAATGTAAAAATAGGAGAAGACGAATATTCATTAAAAGAAGCAACAAAAGAAATAACATTAGATTCAAGTTTAACAGAAGCTATAATAACTGTAAAAACTGAATATGGAACAGAAAAACAATACACATTAAAAATAAACACATTACCAGCAGAAACAGGATTAAAAGAAGTTACAGTAGGAAATGAGTCAGCAAGTTATAATTCAATAAAAGGAAGATATGAAATAAAAGTCGACAATGAATTATCTTCATATGATATAATTGCAAAATCAACAGATGATTTAGCAAATATAACACTAGGAATAAAAGCTGGAGATGTTACAAAAGTAGGAACAGTAGAAGCAACAGAAAATAAATCAGGAAAAGAAACAATTGTACCAATTACAGTAACAGCACAAAATGGAATTGAAAGTAGTACATATGATCTTGCTATTATAGAAAAATCAAGCATTGCAAATATAGGAACAGTTCAAGTAAATGGTCAAGAAATAGAACCAGACGAAAATGGAAACTATACAGCAAATGTTAAATCAACAATTACAGATGCAGAAATAAGAGTTGAATCACAAAATGACAATGCAAAAGTGACAGTTGATAGCGAAACACAAGACACAAACCAAGTAACAATAAAAAGAAAAATAACAGAAGACAAAACTGAATATACAATAAAAGTTGTATCAGAAGATGGAAAGAACACAGAAGAAAAATCATTAACAATAAACAGATTAAGTGGAAACACTAATATCTTAAGTATAAAAGTAGAAGCAGAAGATAAAACAGAATATGAACCAACTGTTCAAGAAGATGGAACATATCATACTAAAACAAAAAGAACAGAAACTGCAAATATTACAGTAACAACAGAAGACGAAAAAGCAAAAATATCAATAGCAGGTGGAGAAAAAAATGTAGGAAATAATACATCAACAGTAACACTATTAGACGAAATTACAGAAGTAAACATATTAATAGAAGCAGAAGATGGAACAACAAAAACTGCAATCTTGAAAATAGAAAAAGAATCTAATAATACAGACATAGCAGAAATAAAAGGAGAAAACATCAAAAAAGTTTCAAAAATAACATCATCTACATACGAAGTACAAGTTGATGACAGACTACAAACACTTGCAATTGATGCAATAACGAAAGATGAAAATGCTAAGATAAAATTAGGAACAGAGACTGAATATACACCAAACAAAATAGAAAACAAATCTATAGACATAAGTCAAATAAAATCATTCACAATAGATGTTTTAGCAGAAGATGGGGAAACAACTAAAACATACACTATTGAAATAACAAAGAAATTTAGCACAGAACTAGCAGAAATAAAGACAGACGGAGACGTTGCAAAATTACAAGACAATAGTGAAATTATTTACAATGGATGGGTAGATGCAGACGACACAGCAAATATAGAAATAACACCAGATAATGCTCTAGCAAAAGTAAGTGTATACAAAGATAATGAACTAATAATATCACAAACAGGAACAATAACTCTTACACAAAATATAAAATATGAAACAGATTCATATAAAATAATAGTAAGCAATCCGAGTAAAGAAGCAGAAACAAGTACATACATATTAAACATAACTAAAAAATCTACAAACAATAACGTAGAATATGTTAAAGTAAATGGGGAAACTTTAACAGAAAACACAGACACACAAACTTATGAAACACAAGTAATCACAGTAGATTCAGAAAAATATGAATTACAAGTTAAAGCAGAAAATGAATATGCAACTATTAAATTTGATGAAGGCGAATATAGCACAGAAAATATACAAACACAAGAATATGAAATTGAGCCAAAAGAAACAAAAGAAGTTAAGGTTACGGTTAAATCTCAAAATGGGGAAGAGATAATAAAAACAGTAAAAATCTACAGAAAAGACAATAACTTAAATGTAGAAAACGTAAAAGTAAATGGAACAGATATTACATCAACATATGACGAAAGACACAAAAACTACAATATCACATTAGAAAATACGCTAACTACAACAACATTAGAGATTGTAGCAGAAAGTGAAAAAACTGAAATCAATACAACAATTGACGAAGTTGAACATAATGGACAAAAAACAATAACAGTTGACAATATCAATTTACCAGGGGTAGGTAAAAAGACAATTACATTTACAGTAACTTCAGAAGAAGGCAAAAAAGAAACAAGAACAATTACAATTTCACAATTCTCATCAGACATTGAACTAGAAAAATTACAAGTAAGAGGAAAAGAAGCTAAAAAACGTGATGATGGAAACTACGAAATAACAATAGGTGATGTACCAACATATGTAGACATTTATGCAAAAGCACAAGAAGAGACAACAAGCATAGAAATAAATGGAGGAACATCATCAGTAGGAGAACAACAAGCAACAATACAAAATATTGAAGAAGGACAATATTTAGAAGTCCCTGTTAAATTAATAGCTGCAGATGGAACAGAATATGAATATCAATTATACATAACTGTAAAATCTGGAGACAACAATGTTGGAACAATAAGAGTAAACAACTTAGAGGCTACAAAGATAGATGATAAAACATATAGAAGTTTTGTACAAGAATCTGCAGTTCAAGCAACTGTTGATGTTACAGCAAAAAGTGAATTATCAAATATTAAAGTAACCCTAGGAGATAGCCAAAAAACTGGAAATCCATTAAACTTTATCCAAACACTACCAGAAGAAAAAACAAATGTTACAATAACAATTGCTTCAGAGGCAGGAGAAGAGGAACAATATACACTAGAAATTATAAAAGAATCAAGTGATAATTCTTTAAAGAATGTATATGTAAATGGAATTGAGTTAGAAAAAGATAAAAAAACAGGAAGATATAGAACAACAGTAGAAGACAATAAAAAACCAGTAATTAAGGCTATATCAAACAATCAATATGCTTATGTAAGAATAGCATTAAATGAAGAAGAACAAACACAAAGTGAAAAAACAGTAGAACTTGGAGAAGATAAAATAACAGTAATACCAATAACAATAAGAAGTCAAACAGGAATAACAAATGTTGAATATATAGAACTTGAAAAAATCGATAAATCAACAGCAGTAGATTCTTTAATAGTAGACGATGTAGAAATAACAGACTATGACAAAGAAACAAATACATACAAAGCAGTAGTAGACAAAGACATAGATCAACATGAAATATTTATAATGGCTGGAAATACAAACTCAACTATAGAAATAAACGAAAATACAGCAGTTGGCAGTATAACAACATATTCAACATTAGAAGAAGGACAAGATGGAAAAACAATACCATTTACTATAACATCAGAAACTGGTACAACGCAAAAATATCAATTACTATTAATTAAAAAATCATCAAATGTTAACGTAACACAAGTGGTAGTAAATGATGTAAAAATTCTTCCAGACCAAGATAGACCAGACATATATAGAAAAAATATCAAAAAATTAGCGAATAAAGCAAAAATAAAAGTTACAACAGAATATCCATATGCTAGTGTAAAAATAGGTGACAGTGATACTATTATGAATGAATCAGAAGCATGGATAGATTTAAAACTAGAACAAGATGAAATAACGGTTCCAGTAGTAGTAACAGCAACAGATGGTAAGACAGTAGAAACATACAATATTATATTACAAAGACTATCAAATGATACAAGTGCAATTGTAAGTTATGATGGAGAACCATTAAGTAAAGACGAAAATGGAAAATATAATGTAAGTATTTTGGACACCGCTACATCAGGAACAATAAAAGTAGTAACAAATGATGCTAATGCAACTGTAGATATAAATAACACACTAGAATATGAATTAGGTGGAAAAGAATATAATCTTGATATTGACACAAAATCAGCAGGAAAAACTATAGAGGTACCAATATCAGTTGTTTCAGCAGATGAAACTGTTGAAAATAGTACATTGGTAATTACAAGACTTTCTACAAATAATAATACTGCAAAAGTGGAAGGAACATATGAAGACAATAATAAACAAGTAACAAAAGAAGCAGTAATAGACGAAAATGGAAACTACTTTATAATGGCAAAAGAAGAAACTAGTGAAGTTACATTAAAAATAACTCCAGAAAGCCAATATTCAACAGTAAAATTGGGTGACCAAACGTCAACAGGAGAATTAACAACAGTAGCAACACTTACAGGAGATATAACATATGTAAATTACACTATAACTTCAGAAGCAGGAGAAGAAAAACAATACACTGTAAAAATAGGAAAAATAGCAAGTATATCAGGAAAAATACTAACAGAAAATACAAAAGAAAAATATAAATCAACAATTAAATTATACAAATCAACAGATACAAGTAACCCTGTAAAACAGATGGAAACAGAAGAAGATGGAACATTCAATATTACAATAGAAGAAAGTGGAAAATATGATTTAGTAGCATGCAAAGATGGATATCTAAATTATAAAGTTACAGGAATTGAGGTTATAAAAGGAGAAGAAACTATATTAGATGAGCATAAATTAATAGCTGGAAACGTAGTTAAAAATAGCGAAGAATCAACACTTGAAGAACAAATTGAAATAGATGATTTAGTAGCATTGAATAATAATTATGGGGAAATTATTACAGATGAAGATAAAGAAACTAGAGCAATTTATGATTTAAATGAGGATGGAGTAGTAAATAAATTAGATAGAGATATCTTAAAGAAAAATTATGGTAAAAAAGCAGAAACAATAGAATGGGTTAATCCAAACAATGCAACTAGAAGATTAATGATAAGTTCGTCAATAAAAACAACAAGTGAACAAAGCTTTATATTACCGATTACATGTAACTACACAATAACATCAAATTATGGAACAAGAAAACATCCAACAACAGGAATTGTAAAAAAACATACTGGTATAGATATAGCAGGAACACACCATACAGAAATATTAGCAGTAGCTGATGGAGAAGTGACATTTGCCGGAGTACAAAATGGATTTGGAAATTGTATAGAAATAAAACATATTGTTAATGGGGAAACAATATATAGCTTCTATGCACATCTTTCAAAAATAAATGTAAAATCCGGAGACAAAGTAAAACAAGGAGAAGTAATTGGATTAGAGGGAGGAGATCCGGAGTCTGACCCTAATCCAGGTAACTCAACAGGACATCACTTACACTTTGAAATTAGAAAAGCTAGTGGATATGGAAATGATGTAGACCCTACAAACTATATTAAGTTTTAAAATAAATGATGAAAATGTTGATAAGGTATTTATGATAGCAAATTGGAAAATTCTTTTTTCTAATTTGCTATTTTTTGTGTTAACGAAGAGATGGATACATAAATTTCTTTGAAATATTCCGTAATTTTCTATATATTTAAGTAACATATGGTAAGCTTTAGTATGTCTTTTTTTATTTTAATTTTGAAAATAATAATAAGGTTGATTTTTTTTCCATTTTATGTTAAACTTAGAAAGAACCATATTTTACATTATGTAAAGAACAGATAATAAAGATATGTTGTATAAGGAGAATTGAAATGGATAAAAAAGTTTTGAACAAACATATAGGAAAATTGAATGAAGATATAAGGAATATTCAATATCAAATAAATAGTATAAACCAAGATATGAAAAAAGATAAGAAACAAAGTTATATTGAAAAAAGAATTGATAGATTAGTTAATAATTATAAAATGTTAAATCAAAAAAGACAGGAATTAGTAAATATATCTAGAGAAGAAAAAAGAGAACTACAGGAAAAAGTATTAGAAATACGTAAACAAGTAAAAGACGTTTGTTATAAAGGAAGCAAGGACATTTCAAAACAAAATATACAACTAGACGAAGTTGTTAACAATGAAAGTAAATCAGAAATTTATAATAAGATTGATGATGATGAAAATAAAAAAATAAAAAGAGTTTATGGTCCAGATGGTAGTTTAGAGTACATATATATTAAAGAAGAGAGACCTATTGGAAGATGGCAGAAAATTAAGCAAATGATGGAAAAAAAGAAGAGAAATAAAGAGATAATAAAAAAGCAAAGAAACAAAAACAGATTCGGAAAGATGAAAGAATTTTTCAGGGAAATTAATGGAAAGAAATTATTAAAAAGGATAGCAGCTTTTGGAATGGGATCATTAATGCTACTTCCTGGAACAATTTCTGCTAATCAGAATGAAAATAATACTGAAAGTAAAAGTACAAAAAACAGCTATATAGATACTGTAAAACAAACACCTGTAAATGAACATGAATTAATAAAAATGGCAGAAGATTTTAAAAAAGAAAATTCTTTGAATATGGACGAAAATATAAAATCAGAAGAAGCAGTTAAAGAAGAAAATGCAAATGATAAGAATGAAGATGATGTACTTGTACATATTATAGCTCCAGCACAGAGCAAATACACAGAAGTGTCTGATGGTAGAGGAAATTATGGTATTTTTACTGAAGATACAGAAGTTTCGATATATAATAGAGCTTTAATCAGAACTAATAAAGATGGAAGCAAATCAATATTAAAGGCCACAAAAGTAGGGCAAACTTGGAAACAATATGCAGAAGAACAAGGAATTGATTATAATGAGTTTAAAACATATATAGAGAATAATGAAAATATACAAGAGGTTTTATCTACTATGTCTGTTGATGGTAAAAGTATATATGGATGGATGCCAGCATCAGAATTAGAATATAAAACTCAAGATAAAGAAATAAATGTACAAAGAAATTATGTTACCGAGGTAGAAGAAAGATAATGAAAGATTATATAACTGTAATAGGAGCAGGATTAGCTGGATGTGAGGCAGCTTATCAAATTGCTAAAAGAGGAATAAAAGTAAAATTATATGAAATGAAGCCAATAAAATATTCAGAAGCACATTCAAATGAAAATTTTGCTGAAATTGTATGTAGCAATTCTTTTAAATCAAATTTGCTAACAAATGCATGTGGTTTATTGAAAGAAGAATTAAGAAGATTAGATTCATTATTAATTAAAATTGCAGATGAAACAAGAGTTCCTGCAGGCCAGGCTTTAGCAGTAGATAGAGAAAGTTTTTCTAAAAAAGTAACTTGTGAATTAGAAAAAAATGAATGTATTGAAATTATTCGTAAAGAAATTGTTGATATAGAATCTTTAGCAAAAGAAGGAATTGTGATAATAGCAACAGGACCTCTTACTTCAGAAGGGTTCGCAAAAAATATAGGTAAAATAACAGGAGAAGACAAGCTTTATTTTTATGATGCTGCTGCGCCAATTGTAAATAAAGATAGTATAAATTTTAAAATTGCATTTTATGGAGACAGGTACAGCCAAGAAAAGAAAAAAGATGAAAGTATAGAAGAATGGAAAAAAAGATTAGCAATTCAAGAAAAAGATGAACAGAGTTATATTAATCTTCCAATGAATCAGGATGAATATGAGAAATTTTGGAATGAACTTGTAAAAGCAGAAGTAGTTACACTTCATGATTTTGAAAAGAGAGAAATCTTTGAAGGTTGTATGCCAGTTGAAATAATGGCCAAAAGGGGAATTGATACTTTGAGATTTGGACCATTAAAACCAGTAGGGTTTGATGATCCAAGAACAGGAAGAAGGCCATATGCATTAGTACAACTAAGACAAGATAATAAACAAGCAAGTATATATAATATTGTTGGATTTCAAACTAATTTGAAATTTGGAGAGCAAAAGAGAGTTTTTCAAATGATACCAGGATTAGAAGAAGCAGAGTTTATAAAATATGGAGTAATGCATAGAAATACATATATAAATTCAAGTAAATTATTAGATGAAACATATAATCTTAAAAACAATAATAAGGTTTATTTTGCAGGACAGATAACCGGTGTTGAAGGTTATGTTGAATCAATATCTTCTGGGATGGTAGCAGCTGTTAATGCTGTTAATCAAATAAAAGGAAAAAAAGAAAAGATTATTTTTTCGGAAAATACGGTAATAGGGGCTTTATCTAAATATATATCAACTCCAAATGAAAGATTTCAACCAATGAATGCAAATTTTGGAATATTGCCAGAGTTAAAAGGAAATAAAATAAGGGACAAAAAAGAGAGATATGCTAAATTGGCTGAAAGAAGTTTAGGGTATTTTAATTAAAGATATAAATAATGTATTTTACAAAGTTATTACAATTAGTTTACAAATGTATAAAATTGGATAAAAAGGTTGAAAAAAAGTATTAAAAAAAGTATAATAAATATGTATACTTATTTTAAATAAAGAATTAATTTGAAAGAAGAAATAATTTATTATAATGAAAAATATAAATAATAGGGGGATTTGATATGAAAAATGTTAGTGAATTTACAAAAACACAAGCTTTAATTGATGAGTATAATAAACTTAAAAATATAGTACCTAAATTAGAAACAAAAATGAAACAAAATGAAAAGAGAACGGAAGCCGAAATAGAAAAGTTTAAGAGAGATATGCAAGAAAATCAAGAAGATGTTGAATATAAATTAGATAAGTTTGCAGTAGAAGCTAAATATGAAAAACGAATAGAACAAGAGGAGAAAAATTTAGAAGAGGAAAATGAAAAAATTCAGGAAGAAATTGATAAAGCGAAAGAAGATAAAAAGTTTTTCTGTACAGATAAAAACTTCAAAACCATTACAATGGAAATTGAAGCTATGAAAAGAGAAGTTGAAGAGGGAAAAATAGAAATAAAAAGAAAAGAATATGAAATTAAGGGCAACGAACTCAAAGAACAAGAATTTAGTGCAAAACCTGATAAAGAAAATCCTCTTAAGTGGTTAGAATTAAGGAAAGAAAGCGAAAGAAAAGAACAGGAAATTGGAAAAATAAATAAAGAAATTAATGCTATGAATAAAAAAATAGAGGAATATTCGAAGTTTAAGGGCGAACTAAATCAACAACTTAGTACATTTACAGCTATTGATTTTAATAAAATGCGTGAAAGAGAAAATAATAAAACAGACAAGCCGGAAGAGCAACAAGAAAATAATAAAACAGACAAGCCAGAAGAACAACAAGAAAATAATAAAACAGATAAGCCAAAAGAACAACAAAGAAATAATAGAACAGACAAGCCAGAAGAACAACAAGAAGATAATAAAACAGATAAGCCAGAAGAGCAACAAGAAGATAATAAAGCAAATGATCCGGAAGAGGAATATGAGGACATATATTCTAATTCACAAGATTTTGTTAAGGCTATTCATATTGAAACTGCTACAGGAAAAGCATACATTGATACATTTAAAAATAATAAAAAAGAGATAGATATAAAAGAAGCAATTGAGAATAGAAAAGGATTATATAAAAGAATTAATCTTAAAGAAATTATGGAAAAGGCAGGAGTAGAATCAAGAATAAATCAATTTATGTTAAAAAGAAAAATTAATCCAGTAATATTAGAAGCTATAAATGAAAATGAAAAAATGACAGAAGAATACATTTATAGTTTGATAGAGAAAAAAGAATTTCCTTTTGAATATAAACATGATTTAGAAAATTCAAACTTATCATTTAAAGACATGGCTTTAATGAATAGAGTAGCTTTAAAAGAAAGCAAAATAGATGGCAATGAAGTGATAGGAGCTAAAAAGTTATATACAATCAAATCTTTCTTTGGAAAAATAAAAAATAAAGCTCTAGCGAAGTTTAATAAAAAAGAAGAACCTAAAATGATTAATGAGAAAAATGAAAAACAAGAAGACACAAAAAACAGAAAAGAGAGGTTTCATGAATTTATAGAATATACTCCAGAAGAGCAAAAGGTAAATGATATAGAATTAAAACAAAAAAATAAATATAATGAAGCTTATGAAAAGTTAACAGATGAACAAAAAGCAAAATTAGCAACTATGGATGTTAGCAATATTCAAAGATTAGGATTTGATTATAATACAGCTGTTGCATTAAGAGAAATGAAAAATAACGAAGATAAGAAAGTAACTCAAGAATCTACAACAAAAGAAGACAAGAAAGTAACCCAAGAATCTACAACAAAAGAAGATGACGAAAGTCAAAGATAGTATTGACAAATTAAAAAAAAGTAGTATTATAAAAATGTAAACAAATAAAAAGACCTTTCAAATAAATATTTGAGAGGTCGTTTGTTCCTAAAAATAAGGAGGAATATACAAATGAAAAAGATAGAAAAAATAAAAGTTCGGTGGCATCCTAGAAAATTAATTACATATTTAACTTTTATAGCTTTGGCAGGACTATTTATATTTTGGGAATTTTATATTAAATTTGCTAAGTATACAGTAAAAGATGTTTGGCAAAGAAGTAGTATAATTTCCGTAGTAGTAGTTGTAATAATCTTTTTATTAATATTTATTGGAATATTAATAAAAAGTAAGAAAGCGATATACAATATAAATATAGAGAATAAAACATGCACAAAAAGAGAAAAAAAGATTCAGTATAAAAATATATACTATACTCAGTCATTATTGCAAAGAATGTTTGGGCTTGTAAATATTTATTTAATAAATGAACAAGAAATAATGAAGTTAAAAGATGTTTCAAAGAAAGCTATTGAATATGTTGATGCTATTAAACTAGGCAAGTGAAAACTTGCCTTTTTCTATTGACTTTATGTATCAAAGATGCTATAATAGCATATGTTCGAATATATTACCAAATTAGGCAAATTTTGAATAAATAATTAAACAGGAGGTGAAATTTAAGTGCCAACAATTAATCAATTAGTAAGAAAAGGAAGAAAAACAGGAGTAACAAAATCAACAGCACCAGCACTTCAACATGGATGGAACTCAAAAAACAAAAAATTAACAAACAATAGAGCTCCACAAAAAAGAGGAGTATGTACAGTTGTTAAAACAGTTACACCTAAAAAGCCAAACTCAGCTTTAAGAAAAGTTGCCAGAGTTAGACTTTCAAATGGTTATGAAGTAACATCTTATATCCCAGGTATAGGACATAACCTACAAGAACACAGTGTTGTATTAATAAGAGGTGGTAGGGTAAAAGACCTTCCAGGTGTTAGATACCATATTATCAGAGGAACATTAGATACAGCAGGTGTTAAAGATAGAATGCAAGCGCGTTCTAAATATGGAGCTAAAAAACCTAAAAAATAAAAAAATTAGCTACAAAATTTAAAAATTAGTGCTTGTAATTCTTACTAAATTAAGGCATTTAAATTTAGAATAGATTTATATAGCACTGTGCGCAAGAAAGAAAGACTTTCTTGAGAGTACCTAGATATTTTATAAATAAAATATCAAATAAAATTTAAGGAGGGAAGAATAGTGCCAAGAAAAGGATATATAGCAAAAAGAGAAGTATTACCAGATCCAATATATAATAGCAAAGTTGTTACAAAATTAGTTAACAATATTATGTTAGATGGTAAAAAATCAGTTGCTCAAAAAATAGTATATGATGCATTTGACATTATTAAAGAAAAAGAAGGAAAAAATCCTTTAGAAGTTTTTGAAGCAGCTTTAGAAAATATTATGCCAGTTCTTGAAGTTAAAGCAAGAAGAGTAGGTGGAGCAACTTATCAAGTTCCATTAGAAATCAGACCAGAAAGAAGACAAACTTTAGGATTAAGATGGTTAGTAACTTATGCTAGAAACAGACATGAAAAAACAATGGCTGAAAAATTAGCAGGTGAAATAATGGATGCAGTAGCTGGAAACGGTGGAGCATTTAAGAAGAAAGAAGATACACATAGAATGGCTGAAGCTAATAAAGCTTTTGCACACTATAAATGGTAAAATTTGAAGTTAATGTTATAAAAATATAAATTCAAAGAGAATCAGAGTATTTGAAAGGGGGAAATATAGAAAATGGCAGGAAGAGCATACCCACTAGAAAGAACTAGAAATATAGGAATAATGGCACATATAGATGCCGGAAAAACAACAACAACAGAAAGAATCTTATTTTATACAGGAAAAACACATAAAATAGGAGAAGTTCATGAAGGTGCAGCAACAATGGACTGGATGGCACAAGAACAAGAAAGAGGTATTACAATTACTTCAGCATGTACAACATGCTTCTGGAAAAATAATAGAATTAATATTATTGATACACCAGGACACGTTGACTTTACAGTAGAAGTACAAAGATCTTTAAAAGTACTTGATGGAGCTGTTACAGTTTTAGCTGCAAAAGGTGGAGTACAACCACAAACAGAAACAGTTTGGAGACAAGCTGACAAGTATAGTGTACCAAGAATGGTATATGTAAATAAGATGGATATTGTTGGAGCTAACTTTATGCTTTGTGTTGATCAATTAAAAAACAGATTAAAAGCAAATGCAGTTCCAATTCAATTACCAGTTGGAGCAGAAGATAATTTCCAAGGTATAGTTGATCTTATTAAAATGAAAGCATTTATTCAAGATGATAAATTAGGTGAACATATTGTTGAAAAAGAAATACCAGAAGATATGAAAGCAGATGCTGAAAAATGGAGAGCAAACATGATTGAAGCAGTTGCTGATCAAGATGAAGAGTTAATGATGAAGTATTTAGATGGTGAAGAATTGACAGAAGAAGAAATCAAAAAAGGTTTAAGAATTGGAACAATAGCAAATAAAATAGTTCCAGTTACATGTGGTTCTTCATACAAAAACAAAGGTGTTCAAGAATTATTAGATGCAGTAGTTGATTATATGCCATCACCATTAGATATACCACATATTAAAGGTGAAACATTAGAAGGAGAAGAAACAGAAGCTAAAACTTCAGATGATGCTCCATTTGCAGCATTAGCATTTAAAATTGCTACTGATCCATTTGTTGGAAAATTATGTTTCTTTAGAGTTTATTCTGGAACACTAGAATCAGGTTCTACAATATTAAACTCTAGTAAAGATAAAAAAGAAAGAGTTGGAAGAATTCTTCAAATGCATTCAAATCATAGAGAAGATATTGACAAAGTTTATTCAGGAGATATTGCTGCAGCAGTAGGTTTAAAAGATGTTACAACTGGAAATACTTTATGTGATCCAGATCATCCAATAATACTTGAATCAATGGAATTCCCTGAACCAGTTATTGATATAGCTATTGAGCCAAAAGATAAAGCTGCTCAAGAAAAAATGGGAATTGCTTTAGCAAAACTTGCTGAAGAAGATCCAACATTTAAAGCTTATACAAACCAAGAAACAGGTCAAACAATTATTGCTGGTATGGGTGAATTACACTTAGATATCATAGTTGATAGATTAAAAAGAGAATTCAAAGTAGAATGTAATGTAGGTAAACCACAAGTTGCTTACAAAGAAACAATCAGAAATGCAGTAAAAGTTCAAGGTAAATTTATTCGTCAATCAGGTGGTAAAGGACAATACGGTGATGTATGGTTTGAAATGGAACCATTAGAACCAGGAAAAGGAATTGAATTCGAAAGCAAAATTGTCGGAGGAGCAGTTCCAAAAGAATATATTAAACCAATTGAACAAGGAATGAGAGAAGCTGCTGAAAGCGGAATCCTTGCAGGATACCCAGTTACAGACTTTAAGGTAACATTAGTTGATGGTTCATACCATGAAGTTGACTCTTCAGAAATGGCCTTCAAAATAGCAGCATCTATGGCATTTAAAGAAGGTATGAGACAAGCTAAATCAGTTATCTTAGAACCAATAATGAAAGTTGATATAACAGTTCCAGAAGAATACATGGGAGATGTTATTGGAGATGTAAACTCTAGACGTGGAAGAATGGAAGGTATGGATGGTAATGATGGAGTACAAGAAATTCATGCATTTATTCCACTTTCAGAAATGTTTGGTTATGCAACTGAATTACGTTCTAGAACACAAGGTAGAGGAACATACTCTATGGAACCTTCTCATTATGAAGAAGTACCAAAATCAGTTTTTGAAGCTATTGTATCATCAAGAGCAAAAAAAGATTAAATTTAAATTAAAATGTATAACATATTAATTTTATATTAAATTTCAAATAAGAAAAACAAAAACACTTGCTTTTTTATAAAAAATGTTATAAAATGCCTGTGTAATAAATAGTTATTAAATTTTTGGTTAGCTTTGTAACGAAAAAATAGCGTAAAGTTAACTTATACAGCTAAGCAATAAGCTGAGTTGTATATACCATAAAAATAAAAGAGAGAAATCTCAAAAATAAGGAGGAATTTTAAAATGGCAAAAGCAAAATTTGAAAGAAACAAACCACACGTTAATATCGGAACAATTGGTCACGTTGACCATGGTAAAACAACAACAACAGCAGCTATTACAAAATATTTATCATTATTAGGAAAAGCTCAATATGAAGCATATGATCAAATTGATGGTGCTCCAGAAGAAAAAGCAAGAGGAATCACAATTAATACAGCTCACGTTGAATATGAAACAGATGCAAGACACTATGCACACGTTGACTGTCCAGGTCACGCTGACTATGTAAAAAACATGATTACAGGTGCTGCACAAATGGATGGTGCTGTACTAGTTGTATCAGCAGCTGATGGACCAATGCCTCAAACAAGAGAGCATATCTTACTTGCTAGACAAGTAGGTGTTAAATATATCGTTGTTTACTTAAACAAATGCGATATGGTTGATGATCCAGAATTATTAGAATTAGTTGAAATGGAAGTAAGAGACTTACTTTCTGAATATGGTTTCCCAGGAGATGAAGTTCCAATTGTAAAAGGTTCTTCACTAAAAGTTCTAGAAAGTACATCTACAGATCCTAACGATCCTGTATATGCACCTATGAAAGAATTAATGGATGCAATTGATACTTACATCCCAACACCAGAAAGACCAATTGATCAACCATTCTTAATGCCAGTTGAAGACGTATTCACAATTACAGGACGTGGAACAGTTGCAACAGGTAGAGTAGAAAGAGGTCAAGTAAAATTACAAGACGAAGTTGAAATTATCGGTCTTACAACAGAAAGAAGAAAAACTGTTGTTACAGGTGTAGAAATGTTCAGAAAATTATTAGATCAAGCTGAAGCTGGAGATAATATTGGTGTTCTATTAAGAGGTATTGATAGAAAAGACATCGAAAGAGGTCAAGTTCTATGTAAACCAGGAACAATTCATCCACATACAAAATTCACATCAGAAGTATACGTTTTAACAAAAGAAGAAGGTGGACGTCATACACCATTCTTCAATGGATATAGACCACAATTCTATTTCAGAACAACAGACGTTACAGGTGTTATTGAATTACCTGCTGGAACAGAAATGGTTATGCCAGGAGATAACGTATCAATGACAATCGAATTAATTACTCCTATCGCTATCGAAAAAGGATTAAGATTCGCTATTCGTGAAGGTGGTAGAACAGTTGGTTCAGGTGTTGTTGCTGACATTATCGAATAATTTATAATTATTTAATATATAAATAAGAGTAATATATTGCATATTACTCTTATTTTGTTACTATTTATAGCTTAAAATTAAATTCAATAAAGAGGTTATCTATAATATTTTCTATTTTTTATTCCAATCAAACGACATTAAATAAAATTTAAGCATTACAGTTGGAGTCATTTCATAATCTTTTTTTACTGAATTATAACAAAAAACGAAACTTAAAAAGTAAAAATACTTGATTTTTTTAATAAACAATAATAAAATAGATATATTAAAAATAAAATTAGAATATAAAAAACCAAGTGGAGGAAACAAGATGAGAATTATTTTAGATGCAATGGGTGGAGATAATGCACCAGATGCAAATATTAAAGGAGCTATTAATGCAATTAATAAAGTAAAGGCAGAAGTAGTATTAGTTGGAAAAGAAGACATAATTAGAACAAAGGTAAAAGAATTTTATGGAAAGGAAATAGAACAAATATCAGATAGATTAAAAATAGTAAATGCTACAGAAACAATCGAAATGGTAGATAAACCAACAGATGCGATAAGACATAAAAAAGATTCGTCAATGGTAGTTGGATTTAATATGTTAAAACAAGATGAAGGAGATGTATTTATTTCAGCAGGGAATTCAGGAGCACTGCTTACAGGAGCAACACTAATTGTTGGAAGAATAAAGGGAATAGATAGACCAGCATTAGCTGGAATATTACCAGCATATAAAAGTCAGTTATTATTGATAGATGCTGGATCTAATACAAATTGTAAGCCAATTAATTTATTACAATTTGCTCAAATGTCTACAATATATTTAAGAAATACATTTGGAATAGAGAAACCAGCAATTGGATTATTGAATATTGGAACAGAAGAAACAAAAGGAAATGAACTAGTAAGAGAAAGTTATAATTTATTAAAAGAAAAATCAAAAGAATTAAATATAAATTTTATTGGAAATGTAGAGGGTAGAGATGCTTTTTCTGGTAAAATAGATGCAATAGTGACAGATGGATTTACTGGAAATGTATTTTTAAAAACAACAGAAGGATTAGGAAAATTTGTAAAGAAAAGTTTGGTGGAGAGTTTTACAGCAAACATATTCTCAAAGATTTCTTATCTTATTGCGCATAAACCAATAAAATCACTTTCAAAAGCCATGGATTACAAATCATATGGTGGAGCATTGTTTTTGGGAGTTAAAAAGCCTGTTGTAAAAGCTCATGGAAGTAGTGATGCTTTGTTATTTGAATATACAATTATACAAGCTGAAAAATTTGTTGAAAATAAAGCAGTAGACCATATGATAGAAGAATTTGAAAAACAAAGACAGCAACAAGCTTAAATACTATAAAATCAAGACTTTTCTGACTTGTTAGTATAAATTTTAAAAAAAGCATAATTTTACTTGACAAATATGGAAACATATAATATAAATGAAATATGATAAAGTAAAAATCAAATGAATATATCATTTGCAAACTTGAGAGGAGGTGAACTCTAAGTTATGAGTTCAGAAGAAGTTTTAGAAAAAGTAAAAGGAATTATTGTTGAACAATTAGGTGTAGCAGAAAATGCAGTTACAATGGAAGCATCTTTTATAGATGACTTAGGAGCTGATTCATTAGATATAGTTGAATTAGTAATGGCACTAGAAGAAGAATTTGATATAGAAATTCCAGATAGTGATGCAGAAAAAGTTGTAACAGTAGGAGATGTAGTTGATTACATAAAAGAAAATGTAAATTAGTTTGGTGATAAAACCAGAAAACATATATTAATAATTAAATATTATTGTTAATATAAAAAGGAATTTTACCTATATTGTACTGAACCAAAAAAGTTGGACAGTATAAATTAGGCTACTAATATGGAATGTTGTCTGTATTTAACAGATGACATTCTTTTTCTTGTATATAATTATAAAGATTATAAGGTTTAACAAAATAGAATTTTACCGGAATGTAATGAAAATGTAACAAAAATATAATTAAAATGTAATTAAAGTATAGACAAAATATTATATAATAAATATACAAATATTATACAAAATGGAGGAAAAAGAAGTGAAGGGAATAAAATTAATAAGTACAATTTTAATTGTTATAATATTGACACCTTTTTTTATAATAAATATTTCAAATGCAGATGAAACAGTAGTTGATGTTGTTTTTGAAGATGAAAATTTATATGAAGCTATTAGATTAGCTTTAGGAGATAAAGTTTTAGAATATCATAAAAATACAATAACAATTACACAAAGTAATTTGGATAGTATTGTATATTTAGATTTAAGTAAGAAAAATATTAGTAATATTACTGGAATTAGAAACTTTAAAAAATTGGCAACTTTATACTTAAATGACAATAATATTAGTAATATTAATGAAATTAGTGAATTAACTAATCTAAATTTTTTAAGATTAGATAATAATAATATTAAAAATATTAGTGGACTTAATGATTTAACTAAATTACAAACATTGTATTTATATGATAATCAAATAACTGATATTACTGTAGTTCATAAGTTATTAAATCTAACATGTTTAAATGTTGCAAATAATCTTATTAAAGATGCAAGTGGAGTAGATGCGTTGACTAATTTGAAATCATTGTCTTTATATGGAAATCAAATTACTGATATAATTTATGTTAAAGAATTAGTTAATTTAGAAGATCTTTATTTAGGAAGTAATGAAATAGAAGATATAAGTCCACTTAGTAATTTGAAAAAATTAAAAATATTATCGTTAGCTAATAATAATATAGAAGATATAACTAGTTTAAAAGAACTAAAAAATCTTACATCTCTAGGAATCGGGAAAAATAAAATAAGTGATATAAGTTCACTTAGCAATTTAAAAAATTTAACAGAACTATCACTTAGTTATAATAATATTAGTGATGTAAGTGCTTTAGAACAATTAAAAATAAACAACTTAAAACTTGAAAATCAAGAGTTGAAAATGAAGGGAGAAGAAGGAAAAAGACTTACTTTGCCTTTAATATTCAAACAAGCAATAAGTAATTATGGAGCGACGAGCTTTGATACATTTAATTGTGAAATAAATAAAAGTAATAATGAAGTAACAATAAATCAAAACGTAAGTTCAGCAACCATATCAATAAATGATGGAAATCTAGCAGGTAGTATTTTAAGAATTGATGTTGAAGATACAACTTCTCCAATGTTAGAAGTTACTTATAGTGAACCAGACGAAAATACAGGAGCAGTAATAGTGAAAATTACTTCTGATGAACAAATTCAAGAAGTAGAAGGATGGACATTAGCGAAAGACGGATTATCACTTACTAAAGTGTATAATAAAAATATGGAAGAAAAAATAGCAGTAAAGGATTTAGCAGGAAATATAACAGAGATATCTATTAATGTAACAACAGTGGTAGACAAACCAACTGAGCCAGATATACCAATTGAAAATTTAGAAGTTGAAGTAAAATATAGTACAACAAAATTGACAAATCAAAATGTAGATGTGATTATAGAATCAAATGTGACATTAAAAGAGTTGGATGGATGGAATTTATCAGAAGATAAGTTAACACTTAAAAAGACATTTGTTGATAATTACAGAGGAAATATAAGAGTAGTTTCAGAAAGTGGAATAGAAAAAACTGTAGAAATACTAATTAATAATATAGATAGAGAATGCCCAAGTGTAGAATTAGAATATAGTACAAAAGAAGAGACAACAGGAAAAGTAACAGTAAAAATAAAATCAAAAGAAATTATGCAAGAGATTGAAGGATGGATATTATCAGATGATAGATTAACTGCACAAAAAGTGTATAGTGAAAATACAGAAGAAGAGGTTGTTATAAAAGATTTAGCTGGAAATGAAACAATAATGAAAGTAAAGATATCTAATATAATAGAGCAAAAGGAAGATAAAGAAAAAGGAACAGAAAATATATCTGTACCTGTACAACAAGAAAAAACAACTACATCTTCTACAGTAAGTCCAGCAAAAAGTTTGCCTAAGGCGGGCTTAGCAGGAAGAATGTTTATTATAGGAATAGCGATATTAGCAAGTGTGATATTTTATAATAAGTGGAACAAATATAGGAAATATTAATAGAAAAAAGGAATGATTAATATTTATAAATCATTCCTTTTTTCTATTTATTATAAAGTGATGGTTGAATTTAAAATATTGGAATAATACTTAAAAAAATCCATATTATAATCTAAAAAATTCTTTTTCTTAATTGTATTACTAGCCAATATATTGCAACTTAAAATAGAATTATTATTTGAAGTAACTTTAATTTTACCGATTGCATCATTTATATGTATAGGAGATTCTAATATAGAATCTATATAAATGTTCACATCAATATATGAAATTTCATTTTTATTAATAGGTATAATAGGAGTATCTAATTCAGAGTATTTAATGATTAAATCAGATGAAATTCCCTTATTAATAAAGAAATAATTTTCATTTTCTTTTTTCCAATTCTCAAGTTCCGTATCTATTTTTTCTTGTATATTTACATATTCAAAATTACTAAAAGTATATTCAATTAGTTTTATACTGTCAGAAGTTCTAAACTTTTTAGTATCACATCCTAACACAACACAGATAATATCCATGTCATTCCTTTTACAGGCTGTTACGAGGCAACGATTAGCACCATTAGTAAAACCAGTTTTTATTCCATATACACCATTTAAATTACCTAGCAATTCATTTGTATTTGTTAAACTTTTTGGGTAGCCATTAATTGATATGGTGTAGTTATAAGTTCCAACTATTTGGAGGAAAGTTTTATTTTTTAATGCATAATCTGAAAGAAGAGCCAGTTCATATGCAGTTGTATAATGACCATCAGAATCTAAACCATGAGGAGATTCAAAATGAGTATTAACAAGACCTAATTCATTTGCTTTTTTGTTCATTAAATTACTAAAATCTACTATACTACCAGCACAAACCTCAGCCAGTGCCACAGCTGCATCATTTCCAGAACGTAACATTAAGCCATATAATAAATCTTTAATGGTAATTTTATCGCCAGTTTTTAAACCAAGTCTGGAACCTCCTGTGTTTGCAGCTTTTTTTGAAACTTCAACAGTTTCTTCTAGATTACAGTTTTCAATTATAATAGTTGCTGTCATTATTTTGGTAGTTGAAGCCATTTTTACCTTATTATATTCATTTTTTCCATATAATATTTTTTTACTTAACCTATCTAATACTATACAAGAGCGAGTATTTAAATTTAAAGTAGAAGTACCTGAACTAGATGTTTCAACATAGTTTAGAACATTTAGTTCTTTAGAAACATCTAATAAATCAGTTGAATTATCTAAATCATCTGCAAATGTGCTAATATAACTAAATAAAAAAATGAACACGACTTCAATAATCAATAGTTTTAGAAATAGCTTTTTCATATTTATTAATCACCATTAAAAACATATGAATATATTGGATAAAATATGCAACTTGTTAAATGAAGTTTAATGTAAAGCTAGGGAGGCCAAAATAATTAGATTTAATTCACATAAAATCTTGATTTTAGAACTAAAATGTAATATAATTGTAATGTAATACTTTTTAGTTATAAAAAGTGTTGTAAAGCTATTTCCGTAAGTAAATAGAGCTTTACTAATATAAGTGGAAAAATATTCTAAAAAATGCCTATTGACTAATTTAGAAAAAAGTATAAAATATTATATAATAAGGTATATATAGGTAAGTGAAGGAGAGAAATTTATGAAAACAAAAAAGATTCTTCTAGGAGTTTCAATATTGATAATAGCATTTATTGTTGGTAGCATGCAAAACATAGTATTTGCAACAAATGCAACAACTCCATTATATTTAGGGATAACAGAATTAAGAACTAATAGTGAACCTAATATTGGATATTCAATTAATAATCCAAATGCAGGAGGCAAATATATATGGAATATTCTTGAATATACTAGTTCAGGAGATAATGCTTCATTAAAAGCAGATGGACATAAAAATATATATTGTGTAAAAGCAGGAGTTGGATTTAGTGATATTAAAAAGCGTGCAACATATAATGTTTTTTATGATATGAAAACAGAAAGAGAAAAAATAAAACAACAAAATGATGTGTTAAAATCTATAGTTGAAGGCACTATAAAAATTGACGATAATACATCTATTAGCAAATATGATGCTTTATTAGCATTAGGAGATATGTTATATCTTACAGGAGAATCAAGTGAATCAGATAAGACAGCATTGTTAGAAGCTGCTGGAATTAATGCTGATAATTGGGACTTTTCTTTAACAGATGATGATATTGGAGCAGTTCAACAAGCTGCTATATGGTATTTTACTAATTACGGAGAAGAAAATGGAGAATATGATAAAACATCTGATGATGAAACATGGTTATATTATACATTAGATGGAAATACATATACTTCTTTTTCTAACTATAATCCAACAGGTGTTGATCCTAATAGTGGCGCTGGAAAACAAAGACAAATGCAAGCAAAACAGTTATATGATTATTTAATAAAAACAGCGAAAGCAAATGCCAATAACTATTCAAATTCATCTGCAACAGGGGCACCAGCTAAAATAAATACAACTACTTTAAATTATGAAGAAGTAGGAGAAAATTATGTAATAGGACCAATTAATATTACAGAAGTATCTGGAAATACAATACCATATACAATAGACTTTAAAGTAAAAAACAGTGGAAATGAAACAGATAATTATAAATTATTAGATAGTAATAAAAGAAAAGTAGCACAAGGAACTACTGTTAAAGATTTAGTAGGAAAAGATTTTTATATTTCTATTCCAAAAGAAACAACAAAAAAAGTTGGAGTTTCTATTAGTATAAATTATAGTAATTCTAAACTTACTTTATGGGCATCAACAACTGATAATCAAACACAACCAGTTATGATACCTGAAAAAGAAGAAAAAAGTGAAAATGTAGACTTAGAAGTAACACCAAATGAAAAACCTTTTGATTTAGCATTAAGAAAATATATTACAAAAATAAATGATAAAGAATTAACTGGAGCAAATTCTAGAGTACCAGTTATTGATGAAAGTACATTAACATCAGGAACAACAGCTACATATAAGCATAAAAAGGATCCTGTATTAGTAGAAAAAGGTAATAAAGTTACTTATAAATTAGCTATATATAATGAAGGACAAAAAGCAGGCCGTGCTACAAAAGTAGTAGACCAATTGCCAACAGGATTAAAGTTTAGTAAAGTAATAAGTGGAAATTTTGAACTAGATTCTTATGATAGTACAGGAAATAATACATTAACTTTGAAGAGAAAAGCCAATAATACAGACAACTTAGCAGCATATAAATCTGGTAATTTATCATCAGAGATAATAGAGATTGAATGTGAAGTAACAGCAACTCCTGATACTGTAAATGAAAAAATATTAACAAATGTTGCATGGATATCAGAAGAATTTGATAGTGAAAGTAATATTACAATTACAAATCAAAATGGAGCAGATAGAGATTCAGAACCATCAACAAAACCAAGTGTAAATAAAGATAATATGGAAAATTATTCAGGAAATAATAATAAAGAGGATTTAAGTGATTCTACTTATTATTATAAAGGACAACAAGATGATGATGATTTTGAAAAATTAGTTTTAATGCCAGAATCATTTGATTTAAAATTAATTAAAAGAATTGTCGCAGTAAATAACCAAAATGTTCCTGAAAGAATTAAAAAAGTTGATGTAAGTAAATTAAACACATTGGATGAAAATGGAAAATTAGTTACAACAGGAGATTATACATTAAATAAAGTACCAGTTGCAGTAAAAAAAGGTGATATTGTTACATATACATTTAGAATATATAATGAAGGAACAATTGATGGATATGCTTCAGAAATAACAGAAGATATCCCAAGTGGTTTACAATTCTTATGGTCAGAAAAAGAAGGTAGTGAATTAGCTAATGATACTACTTTAACAGCAGAAGAAAAAGAAGCAATTGAATTTAACCAAAAATATTTATGGGGAAATTTTGTATATGATGATAAAAAAGAAAATATTATCCAAATTTCAAGTGACTATTTATCAAAAGAAAATGAAGCAACAGTAGGAGAAAATTTAATAACAGCATTTGGAAGTAATGATGGAACAAAAACAGAAAAAGACATTCATTATAAAGAAATTTCAGTAAAAATGAAAGTTATATCAGATAATATAACAGGAACTACAATTAGAAATGAAGCATGTATTTCAGAAGATTCAGATAAAGATGGAAATCCAATAGATGATAGAGATTCTAATCCAAAAAAATGGGTAAAATATGAAGATGATGAAGATTATGATAATATCATTTTAAAGTCATTTGATTTAGCATTAAGAAAATTTATTATAGCAGTAAGTGATGATACTAAAATAGAAAATAGTGAATATTTAAAAAATACAGAGGGTACTTATAAAAGAGCACCAGTTGTAGATACATCAAAATTAAATACAAAAGATGAAAATGGTAAAATAATAACAACAGCTACATATAATCATACAAAAGAGCCAGTAGAAGTTAAGAAAAACGATATTGTAGTATATATGTTAAGAGTATATAATGAAGGTGAAATTGATGGATATGCAGCAGAAATAAAAGACCATTTACCATCAAACTTAGAATTTGTTGATGGAGACTTTAATAAACAATATGGTTGGACAGTATCAGAAGATGGAAGAACAGTAACTACAAAATACTTAGAAAATGCAAAAATTAATAAAGCAGTAAAAAATGAAAATCCAACAACACCTGAGAAAACATATACATTATCATACAAAGAAGTTCCAATTATGTGTAAAGTAAAAGATACTGCTAAAACAGATGAAAAAATAACAAATATAGCAGATATTACAAAATACTTAGATGAAGATAAAAAATCTGTAATAGATAGAGATTCTGAAGAAAATAACGTAAAACTTCCAAATGATAATAACTTACCAAATTATAAAGATAATGAAACAGGAGATTATATACCTGGACAAGAAGATGATGATGATTTCGAAAAAGTTATAATAAAGAAATTTGATTTAGCTTTAAGAAAACAAATAGTATCAATTAACCATACATATGCAGAAAAAGAAACAGCATATAATGATAGATATGCAAAATTAGATACAGATAAAAAACAAACAAATACAATATATGATTACTATGATGTAGAATCTAACATACCAACTGTAGTAGAAAATGATGTAGTAAAATATTCAATTAGAGTATATAATGAAGGAAAAATAGATGGAACAGCAACTTGGGTAACAGATATATTACCATCAGGATTAGAATATTTAAAAGATAATGAAGTAAATAAAAAATATGGTTGGAAAGCATTTAAAGAATCAAGTGCAGACAATGAAAATGCAGTTAAAATTGGAGAAAAATACTATGAAGAAGTAGATTTTGACTCAAAAGAAATTACATTGTATGCTACAGACTATTTAAAAGATACAACAATTAAAGCATATACAGGAGAAGGAGAAGCTTCTTATGGAGAAGTATTTATGGCAACAAGAGTAAAAGCTAAAAAAGAAGTTGCAGAAGGTACAGAATATAAATTAAGAAATATTGCAGAAATTGGTGATGACAATGGAGATGACGAAGATTCAGTACCTGGTGATGGAAGCGAATGGAAAGACCAAGATGATGTAGATATAGAAGATTTAAAATTAGTAGAATTTGATTTAGCTTTAAGAAAATGGGTAACACAAGCTATTGTTATAGAAAATGGAAAACAAACAGTTACAGAAACTGGACACCAACCATATGATGATCCTGAGCAAGTAGTAAAAGTTGAATTACATAGAAAAAAATTAAATCAAGTAACAGTTAAATTTAAATATTCAATTAGAGTTATAAACGAAGGCGATATAGCTGGATATGCTAAAGAAGTAAAAGATTATGTTCCTGAAGGATTAAAATTTGTTGCAGAAGATAATCCAAGATGGACAGATTTAGGAAACAACGTAATTTCAACAAACTTATTAGAAAATACATTATTACAACCAGGAGAGTATGCAGATGTTGAAGTTGTACTTACATGGATTAATAGTGAAAACAATATGGGAGTTATGACAAATACAGCAGAAATTTCAAAAGATTATAACGAATACCATGTGCCAGATAGAGATTCTACACCTGATAATAAGAAACCAGGAGAAGATGATATAGATGATGCACCAGTTATGTTATCAATTAGTACAGGTCAAATGAGAATTTACTTTACATTAGGATTTATTGTATTAGTTACAGTAGCAGGTGGAGTTGTACTAATTAGAAAATATGTATTATAGTATTTATGATATAAGAAAGAGTTTGACTTTTAATTAAGTTGAACTCTTTTTAGTAGATAAATAAAAATATAAAAGTCCCAAAATGTTATTTAAGTTTCGGCTTTTTTGGTAAGAGGGGATATATCCATAATTTAAATAATAAATATTATTCATTACGTTCAAAAAGAAAATCTAATATAAAAAAATGTGCCGCTTTCACTCAGGCTAAAATGTATATATGTATATGTTTTTATGATTTTTGAATATGAATGGAGCAATATTAGAATTTCTTAAATAAATTAATGGAAAATGTTCGCGTCGAGCTTTAGCTCGGACTAAGTGAAAGGGTGCCATTAATTTATTTTAGAAATTTTTATGTTGCGCATTGAAATCAAAAAAATTATAAAAACATATACATATATACATTTTCCCGTGAACATCCCTCATTTTTTTATATAATATTTTCTATTTTTCTCTTCAATCAAGCTATTTATTATTTAAATTATGGATTTATCCCCTATTGCCCCAAAAACCCGAAATTCAAAAAATTTATTTATGACATAATTCTACAAGCCACTACACTTGTAACAATCCCAACAACATCTGCAATTAAAGAAGCAACAATAATATACCTTGTTTTCCTCACTTTTATACAACTCGTATAAATAGCAATTGTATATAAAGTAGTTTCTGTTGATCCCATAATAGTAGACGCCATCATACCAACAAGACTATCTACCCCACAATTTTTCATAATATCAGTAGCAACTGCAATTGAAGCACTTCCTGAAATTGGTCTTAGCATGGCTAAAGGCATTAATTCACTTGGAAAATGTACCATATTCAAAACAGGACTTGCCAAATTAATAATTAAATCTAAGACCCCTGAACTTCTTAATGCACCAATTGCAACAAACAGTCCTATTAACGTTGGAAATATGCTAAAAGTAGTTTCTATTCCCTCTTTTACTCCATCTAAAAAAGTATCAAAAACTTTATTTTTTTCTTTTACTCCATATATTACAATAAGTAAAATAATCATTGGCATAGCTAAATTAGAAATAAAATTAGTAATCTGCATTAAAATTACTCCTTTTTAGTAAACTTAATTAATACTTTTGTTGCAATAATTCCGAAAAATTGCTGCGACAATTGTTGCAATCCATACTGGAAATACTATAGCTGTCGGGTTACTTGAACCCATAGAGTTTCTAATTGCAATTACTGTTGTAGGAATAATTTGAATAGAAGCTGTATTTAAAATAAGAAACATCATCATAGAATCTGTTAAAGTATCCTTTTTTTTATTTTCTTTTTGCATAGACTTCATTGCTTTTAACCCTAAAGGTGTTGCTGCATTTCCCAATCCTAAAATATTAGCAATTATATTCATTGATACTTCTTTTTGAATTTCATTATTATTTTTTAATTGTGGAAACAATAATTTTATAACTGGTTTTAAAATCTTCGTTAATTTTTCTATTACACTTGTATTACTTGCAATCTTCATAATTCCACTCCACAAGCAGATAGTCCCTAAAAGACTTATAGATAAATTTATTGCATCGCTTGTACTTTCAAAAATAGATGAATTTAATTTTTCTAAATTTCCTGAAAAAATAGCAAAAGAAAATGATATTATTATAAAAATTGGCCAAACTATATTTAACATATTTTATCACCAAAATAATTTTATTCTAAAGTTGACTTTTTATTACAATTTAATTGACCAAAATTTTTATTTATGATATATTAGGGTTATATAAGGATTGTAAAAATATAACTTTTAAGGAGGATTTGTTATGAAATCAACAGGAATTATTAGAAGAATGGACGAACTAGGAAGAGTTGTTATACCTATAGAAATAAGAAATCAATTTCATATAGTTGAAAAAGATCCAATCGAAATTTATGTAGATGGTTCTTCTATTGTATTGAAAAAATTTGAACCAAATTGCATTTTTTGTGGTAATACAAAAAACTTATTAGTATATAATGATAAATTAATATGTCAAAACTGTTCTAAAAAAATCGGTAATTTAAAATCTGAAGAATAATTATATAAAAATAAAGACATAAAAAATTATGTCTTTATTTTTATATGAAATACTGATATATTTCATTTTTACTTACATTTCTATCTTTAGCTATTTTTTTTATAATTTCTTTTTTATTTAATCCTCTTTTTTCATAAAAATTATAATGTTCCTCTAGAGTTAGATTATTTAAACTATTTAATTCCTCTTCATTATCTTTATTATTTTTTTCTATAATTAATATCATTTCTCCTTTTAAATTATCTGTTTTTTCCATTAATTCTTTAACTGTACCTCTGATATATTCCTCATGTATTTTTGTTAACTCTCTAGCTAATACAACTTCTCTACTTTGTAAAATATCACTTAAATCATTTAACGTATTTTTCAATTTATGTGGCGCCTCATATAAAATAATTGTTTTATTTGCATTTTTAATTTCTTCTAATTTCTCTTTTCTTGATTTTTTATTTAATGGCAAAAATCCTAAAAAAATAAATTCTTTTGTACTGATGCCAGAAGTAATTAAAGCATTTATCATTGCACATGCTCCAGGAATAGGTACAACTTTAATTGACTCTTCTATACACTTTTTTATTATTTCTTCTCCTGGATCACAAATTCCTGGAGTTCCCGCATCAGAAACTAGTCCAATATTTTTCCCTGTTTTTAATTCTTTTATTAATTCTTCTGCTCTTATTTCTTCATTATGTCTATGATAACTAATTAATGGTTTTGATATTTCTAAATGATTTAATAATTTTAAAGTATGCCTTGTATCTTCTGCTGCTATTAAATCTACTTCTTTTAAAATTCTAATTGCCCTTAATGTGATATCTTCTAAATTTCCTATTGGTGTTGCTATAATATATAAATTTCCTTTTTTCTGATTTTCTGAATGGTAAACCAGCACTTTATTACTTCTTGCATCATCAAAAGAAATAGATCTTGGTATTATATGGTCTATCTCAAACATTTCCGGATTATTCAAAATATCATTTGGATCTATATTTTTACCTGAATACAGGCATATTTCGTTTTGTTCATTCCAAAGTTTTAGTTTAAGTGCTAACTGTTTTTGGGCTGAGAAAT
>OLSQ01000349.1_pt1 | contig 46016 bp, 37 predicted proteins | sample 1672561 | NCBI WGS metagenome assembly OLSQ01 (sample SAMEA3136699, study PRJEB25190) | human gut metagenome | biome: human gut; feature: human-associated habitat; material: faeces | place: Austria | collected 2013
CGAAAGCTTTCATGTGCTCATGGGCAATGATACACGCATTATAAGGAATGCTTATCAAATTCACACAAAAAGTGAACAGCGAGCAATGCAATACACACTTAGCGGCAAACTCTCTACCTTTAGGAAGCTGCATCTCTGTCTCCATAAACCATATCGCAACAACCTCTGCGATGATAAAGACAATGCCCGCCAATACATATTGTACAACCACACTGGTAGAGAATAACCTCTTTAATCTTTCTACATTACCACTTCCTAACTCAAAAGTTATAAACCGACTGATAGCGGCAGACAATGCATTGGACAAAATACCAAACATAGTCACCATACCTCCGACTACTTGATAAATACCATAGTCATCCACTCCAAGCACCTTCAACACGAGACGACTTGTGTACAATGATACCGCCAATACAAAGATGGTACGCAGATATAATAAAAAAGTATTTACAAACTATTGATAATGATGGAGAAAACAATGACGATTGAGCAGGTATACAAGAATATGGATAGCGATTATGCATCCGTAAAAGAACGTTTACAGAATGATGCGCTGATAGAGAAATTCCTGATTAAATTTCTTGCAGATGAAAGCTATGCAAATATTGCAAAGAATCTTGAAACACAAAATATTGAAGAAGCATTTCGTGCAGCCCATACCTTAAAAGGAGTATGTCAGAACCTCGGACTGGATTGTCTGTATAAGTCCAGTTATGAGGTGACAGAGGCATTACGAAAAGGAAAGAATGATGTAACGCCGGAGATGATGGAAAAGTTAGAGTCTGACTATGACGTGACGGTTTCTTCTATTCGTGAACTTCAATAATAAGAGAACACATTGGGCGTTGTTTACAGCACACAAAGAATAAAAAAGAATAAACTGCGCATACTTGATCTTGTAAGTGATAAGGCATTTTTTAATAAGCGATAGGCAAGATCAGGGAGGCAGTGTATGGTAAAAGAAGATGGACTTCCGTTGGGACTGGGATTCGGACTTGCGATGAATGAGAATGCGATGCGCGGTTTTTCGTCATTAGAGGAAGATGAAAAGAAGCAGGTCATAGATGCGGCGCGGGGCATTGGTTCCAAGGAAGAAATGCAGCAGTTTGTGAACAGTATTGCAGAAATTGGAAGAGAAAAATAAGAGAGTGAAGTGGATAAAAATCCACTTCATTTTTTATGCCATTTTTGCTATAATTTATGCAGATATTGCATGGACTGATGTTCATATTGAAAAGAGAGGTATATTATGGGGAAATATGCAGTAGATAATGAGAAGTATGCGGCACTGGCAAGGCGGGCTGTGGCAGAAGGCTGTGTACTGGTTAAAAATGAAAACCAGACACTTCCGTTGCGCAGAGGGGATAAGGTAGCGGTGTTTGGACGGATGGCTTTCCATTATTACAAAAGCGGACTTGGATCGGGGGGACTCGTTAATACCAGATATGTGGTCAGCGTTCTTGATGCACTGAAGAAGGAAACAGAAATCTCATTGGATGAGAATGTGTTGCAGGTGTATGAGAACTGGATCAAGGATCATCCATATGATGCAGGAGCTGGCTGGGGGCTTGTACCATGGTCACAGGAAGAGATGCCGTTGGATGATGCTGTGATTGCAGCGGCAGCAGACGATGATATTGCGCTTGTCATGATTGGAAGAACCGCCGGAGAAGATCAGGACAATGCAAATGAATCGGGCAGTTATCTCCTGACGGATGTTGAGCGGGAGATGATCGCAAAGGTAAGCGGAAAATTCAAACGCACAGCGGTTATTCTTAATGTCGGAAATATTATAGACATGAAGTGGGCAGAAGAATTGCAACCGTCCGCAGTGCTTTATGCATGGCAGGGTGGACAGGAAGGCGGAAACGGTGTATGCGATGTGCTCACCGGTCGTGTGAATCCATGCGGAAAACTTACCGACACGATTGCAGAGCGTATAGAGGACTATCCGTGTACGGCAAATTTTGGAGACGCGAAGCGCAATTACTACAAAGAAGATATTTATGTAGGATACCGTTATTTTGAGACGTTTGCAAAAGACAAGGTCATCTATCCGTTCGGATACGGACTTTCTTATACGACATTTTCCATGGAGTCTGCATTTGCGGAGCAGAAAGATTCCATGGAAGTAAAAACAACCGTTAAGAATACCGGAGACCTGGCGGGGAAAGAGGTTGTGCAGGTGTATATCGAAGCCCCACAGGTGGCTTTGGACAAGCCTGCGCGAGTGCTTGCCGGATTTGCCAAGACAAAGGAACTGGCACAGGGAGAAGCGCAGACAGTTACGATTACAATTCCAAAATCAGCGTATGCTTCCTATGATGATACCGGAGCGACTGGACATAAGGACTGCTTTTTGTTAGAGGCTGGCATGTATGGAATCTATGTCGGTGCAGATGTCCGAAGCGCGGAACGCGTGGCAGAATATAAGCAGGAGCTCCTGGTAATTGAGGAGTTGGAAGAGGTGTGTGCCCCGGCGGAATCTTATGAGCGTATGACACGCGCAAAGGACGGAAGACTAACCTATACACAGGTGCCAAAGCGCACATTTGGCCCGTATGACCGCATAGAAGAGATTCCGGCGATTGCATATACTGGTGACAAGGGATATAAACTTGCGGATGTGTACCATAATAAAATTACCATGGACGAATTTATTGCACAGTTGTCGGATGAAGATCTTATGATGCTTTTCCGTGGTGAGGGAATGTGCAGCCCGAAGGTTACGCCGGGAACTGGTTCAGCGTTTGGGGGATTGACAGAATCACTTCGTGGGTTTGGCATTCCGGCAACGTGTACGACCGATGGACCTTCCGGACTCCGGCTGGATTGTGGAACAAAAGCATTTTCACTGCCAAACGGAACATCGCTTGGATGTACATTTAATCTGGAATTGGTAGAAAAGTTATATGAGATGACGGGACTCGAATTGCGAAAAAATCGTGTGGATGCGTTGCTGGGACCTGGATTAAACATTCACAGAAGCCCGTTGAACGGAAGAAATTTTGAGTATATTTCCGAAGATCCGCTGCTTACCGGAAAGATGGGAGCGGCACAGATCATCGGACTTGGCATTGTAGGTTCAACCGGAACCATTAAGCATTTTTCAACCAACAATCAGGAGGCGCACCGACGTGAAGTTGATGCTGTAGTATCTGTAAGGGCTCTTCGTGAAATTTATTTCAAAGGATATGAAATTGCTGTTAAAGAGGGCAGAGCACGTTCTGTGATGACTACATATGGACCGATGAATGGTCTGTGGACAGCAGGAAATTATGATTTAAATACGATTGTTTTGCGCAAAGACTGGGGGTTTGAAGGAATTGTAATGAGTGACTGGTGGGCAGCAGCAAACACCGAGGGTGAGCCATCGAACATGAAGAATCATGCGGCGATGGTAATAGCACAGAATGATTTGTATATGGTTACTTCCGATGCTTCTGATCAGACACAGGATAATCTGATAGAAGCTTTGGCGGATGGGCGTATCACCCGCGGACAGTTGCAGAGAAACGCCAGAAATATTCTTGGATTTATTTTGAAATCTCCGGCCATGCTCTATGAAATGGATATGATATCCGAGGAAGAGTTAGAAGATCGCAAGGGGGATACCGAGGAAGATGTGGCAATCGATGACATCATTTACTATGAGTCGGATGCAAACGGTGATGTTTATATTCCGGGAAAAGACTGGGATACCCAGATGGGGGCAACGATTGTATTCGGCATCAATGCAGAGAGTGCAGAGTATGACATTGAGATTACTGCCCGTTCGCCATTGGGAGAACTGTCACAGTTGCCGATCACATTGTATTACGATAACGTATTCAAAGAGATGATTTCTTTCCGTGGATCGGAGGGAGAATGGTTTACGGATAAGAGAGCATTTGGAACAGTATTTGGATCGTGTCACTATATTAAAATTTATTTTGGAGCAACAGGACTTGAGATTGACAATATTACATTGCGGTATCGAAAGAGAGTTCCTGTATTTGAAGATTAAATGATGAAAGCATTAAAAATAAAAAAAGGCAGCCTGATTGCCAAAAGACAGGAAAAAGTAATGGAATGGTATCTCATTCAGGAGGGAAGCGTAGAGTGTCGGTTTTCTTTTGTGAAAATTGTCATGAAACGCAATTCCATTATCGGAATTTTAGAGACCGGATGGTTCGGCTGTGATTATGTGGCAAGAGAAGATACGACAGTCATTACGATCCCATGTAAAAACGCGCAGGATTTATCCAGTATACTTGCCAAAAATGAGAATTTCCGTCCGGTATTTTTGCGGACAGCGGTAGAACAGCGGCAGCAGGCGCTGTGTCTGTATGCGGATCTGTATTGTAAAGTACGGCTTTTGCATACAAAAGCAGAGGAATTTTATAATGATTATAAGAACCGGTGCAGTCAGCTTCTTGTGGATGAGCAGCCATTTGCCAGGATGGAATATTTTGAGGCGCTCAATTTACAGCATCGTGCGGAAGACTGGGAACTTCGAAACAGTGACAGTCTGGTAAAAAATTATCTCAAAGAATATATGCAGCTGATGATCAAAGACGACAACCTTTGTGTAGGTGCAATCATGGAAGCGTCTGCGCAGATGCATCGTGTCACGCTGGGCATCGGCGAGATGGTGAATTATATTCTTCGCAATAAGGATATTCTGTTTGCAGAGACAAAGGATGATCTGTTTCATTTGTATTATGATCTGACTGTTGCCCGTTCCCGCAAAGGAAATGATGTCACATGGGAAAAGGAGCAGATGCTTGCTATCGTAGAAGTGATGCAGAGGCTCGGTGTCTATGGAGAGTGCATGGAAGAGGCGCAGCAGAGATGCGCCGGCAGTAACTTTGAAGGATTATCTGTGGACAGAGTCTATGTGGCAAAAGAGGACTGCGTTGCCCGTATCATGGAATATGCAGGCTATGCAAATGAAGACATCCATGCATTCCGGACAGCATTGAAAGAACAGAATACAAGAGAAGTCGGCCGGAAGTTCTATGAAATTTATCTACGGGCTTTTTTGCGCTCGACGGAGGATCTGATCAAACCGTCACCCATGATTCAGATGTTTTTGAATTTTGGTTTTATGGATGCGGAAAGTCTCGGGGAGGATCTTACGAATGCACTGTATAATCTCGTAGATTCCATCGGGCTGTTTCAGTCACAGCACGTATATACGATGTATGACTGGCTGCTTCGCATTTATCATGGAGACTGTGAGCCTTGCATCAATGAGATGAACATGGATTATACAGGGGCTTTGCAGCAACAGTTCAAGCAGGGCAATATCACAGAAGAGCAGATGAGAGCGGCAAAAGCCGATGGAAGACAGAAAGTTGCCTATGAAATCCAGAATATGTTCCGCACGGCGGATCGTGTGACAAGTGGGCATCTGCACGATTTTTGTCCGGTACTTCAGCAGAGCGATTTCATCGGAAATATTGAGAAGATGGCAGTCACGGTCGAGAAAATCGAGGCGGCAATCAACAGCGTCCGTTGTCTGGATTATTCTGCTTTTTACCGTGAGGTCATGTTTACAGATCCGGAGCATGGAATCAAGCAGGAATGGATTATGAAAGAAGTCCTGCCGGATATTATCCTTATGCCGAATGTCGGATCGCGTGCACTCATGTGGCAGGAGACCGCAGGTGTCAAAAATGATACATCGGCCCGCTTCCTTTTCCCGATGTTTACCAGTGTGGATCTGGAAGACCTCATGCGTGAGACTATTGCCCGTTATCGTTGGGAAATCTGCCGGAAGATACAGGGAGTTTACTGGAATGATGTGCGTGAACCTTCTTTGACTTCGGAATATTGTGATTATATGCAGTTTTATCGTAAAAACAGTGAATTGTCTGCCGAGGCAAAAGATAAGATAAAAACAGATCTTGCCCGCTGCCGTAACAGTCAGAAGGAAGTGTTTGTAAAGGATTATGATAACTGGATGAAATATGAGTCGCAGGGAAGCTTCCGGCTGAACAAAGTGGCACGGAGCATTCTGATGAAATACTGTCCGTTTACCAAAGAAGTGCGCAGTGCCCTCATGGCGAATCCACAGTATCAGAAAGGCTTCATGAAGTTTGAAGTGGACAATGAACGAAAGCGCAAGAAGCTGCGGGCAATGTATGATAAATATGAGGCGACCGGTGCACAGCTGACACCGGAACTCATCGAAAATATGAAATATTATGAAATTTAGGGGGAAAATATGGAATATATTGCACGTATTCACACCCCGTTTCCGGAAAAGTTTGGAATCCCCAGACAGAGTGGATTGGCCGCAAATGCAAAAGGAACCATTGTTTTTGAACCGAAATTCCGCAATCCGGATGCAGTAAAAGGAATCGAAGAATTTTCGCATCTGTGGCTTTTATGGGAATTCTCAAGGGCAAAGCAGGATACTTTTCATGCTACGGTAGCACCACCGCGGCTCGGCGGGAAAGAGAAAAAAGGCGTGTTTGCAACAAGGTCTCCATTTCGACCGAATTCCATTGGTCTTTCCTGTGTAAAGCTCGAAGAGGTGCGGATCGATGAGAAGGATGGTCCCATTTTGGTGGTTTCGGGGGTGGATTTATTAGATGGGACACAGATTTATGATATCAAACCTTATCTGCCTTATGCGGATGCACATCCGGATGCAAAAGGTGGATTTGCCGACCGTCATCAGTCCGACCGGGTGGAGGTAGATTTCCCACCGGAACTTCTTTTAAGAATCCCGGAAACATTGCAGAAGGCAGTAATCGAAGTGCTGGCACAGGATCCGCGGGCGGCATACAACAAAAAGCCGGATTACATTTATGGCATGGCATTTGATGCTTACGATATCCGCTTTGTTTTCCAAAATGATGTCCTGACGGTAAAGGATGTGACCCGGCGGGCGGAAGACGGATGGAAACCGGTAAAATAGATATAGCTTGATTATGGTTCATGGACAAATGCGATAGTCTGTAGCTTGCGATTGCCGACAGAAAGTTCTATAATGAGACTCAGATACAATAAATTTCTTGATTGAGAGGGACATTATGAAAGAATTAAAAGAGTACATTCGAAATATTCCTGATTTTCCGGAGAAGGGAATTATATTCCGTGATGTGACAAGTATTCTGCAGGATGCAGATGGACTCAAGCTTGCAATTGATGAGCTTGCAAAGAAATTAGAGGGCGTGGATTTTGATGTGATCGCAGGTGCAGAATCCCGTGGATTCCTTTTTGGTATGCCACTTTCTTATCTGCTTCATAAGCCATTTGTTCCAATTCGCAAGAAAGGAAAACTTCCATGTGAAACGGTTTCTAAGACCTATGATTTAGAGTACGGAACAGCAACCATCGAGATTCACAAGGATGCAATCAAAAAAGGCGACAAAGTGGTTCTTTTGGATGATCTGATTGCAACCGGTGGAACCATGAAAGCTGCTGCAGAGCTGGTCGAAGAGCTGGGCGGCGAAGTTGTGGAAGCACTGTTTTTGATCGAGCTGAGTGATCTTAACGGACGTGAAGTCCTTTCCGATTACAAAGTGGATTCGGTTGTACAGTTTGAAGGTGCATAAATAATCTGGTTTGCGACATACTATCTCCAAATTGAAAGTTGGCAGAATGTTAAGTTCTGGCAGGCAGAAAGGAGAGATTGTATGAACCAGCAAATTGGAAAAGGGAGTCTCTGTTTTTCAGAGGCTCCTTTTATTATTGGAACAGCATCGGTGGTTGGTACAAAAGAGGGAGAAGGGCCGTTGGCAGAAGAATTTGACTGCATCGGTTCGGATGACAAGTTTGGACAGGATACCTGGGAGGCGGCAGAGAGCAGTCTGCAGCAGGAGGCATTGACACTTGCCTTGGGCAAGGCGGACAAAAAGCCGGAGGACATGCGCTATCTTTTTGCGGGAGATCTTCTCGGACAGCTGATAGCATCTTCCTTCGGATTAAAGACATTTGAAATTCCTCTATTTGGTTTGTATGGTGCCTGTTCGACCTGTGGGGAGGCACTTGCATTGTCATCCATGACAGTTGCTGCCGGGTATGCGGATCATGTGGCAGCGGTTACTTCGAGTCATTTTGCGAGCGCGGAAAAACAGTTTCGTTTCCCACTCGAATATGCGAACCAGCGCCCGGTTTCTGCAACATGGACAGTTACCGGAGCGGGCGCTTTTATTCTGGCATCTGCAAAAAGGCAAAAGGATGAAAACACAGATAAAGTACTTGCAAAAATCGCCGGTGTCACGACCGGAAAGATCGTTGACTATGGCATCAAAGATTCCATGAACATGGGAGCTGTCATGGCACCGGCAGCGGCAGAACTTATTGCACAGAATCTGACCGACTTTGATCGGCAGCCTGAAGATTATGATGCAATTGTCACAGGAGATCTGGGAGAAGTCGGACATGAGATACTCATAGATCTGCTTAACAAAAAAGGATATGACATCAGCAAAGTCCATCAGGATTGTGGAATGCTGATTTATGATAACAAAACACAGGGAACCGGATCCGGTGGCTCGGGATGTGGCTGTGCGGCATCGACACTGAGCGCGCATTTTCTTCCGAGACTGCAGGACAAAACTATGAAAAGAATACTGTTTGTGCCAACGGGCGCCCTTCTGTCTACCGTAAGTTTCAATGAAGGACAGAGCATACCGGGCATCGCACACGGCGTGGTACTTGAGTCGGGAGGAGAATAAGATGGATTATGTAATTGCATTTGTTGTAGGCGGTGCCATCTGCGCACTCTGCCAGATCCTTATGGAAAAAACGCAAATGATGCCGGGCCGCATCATGGTCCTGCTGGTATGTCTGGGGGCTGTGCTCGGTGCAGTCGGTTGGTATGAACCATTTGCGAAATGGGCGAAAGCAGGAGCGAATGTGCCATTGCTTGGATTTGGAAACAATCTCTGGAAAGGTGTCAAAGAGATGGTAGACAAAGAGGGATTTTTAGGAATTTTTCTCGGGGGATTTAAGAACTGTGCAACAGGACTTTCAGCTGCGCTTGTTTTTTCCTATATTGCATCACTGATCACGCAGCCAAAAATGAAAAAACATTAGATGCTGTCAGAAAGCAGGGAAAATGTGGAAAAATCTTCAAGTAAATTGGAATATCGTGCATAAAATGAAATGTTTGCGTTCATACTATCTTCGTAATATAATCAAAAGGAGATATGCAAAATGAAAAAATGGAAACTATTTATGGTATGCTGTCTGTTAGTTGGAAGCATGGGCTTGTTTGCAGCTTGTGGAACAAACGATAACAACACAAACAATACCCAGAATACAATGATGGACACTAATGCAAATGACACGAACAACGGTACGGTTGACAACGGAACTACCAATGGAACTACCAATGGAAACAACACCAATAACGGAAGCAATGTAGAGAACGATGTGGATAATGTTGGAGATGATATCAAAGATGTCGGAGATGGTGTGGTAGACGGTGTCAAGGATGCCGGTGATGCAGTGGTTGATGGTGTGGAAGATATGGTAGATGGCGATGATGCAGACAATACCAATGGAGACAACAATACCAAGAACAACACAACAAACAAAAACAATACAAAGAATAACACTAACAATACCACAAATAATACAACCAACCGTTAGAAAGAACGATTACTTATGAGAAAAGAAACTTATATAAAAATGACTCAGCCGTTTCGTGAAAATCCGAAACTGGCTAAGTCATTACATATGGCAAATAAAATACTGACCGGACTGGTTTTCATCGCCTATCCGTGTCTGCTGCTTTGGATGTTGTGGCACAAAGATCCTCGCCTGACGAATGCAATCATCTATCCGATGAACGGATTTATCTGTGTGACGGTTGTAAGGGCAATCTTAAACTTTCCAAGACCTTATGAGCGGTTTGGAATACCACCAGTAATTCCAAAAGATACGAAGGGACATTCCTGGCCAAGCCGTCATGTGTTCTCCGCAACCATCATTGCACTTGTATTTCTTCCGGTCAATATGCCACTGGGCATTGCACTGCTTGTATGTGCAGCAGGGATTGCGGTGATCCGTGTGATCTCCGGTGTACACAGCATCAGTGATGTTGTGGCGGCAGCTGTCTGTGCATTGCTCTTTTCCGGATATTTCTTTTAATTGTCTTCCTTATCCGGAAAACTCTCGGAGCGGAACTGGCGCGGTGTCATGCCGTATTTTTTTTTGAACACGCGGTTAAAATAGGAGAGATTGTCAAATCCGGTCTCGGAGGCAATGTCAAGAATCGCGGAATCGGATGTCGTCAGAAGGCGGGATGCCATCGTCAGACGATAGTCGCGCAGATAATCCACAAAGGAAGTTCCCATCGTTTCTTTAAAATAACGCATAAAGTGAGATTCCGAGAAATCGACGGTCGTGGCAATATCGGCGATGGAAATCCGGTTCATATAGTTGTTCTCAATATATTTGAGGACAACTTTTATTTTGTCTAAAGTTTTACGGTTTCCCTTGCTGGTGCTTAAGTTCCGGCAGCGGTTATCCAGGATAAAGAAGAATTCGTAGAGCTTGCTTTTGATATAAAGCTCATATCCCTGTGGCATGGTCTTACAGATTTCATCACAGGCATCGATCGGTGCTACCACATCTGTGTAGTATGGATAGACAGGCGTGAACACAGTGGGAACTGTAACCTGTCCTGCAAACAGCGGCAGAAGAAAACCCGTAGCGGTGGTGTCTGCCTGTTTGGAAATCAGCATGCTTGGATGAAAAATGATATTTTCGTACTCCATCGCATCATTTTCATACTGTTCAATGGAATGGAGCTGACCGGGGAGAATGAGCAGCAGTGTTGGACCCTGCACTTTGTATTGGTGGAAGTCCACTGTCACAGCGCCCCGTCCTTTCTTTATATAGATCAGTTCCACCTCGTCATGCCAGTGCAGCGGTACCCGTGGAAAATCCAGCGGAATCGAACACAGATATGTATTGTAAGGAAAAACAATATCTCCGTGTGTTACATTTTCATGGTAATTTTCATATTCAAGTATATTCATATCCACATCTTAGCAAAAGCAGAATTGTTTGTAAATTCCTTTGCAGGCTTTTGTGCTTATTTACCAATTATCCGGGAATGAAATTGGTGAATAATAACAGAATCCGTTGTGCAGTATATGAAAAATGATAGAATAGTATTAGTTTTTGCGTGAATATGACAAGAATAAAAATGCAAAAGTGAATATACTTAGACTATCAAATGAAACACGGATAGGGGCCGTGAGGTTTTAATTAGGGAGGAAAGAAAAATGACATTAGCAAAAGCAGTATCGATGAAGTATAACAAAACAATCGAAAAGTGCAGCAACGAAGAAATCTATTTTGCACTGCTTGATATGACAAAGCAGATGGCTGAAGATAAAGTAAGTAACGAAGGAAAGAAGAAACTGTATTACATTTCTGCAGAGTTCTTAATTGGAAAGCTTTTATCCAATAACCTGATCAACCTTGGAATTTATGATGATGTAAAATCCGAGTTAGAGGCATCCGGAAAGAACATCGGAGAGATTGAGGAAATCGAGCTTGAGCCTTCACTTGGAAACGGTGGTCTTGGCCGTCTGGCAGCATGTTTTGTTGATTCTATCGCTACACTTGGTTTAAATGGTGATGGTGTTGGATTAAATTATCATTATGGATTATTCAAGCAGGTATTCGATCATAACCTGCAGAAAGAAACTCCAAATCCATGGATCACAGAAGACAGCTGGCTGACAAAGACCGATATCACATATCCGGTACAGTTCGGTGGATTTACCGTACAGTCCAGATTATATGACATTGATGTGGTTGGTTACAACAACCGTACAACAAAGCTTCGTCTCTTTGATATTGAGACAGTAGATGAGAGCATTGTTGGAGATACCATTGATTTCAACAAGGAAGACATCCAGAAGAACCTGACATTGTTCTTATATCCGGATGATTCCGATGAGAAGGGCCGTTTGCTTCGTGTTTACCAGCAGTATTTCATGGTAAGCAATGCTGCAAGACTGATTCTTGATGAGGCTGTTGCAAAGGGATCTAACTTACATGATTTAGCTGATTATGCAACTGTACAGATCAACGATACCCATCCTTCTATGGTTATTCCAGAGTTGATTCGTCTCCTTCAGGAAAGAGGAATCCTGATGGACGAGGCAATTGATATTGTTGCAAAGGTATGTGCATACACCAACCATACAATCCTTGCAGAAGCATTGGAGAAATGGCCAATTTACTTCTTAGACAAGGCTGTTCCACAGTTGATGCCAATCATTCGTGAATTAGACAACCGTGTACGTGCAAAAGTAAGCGATGAGAGCACCTATATCATCAAAGACGGTCTGGTTCACATGGCACATATGGATATCCATTACGGATACAGCGTAAACGGTGTTGCTTACCTGCATACAGAAATCTTAAAGAACAGCGAGTTAAATAACTTCTACAAGCTCTATCCGGAGAAGTTCAACAATAAGACAAACGGTATCACATTCCGTCGTTGGCTTATGTCCTGCAACCCTGAATTATCTGCAATGATTACAGATCTCATCGGGGATGGCTGGAAGAAAGACGCCAACGAGTTAGAGAAACTTGGCAACTATGTCAATGATGACGCTGTATTAGATCGTCTTCTTGCAGTAAAGGCTGGAAAGAAAGCAGATCTGAAGAATTACCTTAATATGAAGCAGGGATTTGATATTGATGAGAATTCCATTTACGATATTCAGGTTAAGAGACTTCATGAGTATAAGAGACAGCAGATGAATGCACTCTATGTCATTCATAAATATTTTGAGATCAAAGAGGGCAAAAAGCCTGCAACTCCAATCACTGTATTCTTTGGAGCAAAGGCAGCACCTGCTTATATCATTGCAAAGGATATTATTCATCTGATCCTCTGCTTACAGCAGATCATCAACAATGATCCGGAAGTAAGCCCATACTTAAAAGTATTTATGGTAGAAAACTACAATGTAACCATGGCTGAGAAGATGATTCCGGCATGTGATATCTCCGAGCAGATCTCACTCGCATCCAAGGAAGCATCCGGAACAGGTAACATGAAGTTTATGTTAAACGGAGCACTCACATTGGGAACGATGGATGGTGCAAACGTAGAGATCGCAGAGCTTGTTGGAGATGATAACATCTTTACATTCGGTGAGGATTCTCAGACCGTCATCGATCGTTATGCAAGAGGCGATTATAATTCAAGAAGCTACTACGAGAAAGATTCCAACTTAAAGAGAGCTGTTGATTTTATCGTAAGTGATACTGTGAAGTCTGTTGGATGCGCTGAGAACTTAGAGCGTCTGTACAACGAACTTCTGAACAAAGACTGGTTCATGACTTTCCCGGATTTCGATTCTTACATCGAGACAAGAGAGAAAGCATATGGTGCATATGCAGATCGCAAAGCATGGGCTAAGAAGATGCTTGTAAATATCAGCAAGGCAGGATTCTTCTCATCTGACCGTACCATCGATCAGTACAACAAAGAGATCTGGAAACTGTCATAAAAACAAATTATAGTAAATTTTCTATTCATATTTTAAATTATTCCTCCTCACACGGGAACCGGTTCGTTCGGTTCCCGTGTTTTATATTCGGGGGTGCTTTTTTATCCCGAATATGGTAAGATAGGAGTGCATTTGATGGGCTGATGTTCAAGGATCAAATGAAAAGACTCGATCAATCAGGAAAGAGAGAACATAGAATGAAAAAGCGTATAGTTTCAACCATGCTTGCAGCAGTTCTTGCACTGTCTCTTGCAGCATGTGGATCAAAAGATACAACCGAGCAGGATGCGTACCGCCAGTATGGCATCAATTGTCTGGAGAGCGGAAATTATGAGGATGCGATCAAGGCGTTTCAGAATGCATTGAACCAGTCGCTCGGCAAAGTGGGCGAGAAAGAAATCGATATCTGCTTTTACAAGGCGCAGGCACAGTATTTAAGTGGTGCAAAGGATGATGCCTTAGAGACTTACTATGCGATTATCAAATATAATAAAGACGGACGGGCATACTATCTGCGTGGAAACCTCTACTATGATATGGGAGAGGAAAAGAAAGCATTGGCAGATTATGAAGAGGCCGTAAAACAGGACAAAAAAGATTATGAATTGTACATCGGAATTTACGAGTCCATGAAAAATCACGGAGCAAAAGAGGATGGACAGAAATATCTGAATCAGGCTATGGAAATCAAAGGAGAGAAGGCAGAGGACCTTTTGTACAAGGGACAGATCAGTTATCTTTTAGGGGATTACAAGACGGCTGTTACCGACCTCACCAAGGCAAAGGAAGATGGTCAGCAGAAAGCATCTTATTATCTTGGACTGACGTATGAAGCACAGGGAGATACCGATAAGGCACAGTCTTATGTAAAGGAGTATCTCGATAGTGGAGTTGCTACTTCTTATGAATTGTATGATCTGGGGAGTTCGGAATTGAACGATGGAGATTATGAGGAAGCACTGACGTATTTTAATGCGGGACTTGCACTTGAGAAAGTTCCGAATAAGCAGAATCTTATGAAAAGTGCGATTGCTGCATACGAGTATAGCGGAGATTTTGATTCCGCCAAAACGATGCTCAAAGATTATCTGGAAGAGTATCCGTCCGATGAGGATGCACAGAAAGAAAGTACATTTTTGGAGACTAGATAATGGCAAAACCACAGGAAATCGAAGAAATTGAAGAAAAAGTAATTTTAGTAGGAGTCAGCGAGCAGGAGGGCGATGATGCGGAAGATTCCGTGACAGAGCTTGCGGAACTGGTCAAGACTGCTGGCGCTACCGTTGTGGGCACATTGATCCAAAAGCGTGAGACCATACATCCGGGGACTTATGTGGGAACCGGTAAAGTAGAAGAAATCGCGCAGCTTATCGCACAGACCGGAGCTACCGGTATTGTGTGCGATGATGAATTGTCACCGGCGCAGCTTCGCAATCTTGAGAATATGTTAGATACCAAAGTCATGGATCGTACATTGATTATTCTGGATATTTTTGCAGCGCGTGCGACGACCAGTGAAGGAAAAATACAGGTCGAGCTGGCACAGTTAAAGTATCGGCTCAGCCGGCTCAGCGGACTTGGAAAAACGATGTCTCGTCTTGGTGGTGGTATTGGAACGAGAGGACCAGGAGAAAAGAAGCTGGAGATTGACCGTCGACTGATTAATGACCGCATTGCCCAGCTAAATCGTGAATTGAAGGAAGTGGTCAAACATCGTGAGATTACCCGCGCAAAACGAGCCAAAAGCGAAGTACCGGTTGTGGCAATCGTCGGTTATACGAATGCTGGCAAATCGACACTGTTAAATCATCTGACCGATGCAGAGGTACTTGAAGAAGATAAGCTTTTTGCAACACTCGACCCGACCACCCGTATGCTGGAACTGGATGGGCATCAGCAGGTGCTTTTGACGGATACCGTAGGATTTATCCGCAAGCTGCCGCACCATCTGATCGAGGCCTTCAAGAGTACGCTGGAAGAAGCGAAATACGCAGACTATATTTTCCATGTTGTAGATGCTTCGAATCTACAGATGGATAAGCAGATGCATATTGTCTATGAAACACTGGATCATCTTGGGGTGAAGAATAAGAAGATGGTTACGCTGTTCAACAAGATGGATCAGCGCACCGAGGAAGAACCATTGCAGGATTTTCGTGCAGACCATATTCTGCAGATATCGGCAGCGAATAATCAGGGACTGGATGAAATCAAAGCGCTTTTGCAGGAAATGCTGCGCGAAGACAAAGTCTATATCGAACGTGTTATCCCATATGCACAGGCAGGCATTATACAGCTTGTCCGGGAAAAGGGAGAGCTTGTCTCTGAGGAATATGTGCCGGAAGGAATCGAAATTAAGGCGTATGTTCCAATGGAAGTATATGGAAAATTGTAGCTGGGAGTGGAGTAACAGACAGGTTGCATAAACAGCCATAAAAATGTATAATGAGGGGTAATAAATTTCATTTTAAATGAAATTGGAGGTATTCATGTCACAGTCGGTCACGATAAAGAGTAATAAATATGGAATCAATCTTGTTTTAAATCCGGATGTTACATTTGACAATCTGTTAAAGGATGTTGTTGAAAAATTTAAAGCATCCAGCAGTTTTTTTAAAAATGCGAAACTTGCACTTGCATTTGAGGGAAGAGCACTTTCAGATGATGAGGAACAACAGATTATTGCAGCCATAGAAAAAAATACTACAATAGAGATTTTATGCATTGTGGAAAAAGGAACAAAGCAGGAAGCAGTCATGAAAGAGCAGGTCGATGCTTTTTATGACGCAGTGCAGCAGGAATGTGAGAATACAGCACCGATTAGTGTTCCGGAGCAGTTTTACCGCGGCACGCTCAGATCTGGACAGGTGATTTCCAGTGAATCAAGTGTTACGATCATAGGAGATGTGAATCCAGGTGCAAAAATTATTGCACAGGGAAATATCATAATTCTTGGTGCACTCAAAGGTAACGTTCACGCAGGATGTACGGGAGACAGAAGCTGTTTTGTTTTTGCATTGGATATGAAGCCGATTCAGATTCAAATCGGTGATCTGATCGCAAAGAGTCCGGATCAGGCAGAACAGAAGCAACGTACGCGCCGTAAGAAAAAACAGACGGAAAATGAAGCACAGATTGCCATTGCAAAAGATGGAAATATTTATATTGAACCAATTACAAAAAATATTTTAAATACCATTTAGAAACGTAGGAGGAAAGAATTTAATGAGCGAAGTAATCGTTATCACATCGGGAAAGGGTGGTGTAGGAAAGACCACAACCACAGCAAATATAGGTACAGGTCTTGCACAGTTAAATAAAAAAGTTGTTATGATTGATACGGATATCGGATTGCGCAATCTGGATGTTGTTATGGGACTTGAGAATCGTATTGTATATAATCTGGTGGACGTTATTGAAGGCAAATGCCGCATTCGTCAGGCACTGATCAAGGACAAGAAATACCCGGATCTTTGCCTGCTTCCATCTGCACAGACCAGAGATAAGGATGCGGTTACACCAGAGCAGATGGTAGAGCTTATCAATGAGCTTCGTGAAGAGTTTGATTATATTTTACTTGACTGTCCAGCCGGTATTGAGCAGGGATTCAAAAATGCCGTTGCCGGAGCTGATCGTGCACTTGTTGTTACAACACCTGAGGTGTCTGCAATCCGTGATGCAGACCGTATTGTTGGTTTGCTTGAAGCAAATGAGATGAAACGCATTGACCTGATTGTCAATCGTCTGCGTGTCGATATGGTAAAACGCGGAGATATGATGAATGTAGATGATGTTACGGAAATTCTTGCCGTCAATCTGATTGGTGCCGTACCGGATGATGAACAGATCGTTGTTTCTACAAACCGTGGAGAGCCACTTGTTGGTACAAACAGTCTGGCAGGAAAGGCATATATGAATATATGTCACCGCATATTGGGTGAAGAGGTTCCATTACTGGATCTGAACCAAAAGCATGGAGTTTTCGAAAAGTTGAAAGATATGTTTAAGAAAAATTAAAGGGGGATATTTATTGTGGGAATAATGGATTTATTTAAAAAGAAAACTTCAGGCAATGTCGCAAAGGATCGCTTGAAGCTGGTGCTGGTCTCAGACCGCGCCAACTGTTCCTCTGAGATGATGGAGATGATGAAAAATGATATCATTGAGGTCATATCCCGTTATATGGATATTGATGCGGAAGCACTTGATGTGAAGATTACAGAAACTGAATCAGATTCCAATAACGGAACGGTTCCTGCACTTGTTGCAAATATCCCTATTCGTGATATGAAACATCGTCCGGAACCAAGATAAAAGCATAATCAATCAAATATAAAAAAACCCTCGGCAGGTAGAGACCTCCCGGGGGTTGCTTTTTACCATTTAGTATTATTTCATAGCATTCTTTCTTGCAATCGATGCTCTCTTACGCAGGGTAGGATCAAGGATTCTCTTACGGATACGGAGACTTTCCGGAGTGACCTCAAGAAGTTCGTCGGTATCGATGAAATCCAGTGCCTGCTCAAGACTTAACTTACGTGGTGGAACCAGTGTCAATGCTTCGTCAGCGGAAGAGGAACGTGTATTGGTCAGATGTTTCTTCTTACATACGTTCAGTTCGATATCCTCAGCTTTTGCACTCTGTCCGATGATCATACCGGAGTAAACTTTTTCACCAGGTCCGATGAAGAGTGTACCACGCTCCTGAGCGGAGAACAGACCGTAAGTTACGGATTCACCAGTCTCGAAAGCAATCAGCGAACCGGTGGAACGGTAAGCAATTTCTCCACGGAATGGCTCATAGCCATCGAACATGGTATTGATGATACCATTTCCTTTTGTATCGGTCATGAATTCACCACGATAACCGATGAGACCACGGGATGGAATCTTGAACTCTAATCTTGTATAGCCGCCGGCGATGGAACCCATATTCTGAAGTTCACCTTTACGCTGCTGCAGCTTGGAGATAACGGCTCCGGTAAATTCGTCAGGAACATCGACATAAGCAAGCTCCATTGGCTCAAGTTTTTTGCCATTCTCATCATAATGATAAAGAACTTCGGCTTTGCTGACTGCAAACTCATAACCTTCACGGCGCATGTTTTCAATCAGGACGGATAAGTGAAGCTCACCACGGCCGGAAACCTTCAGGCTGTCCGGGCTGTCCGTCTCTTCAACACGAAGTGACACATCCGTATTTAATTCGCGGAACAGTCTGTCGCGGATGTGACGGGAAGTGACATATTTTCCTTCCTGTCCGGCGAGAGGGCTGTCGTTTACGATAAAGTTCATGGAAATGGTCGGCTCGGAAATCTTCTGGAATGGAATCGCCTGTGGGTTTTCCGGTGAACAGATAGTATCTCCGATGTGGATGTCTGCAATACCGGAGATCGCTACGATCGAACCGATCTTTGCTTCTGTGACATCTACCTTATTTAATCCGTCGAACTCATAAAGTTTGCTGATACGGACTTTTTCAAGCTTGTCAGGATCATGATGGTTGACAACGACTGCTTCCTGATTGACTTTCAGGGAACCATTGTCTACTTTACCGATACCGATACGTCCGACATACTCGTTATAATCGATGGTACTGATCAGTACCTGTGTGCTGGCATCCGGATCACCGGTTGGTGCAGGAATATAATTTACGATTGTCTCGAAGAGAGGCGTCATATCTTTCTTCTCATCATCGAGGTTGTACATGGCATATCCATCTCTTGCAGATGCATAGATGAATGGGCAGTCAAGCTGCTCGTCGGAAGCATCCAGATCCATGAAAAGCTCTAATACTTCATCGATAACTTCTGCAGGTCTGGCTTCTGGACGGTCAATTTTGTTGATGCAGACAATAACCGGGAGATTCAAAGCCAGTGCTTTCATCAGTACGAATTTTGTCTGTGGCATGGTTCCCTCGAACGCATCTACTACGAGAACAACACCGTTTACCATCTTGAGAACTCGCTCAACCTCACCACCGAAATCGGCGTGACCAGGAGTATCAATGATGTTGATTTTTGTATCCTTATAAAATACGGCAGTATTTTTGGACAAGATAGTGATACCACGCTCACGCTCGATATCGTTGGAGTCCATGACGCGCTCCTGCACTTCCTGATTGGCACGGAACACACCGCTTTGTTTTAACAATTCATCAACCAGAGTCGTTTTACCATGATCGACATGGGCGATAATTGCTATATTACGAATATCATCTCTTGTTGTTACCATAATTTACCTTCTTTTCTATTATACATAACTCTTTGTGTATTATAACCTGTACCATTTTATCATAAAAATGCATTTTCGCAAGAGTTTCTTCTATGTTTAGTAAAAAATATGGCGAAAAATGTTGCTGTTCATATCTTGTTTTTTATCGACATACTTTGATGATTTCTTGCAATGTGGAAATGGTAAAACATAACCCTAACAAATATTTCCACAAAAGGAAGGGAGAAAATTCATGGCAGATAAAATGTTTGAAAACAACCAGGTAACGATTATTGGAGAAATTGTATCAGATTTCGTGTTCAGTCACGAAGTGTACGGGGAGGGCTTTTACATGGTAGAAGTATCGGTAAACCGCCTGTCCAACTTTGTGGACTACATACCGGTCATGGTATCGGAGCGTCTGATCGATGTGAAATCCGACTGCAACGGCCAGTATGTGTATGTGACCGGTCAGTTCCGATCTTTTAATCGTCACGAGGAACACAAAAACCGTCTTGTACTTTCCGTATTTGCAAGAGAGTTTGAACTTGTGGAAGCACCGGAAGAGGATCATGAGACAAATCAGATTTTTCTTGATGGCTTTATTTGCAAGGACAGTGTATACCGGAAGACCCCGCTTGGCAGAGAGATTGCCGATCTGCTTGTAGCAGTTAATCGTTCTTATGGAAAATCGGATTATATTCCATGTATCTGCTGGGGAAGAAATGCGCGTTTTGCAGCAGGCTTTGAGGTGGGAAGCCACGTGCAGATCTGGGGAAGAATCCAAAGCCGCGAGTATGTAAAAAAACTCAGTGAGACAGAAGTAGAGCAGCGTGTCGCTTATGAAGTATCTGTGAGTAAAATCGAATTTCTGGAATCGTAAAAACGCAAAAAAAGAGGCATACTTGATTATTTGACCTGTTTGTGGTATCTTACTTAGGATTCTTTGTATAAGCATAAAAGTAAATCAGAGGACTCTGGTTTTATTTGGAGGCAGTTATGAACGAAGGTATTATACAGATTTATTATGGTGAGGGCCACGGCAAGTCAACCGCTGCGATCGGTAATGCAATCCGTTATGCAAGCGAAGGCAAAAGTGTGATTATCATCCAATTTTTAAAAGGGAAGAACGAGAATGAACTGGCTTTTTTGAATCGTCTTGAGCCGGAAATCAAGATCTTTCGATTTGCAAAATCCGATGAAAGTTTTGAGGAACTGTCGGAGCAGGAACAGCAGGAGGAGGCAATGAATCTGCGAAACGGATTCAATTACGGCAAGAAAGTTGTTACGACAGCTGCCTGTGATATGCTGATCCTTGACGAGGTGCTGGGTGTGATTGATGAGAAGGTAGTTACACCACAGGAGATGCAGGAACTGTTTGAAAATAAACCGGACGATATGACGCTTATCTGTACCGGACGTGTCCTTGAGGACAGCATTCGTCCGTATGCCGATGAGATTTATAATATTGCACCGGAAAAAATAAGGATTGACGAATAGTACACATGGTGCTATTATCAAAAAAGAAGCAAATAACTCAGATAGAGGTCGCGCAAGCTAAGAGTATTCTGTGGGATGTGACAGACACAGTCGAACACAGAGGAAAGGGGCGAGCGCCGAAGAGATAAAGGAGCTGTACTTTTATTTCTGGGCATAGGGTGAAGAACCGTATGACTGTCAACTTACAAAGTTGGAGAGCTATCGAATCTATAATATACAAAAAGTAGATTAGACCAGCTCAGGTGCGAGCTGGTTTTTTTATGGAAGGGAGAACAAATGGCAATATTTAAAGGCGCTGGTGTTGCAATCGTTACACCAATGAAAGAAAATCAGGATGTAAATTATGACAAGTTGGAGGAGCTGATCAATCAGCAAATCGATGCAGGTACCGATGCAATCGTTATCGCAGGTACAACAGGTGAGAGTTCTACACTTACCATGGAGGAGCATCACGATGTTATCAAGGCTGCTGTCGAATTTACAAAGCATCGTGTTCCGGTTGTTGCAGGAACCGGTTCAAACTGCACACGCACAGCCATCCAGCTGTCACAGGAAGCAGAAGAGGCTGGCGTAGACGGATTACTGATCGTAACACCATATTACAACAAGGCAACACAGGCCGGACTGATCAGTCATTATTCACAGATTGCAGACAGCACAAAATGCCCGATCATCATGTACAACGTACCGGGAAGAACCGGATGTAACCTTCTTCCGGAGACCGTTGCAACACTGTTTTCTGCAAAGGAGAACATCGTAGGATTAAAAGAGGCTACCGGCAATATGGCACAGGCAAGCAAGACAATGGCACTTACCGATGGCAAGATCGATATGTATTCCGGAGAGGATGGACTGGTTGTTCCGTTGTTATCCATCGGTGCAGTCGGTGTGATCTCTGTATGGAGTAACGTAGCACCTGCAAAAGTACACCAGATGTGTGACAGCTTCTTCAAGGGTGATATCGAGACAGCAAGAAAGATCCAGTTAGAGGGACTTCCGCTGGTAGATGCATTATTCTCAGAAGTAAATCCAATTCCGGTTAAGAAAGCAATGAACCTGATGGGCATGGAAGTCGGACCACTTCGTTCCCCGCTTTGTGAGATGGGCGAGGCAAACGCTGCAAAACTTGCAGAAGTAATGAAGAACTACGGTTTATTGAAATAAGAAAAGTATCGGATGATGTCCGGTGAACGAAAGGATAAGAGACGAAAATGACGAGAGCAATTATGAATGGCTGCAACGGAAAGATGGGACAGTGCATTACACAGATTTGTGCCCAGGATCCGGATATTGAAATTGTTGCAGGAATCGATATGTATGATGGAATCAAAAATACGTATCCGGTATTTGCAAGCCTTGCAGAATGTACAGTAGATGCAGATGTAATTATTGATTTTTCCAATGCAAAGGCAGTGGATGCACTGGTAGATTACTGTGTGGAGAAAAAGATTCCGGTTGTATTGTGTACGACAGGACTTTCTGAAGAACAGTTACAGAAAGTTGAGCAGGCATATGAGAAAGTTGCAATTCTTAAGTCTGCAAATATGTCATTGGGAATCAACACTTTGATGGAACTTCTCAAAAAGGCGGCAACGGTATTTGCGCCGGCAGGATTTGATATGGAAATCGTAGAGAAGCATCACAACCAGAAGTTAGATGCACCAAGCGGTACGGCACTTGCACTTGCAGATTCCATGAATGATGCACTTGAGGATGCTTATACTTACAAGTATGACAGAAGCCAGGAGCGCAAGAAGAGAGATAAGTACGAGATTGGTATCTCTGCTGTCCGCGGTGGCAACATCGTCGGTGAGCATGAGGTGATTTTTGCAGGACAGGATGAAGTGATTGAATTTAAGCATACGGCATATTCGAAAGCTGTATTTGCAAAGGGTGCAGTAGAGGCAGCGAAGTTCTTAAACGGAAAAGGTGCCGGACACTATGACATGGCAGATGTCATTGCTGCAAAATAGGAGAATAAGAAAAGTCGAACACTTTACGTGCTCGGCTTTTTTTGTGGCGATTTTGTTGACAGGTTTCAGGAAAAAATCATATAATATCCTTAATTGTACATTTCTATAAAGTATGAATGAGGTTAGGTTATGAAAAAGAGAAAACAAAGATTGCTATCCGCGATGCTTACAGCGGTTATGCTTGCAGGCACTTTTGCAGGAACATCACAGGTGCAGGCGAAGGAAGTCTGGTATGAAAATCTTGATATTCAGGTACCGCAGCTTCCACAGAATTATGGAAGCGGAGATTATGTTCCGTCGATTCATAATACGGATGTACCGCAGGTAACAGAGACGGAATTGCCAGATGGGCTTAAGGGAGCTTCTTCGGTTCCGGCTGCGTATCACAATACCCTGGCACAGATGCAGGCATTATATCCGAATGTGCGCTCGCAGGGCAGTTATAATACCTGTTGGGCTTTTACCGGTGTGGGACTGGCGGAGTTTGATCTGATTACAGATGATAAGAAGGCAGACAGAAGCATCGATTTAAGCGAATTGCAGGCGGCTTATTTTACGTACCATCCGGTGGATGACGCATTTGGAGGCCTTCTCGGGGATGATTTTACGCTGAATTCCGGAAATTATCTGACGGCGGGAGGAAATCTGGATTATCTGTCACGTTCGCTGATGCAGTGGAAGGGTGTTATAAAAGAGTCCGATGCCCCATATACGAAACCGACAGGAACCCTGTCTGACAGTCTGGCATTCAAGAAGGATGTTGCGCATTTGCAGAATGTATATGTGATCAATCTTCACAAGAATCCGACTGCGTTAAAGAAAGAAATTATCAAACATGGTGCAGCAGGAATTGGACTGGCTGCAGCAGACCTGAATGTTTATGATCAGATGGCGTACTATGAAGCGGAAGGCGGAATGGTAGCCACTTATCGCTGTGCGCAGAAGGAGACGGTGAATCATGCAGCGATGATTGTTGGATGGGATGATAATTTTCCGGCATCTTCCTTTAAATATCCGGCAAAGAAAAACGGTGCATGGCTGGTGAGAAATACATGGACCAATCAGACAGAGAACAGTTATTCCAGTTATTTCTGGATGTCATATGAGGATGCAGCGCTGGAAGATGCAGCCTGGATTCTGGACTTTGCGCCGGCGAACAATTATGATTACAATTACCAGTATGATGGGACAGGCTTTGCGTACAAGGCATCCACTTTCAAAAAGGAGGCCAATGTTTTTTCGGTAAAAGGAGCATCAAATCAGCAATTAAAGGCGGTTTCTATTTCCATGATGCAGGATACCAATGTTCCTTATACAATTAAAGTATACACAAACCTTGCGAGCGGTAAGAAACCGACAAGTGGTATTCTTGCTGCAAAAGTTTCCGGCAAGACAAGCTATGCAGGTACTTACACGATTCCTCTTAAGAAAGCAGTTTCTCTTGCAAAAGGAACGAAGTATGCGGTGGTTGTAGAATTTAATAAGAAGAACAGAGGGGTTGATCTGGAGTGTTCCGGAAGCAACCGATACATGAAAATTTCAGCATACTGTGATTACGGCCAGAGCTTTGGATATTACAACGGTTCGTGGAGAGATCTGGCAGATCTGCTGGAATACAAAGGCGTTGGAAATCTCTGTATCAAAGCCTATACAAACAAGACAGGAACAAGCGTCGGAAAAGTAAAGACGGTGCATGCAAAAGCGGGAAAGACCAGTACGAGCCTTTTGTGGAGCAGTGTGAAAACTGCAAAAACATATGAGGTGTACCGGGCAACTTCGGAAAAAGGAACTTACAAGAAAGTTGCAACGGTAAAAGGAAAGCATTATACCGATAAAAAACTTTCCAAAGGAAAGACTTATTATTATAAGGTGCGTGCCTGCAAGACCAAAGGAAAGAAGTCCGTGGCAGGAGTGCTTTCCGGTGTAAAAAAAGTAACGACAAAACGATAGGATACAAACAGAAAGGATTATCAGATGTCAATATTGATAAAAGGTGGCCGTGTCATCAACCCGGCAACACAGATGGAAGAAGAAGCAGATGTGTTGATTAAAGAGGACGAGGTCGTAGAGATTAAAAAGAACATGGAAGAAAAAGCAGACCGCGTATTGGATGCCAGTGGCTGTTATGTTATGCCGGGATTCATTGATATGCATGTGCATTTCCGTGATCCGGGATTTGAGCAGAAAGAAGATATTTATACCGGAATGGAGGCTGCGGCTCACGGTGGATATACCACAGTGCTTACAATGCCGAATACGAAACCGGTCGTAGATAATGCAGACGTTGTAAATTATGTACACAACAAAGCAAAAGCAGGTAACTGCATCCATGTATTACAGGTCGGCGCTGTCACCAAAGGACAGATGGGCAAGGAACTTGCTGATATCAAGGGAATGGTAGAGGCTGGAATCCCTGCAATCAGCGAAGACGGAAAATCGGTTATGAATGCACAGGTATACCGTGAAGGAATGCTTGAGGCAGCAAAATATCATATTCCGGTACTTGCACACTGTGAGGATATCAACATGGTACACGGAGGCGTCATGAATGCGGATGCCAAGGCAAAAGAACTTGGTATGCCGGGCATCACCAATTCCGTTGAGGATGTGATTATCGCAAGAGATATCGTACTGAGCAAGGAGACAGGTGCACAGTTGCATTTGTGCCATTGTTCCACAAAAGATTCCGTGGAGATGGTAAAGCTTGCAAAAGAAGAGGGCGTTCATGTATCTGCGGAGGTTTGTCCGCATCATTTTACACTGACGTCGGATGATATAAAAGAGTATGTGCCACAGATTGAGGCGGGCATTCTTATTCCAAAAGAAACCGATGCAGATACGAACTACAAGATGAATCCACCGCTTCGTACCAAAGAAGATGTGGAAGCTTTAAAGGAAGGTCTGCGCGACAATATCATGGATGTGATTTCCACAGACCATGCGCCACACACGTTTGATGACAAGAATACATCCATGAAAAAGGCACCGTTTGGCATTGTCGGATTGGAGACAGCTGCATGCCTGACCTATTCCGAACTTGTATTGGGAGGATATCTGACACCAATGCAAATGGCAGAGAAGATGAGTTATAATCCTGCCAGAATTGTAGGAATCGACAAAGGTGATATCCAGCCGGGAAAGAAAGCGGATATCGTGGTCTTTGATCCAAACGAAACCTATACGATTGACAAGAATACATTTGCATCCAAAGGAAGAAACACACCATTCCATGGAAGAAAAGTGACCGGACGTGTCAAATGCACGATCTGTGACGGAAATGTAGTATTCAATGAAATTAAAAATAAAACAAAATAAAAGATAAGAGGAAAAAGACATGATCAACAAATTAGTAGACAAAATCAAGAAAACCAATGCACCAATCGTTGTAGGATTAGACCCGATGCTTTCCTATGTCCCGGAGCATATTCAGAAAGCTGCATTCGCAGAGTTTGGCGAGACACCGGCAGGTGCTGCGGAAGCAATCTGGCAGTATAACAAAGCAATCGTAGATGCAACTTATGATCTGATTCCGGCCGTAAAGCCACAGATCGCTATGTATGAGCAGTTTGGTATCGAAGGTGTAAAGGCATTTCAGAAGACGGTAGATTACTGTCACGAAAAGGATCTGGTTGTCATCGGTGATGTAAAGCGTGGAGATATTGGATCGACATCTGCTGCTTATGCAACCGGACATCTTGGAAAAGTACAGATCGGAAGCAAGAGCTACTCTACTTTTAATGAGGATTTTGCAACTGTAAATCCATACCTTGGAACTGATGGCATCAAACCATTCGTTGATGTTTGCAAGGAAGAAAATAAAGGTATCTTCATTCTTGTCAAGACATCCAATCCATCCAGTGGCGAGTTCCAGGATCGTCTGATCGATGGCCGTCCACTGTATGAGATCGTAGGAGAAAAAGTTGCTGAGTGGGGAAGCGAGTGTATGGGTGATTCCTACAGTTATGTCGGAGCCGTTGTCGGAGCAACTTATCCGGAACAGGGTAAGATTCTTCGCAAGATTATGCCAAAGTCATTTATCCTTGTTCCAGGTTACGGCGCACAGGGTGGACAGGGTAAGGATCTGGTTCATTTCTTTAACGAAGATGGATTAGGAGCAATTATCAATTCCTCCCGTGGTATTATTGCAGCTTATAAGCAGGATAAATACAAAGAGCAGGGAATCACACCGGAGAACTTTGCAGATGCATCCCGTATGGCGGTTGAAGATATGATCGCAGATATCGCAGGAGCTTTGGCATCTAAGTAATCCGACCGTGGGAACATTTATATTGGAAGCAGAATGCAGGAGAGAAAAATGAGCGAAAAGTTTCAGGAGACCGTGACCGTTGTTTCACAAAAACAGATCGGTGCGGGCATATATGATTTAACCATTCAGACAAAGGAGATTGCAGCGGCAGCGAAAGCCGGACAGTTTGTTTCGGTATACAGTAACGATGCAAGCAAGCTTTTACCTCGTCCAATCAGTCTGTGCGGAATTGACCGTGAAGCCGGTACATTGCGTCTGGTCTACCGTGTGACAGGGGAACATACCGGAACCGAAGAATTTTCCAGACTTCAGGCGGGAGATACCGTTAAAATTATGGGACCGCTGGGCAATGGATTTACTGTGGAAAAAGGAAAGAAAGCATTTCTGATCGGTGGAGGCATCGGCGTACCGCCAATGTTACAGCTGGCAAAGGAAATGAAAGATGCCGGAGAGAATTTTCAGATTGTGATGGGATATCGTGATGCCGGAACGTTTCTTCTGGATGAATTTAAAGAACAGGGTGAAAGCTTTGTGGCAACGGAAGACGGCAGTGTTGGAACCAAAGGAAATGTACTGGATGCAATCCGCGAAAACCATCTGGATGCGGATGTCATCTATGCCTGCGGTCCGACACCGATGCTGCGTGCCCTGAAAGCATATGCTGGGGAAAAGAACATGACATGTTATGTTTCCATGGAGGAACGCATGGCGTGCGGAATCGGGGCATGTCTTGCCTGTGTATGTAACTCTACAGAAAAAGATGCGCATTCAAATGTTAAGAACAAACGAATCTGCAAAGAGGGACCTGTGTTTAATGCAAAGGAGGTAGAACTGTAATGAATATGTCAGTGAATATAGCTGGAGTTGAATGGAAGAATCCGGTAACGGTTGCTTCTGGAACATTTGGTTCAGGTGCGGAATACAGTGAATTTGCAGATTTAAATAAGCTTGGAGCAGTCACAACAAAAGGAGTGGCAAATGTGCCTTGGGCAGGAAATCCGACGCCGCGTGTTGCAGAGGTATATGGTGGAATGCTCAACGCAGTCGGACTGCAGAATCCGGGAATCGAATTGTTCTGCAAACGGGATATTCCGTTTTTAAAACAATATGATACAAAGATTATTGTCAATGTATGTGGACATTCTACCGAAGAATATGTCGCTGTTGTGGAAAGACTCGCCGATGAGCCTGTCGATTTACTGGAAATCAATATTTCCTGTCCGAATGTAAAAGAGGGCGGTATCGCTTTTGGTCAGGATCCGAAAGCCGTAGAGGCAATCACAAAAGAGATGAAACGGCATGCAAAGCAGCCGGTCATCATGAAGCTGAGCCCGAATGTGACCGATATTACAGAGATGGCGCGGGCAGCAGAAGCAGGTGGTGCTGACGCGTTATCACTGATCAATACCATTACCGGAATGAAGATTGATGTCAATCGCCGTAAATTTGTTTTGGCAAATCAGACAGGTGGCATGTCAGGTCCGGCCATTCATCCGGTCGCCGTACGTATGGTGTACCAGACTGCACAGGCAGTCAATATTCCAATTATTGGAATGGGTGGAATTATGAATGCGGAGGATGCAATTGAAATGATCCTTGCAGGAGCCACAGCAGTATCGGTTGGTACTGCAAATTTCACAGATCCGACTGTGACAGAGAAGATTGTAGCTGGTATCGAGGAATATATGAAGAAATATCGCATCAATGATATTAAGGAACTGATTGGTGCAGTTTCTTAAAAAGAAAGTATTAAAGGAACCGGTGAGATGAAAGAAATATGGGAATTTTTTGAAAATCTCGATGAATATGTGTATGTTACTGATGTAAAAACCAATGAGCTGATTTATATGAATCGTAAGACAATGGAAACTTATGGATATCATTCGTTAGAACAGATCAAAGGAAAGAAATGTTATCAGATACTACAGAATTCATCCATGCCATGTAAAATGTGCAATAACAAAATACTGCAACCAGAGCATTTTCAGGAATGGCGTTATTATAATCCTATTCTGAAAAAATATCTGTTGCTTAAAGATACGTTGCTACATGATGAGAAAACAGGTAAAGATTATCGTATAGAAATTGCTATGGATGTGGGAGAGGAAGTCCGGCAGGGAAATGTGATCGAGAATTTTCAGAATCTGGAAACAATCATTAATGAGGGACTTCGTATCGCATTGCTTGCGCCGACACCGGACCAGTCCATTGAAGTTATGTTGGAATATCTGGGAAAAACTTTACATGGCGATCGTACCTACATCTTTGAAAAGGATGAAAGAGGATATGATAATAATACCTATGAGTGGGTGGCGGATGGAGTTGTCCCGGAGAAAGAAGAACTTCAGAATCTTCCACCGGAAGTGTGCGCGCATTGGTACAAAAAGTTTCAGGATAACCGGTGTGTGGTCATTCATCAACTGGAGGATATCAGGGAAAAAGATCCGATCCTTTATGAAGTATTGGAGAAACAAAGCATTCATTCGCTGGTGGTGGTTCCGTTATATGACAATGGCAAAGTGATTGCTTTTTTTGGTCTGGATAATATTGCAGAAAATATTTCCTTTGAATACACGCAGAGTATGTTACAGATGACAGGATATTTTTTCGTATCATCAATGAAACAAAGAAATCTTGTGCGCAAATTACGGGAAATCAGTTTCCATGACCAGTTGACGAAACTTGGAAATCGTTTCGCATTGGAAAACTACGCGACACAAGTGGACAGACGTAGGAGCATAGGTGTTGTATTTTGTGATATTACAGGACTGAAACGTGTGAATGACAGTCAGGGACATATCGCAGGAGATAAGTTTATTATGAATGCTGCGGATTGTCTGGAGCAGGCGTTTGAGAATCAGAAGAATGGGCTTTTCCGTATCGGAGGAGATGAGCTTCTTGTTCTGTGTCCGGAAATGACAAAAAAAATGCTCAAAGAAAAGATAAGTGACTTGCGGTCTTATATGGCAGAGGCAAATGTGACAATGGCTATCGGTTATGTCTGGAAACCGGACGCGTCAGCCAGCCTTGATGAATTGATGACAGAAGCAGAGAGGTGGATGTACAAAGACAAAGAAGCTTATTATAGACAATCAGGAATTGACCGACGGGTTCGCTGATCGAGTATCAATCGATGTCAATGTTGCAGGATTTAATGCAAAAAGTTTGTACAGTGACAGTAAAAGGCTTTCAGATATGAGTTATACTGGTCTCTATAGCTTGAGTCCCTGGCAGAAATGCCGGGGGCTCATTTTATGTGGAAACTAAAAATAGAAACATAATGTCCGAAAAAATGAAGCGAATGGACATATGCAAAAAATAGAAGTGTAATGTCCACAAAATATAAAAAAATGGACATATGTAAAAAATAGAAGTGTAATGTCCATAAAATATAAAAAAATTGGACATATGTAGAATATATTGCAAAAAATGTTCTTTAAACACATATTTTTTTGGGTTTAATTTTAGACGTTCAATATATATGTCCAATATAAGGAAAAAGTAAGGATATTATTTAAGAAAAAATTGTATATGTCCACAAAAGTGAAAATGATGAGGTGTTAGGGGCGGCAGAGGATATATGAATAAATTTTTATGATTAAAAGATAGTACAGTGGTTGACAGATGATGAGAACAACTACGTTATTCCATGTCCGCAAAACTCAAATATTTCATATTTGATGTCATGCCTGACATCAGCAACAAATCACGAGGAATGCGAGGAATTATGAACAGAACCCACAATTCCATGAGTTTTATCTGTATACCGATGAAGTTTGAGAGTGCAGTTGATGAAGTGGTAACATATTGTACGGAGGTTTGCTTTTTGGGGGGCGTAAATTTGTATACAGAAAGCAGTTTAAGAAATGCGTGAAAACGACACAAAAGAAAGCAGTTTCAAGTATCTAACGAAAAATCATTGGTAAAATTGAATAATTAGTAGTAAAAATGCGCAAAAACAGATTCGTTGCGCACTTTTCCTTTTTATGCACAATTGTTTTTTGTCTAAAAATATGTATGTGCATTTTTCATAAAATTCTGAAAAATAATTAGAAATAGTGCGAATTGAATCTCTGAAAATCAATATGGTACACTATGTACATCAAAAACGCAAACGGTTGCGCAAAACAAGGCTGGCTAAAGAGAAAAAATCAAAGGGAGGAATTGCCAGCATTGTTTTGACAAAACATTTGCCAGAACACAAAGAGAGGGAGGATTCTATGAAAGAGAAAAGGACATGGAAAAAAAGAGTACTTAGCATAGTGCTTGCATTTGCAATGGTACTGACACAGTTTGGTGTGTGGAATGCCGGAAAGGAGAGTGTGCAGGCAGCGGAAAATGACAGCTTTACGCTGTATTACTACAATGAGAGCGAAGAGCCGCTGTATGTAGATATATGGAACTGGGCCGGACTTACCTTTGCGGAGGGAAGCAATCTGGATTCTACGTTTGGATGGACCAACCAGCAGGCAAAGATGACAGCAGTGGAAGGAAATGCAAACTGGTACAGTGTGACATTTCAGATCAAGGATGCTGCAGCAAATGATGGATTTACCATCTATCAGAACGATTCAAGCAGTAAAAAGGCTGAGTACGACAATCAGTGGAATAACACACAGCAGTACGCAGTGTTCGTAAGCGGAGCAAAAAGCGGTTATGCCATCAAGGATGGAACCGTCTATGAAGATCTCGCAGAAGCAGGACTTGTAATCAAAGATCAGGAGCAGCCGGAAACAAGTGGTTCTGAAGTGACAAAAGATGGATATACATTAAAGCTTACCGCCGATCAGACAGAAGTAACTGTTGGCGATACCGTTACATTTACCGTTTCCTTACAGAAGGACGGACAGGAAATTACAGACCTGACAAAAGCCGGATATCACATTTACTGGTGGAATAATACTACAAAAAGTCAGAGTGAATTTATAGATTATATATCCGAAGGCGCAGATGGCGGTCGCGTGCTTACCATGAAGATGCAGCCACAGAAGGCCGGAGACAATGAGATTCAGATCAATCTGCAGGATGATAACTGGAAGACGATCATTGACAAGCTTACCATCAAAATTCAGGTAAAGCAGGCAGCATCGACCGTAACCGATGCAACTGTAAACGTAAAGAAAACAGACAAGGAATTATCTTCCGATTTTATTATGGGTATGGATATTTCTTCTATGATTTCCGAGCTGGGAAGTGGTGTTGTTTATCGGGATTATGAAGGAAACAAACTGGAAACACTCGATGATATCTGCAAATTCCTTGCAGATCAGGGAATCAACCATCTTCGTATCCGTGTATGGAACAATCCATACGATGCCGACGGAAATGGCTATGGTGGTGGAAACAATGATGTGGAAAAAGCAAAACAGTTTGCAGATGCCTGCCGGAAGGCCGGAATCAAGATGCTTGTTGATTTTCACTGCTCCGATCTGTGGACTGATCCTGGAAAACAGTATGTGCCAAAGGCGTGGAAAGGTTACACCGTAGAGCAGAAGGCAGAAGCGCTTACCGCTTTTCTTGAGGATTCTTTAAATAAGATTGATCCGACAAAAGATGTCGTTGACATGGTACAGGTAGGAAACGAGACAACAAGCGGATTTATCGGAGAAACCGATGTCGCAAATATGTGTACTCTTTTTGAGGCTGGATCAAAAGGTGTGAAGGCATACAACAATGAAGTCAAAGTGGTTATTCATCTGACAAACCCGGAAAAAGCAAACATGACAAGATGGGCAAAACGTCTGGATGAGAATAAAGTAGACTATGATATACTTGCAACCAGCTATTATCCATACTGGCATGGAACTTTGGATAATTTAAAGACACAGCTGGAAACAGTAAAAAATACTTATGGAAAAGATGTTATGGTAGCAGAGACCAGTTACGCTTATACCTTAGAGGACAGCGATGGTCACAGCAATACTGTTCGTGTCGGAAACAATGATACCGCAGACAATGCAACGGAGCCGTTTACCGAGCAGGGACAGGCTACGGCAATCAGAAACCTGATCAACACCGTAAACAATGCCGGTGGTCTTGGCGTTTACTACTGGGAACCGGCATGGCTGACGGTAGGAGACACCACAGGGCTGACCGGAGAAGCATATGACAAGCAGGTAGCAGCAAACAAGGAAAAATGGGAAAAATATGGAAGCGGCTGGGCATCCAGCTATGCAAGAGAGTTTGATGCAAAGGATGCCGGCGTATGGTTTGGCGGTTCTGCCGTAGACAACGAAGCAATGTTTTATCCGGATGGAACTGCAAGTCCTTCTCTTCATGTATGGAACTATGTAAAGACAGGTGCAGTATCCAATGAGGTCAGCGTCGAGGGAATGGGGGCTGATCTGACACAGGAAGTTCTTGCAAATAGTACATTTGAGCTTCCAAAGACTTTGGATGTTATGTATTCCGATGAGACAAAAGCAGAAGAGATTACATGGAATGAAACAGATGTAAAGAAAATTGATACAACAAAGGCAGACACTTATCAGGTCGCAGGAACGGTTACATTCAGCAAAGAGATTACCAGAGGTACATATAAAGGAAAAAAGAGTGCAGAGGTAACCCTGACTTTAAAGGTAAAGCAGGCCAATCTGATTACAAATGAAGCGGCAGTGGAGTTTGATGATGGTTCTGTATTTACCATTGATGGAACAATGTTTAAGAATATTCCATCTACAGAAAATCCAAAGAGTGGAAAACATAGCATGAGCTGGTATAGTGCAGCAGAGGCTACCGGTTCTGTTACTTACAATGAAGCAATTACTTTGACAAAGGGTAGCTATACATTTGAAGCATATGCAGAAGGAAAAGACGCAAGCGTGAGTATGCAGGTGCTAAATGCAAAGGATGACAGCGTTTTATCCAGCGGAGATGCGACAGAAGTAACCGGATGGAACGAATGGAAAACACCAAAGGTAACATTTACACTCGACAAAGAGACTAGCGTAAAACTCCGTATTGTTGTTGAAAATAAAGCAGCAGGTTGGGGATCTGTGGATGTATTGTATTTGCATCAGGAAGGAGCTTCTGAGGATAACAAGGATAATAATGGATCGGATTCAGGTTCTTCCACTACTCCAGAGCAGCCAATTACCCCAACGACTCCAGCAAAACCGGAGCAGCCATCCAATACAACAACAGTTACCAACCCGGACGGCACAACAACTGAGACGACCAAAGTTGATATTCCGGCATCATCCGGAAACAAAATGGAGGCAACAGTAAATGTATCTAAGGATACTAACGGAAAAGTCACAGATGCGACAGCCAATGTGACAAATACAAAACCGGAAATTTCCGCAGATGTTGCAGCAAAGATTGCTGAGGCTGCAGGAACAGACAATGTTGCTATCACAACTGAAGTAACAGATGCAAAAGGAAACACAAAGTATACGGTTACTGTGGATGCTAAAGATCTTACAGATGGAAATACCCTCAAAGTTCTTGTCGTAGACAAGAAAACAGGTGTAAAGAAACTTGTCAATGCAAAGTCCTATAAGGTAGACGAAAATGGCACAATTTCTGTAAATCTTCCAAAAGGATGCGATTATCTGCTTGTAAACACAAAAGAAGCAGAAAAAGTAGAGAAAGCGGTATTAAAGACCGTTCAGGCAAAGAAAACATCCGCTTCTGTAAAGAAAGGAAAATCAACAAAAATCCAGTTAAGCAGCAAGCTTGACATGGACAACGTAAAGAGCGTTACTTATACAACGACAAAGAAATCTGTTGTAAAAGTAGCAAAGAACGGAAAGATTACTGCAAAGAAAAAGGGAACTGCGGTTGTAAAAGCAACCGTTACCTTAAAGAGTGGTAAGAAAAAGACCGTAACAATGAAAGTAAAAGTAAAGTAAGGCGTAAATGAGAAATACCCCTCTTGCAACCATGATTTTTATATTTTATAATGGATACAAATTATAAAATAGATAGGAAAGGTTGTAAGAGGGGTTATTTTCATGGAACAAATGAGTTCAGGAAGGCTGAGTGAGGCAATTGCATTTCAGATTGCAGAACTGATTCTTTCCGGTCAGATAGAAAGTGGGACAAAGCTGCGACAGGAAGAACTGGCAAAGATGCTGGAAGTTTCAAGGATACCGGTGCGTGAGGCTTTGCAGCTTTTGGAAACACAGGGACTTGCAAAAAGACTGGTGACAAGGCATATTGTGACAGCAGATCTGGATGATGTGCATGTAAGGGAAACTTATGCGATGATAGCGGCGATGGAAAAGAATGCGATAGATGCGATGGTGAGCGAAAGAGGACTTGCGGTGTTGCAGGAGTATGAGGGTATTCGACCGGATATGGAAATTCACCGGATGATCATTCAAAGGACTGCCAATCTGTATGTACAGACGCTTTTGACCAATGCTGTAAATTATTATGTACAGTTTGCAGAAAAAAGGAAGCCACAAAGTACCTATACAATGCACAACGTATTGCAGAAGTGGGCTACGGAAGGAGAGAGTCTGTTGAATGAACATTACCGTATACTTGCAGAAACTATAATCGCGGAAAGGAAGAAAAATTATGAGTCTGCTTAAACCAATTGTTATGCCGTCGGCAAAACAGAAAGTTGCTTCGGAACTGCGGAAAGCGATTTTGTCACGCAAACTGAAAGAGGGAGAAGTACTTTCTTTAGAGAGTATCGCCACACAGTTAAATGTTTCCATCACGCCGGTGCGTGAGGCATTTCAGATTCTTGACCGGGATGGACTTATAAAATTAAGACAGAACAAAGGTGCCATCGTACTTGGAATAACGGATACATACATACGTGATCATTATCAGTTACGGGCTATTTTAGAATCTTCCTGTGCACAGCTTGCCTGCGAGAATGAGACAGATCTGAGCACCCTGGAGGATATCATGAAAGATGCGCAGCGTATGATTGAGACGAAAGAATATGCGGGATATGCGGACAACAACCGGGCGTTTCACAGTGAAATCTGGCACATGAGTGGAAATCAGAAGATGGAGAATATGGTCAGTGAATTGTGGAATGGGCTGTCCATGGGAAATATGGTCACAGAGGAAGAGTATGCAAAGATTTCCTATAAGGAGCATGAGCAGATTTACCAGGCATTACAGAAAAGAGACCGGCAGGCTTCGTATGATGCGATGTATGCACATATTATGCGGAGCAGGGATGATATGCTGACATATTACAATTAATCGTTGTTCAGCATATTGCATAAAAAAATGAAAAGTAAATATCCATATTTTACAAAAAGAACAAAAGCTGTTGACAATGTCAGCAGCTTTTACTATACTACAATTAAAAATTGGATACATTATCAAATATCAAAGATAATGAACTTAGGAGTAAGGGAAGAGAGTACGGAGGTGTTTTATGAGTCAGGCAACGATTACATTATTATTTCTGTTGTTTGCAGTCATTATGTTTGTGTGGGAGAAGATTCCATTAGGACTGACATCGATGATTGTATGTGTGGGGCTGATTGTTACCGGGGTGCTGGACTGGAAGGTTGCTTTTTCCGGTTTCATTGACAGCAATGTGATTTTATTTGTTTCGATGTTTATTGTGGGTGGTGCATTGTTCGAAACAGGTATGGCGAACCGGATCGGTGGTCTGGTAACGCATTTTGCAAAATCCGAGCGGCAGTTGATCGTAGCAATCATGGTTATTGTGGGAGTTATGAGTGGCTTCCTTTCCAATACAGGTACAGCAGCCATTCTTATTCCGGTCGTAATCGGTATTGCAGCAAAATCCGGATATTCGAGATCACGCCTGTTGATGCCGCTGGTATTTGCAGCAGCAATGGGAGGAAACCTTTCACTGATCGGAGCACCGGGAAACATGATCGCCCAGTCGGCGATGGAAGGCATGGGAAAATCATTTGGATTTTTTGAATATGCAAAAGTAGGTATTCCGATTCTCATTGTTGGCATTATCTTCTTCGCGTTGATCGGTTACAAATTATTGCCGGATGCAAAGCCGAATGATGATGTGGTTTTTGATGAGACAAAAGATTTCAGTAATGTTCCAAAATGGAAACAGTGGCTTTCACTGATCATTCTGATTATTACACTGATTGGCATGATTTTCGAGGATGCTATTGGAATCAAGCTTTGTGTGGCAGGTGCGATGGGCGCTGTTGCACTGATTCTCACAGGAGTAATCACGGAAAAGCAGGCTTTACAGTCCATTGATTTGAAAACAATTTTCCTTTTCGGAGGAACTCTTTCACTGGCTTCGGCTTTGGAAGAATCCGGAGCAGGAGAGATGATCGCAACGAAAGTTGTTGGTCTTTTAGGAGATCATCCATCACCATATTTATTTACATTTGTTGTATTTATGCTTTGTTGTGTGCTCACAAATTTCATGAGCAATACCGCAACAACAGCATTGATGGTTCCAATCTGTGTATCGATTGCAAAAGGAATGGGAGCAGATCCAAGTGCCGTATTGATGGCATGTGTGATCGGTGGTTCCTGCGCATATGCAACACCGATTGGAATGCCGGCAAACACAATGGTAATTACCGCCGGCGGATATACATTTAAGGATTACGCGAAAGCGGGCATTCCCCTCATTCTCGTATCCACAGTCGTAAGTATGATACTTTTACCGATCATGTATCCGTTTTATCCGTAATACGTGGTTGGCAGCAAATTGGAAAACATTACACTAAGGAGGCGTCGTTATGACAAAGGAAGAACAGGTAAAAAAACTCACAGATTACATGGCAAAATTTATTGCTTATACAGCAAAAAAGCTGCCGGATGATGTAATCGCAAAATTACAGGAACTGCGGGATCAGGAAGACAGCCCGCTTTCAAAAACCATTTACAACACAATGTTTGAGAATCAGAAGCTGGCAGTGGAATTGAACCGTCCAAGCTGTCAGGATACCGGAGTATTGCAGTTCTGGGTAAAATGTGGAACAAAATTCCCGCTTATCGGAGAACTGGAAGCACTGTTAAAGGAAGCCGTTGTACAGGCAACCTTTGAGGCACCGCTTCGACACAACAGCGTAGAGACTTTTGATGAATATAATACAGGAAAAAACGTCGGAAAAGGCACACCTACCGTATTCTGGGATATCGTTCCGGACAGTGATGAATGTGAAATTTACACATACATGGCAGGCGGCGGATGCACATTGCCAGGAAAAGCAATGGTTCTCATGCCAGGTGAAGGTTATGAAGGTGTAACCAAATTCGTGCTGGATGTTATGACAAGCTACGGATTGAATGCATGCCCACCACTTCTTGTCGGTGTCGGTGTTGCAACTTCTGTAGAGACTGCCGCATTACTTTCCAAGAAAGCACTGATGCGTCCAATCGGTTCCCACAATGAGAACGAGCGTGCTGCAAAAATGGAGAAGCTGCTTGAGGATGGAATCAACGAGATCGGCCTTGGACCACAGGGTATGGGTGGTAAGTATTCCGTTATGGGTGTAAATATTGAAAATACGGCAAGACATCCATCTGCAATCGGTGTTGCTGTAAATGTCGGATGCTGGAGCCATAGAAGAGGACACATTGTCTTTGACAAAGATTTGAACTATACAATTACAACACATTCGGAGGTGACTTTATAATGGTAGAGATGAGAAATGGAAAAAAGGTACTGATTACACCGGTATCCACAGAAGATTTAAAAGACATTAAAGTTGGAGATATCGTATATCTTGATGGAAGCATGACAACCTGCCGTGATGTGGCACACAGACGACTGGTTGAAGAAGGAAGAGAACTTCCGGTCGATGTAAGAAACAATGCGATTTTCCATGCAGGACCAATTATCCGTCCTTTGGAAAATGATAAGTTTGAGATGGTATCTGTCGGACCAACCACCAGTATGCGTATGGAAAAATTCGAGTATGAATTTGTAAAAGAGACAGGAGTAAAAGTCATCATTGGAAAAGGCGGAATGAAAGAAAACACAGAACGTGCATGCAAAGAGTTCGGAGCAATCCACTGCGTATTTCCGGCTGGAAATGCAGTTGTTGCAGCCACTGAAGTAGAAGAAATCGTTCGTGCCGAGTGGCGTGATCTTGGTATGCCGGAGACACTTTGGAACTGCCGTGTAAAAGAGTTCGGACCACTCATCGTATCCATTGATACCGAAGGAAACAATATGTTTGAAAAGAACAAAGTAACCTTTAATGAGCGCAAGGATGCGGTATACGAAAAAATCAGCAAACAGGTTGGATTTATTAAATAGCGTGTATGGATAAATTCAGAAAAAGTCTGCTTTTGTCCATCAAAATAGGAATCGGCTGCAGTGCTGCGGTGTATCTGGCGCAGCATCTGCAGCTGGATTATGCAGCATCGGCGGGAACCATTACACTGCTTACCGTGATGACATCCAAGTGGGAATCCCTGCGGCTGGCAGGACTCCGTATCGTTACCTTCCTCCAGACCGTCGTATTGGCATGGGCGGTATTTACATTTATTCCCAATCCATGGGTTGCGTACGGAATTCTACTGGCCACAGTGGTATTTATCGCGGAGATATCTGGCTGGCGGGCAACGACTTCGGTCAATGCCGTGATTGCTGCACACTTATTATCCGATAAAAATTTAGATCATGCAGTATGGAATGAATTTGGTCTGGTCATGATCGGGATTGTTATAGCCATTCTGATGAATCTCTATCATGCAAACGCCATTAACCGCAAATCCCTGATTACCCATATGCGGCGGGCAGAGAAACGTTTGCAGGAAATTCTCGAAATTCTGGCGGATTATCTTGCAAACTGTCCACAGGAAAGAAGTGTGTGGGATGAGATTTGTGCACTGGAACAGGAATTACAGGAGTATGTGCATGAGGCGTATGAATATCAGAACAATACCTTTCCTTCGCATCCGTTATATTACATTTCTTATTTTGAAATGCGTTATGATCAGTGCCAGGTATTGCATAATCTGCATTATGAGATGAAAAAAATACGTACAATGCCAAAAGAGGCGGCGGTGATTTCGGAATATATCCGTTATCTGATTCCTTATGTTGTGGAATATAATCATCCGGAATCGCAGTCAGAAGAACTTGCACGTATTTGTAATGAAATGAAAAAAGAGGAACTTCCACAGACGATGGAAGCGTTGGAAAGTCGTGCCATGCTCTATCATATCCTGATGGATCTTGAAGAGTTTTTGGTATATAAAGTCCGGTTTATTCGTGGGCTGGACGAACAACAGAAACGAAAATACTGGAAAGCTTAATTCAAATATGAAAAAAATATAAACACCGGCAGATTGCTTGACGAAGTAATTTGCCGGTGTTATTATTTAACACGCGCAAATACTTAACGATGTTATGTAATTTAAAAACAAGGAGTGTAACTATGGAAACAAGAGATGATCTGTATGAAGATATGTTTCGCGCCATGAATCAGTTTCATAAGCTGAAATTCAGTGACATGATGCAAAACATGAGCAAGGCAGACTTCATTGTGATGAATGTGATTATGAACAAGGGAAAAGATGACAAGATGACAATCTCGGAGTTGGCGGCGATTGCCAGAATGCTCCCGTCAGCAATCTCAAGAACACTGAGGGGATTGGAAGAAAAAGGATACGTGGAACGTACCATCAACAAAAATGACCGACGCAATACATACGTGGAACTGACGGCGGAGGGCAAAAAGCAGACCAGCGCAGTACAACGGGAAATGCGTGACTTTGGAAAAACTGTGATGGCAAAGTTGGATGAGCAGGAAATGAATCAACTGATCTTGTATCTGAATAACATTTACAGTATTGCAGAAAAGGAACTTGAGGCTAGAAAAATCAAGGACAGAAAGGAAAGAGAGCATGAGTAGGATTTTTAAAAATATGCTTCCCTACTGGAAAGCAGTCATAATTATCATTGCGCTGCTGTTCGTCCAGGCATGGTGTGACCTGTCACTTCCGGCATATACGTCGGATATCATCGATGTGGGAATCCAGAACAATGGTGTGGAGCATGTTGTGCCGGAAAAGATGACTGCAGATGAATTTGATACGGCACAGTTTATTATGACGGATAAGGAAACAAATACATGGAAAGACATCTATGAAAAGAAAGATGATCTGTATGAGTTAAAAGATTTATCCAATAAGGAACTGAATGATATTGATGAGGAACTTACGATTCCACTCATTATGAATTACCAGATGCGTGCGATGGAAGTGGACACTTTTAAGGAGACAATCGCAAAGCAGATGGGAAAAGATGTATCGGCTTTTGCTGACATGAGTGTGGAAGATATCGGTGCAATGATGCATGTGGACCTGAAAAGTTTCAAGCAGGAGAAAGAGGATGATGACGGAAACAAAGTCAAAGTCGACTGTGTGGACGTAAGACCGATATTTGCCAATATGCTGGCAAGCGGTGCGATGGACAAAGACCAGATTCTTTCCATGCGTGACACGATGGAGGATACCATTGATACGATGGGAAGTTCTCTTGTGAAATCTATGGGGATTGCCTATGCGGTAGCAGCAGACAAAGATGCAGGAGTGAATGTGGATAAGATTCAGAAATCCTATCTGCTCAGCGCAGGACTGAAGATGGTTGGCATGGCACTTCTGATGGGACTGGTCACTGTTCTTGTTGGATTCTTTGCGTCACGTATCGGTGCAGGAATCGGTATGACCCTGCGCGATGGCGTGTTCAAACGGGTCGTTGGATTTTCCAATGCAGAGATGGATCGCTTTTCGACGGCATCTTTAATTACACGAAGCACGAACGATATCCAGCAGATTCAGATGGTATCAGTGATGCTTCTTCGTATGGTTGCCTATGCACCGGTCCTTGGCATTGGTGGAGTACTTAAAGTCATGCAGACAGGAGCAGGAATGGGCTGGATTATTGTTCTGGCAATACTTGTGATACTTGGATATGTCATGGTTCTGATGTCTGTGACCATGCCAAAATTCAAGCTGATGCAAAAACTGGTCGACAATATTAACCTGGTTTCGCGAGAAATTCTTACCGGACTTTCCGTTATCCGCGCATTTGGCCGTGAAAAGAAAGAAGAAGAACGTTTTGATGGTGCGAATAAAGAACTGACAAAGACTATGCTTTTTACAAACCGTGTCATGACATTTATGATGCCTGGTATGATGATGATCATGAATGTACTTACTGTAGGAATTGTATGGGTAGGTGCGCACAAGATTGATGCAGGAACGATGCAGGTTGGTGCAATGACTGCGTTTATCACTTATGCAATGATGATTGTTATGTCATTTTTGATGCTGACAATGATGTCAATCATGCTTCCGCGTGCAGCTGTTGCAGCAGAGCGTATCGATGAAGTTATCCGCACAGAGTCTTCCATTCAGGATCCAAAGAATCCGGAAGAACTGACGGTGCATGATGGGATTGTTCGTTTTAAGCATGTAAACTTCAGATATCCGGGGGCAGAGGAAGATGTATTACATGATATTGATTTCGTGGCAGAACCTGGAAAGACGACGGCAATCATTGGAAGTACCGGTTGCGGTAAATCCACGCTGGTCAACCTGATTCCGCGTCTCTATGATGTGACAGGCGGACAAATCACACTGGATGGCAAAGACATCCGCAATATTACGATGGCAGATCTGCGTGAGGAGATTGGTTTTGTACCACAGAAGGGTGTATTGTTTTCCGGAACGATCGCATCGAACTTACGCTTTGGTAAAGACAATGCAAGCGATGAGCAGATCAAAAAAGCAGCAGAAATCGCACAGGCAACTGAGTTCATCGAGGCAAAAGATGACAAATATGATTCATCGATTGCACAGGGCGGAAGCAATGTTTCCGGTGGACAGAAGCAGCGGCTTGCAATTGCCAGAGCTATTGCAAAAGATCCGAAGATCTTTATTTTCGATGACAGTTTTTCCGCACTCGATTTGAAAACAGATGCGGCGCTTCGCAAGGCACTTGCAGAAAATGTAAAGGACAGCACGGTAATTATCGTAGCCCAGCGAATCAGTACAATCCTTCATGCAGAACAGATTCTGGTACTGGATGAAGGCTGCATTGTCGGAAAGGGAACGCACGAGGAACTGCTTAAAAATTGTAACGTATACCAGGAAATCGCAAAATCCCAGTTATCTGCAAGTGAGCTTGGACTGAATGAAAGTGAGGTGGCTGAAAATGAGCAGTAATCAGGAAGTCAGACATCAGCAGCCAAGAAGAAGAGGTCCGATGGGACGTGGCATGCAGCCGGGCGAAAAACCGAAAGATTTAAAGAAGTCCATTAAGCAGCTGATGCAATATATCGGAAAATACAAAATCGGCATTTTTATTGTTATGATCTGTGCAGCCTGCTCTACCATATTTACCGTAATCGGACCAAAGATTTTAGGTAAAGCGACGACCGCCTTGTCTGAGGGCCTAATGGATAAAATCAAAGGAACGGGAAGCATCGATTTTACAAAGATTGGAATCATTCTGTTGTTTGTATTGGGGTTGTATCTGTGCAGTGCATTGTTCAGCTTTATTCAGGGCTGGATCATGACAGGTGTGACCCAGAAAGTATGTTATCAGCTGCGAAAGGAAATTTCAGAGAAAATCAATCGCATGCCGATGAAGTATTTTGAGAGCCGTACGTACGGTGAGGTTCTCTCCCGTATCACCAATGATGTCGATACGTTAGGACAGGGACTGAACCAGAGTATTACGACCATTATTACTTCCGTTGCAACGCTGATCGGTGTATTGATCATGATGCTGAGCATTTCTCCGCTCATGACACTGATCGCTTTGGTTATTCTTCCTATTTCTATGGGACTGATCGGATTCGTGACGAAGAAATCGCAGAAATTCTTCCGTGCACAGCAGGAATATCTGGGACATATCAACGGCCAGGTCGAGGAAGTCTATGGAGGACATCTTGTGATCAAGGCTTTTAACCGTGAGAAAGATACGATTGATGAGTTTGAGAAAACAAACAAAATTCTTTATGATTCTGCATGGAAATCCCAGTTCTTATCCGGTATGATGCAGCCAATCATGATGTTTGTCGGAAACCTTGGATATGCATGTGTGGCATTGACCGGTGGTTTGCTCGCAATTAAAAATGTAATTACGATTGGTGATATTCAGGCGTTCATTCAGTATGTAAAGAACTTTACCCAGCCAATTCAGCAGATTGCACAGGTCATCAATATGGTACAGTCGATGTCTGCTGCATCGGAGCGTGTATTTGAATTTCTGAATGAAGAAGAGGAAGTACAGATTGTAGAAAATCCAGCAGATATTACAACCGTCACAGGCGAAGTTACCTTTGATCATGTGCATTTTGGTTATAATCCGGAGCAGATTATTATTAATGATTTCAGTGCTAAGGTAAAGCCGGGTCAGAAGATCGCAATCGTAGGACCGACCGGAGCCGGAAAGACAACCATGATCAAACTGTTGATGCGTTTCTATGATGTCAACAGCGGGGCAATCAAGATCGATGGACACAACATCAAAGACTTCAACCGGAGCGAACTCAGACAGATGTTTGGAATGGTACTTCAGGATACCTGGCTGTTCAGCGGAAGCATCGAAGATAACATTAAATACGGTAAACTCGATGCAACCCACGAAGAAGTCGTAGCCGCAGCCAAAGCTGCTCACGTACACCGTTTCGTCCAGACTCTTCCAAGCGGATACAACATGATCCTCAACGAAGAAGCTAGCAACGTATCTCAGGGCCAGAAACAGCTCCTCACGATCGCCAGAGCCATCCTGGCTGACCCTAAGATTCTGATCCTAGACGAAGCCACCAGCTCCGTAGACACCAGAACCGAAGTCCAGATCCAGAAAGCCATGGATAACCTGATGAAAGAACAGAAAGTATCTTTGGCACCGGAATCTCAGTCAACATATCGTTTCGCGGATTCTGTTTCGAATGCGCGAGTTACTGTTATGTGTTCATCAGGAACATATACGATAACTACACCGGGAACCACATCAAATGGCTCTTCCGGGGAACGGTCATTTGCAGTAAAAAAAGGAGAAAGCGAATCGCACATCCAGATTGATAAGAATTCTAAGTCATTGACAGTAACCTGGGCGTATGACAGCGATTCCTTCGGTGCGGACGCATATCTGGAACATGGAAAGGCACAGATAACCGCGATTGAGGGTGTGAGTGATTTTTCAACTCTGTTCGGAGGCAATCCGGGAGATGCTAAGGGCGGAAATATTGCGGTTCCGGCGGGAAAGAAGGTAACAATTAAACTTGTTCCGGATTATGGCTATCAGGTCGCAGGATTGCAGTTGAACGGTGGCGTGACCTTGCAGCCGGATGATGCGCAGACATCGACGTTTACATTTGTTATGGGTAATAGTCCGGTTCATATGAAGGGGCTTTTCACGAAGGTATCGGATACAGTGAATTCAAACAGCAAACAGATTGAGGCTGCAAGCATTATCAATGGTGCTAATGCAGCCGCAAGCGGCAATCTGAGACTGACGGTATCGGATGCAGAGAGCTATGACACGACGGCTGCACAGGCGCTGGTATCCGGTGCGCAGTCTGCACAGGCAGTCGATCTGAAGCTGGATCAGATTGTGAGTAAGGGAAATGGTTCGAACTGGGAAAAAAAATATTACAGAGTTTGAGAAACCAGTCACAT